>Ga0316217_10000376_pt1 | contig 64747 bp, 113 predicted proteins | sample 1anoAmetaG_FD_203633 | JGI IMG/M metagenome (GOLD analysis project Ga0316217, IMG submission 203633) | Freshwater microbial communities from Trout Bog Lake, Wisconsin, USA - 1anoA | ecosystem: Environmental > Aquatic > Freshwater > Lake > Hypolimnion/Profundal zone | place: USA: Wisconsin... | reverse complement strand
TTTTATTTATATTGTTAGAAACCCCAATATAAGACTTATTATTTTCAATGCATTTAATTGCATAAACTGCTATCATTTTTTAGAGTCCAATACAGGAACTACAAGTTTTTGATAGTAATCTTCACCGAATAACTTTCTAAAATACTCTGGTCTTTGTTTATAATGTTCTTTTAATGCTGCATCTCCTACCATTCCCATTATTGGGCAAGGACTACCCGAATTTATCATGGCATCCCATACTTTAGGATCTTGGCATAACACAGATACTGCTGCCACTTTTAAACCTAAATCATTAAGTGTTTTAGCTAACTTAATCTTTACGCAGTTATCATCAAGTAATACAGTACCGCCAGACAAAGATAAAACGCCAATGTTCCCAGCCCCACTGACGGGAACAGCACAAACATCTTGGCTAAATGCAGACATACTAGGAGCAATGGCACTACCAACGGGCATCCCCTTATTTTGAATGACTGTGGTATCAGCCCATGTATAGAGAGTACATCCCATTAAGCATAAGCCAATTAATAATAGAATAAGTTTTTTCATAGTGTCCTATATAGCGTGTATGGTAAATGTTTTCTTTTTAGGTATTCCATGAACAGCACCTATGATGTCCTTACGATCATCAGCTTGTGGTCCATCGATAAAATAAGGAATAGTTCCAGTTAATAATTCCCATCCAGCCATAAAGAAAGGAATGTTGTCTGAATAAGCATTGTTACAAGCTAAATCCCACATATCACCTTCAAGGAACATACAAGAGCCTTGGCAGATTTGTAACACAGGGCAATTAGGGCAATCTTTACGATGGCTCCAGTGTGTGCTTGTATTTAATTTAATGTTTTCAAAGTCAGATATATGTCCAATTAAATGACTTTTACCATTAAAACTTGTAGCTACATTAGAAGCATTTTGACAAGTTAATACATTGCCTTTTAAATCTACTGCAAGCTTACTAGGATCATCCATACCGCATTTTTGTCCTAGTGATGAAGCAGGTCTTTTGTTTAAGATTGAGTTAACAAATCCTTTGACTTTAGTATTTAAAATATCAAAGTTCTGTGCTTCACCTTTACGTATTTCATTAAAGGAATTGTTTCTAAATTCTATATGATCAGCTTGATCTGACATACAAACAGCTTTACCGCCTTCATCATAAGGATCAATAAATGCACCTTCACCAATAGGTACATCAAATCCTAAACGATCTTTAAACCATTTACTTATTGCAGAACGGCTTGGATTATCTTTATGGATCATGGCATTAAAACTCATACGGCCTTTAGGACCTAATCTATTCCATAAATCCATAATCATTGCAAATTGTTCTGGGTTATCAAATGGATCAACGCCTCTTACATGATAACCTGGACCATCATGAGAAACACCCACACCAAAGTTCATTTCATCTAGCCATTGGTTTTTTTCTAAATCTAATATTGTGCCATTAGTAACAATATTAAATTGAGCATTAGGATATAAAGCTCTAATGCCCTCAGCTAAAGGTTTTAATGTTTTCCAATACACAAAGGGTTCACCACCCCAAAACTCTACTCTTAGATCTGACCCATCACCCTTTAACCAAGTAGGTAATGTTTCTAAAAATGGAGCTACATCGTCTTTTGTGGTTTCATCAGCATGAGGTACAAAACGTTGATTGCAATATGTACACTCATAATTACAAGATAAACCTAATTGTATTTTAAGTACTTGAATATCTTTATTTTTGCCTGCAGGTGAGTCAACACTTGTTTTAACAGGGAAATCTTTATATTCTTGTGCTGGTCTTCCAAAGTCAATAATTGTACCTTGTTCGTCAAATACCATAGAAGACATATTGTCATACCAAAAAACTTTTTGTTCGTTGGTAATAGGTTTAATTGCCGTAATTCTAAATTTAGCCATTATAGAGTAGCGTAATTTCTTACTGTTTCTTTTACCTTGATATTGGTAACAAGGGCTATCGTATCTACCCTTCCTAAATTAATCTCGGATGTATGAAAAAGATATGAAGGATGTATTAAAAAAGTACCAGGCACAGGGCTTACTTCATGCATGACTGAGTGATTTAAAAATCTACTTCTCATAGCTATAGGATCAATGATATGCAATCTGCTGCCTGCTGGTTTTTGATGTGTATTATTGCCAGGGAAGTCAGTAACATCAATATGGCACCATAATACTGCTACATAATCTACACTTCTATGTACATGGGTTTTAGCAAATTCACCAGGACCAAACTTTCTTAAAGCTGTTGTGGCTTCAAATTCTACATTTTCTGGATCATAAAAGTTTTCTGCTTTTGCCATTTCAATCATGCGTGATTTAAGCATTTGTTTAAATTTTTGACATGATTCTCTATCATCTAACAATAAGTTATAAGATACTTCTGGAGATTTACGCATAGCTACAGGAACATGAGCTTCAGGTCTTGATGCCTCATATTCAAATCCAATATTAATTAAATCAGTTAAAAATTCTTGTGTTACTTCAGGTGCTATTGGCTCATAAATGATATTAGTTGCCCATAGTTTTAATAAGCTCATTTAAATTCCTATACAAGCGTTACAGTTTTTGTAGATACTCCAGCCCAATATTTATAGCCCATTTTAATGGTAACTACTTCACCTGCATTTAAGCCTTGTGTATTTAATTGGAATGTTTGTCCATTTATAGCACGACTTCTATTTAATACGCCATTATCTGCTGAAAGAAATACAGTAGTGTTTTTAGGAGCATTGACTGTATAAGTTGTAGATTGACCAGCTGTTAAACTAGATTCACCTGCAAGTGATACAGGTAACCAAGCATCAAGGTAATTTTTCATTGATGTAATAGATAAAGCAGATGGTGTTGAACCATTTACTGTAACAGAAGCATTTGGAGAATCACGATACACTATAGTGATTTCATCTATTGTACAGTTTGCTGAAGGAGTTAAAATGTATAAAAATGCATAAGAACCATAATTGTTACTAATGACAGAAAATGGACTTCCTGATAATTGTTTACCTTCTGTAGTAGGTACGCTTGTATATGTTTCGTTAGGATTGACTCTATTCGGAAATGAGAGTTGTGTAGTTTCAACCATTTGAATAGGTGTATCACTTTTCCATAAAGATTCTGGATAAAATGCTATACATCCATGATCTTGGCCATATTTAGAAACAATATTAGACAAACTAAAAGTGCCTGAAAAATTAATATCAGCAATACTTTGTGAGTTTGTTGTATCGGTGATTGATATAGTTAGAGTATCACCTGAAATACTAATCTCATTTTTTGTGATAGTTCTATTTGTTGTTAGCTTTAAAAATTCCATATATTATCCTTTTAACAATTACATCTACAATTACAATTATTCGTTCCTATTCCATATACGCCACCACCAGTATCATACCAATACCAAGCACCAAATGGAAGATTACCACCATTACCGCAGTTTCCTACACTAAAATTACTTATGCTTAATGCACCTGCATAATTACCTAAATCATTAGTATACTGACTTAGTTTGGTTGGTCTTCCTGCCACTTGTGTCCATGCAAAAGTTGAGCTTGATAATGTAGTTCCATCACCAAAAACTATACTACCATTTGTGAGCTGCGTTGACATAGATAACCTTTAGCAATTACACTGACAATTACAATTTGGAGAATATGGATATAATGTAGATCCATTCCATCCTACAAGTATTTGTGCATCAGATGGGGAACTACTATTCCAATAAGCTACTGTAGTAGTATCTATATTGCTTGCTGTTAACCAACCACCATAATTACCCAAATCATTGGTAAATTGACTTAATAAAGTTGGAACACCAGTAATAGAGCCTTGAGCAACTGTATTAGTGCTTAGTGTGGTACTGTCTCCAAATACAACTGATCCATTTGTTAATTGCGTTGACATTTATTTTCCTTTAGCAATTACAATAACAATTACAATTACAATTAGATACTTGCAAACCAATTTGAGATCCATTCCAAGTAAAATTAACATGAGGATTGGATGCTCCACCTACACCACTAGTATTTACACTTGTAACCCAATTTTCATAGTTACCTAAATCATTAGTGAATTGACTCAATTTTGTACTTGGGTTTGTAACATTTGCATAGGGCAAATTAGCACTAGATAATGAGGTGCCATCTCCAAAAGTTACATTACCATTACCAATATTTGCTGACATTATACAGTTCCGTAAGAAGTTACTGAAGCTTTAACTGTTAAATTTCCTGATGAGTCTAATTTAGCCACATTAGTGCCATTGTAATTAAAATATAAAGTTGTACCTGTAGGTGTTACTGACCAGCCACCTGGATTTGAAATAGATCCAGCTGGAGTAGCAGTAATTTGAGATACTACATAAGCAGTGGTAGCAATATTAACTGAATTATCACCCGCAGGAGGTGTGGTGGCTACTGCACCAGCAAGTCCTGTCATAGTTGTACTTGGAGCTACTAATTGTGTATTGTTTACAGTATAAGTTCCTGTACCGCCAGAACCTGAAACAAAGCCTGTGATTTCTGTATTTGAGGATATGCCTGAGCCTGTCACACGTTGACCAATAAATATGACACCAGAGTTTACTGCGGTGACATTTAAAGTCGTACCTGATGCACCAGATCCGTTACTAATACCACCTACAAAGGAAGCGGCTTTATAAGCACCAAGAACACCAGCGGCTAAGAAATTACCTGTCTCAGTTACATTACCAGATACGGTTAAATTGCCATTGATTGTAAAATTACCCGCAGATCCTGTTTGTGCTGAGTAAAAACCTGTTCCTGTACCAGATACATTATAAGCATCACAATAACATTGAGCGGTAGTTAAAGGTGGAATAACAAGAGATACTGAACCACCAGAAGCTGACATGGTGAGGTTATAGTTTGTATTGTTGGTGATGATATAGAATTTATTGACTAAAGGAGCTATGATCGTAGAAGCAGTTGTTGGAGATCCACCTACTACAAGCACCATATTTCTAGCATCATCAGATGTACCATTAAGGTTGGTAAGGGTATAAGTATTGGATGCTGGCATAGAAATACCATCAACACCTGTAATAGCTTGTTCTACAAGGTTCCAGTTTGTATTGGTTGTATCACCCCATGTACCCGCTTGATCACCGTCACCGATTAGGGTTATTTTTAACGAGGTTGAGTAGGTTTCTGCCATGATTATTTCCTTTAAATTAAGCCTATATTATACTTTATTGTGAATTATTTACCAATGTCCAAGTGTTTAAATCTGTGTTATTTACAAGCACCCAGCCAGTTGTATTGGAGTTATTTACAGCATTCCAAGTAATAATGTCACGATCATCTATTGTGATCCATCCACGTTGGATAAGAAGGTCTAAAATACCTATATTTTCAAATACAGAGGCTATAAAGTTGGCTTTTATTGAAAGCACATCTTGTACTCCTATATTTTCAGAAATAGTATCTAAGAAGTTAGCTTGTACTGTATTAGAGTCATTAGCACCAAAGTTTTCAAAAATGGTAGCAAAGAATACGCTAATGATAGATTCTATATCGGCTAAACTAATTGCTTCAGCTACGCTTGATACAAATCCTGCACTTGCTGTTTCAATTTCACCTACAGTAATGTTTTCACTGATGCTAGACTTAAATTGAGCAGTAATCGTAGGTGTATCGTTCCAATTGCTATTTTCAGTAATAGATGACTGGAATTGAGCTGAAATTGCAATCACATCTGCCCATGTAGAATTCTCGGTAATAGAATCTAATGCGGCAAAGTAAACAGCATAAGTGTCAGCCATTGTAATATTCTCTGTATCAGAGACTGCAAATTGGGCTGTAATACTCTCAGAATCGTTCATAGTAACGTTTTCTGATATGGTTTGACCAAAAGTACTCACTTCACTATTTGAATCAGCCATAGTAAGGAATTCATTTAAACTTTCGTAGAATTGTCCACCTAACGCATTAATATCCACCATGTTGACATTTTCTGTCACAGATTGATTAAATACAAATGCTTGGCTATTTGTATCAGCCATATTAATATTCTCTGTAAGGTTTAGAGAATAAGCATTACCACCTAAAGATGCATAAGGTGGTTGAGCAAATGCGGCATACCCAAACACTATACTACCTCATCTGCTGGTTCTGGCGTATTACCTTCTTCAAGCCATTTTAGGTAGGCTTGGTAGTCTGTGTTATCAACCCATTCCCCAAAAGACGTAATAGAACCATCATCATTGTTTTTGATAATAATTATTCCAGTTAAATTATTTTGTATTTTATATGCCATTATAGTTCCGCATTTGCAGCAATATATGAATTATTACTTCCAGCATCCCTTAGGGTTGCTAATGTATTAACGGTTAATGAGCTATTTGTTGTTGAATAAGTTAATGCAAATGGGGTAACAGTATTTAAAGCTACAACGCTAACAGTTGCAGTTGAAGAAAATTGCAATATTTGAAATGTAGCGGATGCAGAAGTCACTAATGATGGCGTTGTTCTCATATATACTTGTAGTGGTTGAATAAATAAACAAGAAGTAGTAGTTGGTGTGTAACCTTGAGCATATGTAAAAAAAGCAGTAAAACTATTGTATTGTTGATAATACCTCTGACAATTAGCCAATTCCTGATTATAAAGTCTGCGTTCAAACGGTGTTGCTGATGTGCCTATTTCTAGTTGGACACCTGTAAACCTAGTCTCATCTGTTGAAGTTGAGCCATTTCTATAAATATAAATAAAAGCACCATTAGATACAGATGATGATAAAGAGCTAAAATTAACAGTATATTTAGTCCATGTAGATGAAATAGTTATAGCAGACGAAGTTTGCTCTACGTTTTGTGTAGCAAAATTATTTAAAGCACTTGGAGTTCCAATTTGAACTGATAATGTATTAGTTCCGCTTACACTTTTTGCCCAAAATGATACTGTTAATGATTGTCCATAAGTATCTAAAATATTATATGATTCTATTCTTTGATTGATAAGATGATTTGCACCTGTAATATCTAAAGAATACTGAAACCCTGTAGGAACATCGGTAGATTGAGTTACCGCAGTTGGGCTATTACCAGCATACCATCTATCAGCTGTATATCCATTTCCACTAAAACTTGTTCCTCTTTGCCATACTTGCATAGCACCATTTATAATACGGTTCTTAATCACATAAGGTGATGCTGCGGCTCCTTGTAAAGATGAGTCGTTAAACGTGACTCCGTTACTGCCATCTAAAATCATGCTCATGCTAATTCCTTATTCATATAATATGTTTACTGAACCAGCGTCAAATGTATCTGTTCCATTAGATGTTGTAATTCTTACCATATTTAATGTACCAGCTAATGTTCCTGTTCCTGCTGTTTGTCCTGTATATGGTGTTGTTGTGACGTTAGAAATAAGACCTGACGAAACCCAAATATTTCCAGAAACATTGGTTAAAACTATATGCCCACTAAATACATAAGAAGCTGTTGCAATATACATAATATAACCAGCAGTAGATGATACACCGCCTGATGCAGAACCAGATGCTAAAGCATAACTAGATGTTGAACTATATCCTGATGTTGTAGGTGTACCACCAGTACCAATTTGTATTAATAAGTTAGCACTTCCACTTAATGAAACCCCATTAAACATTATGGTAATTCTTTTTATCCATGAAGGAAGGCTAGTATAATCAATGCTAGTTCCAGATGTAGATGCTACTGTTGTGCCTGCTACAATATTAGAATTTACACCAGCAACTGTGGCTGTTCCTGTACCTACAGGCAATGTAATTGTATTAGTTCCTGATACTGCTGGAGCAGCTATTGTAATACTGCCTGAGGTATCTCCAGCTATGCTAATTTGCGCCATTATTTAGCTCCTTCTAGTGTTTCTATTCTTGCTTTTAGGTCATTGATGATGGTTTGTTGTTCTTGGATTGCTGCTGTTAAAAGTGAAACCATATTTCCATAAGCTAAAGCATCTGGAGTTCCATCTTCTGCATATTGTACAAATTGTGTTAATCCTATTTTATCTACTTCTTCTGCAATTAACCCACCATAAAATTTGTCACCATCAACTGCACTTAAACCTTGATATGTTACTGGTCTTAATTTAAGTACATCTGATAATCCATATAATGCGTCTTGAACATTTTTTTTATATTTTAATGATGATGTAGCACGAAGTAATGTTCCATCAGTATTTATAAAAGCATTTGCACTAACAGCAGCAGTATAGTTATAAGGTGATTGACTGCCCTGCCCTGTTCTCATAGCACCATCATCTCTAATATAAAATAATTCTGTTCCACTACTATTTGAAATACTTAATGTGTTTGTACCAGATGTATTTCCAGATGATTTAAGTGTAAATTTACCTAGTGCTGTTGTAGTTCCCACTAACACATTACCACCAGAACTATTAGAAGCCATAGCTAAAATTGGATTAGTATGACTATCATAATTTGAATACCAAGTTAAGTTATTTCCTGATGTATCCAAAAACCATGAACGATTTCCTGGATTTTCAATATCAAGAACTGTAGTATTGGCAGATGGGCTAATAGTTAATTTACCATCAATTTCCGCAGTTCCACTTACTTGCAATTTGCTATTAGGACTACTTGTACCAATCCCTACATTCTGTGATGTATCTATAGTAATTGCAGTAGTAGCTGATGCACCTGTAGCTAACTGTAATTGACCGCTAGTATCCGCAGTCATGTTTAATGCTGTGCCTGATGATGTTCCTGCTGAAATTATACTTGCCATAATTTACCTTATAATATTACCCATCGGCTACCTGATGGAACTGTGACTGATTTACCTGTTGCAACTGTTATAGGGCCAACACTCATAGCGTTTTGACCTGACGCAATAGTATAACTTGTATTGACAGTATTTGCATTAATTACTAATCCATTAGAGGCAACAATTTCAGGTGCTGTTAAAGCTCCAGTAGATGGATTGGCAGTAAAGCTTGTATTTATGTAATCTACTGTTGTAGTTCCACTAGAAGCCGACTGAAAGCCTACATTATAATTTGTATTACTTGTAGTAGAAGTAATAGTTAAGCCAGCGGTATTGGATACCCAAGTTGGAGGTGTGCCTGATCCGTTGGATTGAAGAATGTAGCCTGATGTTCCGTAAGATCCGTTAAACGCTACCGCATTACTTGGATTAACTGTAATAGCATCAGCTGAGTTAGCATTGGTTACAAAGTGAATAGAGTTAGAAGACCCTGTACCAATAGCTAAATCTGTACCTTGTGAGTATAAATAGACGTTATTGGCAGCACCTAAAGCACCTGTTCCTGAAAAGCCACTACTGTTAATACCAAAGTCACCAAAGTATGCGGCTGATGTAGCTAAGTTATTACTTACGATAAAGTCTGTAGAAGCAGTGTTACCAGAATTGGTATTTTGTAAAACAATCTGATTATAGGAATTTACAGAGGAAGTAAATGATGCAAAGATGTTTGAATCAGAATATCCTAGTGTTCCATAACTAAATGCACCAGCATTTAAAGAACCTGTAATCGTAGCATTAGCTGCAAAAGCAGGAGCTGTGACTGTGGTTCCGTTATAGGTAAATGTAGATGAGTTACTAAATGCGTTTGTACCATTACCATATGGCACATAACCCGCAGTTAAAGATGTAAGTCCTGTTCCGCCTGCAACTACAGGAAGTGTGCCTGCAGTTAATGCATTAGGTGCGGTGGAATAAAGCGCATAGTTAGACGAGCCAAATGTAGTAAGACCTGTACCACCATAACCTGCTGCTATAGCTGTACCATTCCATACTGCGTTAGTAATCGTAGCATTATTAAAAGATGCATTTGTTGCACTAAAGTCAAACTCACCTGGTAAGAACGCATATTTAGTCCATGTACCCGCAGTCGTTGAGTTAGAAATTAAATATATAAAATCAGCACCACCAGATGGTACTGTATCTACAGTTGCAGAAGCATTATTTACAATTGTTAAAAGACCGCCAGCATCATTATCAAATATAAATGCAGCACCATTAGGTAAAGTAGTAGCATCTGGAAGTTGAAATGTTTGGGTTGTAGAACCTGTAAGTCTTTGGATATATGCAGATGCGGCTGTTAAAACAGTTGTAGATGCAGTAGAGACTGTAGCAGCATATCCAGCTAAAACATTATTTGCTGTGATATTTGAATTAGCATCACGCAAAACAACAGAGTTAATACCAGATGATGATGTGACCCCAGTACCACCATAAGATACGCCTACAGTCGTTCCTTGCCATGTTCCTGAGGCTATTGTGCCTAATGGGGAAACATTGCCTGAAGCGTCAAGATTAACTGATTTTTCTGCTGGATATGTAACGAATACGGAAGAACTATTTCCCACTAATGGGATTGCCGTGGTTGTTCCGTTGGAGTTTGATAAAACGGTTGTACGAGCTAGTTGATTTGGAGATCCAGTTGTAACTGTACCAAGACCCACCTCCCATGCTTGAGCTATGTTGTCATAGATCGTGTAGAAAGTGGTGTTATTACCAATAGTCGTGAAGGATTGGAAACCAGGTACTGCTCCGTTAAGCGTGAGCGTACCCGTACCACTAGTCGTGGTAGTTTCCTGGACTCTATCCTTGACTACAAGAGCCATTTAAGCTCCTTAACTTGTTGCTGTTGTTGAGTACGTTACCGAGACAGTATCACCAGCAGTTGTAACTTTAGCTACAGAGAAAGCACCAGCTGAATATAATATACCACCCGTATTGCCTAAAGTACTTGTAGCACCAGAGCCAGTTACTAAGAAACAACCACCTACTGTACCACCTGCACCTGTGATGGTATATGTGATTGCAGTTGCTGTTGATGTAGTAACGTTAGAAGGTGAAGTACCTGTTGATGTAGCTGTAGCAAATACTGCTGTACCACGCACTGCTGAACCAGTTACTGTATAAGCAGTAAATTCTGTCCAACCAGCGTGTGATGTCATTGTATCTGATGCTGCAAATGTTGGTGATGCACCTGAAATAAGACCTAAGAATGGACCTACTGTAGTGTATGTACCAGATGTAGTAAGTAAAGTGTTTAGAAGAAGTTGTTTACCAACAGCATTTACTAGGTTAGGAAACTGTTCTTCCCATTTTAAATTACCATTAGCATCACGACATTCAACTACGTAATGTCCTTCAATACCTACTGATTCATTGGAAATAGCATTAGCACCAAGACTAATAACCGCTTGATCTCCAAATCCTTGTGATTCTTTTAACATAAAAACTCCTTAAGTTGCAATAGAACTAGATATTCTCAACACGGCATTTGAAGAATTGCTAGTGGGAAAAGTTACTGTAAAACTAGATGTACAGATTTTATCAGAACCAAAATTTAGCACAAATATAGCTGCACCAGTAGTGCTATTATAAACTAAACCACCCCTACATGTAAAGCTTGCAGGACTCCAAGTGACATTATTGAATGTCAAATAAGAAGTATTACTTTGGTTATCATAAGCTATGGTAGGTGTTAAAACTATGCCTCCAGCTGTATAACCTGTGCCTGTAACTTCATTAACTGTGGTATAAGCAGTGGTAGTATTGCCTAAGTTTGCATTAGCATTATATAAAGCTAGTTTATATACATATGGGCTTGTAGGAGAGAAGTTCTCTGCTCCTTGAAGCATATTGTATTCAAATACAGTACAAGCGGTTTGAACGATCATGGATTAACCTTCATACGAGCCTGACCATTACGGTATGCATCACCTCTTTCAAGACCTGTACCAAGACGATTAAGTTGTTGGATAGCTTCTTGATATTTTTCTTCGTAGTTCTTAATAACATCAGGTTCTTGACGTTGGAATAACATAGCTTCACGCATAGAGCCATATAAAAGTACTGGATCATAGTTATCACCTAACCATGATGTGCCATTGACGTTAGAGATTGTATTTACTGGAATAAGCAATCCAGAACCAGAACCACCTAAACTTGAATTAGATGCACTTAATACATCAGTTAATGTGTAGAATTGACCACCATTTGTAAGTGTGACTGAAGCTACTGCACCTGAAGAATTCACTACAATATTAGCTGTAGCACCAGATCCTGAGCCTCCTGTTAAAGCTACTTCGGTATATGTTCCAGGAGTATACAAAGAACCACCTGAAATAGCATTAAAGCCAGTAATTTGACCTTGAACAATAGTAGGTGGATAGTAATAGTAGTGAAGTTCTACTTGATAATTATTATCTGGTGTTGGTCCTAAAATCAATGATAAAGCATCTAAATTTCCATATTGGTTACCAAATAACGCATAATGTTGTGGTAAACCTGTAGATGTAGAAGTTGGATAAGCTTGACGGATGTAGTTGACGTCTTTGTTTAAAAGGTAATTATAGTTGCCAGATGAATCTATAACGGCTAATGAGAACGCAGATAACCAATCATTTGGTAAAGATACGTATTGATTACCTAAAGTCAGTGTACCCGTTACGTTTTTACGTAATGATGGCAATTGAACAGAATTATAAATCCTGTCTTCAGCTTCTTGGACAAAACGAGGTATGTTAGAAACAAACAGTGGTTCTGTTGTTTCGGCATAGTCCATTATGGCTTGATACAATTGGACGTAATTGATTTAAATCACCCTAACCAAAGTATATTTATTTTTTACCTTGCCTTTATTAGCTATTAATTGTGAAATATTACCTGCAACTGTTCCAAAAAAATCTGCTGCATATTTTTGATTCAAAAATGATATGGCAAGCTCTTTACAATATACTGGTTTCCATTTTGCTTTTGCAGTTTTAGCAATATCATCTTGAGATTTTTTACGACCTATATTTGCTTTTCCCCATTTACTTCTAATTACAGGATCTTGCAATGTTTTCTTTAAAGATATGCTACGTTTAATAACAACTTCTTTAGGTGGAATATATCCTTTAACTCCAGATCCACCTTTAGTCATATTATAAACTGGTTTAAACTCTTCTATAAGTAATTTTTCAGCTTGATGCAACGACTCTTCATCAAAAGCATAAAATATCTCATCAAATACAAAGCTTTCAAACTTATATTTGTTAAGTGCTTCTGAAAATTTAGTCTTATATGTTTTCATTGAGCATTTATGATTGGTAATTCTTTTCTTTATATTTTGACAAGTTTGACCGATATATTGTTCACCAGTAATCTTGTTGGTACAAAGATAAATAATACCAAATCTATTCATTATGCCATTGGACCTCTAGCCTTACGGCCTTTAGTAGCAGCACCATTACCACGTGTTTCAACGCCATCAGTTTTTTCTTCACTGATACCATAGCTCATGCCACTTTTAATTGGATCAGTAATACGTGCATCTTTAGCTGATTTTTCACGGCTATACACGCCATCTTTCATTGGAGCTTCACCAGCTGCAACAGATGTACCGTTCTTTTCATAAGCTTCTGCAGGTTTGTTATTTCTAGCATGACCTGTTTTTACAGATGGGCTATTCTTTTTTGTTGGTTTAACTTGAGTGACCATATTATTTGCTTCCTGGTTTTTGGTTGTGAGCACGTGCTAAGTTACGGCCTACAGCTTTCATTGCTTTGCCTGTAACGCCACCTTTAGCAAGTTTAGTTTCTTTCTTGCCTTTGTGCATATGTTTTTCATGCTTGTGTATTTCTACATCAGCAATCTTTTTAACAGTTTTCTTTTCCATGTTTACTCCTTAAGTAGTTGTTATTGTAACGCTATTAATTTTTATTAATGGTAGCAAGTCATTTGGTGTTAATAATGTATCAAAGTTTCTTGCACCACCCACAGGGTTCCAACCCCACTGCGTTTGACGAGAACCATCTGAAGGATATCCTGCGTCATCTAAGTTTGTTACAGTTGGATCGTATGGGTTAGTCATTAATCCATATGTACCACCAACATTATAACTCACATCTGGTCTTGGTTCACGTACTGCTTGTGGATCATTAACAGGATAAAGACCAAGACTTAATTGTGGATGATCTGGATCCCAACATTCAGGACAAACTTTAATGTTAAAAAGCTTAGTTTTAATGACTTCTTTTTTAAGCTCTGTTAACTTATAGCGTTGACCACAGCGATCACATTCGGCAATTGCATACTTACCTGAGGCAAATTTATTAGGCATGATTACCTCGTGTAGAACATACTTCTAGGCACAAATCTTATTGATGCCTTTTCACGATCCTCTTGTGAAGCTAAATCCCATTGTTGATCGTAGTCAGCTTTTAACGCTAACACACGGTTAGGATCAACGCCAGCAAGCTTCATTGATAAATAGTAAGCTAAACCTGCTACCATAGGTGGAATAAATCTGTATGGAATGTCATTAATCACTACACCAGATCCTGCGTCTTGAATACGTCTTAAACGCCAGTAAACAAATGTATAATTGCCACCAGAATTAGGTGTAGGCCATACATTAATGTTTGGAAGCTGAGGAACTAATGCAGTTGCACTATATGCATGAGATGTTGCTGTTGTTCCATTTTGTCCACGAATACAATTAAGCAAGTAATTATTAGTTGTATCAACATTAGGATAATAAATGATTTCATTGTCAAATTGTATAAATCCTGTAGCTGCTAAATCAGAAATATTTGGACCAATTTGAATATTCGTATCTGTTGCACTAATACCACCATTGCCATTAGATCCATTACCTACAAGATAGTCTTTATTTGCAGATGGACTAGTATTTCCAGACTGTCTGTTGATCCAAACTTGAATTGGACGACCAACAGCTAGTTTATTAGGGATTGTTGAGTATGTATCTTCAGAAATACGAGAAATATTGATGTCAATTTGGTTTTGTAACGTTCCTTGACGTACAACATGACTTAAAAGATCAATGGTATCTACAGGAAGTGGGTATGATATCTGTCCTGTTACTAAAGGAATCTGTCCTTCTTCTACAGTCCATAAATTGATGCCTCGATTAGCCCATTCAATCGTTAAAATGTTAAGACTGCGTTGAGCAGTCCTAAAATCGTAACCAGTTCTAAGTTCTAACCCACATCTTTCAAACGCCTCTTCAATGAGGTCGTTCATATTAAGATTAAAGGACGTTGTCCCTGTGGTATATGTCATTATTTTTTCTTAAGTTTGCCTAATGTTTGAGCCAATTTTGCTCTTTGACCAATTTTTCCTGATTTTTTTGCGGCAGACGCTAATTTTGATGCTGGAATCTTCTCTCCAGCCTTAACTTTTAGCGATTTACGCAAACTTCCTGGATGTTTGATAGCTCCAGCAATCCAATTGCCTGTTTTTCCGCCTTTTTTGTACTCATAAACCTGATTTGGATTATCTTTTCTGATAATTGTCTTAGGTTTTGAAGGCATCTTGGAGGGTTTTATATCACCCATTCCACGAGAGGCTCTCATATTACTTAGAGTAACCGCCACCACACATTTTTTCAACGATTTCATGGTGATGTTTGTGACCATGCATACCGCCATCGTGGTGTTTTAAGTGTTTTTCAACGTGTTCATGGTGATGAATATGACCGCCATGTGCGTGATGACCATCGTGATGCTTCATATGGTCTGCTACGTGTTCGTGATGATGTTTGTGACCGTGTTTCATATATTGCTCCTTAAATAAATTTACCTTTTGTTATACCACGTTTTTCAATACCATGACCTCTAACCTTACCACCTTTAGCTTTTTTAACTACAGGCCCCATATCAACTTCACCAACACCTTTTGGTACTGGATGAGTTTGAGTAGGTAATGCTTTAGTTTCTGGTGACATATCACCAGCTTTAACTATTGGAACAGGTTTAATATCTGATGCCATGATTAACAGTATTTACCTTTTGTGTGACCACGTTTAGCAATACCGTCAGCAACCTTAGCATAGCCACCTTTACGCATAGGTTTTACATCTTTAGGAGCAACTGTTTTACCAGAATCACCCAAGTTGTGACCTTTTGTATGACCACGTTTTTGAACTGCTGATTCACCGTGTTTTGTTAATTTGTTAGAACCTTTTTCAACATCTTCTGACATTGATTTAGGACCCATTGTTTCTTTTTCTTTAAACATTTTAGTTTTACCACCTTCTGCGTGTTTATGAACTTTACCACCGTGCTTAAGATTTAATCCACGTGTGTGACCAGATTTTTGAACAGCGTGTTCACCATGTTTTAATGGTCTTTCACCTGCTTCAATTGCTGGATCTTCTGTTGGGCCACCTTTAGCCATTTTCTTCATGTGTGATTTACCACCATGCTTCATACCAACGCCACCTGGACCACCCATACCAACTGGTGGAACACCTGGAACTGGAGATGCTTGTGGAGGAACCATAGGTGTACGAGCCATTGGAGCACGCATTGGAGCTCTTACTGGAACTGGTACTGGTACTATTTTTGTTCTTGTTTTTGCCATGTTATTTACCTTTTAAATGTTAGTTACAATTCCATCTTTTTAGAGATGCTGCTTTACGAGTAGGTCTGCCTTTTTCATCTTTCATAGGACCTGGCATTCCACTCATTCTAGCACAAAATGATCTTTTGCGTGCACCTCCTTGCGGCTGAGGCGCTTTTAAGTGACTACCAGTTTCCCTATTGTATTTAGCACGACCTTTAGCTGTAAGTCCAGCACCTTTGGACACTGGTAATTTCTCACCACGTCCAACAGATAATGAAACTCCACCTTTTTTCATCTTAGCTGTCTTGGCAGATTCTTTAAATGCTTTAGCAGTTGGAGCACCTTTAGCTCCTGGTTTACGCATATGTTCACCACTACCGTGAGCTATACGCTCCTGTTTAGCGTGAATGTTTGCATAAAGGCCGCCATATTTAAATTTCTTACCTTTGTCAGCTTCGGCAAAGTCTTTACCTACAGATTGGGGAATACCTACTTTTTTAGCAAAGGCTTTTGAATGAGCCACTGCTTCCATGAGTCTATGTTGTTTTGCTGATTTACTGGGCATGATGTTGTCTGATTAGTTCGTCAATCTTACTTTCTAATTTAGAGAATCTTGAGTCTAAGTGAGCCACCATTCTATCTAATTCAGCTTGAGTTACATTGTCTCGTGCAATTTCTTCACGAGTACGATTAAGTAAAATGCTTATTCTTTGTAACTCATCAAACTTGTCTTTAACAATAAAACCAACAATACCAACAGTGACTGACAGGATAAAGTTCCATGCCAACATGATATCGTTAGCTGACATGATTAAAAGTATCCTGGGAATGTATTGCCAGCATCAGGATTGTTTTTGATAAGTTTACCATTAATAACAGCACCAACTTGAACATTGCTACTATTATTGGTTCCTATTTGCCAAATAATGTCTGATTTTTCTGGATAAAAGAATGGTGTACTTGATCTATCAATAGTAAATACTGAAGTAAATGCTTGTTGTAATACATCAAATTGAACGCCAGTATTATTATTTTTAGACAATACATTGTAATACATTTGACTACCAGTGTATCCATTGTCAGTATTAATTTCAACTTGATATAAATAATAACTATATCCTGCAGGAACAGTATAAATAGCAGCTTGTGTTTTACCAATACCAGGATTAATTTGTGCAACAATATTAGATCCTTGTGATGCTGTGATTGTTCCTACATTAGTGACTTGGCTAGTGCCTGGAACAACCATGGTCATGCTATTCACTCTGTAATAACTATTAATAGTTGTAACAGAAGAAGTACCATTTAACAATATAATTTCTGATATAGGATTAAAGTTTGCATCTAACCCAGAAATAGAAATAGCTGCTTTTGTATTATCAGAAGCAGATGAACTGACTAAAACTAAATTAGCTGCAGAAGCTGGGAAAGTATATGCTGTTGCATTTTCCCATATAGCAATCGTTGCATTTTGTGCTGTTGTGGTTGAAGAAATAGCTGTATTGTAACCAAATATATTAACATTTGAATGACCATATACTTGACCACGAGCTACTTGTAAGTCAAATGGCTCATATTTAGCCTGACGTGTAATTGAGTTTACAACATTATTTGTTTTTGGTACTGGATATACCATGATTAATCTCCTAAAGTTAAAGAATGGGGGACGAATCCCCCACCAAGATTAATTAATCAAAGTTACCGTATGGGTATGTTGTAGAATTACCAATGTTCATGTCAAGTTGGTTATAACGAACTGTTACTTCAATTTGACCTGTTGTTGGTGTAGCTAAACTAGAACCAGTAATTGCTAATGTAACAACAACTTGGCTAAACCATGAAGGTTGTTGACCAGGTTGAATATTTTGTACATCTTGTAATGTTGCACCAGAGTATGTTAATTGTGTACCAACAAATGTTGCAGTACCACGAGTTGCTGAAGTTACAGCAGCCATAGTAGCGTAAACGCCAGTTGATGTAGCAAAGTTATTTGAAACATATGGTTGAATAGATGTAGCTGTATGTGTACCATCTGAAGGTAATGTACCAACATCAACAATGATGTCAGTAATATTTGATGAGTATGGTAATAAGAATACAACACCACGATAAGCAGTACCAGTAGCATCAGCTGTAGGAGCAGAAGCTTTAGTTGGACCATTGGTGCTATAAACACCAGATTGTGGAGTCCAGATTGTAGCTGTGTTATTTGGAATGTTGCTTGATGTAACAAATGCACCAGAACCACCACCGTAATTAGCTATGTTTGGAGTTGTTACTGAGAAATCTAAAAGTGCAGACTGAACTAAGTCAGTGTAGCCCACATCACGTTGTGGACCAAAACGGTTGTCACCCGATAGAATCGGGCCGTCAAAGGTAGAACGAGCCATAATATATCCTTATGCAAAAGTCCTCTTATCAATCATTGCATTGTCTGCTGGGGCAGTCCGATAAGAGTAATCACCCAGATATAATATTCTTGCATAAAATGCTTGAAATTGCAACAAATATCTATTAATATTGCAAACTATGAGAGCATATCCAGAGCAGGTTTTACACCAATATAATCAAGCATTTTCCTTGAAATTACAAGGTAAAGTCCAAGAAGCATTAACTCAATGTGAGTCTATTTTAAAGATTCATCCAACTTATTCTTTAGCCCTTCAGCTCATAGGCATAATATTTGCAGAAGTCAAGAACTATCCCATGTCTTTAGAATACTTTACAAGAGCCATGAAGCATGATAGGAAGAATGCGGCTATTTATAGTAATCGTGGCAATGTTTACCAAGATACCAAACAATATGACTTGGCTTTAGCTGATTTTGATCGTGCCATAAGTATCAAAAGAGACTTTGTTGAGGCTCATTATAATAAAGGCAATTGTTGTAAAGAGATGAATCAATATGAAAAAGCTATAGAATGCTACAAAAGAACACTAGTCTTTAATCCAAAATACAAGGATGCCTATACAAATATGGGTACTTGTTATCAAAATTTACAACAGTTTGATAAGTCAGTTGAATGTTACGATAAGACGATTGAGATCAATCCACAAGACTGGATGGCTTATAACAATAAAGGTTATGCATTACATGTATTAATGAACCTAGACGAGTCTATTAAAACATATGATCAAGCTATATCATCTAATCCAGATAACCCAGATCCTAAGTTTAATAAAGGACTTGTAGAGCTTTTAAAGGGTGATTGGGAAAAAGGTTGGGAAGGACATGAAGTTAGATGGACTAATCGTTTTTCTCCAGTTAAATTGCCTAAACTTTGGAAGGGTGAGGATCTAACAGATAAAACAATCTTTATTCATCACGAACAAGGTATTGGTGATACGATCCAATTCTGTCGTTATCTTAAGCTTTTAAAAGCTAAAAAGATTATTGTAGCTGTTAAGCCAGAAGCTTTTGCCTTATTAAAATCCATGCCTGAAATAGATGAGATCTATGATGACTTATCTAAAGTAAATGAGAATGATTATCATTATCAATCACCATTTATGTCATTGCCTTATATATTTAAAACAAGACCTAACAACATTCCGCATGATGTTCCTTATCTATTTGCACCAGAAGATCGTGTAGCTTATTGGAAAGATAAGTTAAAGGATGATAAGAAGTTTAAAGTAGGACTTGTATGGTCTGGTGGATTTAGAGCAGATCAGCCAGAATTATGGGCTGTTAATAATAGACGTAATGTTCCATTAGATAAGTTAGCTTCATTCCAAAATGAAAACATATCATTTTACAGTTTACAAAAAGGTGAGTTTGCTGAAGCTGAATTAAAGAACTCTAAAGTATGGAATATGATTGATTATACTTCTGAGTTACAAGACTTCTCAGATACTGCTGCATTGATTGAAAATCTTGATCTTATAATCTCTGTAGATACATCGACTGCACACGTAGCTGGTGCTCTAAACAAACCTGTATGGATGATGAATCGATTTGACACATGCTGGAGATGGTTAACAGAAGGCAACAAAACAGATTGGTATCCAAGTATGACTATCTATAGACAGAATAGTTTCAACAATTGGTATAACGTGATTAACAATATTGCAATAGACCTACATGCACTTTCCAGAAGATAATCTTTACCTTGTAGATGGAGGTATTGGAGACTTCCTCCAATTTGTGCCATTTATGCTTCAATATAAGCGTAGATACTTTGTTTTAACGCATTTTAAAGGTGCTAAAGAGCTTATGTTAGCTTTAAATGTCATGCCTGATACGTTAATGTATTACTCTACAGAACCTGAAAAAGTAGAGAAAATTAAACAAATTGCACTCCATAATACCATCAATCAATGTCCAAGACATTTTTACTTCTACGGTAATCCATTCCCAAAACAAAAGCCATTATTTGATAATGATAAAAAGACTATTGGTGTTCATCTAAATGGAAGTAAGTTCTCTTTAGAATGGCAAATAGCCCATAATATGATTACTAAATCTATTCCTTCAAAGATTATAGAGTCTTTTAAAGATTACAATGTGATTGTATTTGGATTGCCTGAAGACTTAGAAGGTTTAGAAGAGTCTGATCATGTGAAGTTTGTTTGTTATAAAGATATAGCCAAAAGCTTTGCTTATGTTGAACAGTGTGATTATGTGGTGGCTGCAGATAGTTCTGTTAAAACCATGAGCTCTATGTTACGCATTCCTACATTCGTATGGATGGCAGATAACGAAGATCCATTTAGAGATAAGATCTTTATTGATCAATATGTCAAAGATGGCATTATGAAAACATTCAAATATAAAAATGCTTTTGATGATATGGATGAAGGCATCAAGCAAACCATGGAGTTTTTAAATGAATCCAAATAAAGTAGTTAATTCACAATATGGTCAAATCATCATAAATACAAACGATAAGGGAGTTGGAGCTTCTATATCTGAAGGATCATATTTTGAGCCTGAAAATATAAACATTATGATTGGAGTGATCAACACACTTCTACAAAGAAAAGACAAAATTACATTCTATGATGTAGGTGCTAACATTGGAACACATACGTTAGCCATAGCTAGTACATTCAAAAATAAAGTATTTATAAGATCATTTGAAGCTCAAAGACAAGTTTATTATATGTTATGCGGAACTATTGCTTTAAATGGATTACGCAATGTATATGCTCACCATTGTGCCGTTGGTGGCTATTATGGTTTGATTGATATTGATTTACCAGATTACAATGTAAGACAAAACTTTGGTGGTCTTGAGATTAAAGAGATAGATAAATCAGATAATCAAGATATGATTTTTAATAGTTCAGAAAACATTGAAATGATGAGATTAGATCAGTTTCATGAACCTATTGATTTCATCAAAATGGATATTGAGGGAATGGAGGAAGAGGCTTTATTTAGATCCTCGCTTATGCTTGAGGAGTATATGCCTGTTTGCTACGTGGAAATATTTAAATCTAATCAAGATCGCATTTTTAGCTTCTTTAAAAGCCTTGGCTATAAATGCTATTCAAATGGTCAAGATATGCTTGCTATGCCGACTGGCATGGATGTAACTATTCTAAATTTTAATCCTGTATAAAAAGCCCCTAGATGGGGCTTCCTATTATTGTGCTGGAGTAACTCCTTGTGGAGTTACAGGAGCTTCTGGAGCAACTTCAGGAGTTGATCCTTCTACTGGTGTAATGGTAGCAACTTCAGCTGGACTTACAAACAAATGTTTAAAATGAGAGATTTCAACATTCATTGCAACTTCAATTGCACTTTCAATAGCACCAAAAAAGCTTTTTACATAACCAAAAATAGTCTTAAGGATTTGTAAATGAGCCTTTACTAAGTTCCATAAATCTTTTAATAATTGCATACTATCTCCTTTGTTAGATAAAAAACCCCACTTTTTTAAGGTGGGGCTTTCTATTTATCAACTAACTAGTTTCCTAATTAGTATGAACCGTAAACACCTAGTGGATCAGAAACACCGAATGAATAACGTTCACGAGATTTATATCTCACGTTACCAGTGTCAAAGTCACCGTCCATAGAGTTTTGTAGAGGTGTTCTAACGAACATTTTAAGACCATTAGGCACATCTGTTGTTAAGAACCAAGCATTAGTTGCTGTTAAGAAGTGGTTAATTGTATAACCTTCTGGAACAGAACCGTTGTTCTTAATAGCATTGATGTCGTTGTTGTTTGTACCAACACGGAGTTCTGTGTCAAGTAAACGTGTAGCAACGAATTGTAATGCTGGTGGAACAACTAATTTGCGTGGTTTAGCAGCGATCAAGAGACCACGTTCATCAGTCCATGCAGCGATTTGAATAACAGCATTTTCCAATGATGTTTCATTCAAGTCAGCAGGAGTTGATGGTGTGTTAGCATTAACGCCACCAGACACCAATGGGTGTGCAGTAGAGAATAATGATTGACCGTCACCGTATGTGAAGTTTGAGTTGAAGCCGTTGTTTAAAACAGCAGCACCTTTAACTTGTTTTGTGTACGCCATAGCACGAGCTAATGCTTTAGTATAACGAGCTGATAATGAATCATACAAGTTATCTTCAATAGCTTCTTCAGTTAAGCTGAAGCCAAGAGCAATAGTTTCGTGGTTGTAGCGAGCAGTCCAAGCTTCTTGTGCATTGTCATATGCAATTGCTTGACCTTCGTTTTTAACTGGTGCAGCAGAGAAACCAGAAAGTTTTGTTTCTTCTTCGAATGAACGTTCAGAAGTTTCGATTTCATAGATTTCTTTGTGTTCTTCACCATAACGAGCATATTCAAGACCGAACAAAGCGTTAAGTCCAGGTAATAGCTCTTTGAGTAGCTGGGCACGAGATATAGCCATTTAAATTTCTCCTTAAACGCCAGTGGCTTGTAAATATTGATGAGTTCCAAAATTCCACTTCACTAAGAGTTCAGTGAACCCTGCGAAAGTTAAAGTTTGGGTCGTAGATGTAGTAGCCGCTGCAGATAAGTTTACTGTTGTACCAGATACTGATGCAACATAAGCACCAGCAGGAATGCCAGTACCATAAACTTGCATACCAACATAAATGTTAGCATTAGCTGCAGATAATGTTACTACTGTTGTGCTGTTTGTAGTAGCTGTTTGTGATGCTGATAACGCTGTATCAGGTACACCTTGGATAATACGAACAGGCAATGAAAGTGTTGTAGTAACACCGTTAATTGCAACTGCTGAATCACCAGTTACTGTTGAACCAGTATTTTGTACTAAAGCAGCATTTAAACCGATTGCGTATTGACCGATAGCAGTCATTGTTGTGCCAGATGTTACAGCAGCAACTTTGAATACTGTGTCAGGATCTTCTACTACTACAGCTGTAATGTCACCAGCTGGAAGCACAGGAGATGTTACACCACCTGGGTAGTATTGTTGCCAAATACGTTGATTTGTACTTGGGTTAGTATAGTAACAACCAACGAAAACACCAACTGGGGATGCAGTAGCTGTACCAGTGTCTTTAGTAACTGTACCGTCTGATTGGATCTTAACTGCGTCACCATTATAGATTGCAGTCGCTGAACCATTAGCGATAGGGAAGTTACGTGTTGCACCAGCAAATACTTGACCACCAATTAGATTAACTGGCTTGAGCCCATATGGGGCTGGTACTGAAGGATATGCCATTTAAAACTCCTAATATAGTTAATTTTTATTACCAAAAGATACTGTAGACTTACGTTCTGAGAACAAAGGCATACGTGCATCATTTTGACGCATAAAACTATTATCAACTGCTTCGGCTTGTTGCTTAGTCATATTGTTCTCATAGTCCATACGGGCTTGAACAAACTCTTGCGGAGCCTTACATAATAATAGTCCGCCAATCTCAATGTTGTCTTTAAAACGACTATCGGGATCAACTAGCAAGGAAAACTTAGGTTGTTCTTCTGCTCTTACTGGTTCCCATCCTTCTCTTAAACGAGAGGAGAGATTTTTCGGATCAGCAACGTTAAGCATTGAAACTCTAATCCATCTATACGCATAACCAGCTTGCTTATCTGGTTCTGGTAGCAATTCAGGAGGGGTCCAAGCTTTTGGACGCTCTTCTTGTTGACGAGTTTGTACATCACGGGGAATTCTATTTTCAGCCATTTTGGGACTCCAATTTAGTTAATTCCATAGCATATTGCTCTGGAGAAAGTTTGAACTTTTTAGCCAAAGCTAATTGCGTTTGCGTCAGTCTAATCTTTTTTGGGGATGTAGAACGTGTTGCAGGTGCTACTACTGTAGCGGGTTTTTTGGCAGAGTCTTTGGTCTCTGTTGTTTCGCTCTGAAATTTTTCAGGGAAACGTTTACGCATCTCGGTATCAATTGCGTTCCAGTAAGTGTCGGAGCCTGTCGGGACACCGTCTCTTTCCAGACGCTTATGAATACCCATTGCAAGGAAACTCATATCCTCATCCACACCGTACCAACTATTTTTATCTAGCCAGGACTGGGTTTTTGAGTCCAGCTTAGGTGTAGGTTGAGCTTGAGGTATTTTAACCTGATTTTCCTCGTTTTGTAAAGCACTTTCTTCATATTGTGGCTTATAACGCTCAATTTCTTGGGCTTTTATCTTTGCAGCCATCAATTGTTCTTGTGCTTCAATCAAAGCTTGAGAATCACCAGCATCTAATGCCTCTTTAATTTGACGTTTTGCAATGTCTAATTCACGAGTTGAGTTCTCTTTAGCAGTAGAAACATAGACTTTTTCACCATCTGAAAGACGGTTTTTAAGCTTTTTAGTCTCATCTAATAAAGATTGAGCTACACGAATAGCTTCTTCTTGTTCACGAAGTGCTTGTTCCTTAGCTCTACGCTCATCGTTAATGAGCTTTTTCATTTGTAATAGACGTTGTTTAGCTTCTTTAGAGTATTCTTCTAAAGTATCTTCTTCAACTTCTTTTACAATTTCTTCAGGTAAAGGAGTAGCGTTCTTTTGATCTTCAATAGGACGATCATCCTCTACTTCGATTTCAATCTTAGCTTCAGGTTCCTTTTCTACTTCTGGAGCCTTAACTTCTTCTTCGATTTCATCTGGGAATTTAAATTCTTCAGCCATATATCCTCCTAAACACGACTAATTCCACGAGGATCTTGTACTACTGCCTCGACAGAATCATCATTGATTAATCGGAATTCACGACCATGAATCTTTAATCGTGTGCCTGTATTAGGACGTGCAAGGATAAAATCTCCTTTTTTACACCACGGTCCTGTAGGGAAACGCTTTTCGTCCTTGTAACAATCAGGACCCATATCTACAACAAAGAATACTGTAGATAGAACTTCTTCGTTTCTCATTGTATCAGTGGATTTTAAAATACCACTGTCAAATTTATCTTCAGCTTCTGGTAAGGCACATAACATTCTATAGCCTTGTGGTACTGGAAGCTGTCTTGCTTTTTCCTCATCCGTTTGGGGAAGAGTTGTTGCTTGGGTTACATCATCGGGATTTGATCCGATTAGTAGTTCACTCATCTGAGTTCTCCATATTGTGTTTTAGGTCTGATACAAACATACGTGCAGAGAGAAGACCTTTTATCTCACCGCATATTCTTTGGTATTCAGCGAAGTCTTTGGCTTCGCCTACTCCCAAAATTTCTTCTAATCGTCTTACCTTTTCATCTATCTGTTTGAGAATTAGATCTAAAAGTTGCATTTATTACTCCTTTGGTTGTTTAGGTTCGTTTTTAGATTGTTCATTTTGATGTTGATGTTCTTTCTTTTGTTTTACCAATTCAGAAAGCACTCTTACATCATTTGCATTTTTAGTGTTTTGCATTTGTTGTTTAGACTTACCAATGTCAGCACCGATACGTAATCCTTCAATCTTTTGTTTAGCTTCAAGATTAGCTTTATCATTTTGAGCTTTAGCAGCCGTTTGCATACCAGCAATTTCTTTCTGAGCTGCAATACGTTGTTTTTCAACTTCGATTTGGTCAGCTTTAGCAGCAGCTTCAATCTGCATCTTCTTCATCTTAATCTCAATTTCTTGAGCTTTTAATTGAAGTTCTTTCATTTGCATTTGGATGACAGGATCATTAGCAGCTTGTTGAGCTTGTTGAGCAGCCACAGCAGTTTGATTTTGATTGAGCAAGTTTTGAGCAGCAGGAACAGCGGCTTTAGTAATAGCGGCTTCTTGTTCAGGTGTAAGACCCCAATCAGGATCATCACTGAACGGTATATCAATACCAGCCATAAGTTCCATTTGACGTTTATACTCAAGACCTACGTGCTCTGTGATATGTGCTTGCATAGCTTGCATAATCATAGGAGCTTGTGGGTTTTGACCAATGATTTGCTTAATCTTAGGATCATTCATTGCAGCCATATGAATTTGAATATGTGCTTGATGATCTTGGTATGGGAAAGCTTTTAAAGGTTGATTCTTTAAAGCATTCACATTCTCAGTGATTGCATCTACAGGTTTCATATCATCTGGCATAGGAACTAACTTCTCAGCGTTCTTAATACCAATCACATCTAACATCTGACGATGTAAGTAAGGTAAGTTATAAAGCTGTGGAGCAGTTTGAGATAATTGAAGTACTGCCTGATACTGTACGACTTTTTGTGACATCGTAGCTGCATTAGGATCAGATACTGGAATGATAGTCGTAGTTTCGTAGTCTTTTTTACGTGCAGTTCTGCTACCTTCAGATGGTTCATAATCATAATCTTCAGGTGCATAGTCAGCAATAATGTCTTTTAATAATCTAAACTCTTGTTTCATTGAGTAATGAATACGAGCTTGGATCGCTGACATGACTTTTAAAGTACGTTCTAGGATAGCTAGTGTAGTTCCTACAGGGCTATTTGCAGACATATCAGAAACTTTAATATCACCAGCAGAAGCGAATCTACGACCTTCTTCAACAATTTGATTGAGTAAAGTAATTAAAGTCTGGCTTGGTTCCTTATATGGCAATGGCATGATGTTATCTTTCATTGCACCAGAAGGCACATCTACGTCCCTAAATTCTCCTGGAGCGATTGGAGTATCATCACCTTTGACTCTAAGGCCTCTGGTCTTAAATCCACCAGGGAGATTTGCAAGTGATCCAGCGTCAACTAATTGTCTAAGTATGGATGTTCCAGATTTTGCAAATGCTCCGATTAAGTGGATTAAGCCAAAACAATAAAATCCAAATCCTGGGATATAACCGTAGTGTACAAAGTGTTGACGCTTTTGATGGGTCTTATCATCAGGATCCCAATTACGTCTAATTGCTAAAATATTACCTGAACTCTTTTCTAAAGTAACAACATAAGGAAGAGCTAAACCTGTAGATTCACCTTTGTCGTCTGTATGTTCATAACCTGGCAAGTCAAGGTTAACATGCATCTCTAAGATCTTATAACGATCATCAGTCGTAGCACGGAAGCCTAATTTCTCGGCAATTTTCTTTTCTATTTCATCAAGCGTATTGTCTGGATCACCAAGATCAATGTCACGATAAAAGCCAGCAACTTGTAAATGGCGAAGTTCATTTTCTGTTTTCCTCATCACATGGGTTACACGTTCAGCAGACTCTAAGCTTGATGCACCATAAGGTACAACCAAGTCTTCTGCTGGGACATACATAGATACTTGACGATCCAATTGTGGATCAACATAAATCTTTTTAAAGCCGTTACCTGAAAGACCTAGACCCCATAACATTCTTTCATGTTCAGGTCTATATTCAGTCATTACGTCTACGAGTTCGTGGTTCATATCATCAACCACACGTTCCATTGCTTTTTTCTTTTCTGGTGTTTCTTTACCTACTATCTCACCTTTAACAGGACCAGATGCAGGGAAAGTATCCATGATGGTTTCTGACTGGAACTTAACGACTGCTTCGGATAGGACTGGATGGAATACACCACAGGCACCTTCCCATGGTTCGTTACGTTCTTCAATCTTAAGACCTAGAAGTTCTAAACCATCTACATAGGTTTGAATCCAGTCTTTTCTTGAATCTATATCTGATTGGAAGTCACCGATCAAATCTCCACCAATTTGTTGGAGTTGACCTTCTGACATATGTTCTGCTAAGTTTTCGCTAAAGTCATCGTCTTCACCCTTTTCCATATGCATATCCATACCTGGAAGATGAATGTCTAATGATTCTGGGTTTTCAATTTCAATCTCCATGTCAGGTTGTTCATTAATTGCAGATAAACCTTGTGGAGCTTCGTATATTGCTTTTTCGATTGCCATAATTGTCCTTATCTAAATGCGGGTCCCATAGCCCAAGCCACCGCTGTAAATCTCTCACCAGAGGTAACAGCAGTCACTCGATGTGGTAACACCGATGGAAAAACGATAATACTTCCCTTAGGAAGTTTTGGAATTGGAGAGTCCAAGTCCTTTAGTTCTAGTAAGCCACCTTCATAATCATCTGGGTTTGACAGAATAAGTATTGAGGAGAGTTTGCGTTGATTGCCAAACTCGTCTGGATTGTAAGAGTCACTATGCCAATCATAGTGGCCACCTACTTTATAATGTCCGATCTGGACTGGTTCTATATAAGATGTTGCATAATTCCAATTTGCTTGGATATTGGCAAGTCCTATATAACTCTGCATTATACATCCAACTGGCTCCATTGGGTTAACAAATACAATATTTGTTTGACGTTTGTCTGGATTTATGTATGTTTCATTTGCATGCATAAAACCACCGTCTTTACCTTTAGACCAGTCAATTTCTTTTAGGATAAGATCACACATATCTTCTGATATGATTCTTTCCTGCCACCATACACGTGTCTTAATAATAAGCTACTCTCCTTCTAAATTCTCTTGGTTCATCGGGCTCATCACTTGGTAACGGTATAAAGCCACCACGTCTAAATCTAAGTAAAGCCTGTGTCGTGGAGTCGACTAAGTCGTCATGGTCTGAGTTAGGGAATGCAGCCATTTCCTCGATGACTTCCTCCGCCCACCTTTTACGAGGAGCCCACACTTTGCCTGATGCGAAAAGATCTGTTACTGAATTCACACGACTAATCTTGTCATTACCTCGTGTCGGTGTAAATTCTTGTACAGGTATACCCATACGTCTTAACTCAAAGATTAAAGGTGCACCTGAGGCCTTAGCTTCCACGATAAACGCATCTGGGTTCCACTCTTGATACATTTGCATAGCCCTTCCCTTTAGTTCAGGAAACTCCATACGTTCCTTTAAAGCGTCAAGCAAAATAATGTTAGGGTCGTTTGGGTTTTCATTTAAGAAGAAGACACCCCAAGTTGTACATGCACTATAGTCAGAACGCTCTGACTTTGTAAAAGCAGTATCCCAACTTTGTATAATAAATTCACAAGGAGGAGGGATTTCTTTTTCCCACACGTTCCACCATTCCCGTTTAACTAAAGCACCTTCTTCGGAAGTCGGGTCTTGTTGATACTGTGCTTGCCATTTAGATAAAGGCAACTCAATACGTAACTTATTAAGTTCGTCATAAGACCAGAACTCTGGCCATAAAGGTTTATCGTTAGGAAGAATCGCTGGGAGTTCAATAATCTCCCACTCATCTCCATCACGATCTACCATGGCACTTAAAATCTTTCCAGTCAGGTCTCGTTTAGACCAACGAGTCATAACGACTACGATAGAACCACCTGGCTGTAAACGTTGTCTTGGACCAGAGGTATACCATTCGTACACCTTGTCGAAGACAGAAGGATCACCAGATGCTAAGGCCGCTTCTTGCTCAGAGTGTGGATCATCAATAATAAGAAGGTCAGCACCTTTACCAGTAACAGTACCACCAACGCCAATAGCAAAGTACTCCCCATTAGCATTAGTCGACCAACGTCCAGCAGCTTTCGAATCACTTCTAAGGGAAACATTAGGAAATACACGAGCATAAGCCTCCGAGTCCACTAGGTTACGAACTTTACGTCCAAAGCCAACTGCTAGTTCAGCTGTGTTCGAACATTGAATAATCTTCTTATTAGGAAACTGCCCTAAGTACCAAGCAGGAAGTAAATAAGACGCAAACTCAGACTTAGTATGACGAGGAGGCATGTTAATAATAAGACGCTTAGTTTTTCCACTGGCTATTTCCTCAAATTTTTTAGCCATAACTGCATGATGTCTTCCATCGATGAAACCTGGCCACATCGTCTTAACAAACGTCAGGAAGTCTTTTTGACCCTGTTCTCTTAAGACGGTGTCTTGGTATTCCTTAACCCGTTCCCAAATAGGGACTTGTTCAGCTTCGGGTAAGAGCTTAATGAGTTCTTCTATCTCGTTCATCGTTTAAACCTAGCTTCGTAACGTCTATACTTCGCACCCCAATATGGGTTATCTAGGATCACTTTCATCGGTTTATGAAAAATCCCAGCCCGATCAATCTTGCACCGTTTTGATGCATTCGGATGTAGAAGAAAGCGAAGCGAGATGGTAAGCCTATTCATGATTACGTAGTCTCATATAAGAGGGACGTATAGACCTATGCCTACCTTTTATCCCTTTACATAGTCCTAAGTCTACTAATGCCCACATCTTCCTACAAACATTACCCCTACCCTTTTCACCAGTAAGCCTCATAATGTCATCTATAGAGGGGCCAAAGCCAAACTCTTTCCACCAGGTCTCTATGATCATATAGATCTCTTTTTGTACAGGAGTCAAAATATATACCCTACCTAGTCATGGGACCCAAAATCATCAAGGGGGGTCATTTCTATATCCACGCCTAACTCAACCTTCAAAATTTCAGATACCCCCTCCCCCTCTTCTTCTACTTCGTCTAGGGTGGGTACTTCGCTAGGATTTGATATTTGATTGTCTGGAATATTATGTAATATCTCTGCCCTATCATCATGGTCATTTAGGGGGGTGGGGTGCGGTGGGGTCTCGGATAGGGGAATATCGTTCTCCGTCTCGTCCAATTCCTCTGACATAGGTTCGTCATCTGATATAAGTTCGGCATCTTGTATCGCTTCCCCTCTTATCTCTGACAATAGTTCGTCCGCACTCCGTTTCTTATCGTCTGACAATGTGAGACTGTTACCTATAGCTTTTCGTAAGCTGTCCATTAATCGCTGTTTGACTTCGTCCGAGTTGGTGACAATCGTGGCGGTCTTATCCCTGTCTTCAAACAGTCCAACTTCGGTGAATTTGCCAATCAGTTCCAATGCTTTGAGGCGGTCTCTCGGTGACAAGTCGTCATCAATAGCGAGTTCGGTAATTTTTTCTATGGCGAGAGCTCTTAAAGAAGTAGGCAAAATAAGATGTTTTATCGTTTCTGACGCTTGTAATTGATTTATCATAAGTGAGACTTTAGTGTTGTTGAATACTTTATTGGCATTGACTGATTGTCCGTTTGGCTTCCCTTGAGTGTCATAAGCGTTTCGATAGGCTTCAGTCTTATTCATTCCCTTGAGGACGATATTTTCAGTAAACTTACGCTGTTTTGATGTTAGCTTGATGTCGTTCCCTAGTATCTTATCCAATGGGACTTGCTGTATCGCTTCGCTTATTTGGCGTTTAGATAGCTTTGGCGGCGGTTTGGTCATAGGTATAAATCAGGTATATTGAGAATGATTCTCATTATAGTTTAGAAATCGAACGCTGTAAAGCGATTTTAACGAACGATTGATAGTCACTTGATATTCTGATATTAACTTTTTAATCGTTTGTTATAGTGCGATTGTGTGCTTTTTAGCTATAAAGTGCTTTTTCGCTTCGCTTTGAGGTCTCAAAAATGGCGGTTTTAAGTCGTTTAAACGGGCTTAAAAATAATTGTTGCAATTAAAAATTACATCAATTAAACTAGCAATACATGAAATAAAACCTTTTCATGTGTTTATTAATAAAAAGAGGAGTAGTAAAAATGAATAGAGAGACATGGCTTAATCAAGTCACCGAGCAATTTATCAGACCATTGTTTATTTCAAAAGGGTTTGAGATTCCAAAAAACGTCCGCTTAACTTGCGGTTTACCTAGTCAAAAAGCGTTCGGCATGAAGCAACAGCGGATTGGTGAATGTTGGTCTGACATAGCTTCAAAAGACGGACATTACGAAATAATGATTTCACCAACGATTGCGGATAATCAAACAGTCACTTCTACATTAATACATGAGTTAGTCCATGCGACTGTTGGTCTCGAAGCTGGACACAAGAAGCCGTTTAAACAATGTGCTGTTGCTGTTGGTTTGACAGGCAAAATGACAGCGACAACTTCAACGGACGAACTCAAAGCAATCATGAACGAATGGTTTTTAACTGTTGGTGATTATCCTCATGCTGTATTAAGCGGAATGACCAACGGAATCAAAAAACAATCAACAAGAATGATTAAATGCGAATGCGAGGAGTGCGGATATACAGTAAGAATGACAAGAAAATGGCTTGCTGTTGGCGTGCCAAATTGCCCTCAATGCGATATTAAATTGAGTTCTGATAATAACGAGGGAGAGGACGAATAGTCCTCCCCTATTTTTTGGAGATAAAAAAATGCAACAGTATATTAAAAGCATAACAAATCAGTTTAGAGACTATGACGGACAAAAGGTAAATGTATTTATCATCAATGACCGATACGAAATACACACCGATTGTGGCGTGTGCTACGATACAATAAAAGGCGGTGATTTACCGCAATATATTTTTAGATTGAGAGAAGCATTAACAAACAACAGGTTTTATTTATAATGCAAATTTAAGCCAATTAGCAATAGTTGGCTTATGTGTGCAATTTCGCACGATTAGAGAGGAAAAGACAAAATGAACTTAAACCCAATCAGAGCAAATTTGACAGAGGTTATTATTAACAACGATTTGAAAGTGTTATTTAGCTATAAAACTCCTGTGGCTTGTGAGTTAAAAGGCGAGATTTTCAAAACGGATAAATTCTGGAGTAAAACTACAACACGCCATATTAACCAATGGCTTGACGGACGAAACGCAGAGACAGCTTACCAATCATTTTTTGACACATTGACAGGAGGTCTAGTATGAGTGTTATTAACATGAATTTATATCAAGTAGAATATCTATACAACGGAGAATTTTGTCGCAATAATTTTAATTATGAACATGAAGCAAAACATTTTGCTGTTGATATTTCAAATGACAAAGGCGTCTCTGATATATTAGTGTGTGAATTTGGTTCATATATTGGCAGAATTGAATCAATTAATAATTGCAACGCTTTTGTTAGAATTTAAGGAGTAATCATGAGTTTATTACAGGAAATGGAAACGCACGGACTTGCAGACTGTGAATTCAATCGCCAATTATTACAGGAAGCGTTTAAACGCAGTCTTAATAAAGCAAGGATTCAAAGCATTAGGTTTTTTTTATCAACCATGACAGAAGCACACTCATATATTTAAGGGGAAATTATGAAAAGCATATATTTAGCAAAGGGTCACAACAGTTGGACGAATAAAACATTAAAGAGAGTTTTTAATGACTATACAGAAGCACACTCATTTTTGGAGGGTTTGACAGATTCGTCAGTTAAGATGTATAGTTCAGATAGCTTAATCGAAGCTGTGAATTTACTTTTAAGAGAGGAAATAAAATGATTACAATAGGGGATAGAGTAAAAGTCATTGACCAAAACATTACAGGCACAGTTATTCGTTATGATTGCGGGTCTAAAGTGGTCATAACAGATGATGACGCAGAAATGTGGAGTGAAAATGGCGAGGAAACTTTAGTTTATAGAATATCTGAACTTAAACTTTTAGACGAGGAGATAAAATGAAAACTTATTGGGTAACCTATCAAAGATATATGACCGAAATGGAAGAGGTCACGATTGCTGTTGAGGCTAAAAATGAAAAACAAGCACTACAAAAAGCACAACAGGGAGACGGAGAGGAAGTTGAATGGAATACATGGGACAGAACCTCACAAGAGGATTATTGGGACAATGTAGAAATCAACGAGGAAAAAGATATGAACTTTATTAAGGGAGATGAAAATGGGACAGTATCACAAAGTTTATAATGTAGATAAACAAGAGATGATTAATGCTCATGGCATTAATAATGGTTTGAAATTAGTTGAACAAGTAGGGCATGACCTATCAACCTCAACCGCTTTATTCCTGTTGTTAGCTAACTCCAATGGTCGTGGAGGTGGTGATGTAAGAGAGCATGAATTAGTCGGCAGTTGGGCAGGGGATAGAGTTGTTGTGCAAGGCGACTATGCAGAGCCAAACGACAAAGGCTTTATATCTAACACGGATAGATACAGAGATATTAGTAATGATGTATTTAATATGTTAAGAAGCACAATGGAGGGTATTTAACATGGAAGCTAGTAGATATGAACTTATAAAAACAGAATGGGGATTTATGGCATACGACCATGACTGTGACCAATTCTTGTATAACAAAAGAAATGAATGTTTATTTGATAATGATTTAGAAGCTAACAAACTTATTGAGGACGCAGTTCAAACAAATATGGAGGAGAACGAAAATGCCTAAATTTATGTTAAGAGAAACATTGTGGCAGTATTACATAGTGGAAGCAGACACAGAAGATAAAGCTGTTGAGAAACTGTATGACGGGTTTGGAGACATTGAACCTGTGGACGCTGAATATTTAGATGACATTTTAGTCAAGGAGATACAGAATGCTTAAATATGTTGTGAACGATTTACAGGGAGGGTCTTTTATGTCTTGGACATGGGAAACTCCCCTAGATAGAAAACAGTTGTTGGAGGTGTTTAAACAGTTTGCAGATAGTGACAACATGGAAACGCCTAAAAAGTATTTTAACTTGGGCTTCTGTGCTGATATGTGGGAAGTGGACATCAAGCCGTTTAAACATAGTGGCAAGTATTGTGCTAGATGTAATTGTGAGTTATCGTCATATAAACCTAACAGAACGAGAGGCTATAAATATGTTTGTGTGAATTGTGATGAAGATATTTACGAATTCGAAGCAAAGGAGAAAACAAATGAATTACATAGCAGTTGATTGGTTTGATGAGGAATTAGATAAATTTTATGGTGATACCAATAATGGAATGACACATGGCATACTATTATTTGACAATGAAGCACAAGATGTCATAGATGTTCAATGGTATCTTTTACAGTCTAAAAGAGATGAAGAGTTAGAACAATTACAAACGGAGGGTATTTAATCATGGGTTATAGAAGCCAAATAGCAAGTATCATTTATGATAAAAAAGAAATTATGGATAAATTCAAAGCTGACCATGCAGACATAATCAAAATATTAGATGATGAATTTAATGACGGGTCATTAAAATATATTAGTAGTGAAGATTATGATTTCATATATTTGAATGGTAATGATTGGAAATGGTATCAAACATTTAAGGAAGTTAAAGCATGGGAAGAACTTATGGATTTGGCAGACAAAGAAAAGTTATCTGTTGAGTTTGTAAGAATTGGTGATGATTATGATGATGTTGAGGTGGATTATAGAAACGATCCTCAATATTATTTAACACCGATTAGAACCATTGAAGCTAGTTTTTAATAACATTGTTTAAACAACACGGAGAGGGAAATGACTAAAGATCAAAAATTGGAAGCATTAATTAATCGTGATATGGATAACATATTTAGCGACTATAAGGAGTTGGAACAGTTTGTAGCTTATGTGTTAAAAAATGGTTATGAGGGGTATGGCAAGTTAAACTCTGAAGATATTGACGGAATTTATACAGATATATTTGAGGAGGAATAAAATGAATAGAGATAAGATGATTCAAAGATTGGTTAATGAAAACTTATCATTATGCCAAAACAATACAGAGGTGAATGACGGAGTTATTTTTGATTTACTTATGTATGGATTCAAAGGATATGAAAACATGAGTATAAAAGAACTTGAAGATGAATTAGGTGATTTAGATGAGGTGCAAGATGATTAAATACAAAGGCGATACAGCGTCAATAGATAATTTAGGGGACGCATTAGAACTATTTGCTAAACATGGGATATGGGTATTAATATCAAACAAAGCAAAAAAAGACCCTTATGGCGAACGTTTAAGATTGGCATTTTTTAAGGAGGTGGAAAAAACATGATTACGCACGCACAATTAACAGAGTGGTTTGGTGGAAAAGGCAATTTTGATACAGAGGATTGTTTGGAAGTATTGTTAAGTTTAGTCAATCAAGAATACTCAATTAGAGCATTTAAGAATGACATTTACGAAACGCTAGACATTGAACCGAATGGATATACAACACCTAAATTTGAACCAACAGAAGATGATGATGTTGCATAAAAACAACAAATAGGCGGGACATGGGTTGCCTAGAAAGAGTAAGTGTGGTAAGGTTATAAGTCCTGCCTTTCAATAAGGAGAAGCTATGCAAGAATTAGAGGTTGCAAGTGCCTGTTTGGGATTGATTTTATTCGGTGAAGCGGGTAATGATTTCAATAACCAAATGGCAGTTTATAACGTAGTAATGAATCGTAGTAAAACCATAAGTCGAGTGTGTGATACTGTATACGAACCAAAGCAATTCGAATACATCTCCCTCATTCAAAATAAGAAAGCCAAAGAACCTAACCAAAAAGAGTTTCTACAATACAAACTCCTAGCGGTTAAGTTTCTTACAAAAGCCAAAGGATATACTTATAATCCCGTTGGTCATGCGACTTTCTTCCATGATGACAGAATCAGTCCACAAAAAAATATCTTTAAAAAGCCTTTATTAGCACAAGTAAATAACCTATACTTCTATTAACTAGATAGTATTAGTTTTTTTAACTCTTCTGCCATTTCGGGAGTGCCACGAGCAATATGGTCGTCATTAAAGTCATTCCCAGCTGTCATGCTGAGCCAATACGGCTTGCCTGTTTCAATAGCGGAGTTCTCTCCAATGCCATTTCTGTCGTTATCTGCGACAACGAGACCTTTCCTGAATTTCCTAGCTATGAGCTTCATGTTGCTTGCACTGAAGCATGTATAGATAGAATACTTGATATTGCTAGTTTTCAAGACCTCCCTGATACTGAGAGCAGTCGCATAACCCTCGCAAAAGATAGGAAATCCCTTTGCGTTAAAGGCGAGAGTTGCACCCTTGCTCGTTTGTCCATACAGGAACTTCTTCTCCCCTTGTGCATTGATGAGTTGAACCCCAATCAGCGTTTTGAATTGTCGCATGGGGACTACCAATAGTTTTTCTCCGTTGTTATCCCAGACGTTGTCTAACATATCTGGAAAGCCTTTAGAAGCAAGATATGGGTGAGTTTCTTGTTTGCATTGGTGCATAATCCAACCCGCTTTCTTACGGGCTAATTCTGCTAAACGAATCTTTTCTTCATTGAGCTTGGCTTTAGAAACTTTGTTGATGACCACAGGCGTATCTTTATCGGGAAACCACGTTGCTGGTTTATCCATTGTTGCCCAATTAATCACGAATCCAACATCACCCTTAAACATATAAGAGCCATTTAGTTTTCTTGGCTTATCTTCTGTTGGAACTCGAATTGATTTATATGGGATAATGTTGTTGATAATTAAACCATGAATTCTGGCGAAGTCTTGGAATGTCATGCTGCTCTCCTAGATGGTTTGTTAGCACGAGCATAAGCAATCATTCTGCTTTTAACATAATTCATAGTCTTGATACTTGGTTCTTTTCTGCTATATTCTAACTTGGTAGGTAAGACACCATACTTCTGTTTAAACGTCTTCATCGCCCAATGAGGATTGAATTGTTTCATATCAGCGATTGAAAGTAATTCGGAATAGAACTTCTGACGTTCTTCGTATTCTTCGTTTGACATAGAAACAAACTCATGAAGCTCTCCCGCTTTGGTGGAGAACATAGGCTTCTGTTTCTTATAACCACATTCACATTCGGTTGCCTGTGGTATCCATAATGCTTGACATGCGGGACAAACCGCTTCTTTCTTTTCTCGTTCTGATGGTTCGCCTTTGGCTTTCTCTTCTTGAGTATCTAAATCTTTAACGCCATTCAAAAAGACTTCTTCCCAATCATCTCTAAAGCGTAAATAATTACCGCTATGATCTAACCATAGACCAAAGTCTTTACCTTTAAATGATCGCATAACTCTTCCCATTTGTTGAACATGGGAGGATAATGATTTAGCGAAGGGTCGTGCTGATACTCCGATCATAACATCGGGAACATCGAAGCCACGAGTTAAGATGTCTGTTGCAATTAAACCATGAATAGTGGTATCGGGTTTACTAAAGTCTTCAATGACTTTACGCTTGGCATTGGATTCATCAAGATAAGATATAGAAACAAAGTTATATCCTTTCTCGGCAAACTGAGCTACTAAGTCTTGTCCATGTGCTACTCCAGAACAGAATACAATAGTCTTTCTCGGTCTGCCGTATATCTGATGTGTTTTAACAATCCATTCCTGAACAATGTCTCCTGTGAGCTTCATACTCCTTTCGGTAGCCACATCTTGAGACCATTCACCTGCTACTTTCTTAGCACCTTTCATATCGATTTGTTTGGCGATATAAACTTTAAGTGGTGCTAACCATTTGTTGATAACTAAAAATTCTGTGGTTGAACCTGTCACCACGTTAGAATATATTTTACCGAGACCTCGTGTAAACGGAGTGGCAGTTAATCCTATGACTTTTAGTTTAGGGTTTTTCTTAATAAACTCCGTGATTTCTCGTCTTGCAATATGGCATTCATCTACAATGAGAAGATCAATCTTTGGAAAGTCTTGTCTGCGTTCTAGTGTTTGTGCTGAACATATTTGAATAGGTTCAGTCGTGTTATACTTCCAATGGTCTGATTGATATACGCCATGTGGTATATCGTATTTGTCTAATCGTTGGCTTGTTTGATCGACTAGAACAATTCTATCCATAATCATTGCTGATCGTTTGCCTTTATCAGAAGCAGCCTTCATAAGTGATATAGCTACTTCTGTCTTGCCGAATCCTGTTGGTGCGTAAAGTAATTGTGATCTGTGACCTTGTTTAAACCCTTCTCTCAACTTATCTATAACTCCAAGTTGATGCTCCCTTAACTTTAACATATTCTCCTTAACTTCCAGATAACCTCTGGTTAGGTTTTTAATTTGCGTTTTAGACTATTCAAATCACGAGTGAGTATATCATTTCTATTCTGATACATATCTCGTGAATCCTTTAGAGATTGTATTTCTATCATTAGCAACCTATTTTGTGCTACGACTGATTGATATTCGTGAAGTATATAATCCTGTTCAAACTCCGTTGCGTTCCATTGTTTAGAAGCTATAATCGCTTTTAACGATTCAACTTCATCAGCAAGTTCTGCTACTGTTTGAGATAGTTCAAGATTAGTTTGTATTAAATCATCATGGTTTGTTACTGACTTCACTACATCTCCCTATAAATTATTATATCGAATTCTTGCTCTCAATCAAGAAAACTATTTATGTCTTTTTACGATATACCCATTGACGATTGCCATCAATAAGCGTAAAGAATTATTGGTATCTATCCCACTTACGATACTCACGACCAACAGATACAGAAATATAATTTTTAAACTTTTCTTTGATTGCTTCTGCACCAAGCTTACTGACTTCAGTCTTGTTCAATGGCTTAGGTAGTGTTATATAACCTTGACTCTCTAAATACTTTAAGCGAGTTCGGTTAGTCACGCATTTCTGAATGACCTCTTTAATCGTGCAATTAGGATTTTGTGATAAAAAGTTATTGATAAACTTTGCTTGTCTTTCATCATCGAGCTTAGTAAACATTAGAATTTCTCCCCTACTTCTTGAAATATCTTTTCAAATGCTGTTGGTTTAAAGTCTTTCTTATTAAATTCAAATACGGTCTTACGGCCATTGGCGTGTTTAATATAACCTTTGACTACTACATCTTCTACAATAATTGTTTTCTTTGATTCAGCCATTAATATGGTGCCTCCTCATAATCGTTAGTGTTAAATGGTTTGATTTTCTCTTTTGGTAATTCTACTACTTCTATATCTGGGTGACTATCTTTATACCATTTGGCTTCCCTCTTTGACCATCGGTATTTTCTTATAATATCTCCATCATCAACAACTGCGTGAGTGAAATTCATCGTATAGATCCTTATAATAAATTCTTGTTCCAATGCATTCATTTCCATCCATATCCTCTGCATCAAATAATACAAAAGACATATTGTTTTCTAGGTCATGCATGATGACATCTCCATGAAGACCATCTTCAAACTTTACTACATTTTCTATATTATTTTTCTTTAGGTCTTTAAGCTTCATTTTTATTAATCTCTATGTTTGGGTGAATAGAAGCCTTACATTCTTTACATTCTTTAATTACTACTCTCAGTTTCTTATCATACACTTTATTGTACGAATTACAAACTTGACAAAACCAATTATCGTTTATGTGTAGTTTACGTTTCTCCCAACTCATATTTCCTCCTATTTACATATCTTTAGACAATAGCTCTGCCAAGGGTGGTAATGACCGCCTTTGACCCATACTGAGATATTACTGCTACTCAATACCAATCCTACACTGAGTTAATGTTGACTCATTTACTAGAGGCAAAGACCAACCACCCCATGACTAGTAAACTTGTGTGATACCCATTTAAGATCACGAGGCGTGCCGTCAGGTGTAAACGAGCCTATGTATTCTTCCACGCCACCCATTTAGGTGCATTAGTAACGTCTGGAGAACGGATAGTAACAAAAAGGAATAAGAAAAGACGGAAGAGCTGAATAGCTAATCCATTTTTCTCTCATTCATACTTTGTTGCTCTCAATGACAATAATACACAAACTGAAAAAAAATGCAATGGGTATAAAAGAAAAAACCCCGAATGATCAGTTCAGGGTTTTTGGGTCGGTGAGAGAGGCACCGAGGGGTATCGTATGAACGAAAGAAAAGCATCAGACAGAGAGGGATCTGATATTTGAAACATTACACAATATGTTGTGTTTTGTCAAGCATTTATTACTACATCTTGTGTTAGAAAAAATACAACGAATATTCGTTAGACTTTTTTGTTTTTGTCAATATATCACTTTTTTGCGTTTAATTCTTGTAAGTGTTTCATTCAAAAGGGATTTGTCTGTATTTTGAGTGAAAACCATTTTTACAGGCAAATATAATTAACACATGAATTAATATGAGTACGACATATTGACATTGGTATTTTGATGTTGCATAATAGGGCTTCATTTATTTAGAGAGGAAATGAAAATGAAACAAAATATTCGTATTAATCCTATTGACCCAGCTAGAGAGAATGGTCGTATTTATCCCAACCACTACAAAAATGTTGATGTGGACATGTATATGTTCCAATCGGCTATGCTTGCTCGTAAAGAGAAGAAGCGTTTAAACGTATTCTTTTGGGTATTTGTCGTTTGTTGGGCAGCATTTATGGCTTATGTGTTTTGGATAACGAGGTAATTATGGAAATTATTAATCAAGGAATGAGAGTCGAATTAGAAAACATGGCTAAGAAAATGAATGCTATGGCTAAAAAGATTGAAGAAGCAAACAATCGTATAGATTTATTAATGGATATATTAATTAAACAATCAAAAGATGTTCAACATAGATTAGATAAGGAGAGGATATGAAACGATTTTTAGTATTAGCCGAAGTTGAAATTGATGAAAAGAAATACAACGAAGTTGAATCATGGAATATAGAAGTTACGGATTGGATTACCTCTGTACTAGCAGATCATGGTCGTGATCGTGGCATGCTTATTAAAATGCGATGCATGGAAACTGATTATCATTTACTTGATGATGTAAGTAGATCAGCAGATGCGATTGCTAAAGATAAAGCCTTCGATGAATTAGAAGAAGTGATGCTAACAAACAACATGTGTGCTAGTGGAAATTGCGAGGCTTAACATGAGAACAAGAAGCGAGCATATTCCTTTGTATTATTGGATTCAAAACTATGGAAGTATTAACAATGTAAAAGAAGATTCATTTGTTAGACATAGATTAATTGGTTGGCATTTTGCCGATGATGTGCTTAAAAGATTTGTAAGGATTTATAAACCAACGCCTAGCGTATTTGATGACATTATTTACAAGGCAGTAAGAAAATATGGAACACAGTTACAACATATGCCTATCTATTATAGGTGGTATAAAGACAGCAAAGGTAAACCTGTTCCATTTCCTTATAAAAGAGTTAGAAGACCTATGATAGTTTTTAAAAACAAATATGGTATTGAAGAGGTGAGGGTTAAATGATTATTACTAATAAATTTGGATTACCTAAGCCATTTGAAAACATAGCTAAGAATCCCACTTATTCAAAGGGTAAGGCACATCTATCAGCCACACAATTGCTTAACAGTCCTAAGATTGTAGCATTGATGAAGAAGCACGATGGTGAGTTGACTCAAGATGTAGCAGATACCATTTGGTCCATCTTCGGTTCAGCAGTGCATAGCATCTTGGAAAAAGGTGGTGATGAGAATCATATCGTTGAAGAAAGATTCTTTGCAGAACTTGATGGTTGGAGTATATCAGGTGCTGTTGACTTACAAGTCATCGATAGCGATGGAATTCACATTCAAGATTACAAAACAACATCAGTGTGGGCTGTTAGAAATGATAAGCCAGAATGGGAACAACAATTAAACATATATGCATGGCTTATTGCTTTCAATAAGAAAGTTCAAATAAAGTCCTTGACAATTGTTGGAATACTAAAGGACTGGAGTAAGTCAGAAGCTGATCGTAATCCAGAGTATCCACAAAAACCTGTTGCTATGGTTGATGTTCCTTTATGGACATATGAAGAACAAGAAAACTTTATTAAAGGTCGTATTGCTAAACACAGTGCAGCTGACTTCGCTATGGAAACAGGTGGAGAGTTAACAGATTGCACACCAGCAGAAATGTGGGAGAAACCTCCTGTATGGGCTGTCATTAAACAAGGTGCGACTCGTGCTAAGTCTTTACATGATGCAATTGAGTTAGCAGAAGCAGCTAAGAAAGAATTAGGTGCGGGTTATGAGATTCAACTAAGGCGTGGTAAGCGTGGTCGATGTGAAAGCTATTGCTTGGTGAATAAGTGGTGTAAACAATATCAACAATATAAGGAGGAAAATCCATGAGTGGTGCGGGCATGCCTTATGAGTGGTCACAGACTTATGATGACTACGATAAGATATTTGATGAAAAAGTACCGATGGTCGATAGTTCACAGATCGGTGGAACACATTATGTAAGTAAAACAATTCAGCCATGGGATTTTATTGTGGCTAACAAGCTTGGTTATCTTGAAGGCAACGTCATAAAGTATGTTTCAAGGTATCAAGAAAAGGGAGGCTTAGAGGATTTACGTAAGGCTAAGCATTATTTAGAGAAACTATTAGAGGTGAGAACAAATGAGTGTATACAAGAAGTTACAGGAAGCAAGAATCCTGCTGCAAAATACTAGTCTTAAAAAGTCTGGTAAGAATAAGTTTGCGGGATATGAATACTTTGAATTAGGGGATTTTTTACCTACCATTCAAAATATATTTACTAAAGTTGGTTTGTGTGGAACGGTATCATTTGGCACAGAGATAGCATCATTAACCATCGTGGACGTAGATGCAACTGAAGCAGCACAAGGAAGCTATGTTGTATTTAGTTCACCAATGTCATCGGCTGAGTTAAAAGGTTGCCATGCAATCCAGAATTTGGGGGCGGTTCAGACTTATTTGAGACGCTATCTATGGGTAACAGCCATGGAGATTGTTGAACATGACGCTCTTGATGCTACTACAGGAAAAGATGACCCAAAAAAAGCTGAGCCTACAACTGAAAGTCCAAAGATCGTAGGCTTAAGAGGTGAATGGCAAATTGTAGCTCCCGCTAAACCACAGGGAGATGTTCAAGGATGGTTAGATCTAATTAAAAATGCTTGTCATTTACAGTTAGGTTTTGCCAAAAAAAATGAAGACTTAGAATCTATCTTCAGAAAGAATAAACTACTATTTGATGAAATTAAACTAACCGATCCTAATTTCTACAAGGAAATGATGGCTCAATTTACAGAAATGAAACATAAACTAGAAAAGGAAAAACAAGATGGCACAACAGTATGAATCAAGACCTAACACGGGCGTATTATTTAATAACGATACAAAGAAATCAGAGAATCATCCTGACTTTAGAGGTTCAGTAGATATTGATCGTAACTTACTTATTGACCTTTTAAAGAAACATCAATCAGGTCCAATTAAAGTAGCGATTGCTGCATGGAAGAAAACTTCACAAGCAGGAAATGATTTCTTGTCATTATCAGCGTCAGAACCATACGAGAAACCAGCAGGTCAAGCACCAGCTAAGAATCCTTGGGAGAACTAAGATGGCTAGAGCCAAAAAAACGGCAGAAACCATTACTCCACAAGAGGCATTGATTAAGGACCTGCAAGCTCAGGTCCATGATCTCTACGCTTTTTGTGTAGAGTGGCGTAAACAGAATGACACTTTAAAAGCTGAGAATGCTAACTTACATTATCAAATTGTAAGACTTGGTGGAATCGTTCAATATTTGGAGAACAAGATTGAAGCCGATACAATTCGAAGCTAAAAAGGTTGCCATTAAGCAAGATAAGAATGGCGTTTCATTAACGCTTGTTGTGCATCCTGACGACTTTCCTATAGAAATTCTACAGGACTTCGTTGGGGCTGCTTATCAATGTGTATTTGTAAGAACTGACCGTCCTCATGAAGACAAACAAGCTTCTTATGTTGGAGAACAACATGTGAAGTTAGCTGGCATACTTTCTACTTCAAAAGACTTTTGGGACTTCTTACATGCAGATAGTCAAATCCTTAAAAAAGATGAAGATACAGCTACAGATTGGTTGCGTGCATATCTTGGTATTCAATCAAGAGCAGAACTTAAAACTGATTTAGCAGCACAACAAAGATTAGATAAGATTAACAGGGAGTTTAAACAGTGGATGCAAAATTAAAGAAAGTTCCATACTCGGTATATTTACCACAAGAACTGCATTCAAAGTTAACTGCGATTGCAAAGACTCGTAAGGCATCTGAATTGGTGCGTAATGCAATTACCATGATTATCGAAGGTAACGATGCATACAACAGTGGATATAACCAAGCCATTAGAGATGCAGCACAACTTGTTTATGATTGTGAAGAAGCACAGATGGTAGCTATCAAAGGTAAAGATCTTGGTTCAATCCTCACCCACAGAATTGAAGGATTGGAGATGAAGAAATGAAATTGACTAGAAAACAAAAAATGAATCTAATAGAAGGAAAGCTTGAATTAAGTATGTTGCAATTCCATGCAAGCTTGCCTTGGATTATTAGAAAGTTATTTAGCAAACAAGCTTTAAATTGGTATGACAAGGGTAAAGGTGACGCAATGGCTGATTATCTTTGGCTTAAAAAGAAAATAGCAAAAGTGGAGAATCAAAATGGCAAGTGAAGCAGGCAAAGGCGATAAACAAAGACCAATGATCTATAGTATTGACTTTGAAACCAGATCAGCAATTGACCTCAAAGATAGGGGATTGGATGTATATGCCAACGACCCTACTACTGAGGTTATATGCATTGCGTTCGGCACCCAACCTAACGATGTGTTAGTAACTGACCAAGTTAATAACCCACACTACGGGCATTTCTTATCCAAACTATTAGACCACGTAAACAACGGTGGCAAAATCCAAGCATGGAACGCCATGTTCGAGTATGCCATCTGGAACTGCGTCTGTGTGCCTAAGTACGGCTGGCCACCACTAAAATTAGAACAATGTATTGACACCATGGCCATAGCTGCGGCCAATAATATTCCACAAAGCTTAGATGACGCTGGCACATTTCTAGATGCCGAATATAAAAAAGATCCTATTGGTAAGCGTCTTATTCAGAAACTATGCAAACCATACAAAGACGGATTTAATAAAGACCCCGAACTTATAAATCAGCTGTTTGAGTACTGTCGCCAGGACGTTAAGACAGAGATGGCCATAGGGCGTTTGCTAAGACCCCTGGACGCATCAGAACAAAAGATATGGGAGTTGACCCAGCGTATTAATATTAGGGGTGTTCCCGTCGATCCTTGTGAGTTGGAAAATGCGGTTAAGGTTATTGAACATGCTCAAGGCAAGATTGACCAAGAAACAATCGCCAATGGCATAAGGGAGAAGATAAATGAATGAATATAGAATAAAAACATTTGTGCATAGACTCAATAAATTAGGTATAGATGTAACCTTTGCTGCCAATTATCCTTGGATTTATTTTGATACTATTAACGGTAAAAAGGTTACAGGAACATTTCATGCTGATCATGGATGGACTGCATTTTTTAGTCCTGTTGAAATACAAGGCAAAGTTAAATTTAGTGATAGACGAGAAGTATTTAAAAAGGTAAGGAGCATGTTATGAAACAACATAAATGGCATAAAGAAATAAAAGCATGGGCTGAAGGTAAAAAGATTGAAGCTAAATGGTTATCTGATGAAAATGAAGAATGGCAATATGTTGAAACTCCAATTTGGGATGCAACTCATTGGGAATACCGCATTAAACCACAACCTAAAGAAATGAACCCAGAACCAAATGAAGAGTTTACATGGTGGTATGAAAGAGTGTTTTTACAAAGCCCTAGTATGTGTGAACTTAAATATGATGATGAAAAGATGTGGCAAGCATGGATAGCGGGATATAAATTAGGTCGTGACAATGCCTACAAAAGAAAAGATATTCCTATTGAAACCTTTACCATACCAAAAGAAAAACATATACATACCATGAATGAAGAGGTGAATGATGAATGATCAAGAACAATTAGAAGCTGTTTATGCTGGCATGGCTATGTTAGGATTTATTATTAACGGTGATAAAGAGCTAGAAGATATTCCAGAGCTATCTAAAAAGATGGCTCGTAAAATGATGGAAGAACCTATTAAAGTAGGACTTCCCGCTATCAAAAGGAAAAGAAATGCTAGATGAACTTATTAGATTTGCTGAAGAGCTTTATAAAAAGGATAAAGTAGCTGGAACAGAACTTGGTAAAATCATTCAGGATATTGGTAAACAAGTTCTCTTGCATAATGCTCTTGTAAAAGAAATGAAGGCTACCATTAAAAAACTAGAATCAGAAAAGAAAAGGAGAATGCATTGATACCTAATTACCCAGATATTAGTTTTATAGATTTGATTGAAGGCAAACAATGGCACTATATGCCAACAGAAGATATTACAGCCTATGAAATTGCACAATTATTAGAATTATTTACTTATACTGCCATTTACCACAAAGAAAGACCTATTGAATGGAAGTTATATTTAACAAGTAAGAACCTGTTTAAACACTTTAAAGAAACGGAGATTGGACAATGAATGCACAAGAACTAGCAGCTAAAGCTAAAGAATATAAAGAAGCTTATATTACAGGTAAGCTATCGCTGGTTGAGTTCAAAGAACTTGTGTCTGATTTAAATCTTGCTAAAGAAATAGATCAGAATGCATCGCAGTTTGAAGATGATCAACAAGCTAGAACAATCATACTAGATGTGATTCAGATAGTGAGTGCACTATGAGATTTCTTCCTTTTGCAGCAATTGCTTTAACAGGATGTTCTATTCTTAATATGGCATCTTATGATCCTAATGAATATCAATTAGTCAATATTATTAGAACTGATGCACAAACTATGAAATGCACACCTGATAATTTAGCTAAACTTAATTATGATATTAAAGCGTTAAAGAACTATTCACAATATCAACCAAACAATGAAGCAACGGTCAAACTTGTAAACAATCTTTATACTATTGTAGATGAGCTTAGCCAAAAAGATAAGCCTAGTGAAGTTTATTGTTCTGCTAAATTATCTATGATTGAAATGTCAGCAGAACGTATTGAGCGAGCTGTAGGTGGTAAACCAAGATGAGCCATAAAGATATTAAAGATGATGTATGGGATGCTTTGAAAAAAGTATATGGATCAACGCTTTACAGTGCTAAAGTTTCTGTTATACTAAAGGAACCTAATGGTATTCAGGTTAATATGATCATTAACTTCCCACCTAAAGAGGAGTTTTTTGAGTAATGTCGCCTTTATTTATATATATGCTACTAGCTTCACTGCTATGTGGCATAGCAATCGGATTTATTATCTATGACGAATTCTTTAAATAGTCCCTGTGTTGGCGTATGTCAAATATGGGACAACAAATGCAAGGGTTGCCATCGCACTATGTACGAAATAGTAAGCTGGTATGACTTTAGCGATGATCAAAAACGTGAAGTGTTAGAAAGGTTGGAAAATGTACCGAAACAAGAAGCTTCTGGAATTAGTTCGTCAATCTCCCTGTCAAAATTGTGGGATTGAAAACGGCACTATATGTGCTGCACACTCCAATCAAATGCGAGATGGAAAAGGAAAGGGAATTAAAGCCCATGATTTCCGTATTGCTGCTCTTTGCCATGAATGCCATGTCAATATAGACTCTGGAAAAGATTTAACTCGTGAAGAAAGATTTGATGTATGGGAACGTGCCCACAGAGAAACGATAGGATGGTTATTTTTAAACGATCATTTGGAGATTAAATAATGAATCGCTTTGACTTAGAAGAACAGATTATAACGTGTTGGAATATATTAGATGACTTAAAAATGATTGTTGAACCCATGGAAGATAATCATATTGACCGAAAAAGAATTGAAGCAGTCATTGAACTTTATGATATGAAGTTTCAACATCTATGGGACATATATAGCGAATTAGTAGAGTCATATCAATTTAGGAGTGTTTTTGATGAATAAGCCAGAAGCATGGTTGTATGAAGAGTACGATACTAACGGTAAATTAAGAGCAAGACATGTATGGAATCTATTGCCTAATGATTTATCTTACATATCTAAGCTAAAAGATATTGGACATGTTGAAATATCAGCACTTGATAAGGTTGGTGACTCTATTGTGTTTGATAAAGAAAACAAATACAACTCTAAAAAACTAACTGAAGCATTTGGAGGGCTATGAAAACTATTATCAATGATGATGCATTACGTGCATGCTATGTTTTTCTTAGGTCTGTCTATCCTTTCAACACATGGAAGTTACCACCACCATCTAAAGTAAATTTTGAAGTTACTACAGCCACAGAAGTTATGGGAGAATTTGATTGCGACCCGTTAGTGATTCGTCTTTCATCGGCTAGGCAATCGACAGTAGAAAATCTATTAAGAACGACTGCACATGAACTTGTGCACATGAAGTTTTATTTAGAAGGTAAAGCAAATTATCATCATCACGACCAATCATTTAGAAACCATATGAGACAAATTAACACACTCATGGGTTGGGATAAACTTGAACTTTAAGAGAGGAAAATATGAAATATAAATCAGTACTTGTTATATCAGACTTACACATTCCATACCATCATCCAGATGCGTTTAAATTTTTAACGGCTTTAAAGAAGAAGTACAAACCAGACCATGTAGTCAATATTGGTGACGAATTAGATATGCATGCGATGTCTATGCATGATTCAGATCCAGACTTATTTTCGGCAGGTCATGAACTTGCTGCATCAATCTCATATATTCAACAACTTGAAAAGATCTTTCCAAAGATGACGATTGTTCATTCCAATCACTCATCGATGTTATTTAGACGTGCTTTGAAGCATGGCGTTCCAAAAGGCTACTTAAGGGACTATAATGAGTATCTCGGTGTAAGTAACAATTGGAAATGGGTGGATGATCATACCATTGATTTATCTGACGGCACTCGTTGCTTTTTTACTCATGGCTTATCTGCTGACGTTCTTAAAGTAGCTATGCAATATGGCATGCATACTGTTCAAGGACATTATCATACTAAGTTTAGTATTGGTTATTACTCTAATCCTGATGCGTTAGTCTGGGGCATGCAAGTCGGATGTCTTATCAATCAAAAGTCTATGGCATTCCAATACGCTAAGAACTTTAAAACAAGGTTCATTGTTGGATGTGGTATGATACTCGATGGACAACCAAAGCTTATGCCTATGGTGCTTAATTCAAACGGTAAATGGATAGGAAAGTTAGTATAATGGCAACAGAAAAAGTACATCCAAGTAAAAAACATCGAGATCCGTTCAAAACAAAGACGGGTAAAGATAATTTAAAAGCTCTTTCTATAAAGCAACTCTACCTATTGTTAGAGAAGGCTGAAGGAAAGAAAAAACATAAGATAGCTAAAGAAATAGCAAGGAGAACTCCGATTGAGTAAACATCATGAAGCAGGAAAGGGTGATTCACCAAGACCTACCAATCAAAAGGCCTTTGATGAGGGCTTTGATCGTATATTTGGTAGACGCATCTTAAATCAAAAAATGTCTAATGATGATCTAGCAGAATATGAGCTCGATAAATCAACAGGCGAGGTAACTAAAGTTGCAAAATAATACTGATGTTTTTGTTGCGTTTGTAACTGTTATGTGCTTGATATACATACTAGCTGGATTTCTTAAGGGAATTCTAGCTATCTACGAATACGCACTGTGTTATCTATAAAATACAAAGCTGACTATGATCGTGGATTTAATGCAGAAGAACGCTTCGCTGAAGCTTACTTAAATCAAATAATTTGGGCAACCAAAGAACAGGATATGTTCGAGCATTGGGATGTTCAAGGTCTATTTATTGATAACTACTATAAGTTTGATGTAAAGGCTTTAAAGAAAATTAATCGCTATGATGATTCATTCCAAGATGATATGGCTTGGGTAGAAGGTGTTAACGTCAATGGTGAAAAAGGATGGTTGCAAGGAAAAGCTGATTATATTGTCTTTGAACGTAACCACGAATGGCTTGTAGTTGAACGTCAGGGACTATTCGACTGGACAACGCACAAGCTTATTAAAAACGGATATAAACAAGGTAAAGAGCTTTATAGTGTCTATCAAAGAAAAGGTCGTCAAGACAAACTTACCTTAATTAAATACTCAGATATACCTCAAGAGCATATTATTCGTTTAAATAAAAAAAGGGAGACATTTTAAGCCTCCCTTTCGGTACCATAACCCCATGCATAAACTAGTTTATCGGGACGAGTATTATACCATTATTTATTCATTACGTACATAGTTACTTCAAAGCCAAAACGCATTTCTGTTGCAGTAGGTTTATTCCACATAGTAGTTCTCCTTTCAAGTACAAATGTATCCTAAAATAGAACAATTTAAATCAAGAAAACCATGAAAATAGAGTACGACTTTCCTTATCCACCAAGCGTAAATCATTACTGGGGAATACACGGTAAAATACGCTTTGTAGGTAAGGCTGGATTAGCCTTTAGGAAAGAGGTCTCTATAATAGCTCTAAAACGCACAGAATCGCTCTATAACGCACGATTAAAGGTCAAGGTATACCTATACCCTCCCGACAGGAGAAAGCGTGATATAGACAACAATATGAAGAGTCTTTTAGATGCTATGGAACATGCAGGCGTATATGAGAATGATTCTCAAATAGACGACCTGCATATTATAAGGGGTGAAGTGGTTAAAGGCGGAGCCTGTAAGGTAATCTTAGAAGCTATTTTTTTTTAAACTTATCTAGTAAGCCACCTTTGGCATAGTTATTAGATGCTGCACCGCTAGTAATTGCAGCTAAATCTTGAGCTGTAGGACCAAAATTTTTCATCCATTTTGGTCTTTCGGTAGCAAGCTTAGTTAGTCCTCTCATGCCTAATTTGCTGTAAGCTCCTAATGCACCTAAAACAGGAGTAACTGGAAGACCAGCCAATAAAGGTGTTCCTGTTAAAGCAGCTGACATCATAAGTCTATCTGCAGTTCCGCTATTAGGAACTTTAGCACCCAATACGTCTAAACCTGCATTTGCCTGATCTTGCATCATAGCAATACCTTTTCCAGCACCTTTTCTATCCAAAGCTTTAACTGCTGTTAATAATTGATTGGGAGAATAAATGCCTTTTGTATCTACAGCACTTTGAGCAGCTCTTTCTAATCTTAAATAACGTTTAAACGCTTCATGAATACCATTTAATTTTTCTGCGTGTGTTGGATTTGCATCTGCCATAACTCCACGAAGAGCAGATTGTAAATCTCTATAAGCGTTAGCAATTAATTTATCACCATTACTTTTATAGGCATTCCATGCCAAATTACCAAAGTTACTTTCAGCATCTCTAAATTGCTGACCAGTCAGTTTATTGCCACCTGATTGCATTGCTTTTTGGTATTCCTCTTCTGTAATAAGACCGTCTTGAAAGCTTCTATTTAAACTATCTTTAAATGAAGCTTCATTTTGACTTGCTCTGTCTACGATAAACTTATTGAATGTATCAGTTACTTTTTTAGTTTGATCAGCATCTAATCCTTTAGTGGCTTTTTCTAACTCATCATTTAATACACCTAGAGATGATTTATTTGATCCTTCTAAAATATATTTACTATCACCCTCATCAAACAAATGAGGATATTCGTTCATTGCTTGTTCTTTTAATTCTGTTTTAAATGAACCATCTTCATTAAAATAATGTGGCATATTTTCTTTGTTAAGAAGAGTCTTATCAAGATCAAGTTCTAGTTTTGGAGATATATCTTTATAGGCGTTGGTCACTTTATTATAGACATCATCTACAAGTTCATGTCCTGCTTCTGCTCTAGGATTAACTTTAATAAGTTGTTCTTCTAATGCTTTTGCTGCTTTTTTATCGCCTCTAGCCAATGCTTCTGCTATTTTTTCCCTAACTTCATTATTCATTGGTTCTATAACATGGTTAGCAATAGCTTTATTAAAATCTGCAATAGATGTTTTTCTACCTTCTGCCATAATTGAACCTAAGATAGGACGGCTTGATAAAGATTGTTCTGCACTTAAAAGTCCAGGACCTAAGTCAATACCAAATAAAGAGACATCTGATAGCAATTGAGCTGGAGTAAAATGCTTTACGCCCATATCTTTAAGTTGTTGTAATCTTGCTCCTACAATAGGAGAGAATAGCATTTGTGATCCTTTACCAAATACGCCACCCAATGCAGCACCTTCAGCAATGTCTTTAGCTTTATTCTCTAAAAATGTTTCATAATCATTGCTACCTTTTGTATCGGTAGGCATTAATGCAGATATACCAGCACCTGCTACAGCACTTCTTGTTAATGGACTCATTTTATTAAAAGCATTTATTTCTGGTGTTAATACTCCTCCACCAATTAAACCTGCTAATTCTCCACCAAATTCTGCAACCCCAACTCCTCTGCGACCAGTTTTTCTAGCATCACTTTCAACGGTAGCTAAGTAGTCAGCTGGTTCATTTATACCAGCCCATTGTGCTACACCTGCAACAGGTTTTACAAAACCACTAAGATATGCTGCAGTTAATGGATATTTGGCACCAATAGAATTATGACTTCTCATCATTTCATCTATATCAGAAGATGCCATAGTAGATTGTAAGGATGGTTTACTTCCTATACCGCTTACTATATTTGAAATATCTACCATCTCATCACTTGACAATGGCTTAGATGGTCCAGATGGAATACCTAAATGATTATGAACAGCATTTTGAATAACGCTGCTACTAGTTCCAGCAGGGAAATGCAGCTCAGTGCCGTCATGCATTTGGGCTATAACATCATCACTCATCTTGGGTTTCCATATTGATCAAATTTAATTACATTTTTAGGACTAGATGTTCCATATAATGATTCATTTACTTTTCCAGTGTTAACAAATTCATCATTAATAGATTTTGCTTTATCTATAAGACCTTGTAAATGCTGTCTAGCAGTTTGAATTCTTTGCATTCTTACTTGATTTGTTAAGTCTGAATTAGAAATATCACCAATAGCTTCTTGTAATGCATTAAATTCACTTTGATTTAAACGACCTTGCAATTTAGGTAATTCAACAACTAAACTATTTTTCAACATTTTAAGTTGGTTGAGTGCTTGATTTCCTTCAGAGTTTGTCATTCTTCCAATTGGACCTGCAGCAATTCTACCTGGCATAGGTCCATCAGGTGCTTTTGAAAGATATTGCTCCATTAAGTTAAGTGTATTAATACCAGCTTGTGCTGTCTCAGCTGATTTATTTGCTGGATCTACAATACTTTTTTGTAAAGATTTTTGTGCAGGAGTTTGGAATCCTTCCATTTTTAAGTTTTCTCTTGCATTCTTATCTTGTGCAAGCATTAGCATCATATTGTGTTGAAATGCATCTTCTTTTAATTTATTTGCTGCAATTTCTTTTTTAGCAGCAATTTCACTTAAAGTAGCTCCAATTTTTTGATGACGATCTTCATCGGCTTTAGTTGCTTCATAAGCATATTTATTAATTGCTTCTTGATCTGCTTCATTTTGAGCTTGTTGTTTGCTATAAAAGTCAAGACCTTCTGGAGCACCCTTACCTATATTCACTAAAGCATATGGAGATGTTCCTGCCATCATGCCAAGACCAGCTCTTAATAACGCTTCTCCAGACATGGTTTTTTGACGACCTTCCATAATGTCTTGAAGATGTTTTTGACCTGCTTTTAATGATTCAGATACTTCATTTTTAGGATCCAAATATTCTTCCCACATTTTTTGTTCTAAAGAAGAGCTAGAAAATTTGTTTGGATCTGTAATAGGTGTTACAACGTTATCCGAAACAGGAGCTTTATTAGATATTTCATGGCTAACTTGTGGAGATTTTTTAAATGAATCATAAATAGACTTAGCTGTTACAGTTGGAGCAGAATATGTAGGAGATCCTGATGCATTAGCTTTAGTAAAATCATCATAAGGATCACTTGGTTGAACTACTACAGGAGCAGGTTTTACTGGAGCATTCTTATTAAATTTAGAAATATCAAACATTCCCGTGTCTGGATTTATTGTCGTAGGCGTAAATTTTTCTTGTTCTGGATATGTGTTAGGGGTATCATCAGTGTGTGCATTAGCTCCAGAAGCTGATTTTAAAAGTTTTATAATACTTGGATCTTCTTTTTGTGATGCAAGTTTAAGACTTGAAGAGTCATCTGGTGAAGGAACTAAACTATCATCTTTACCTGCAAAGGCTAATAAACCACCACCAGCTGCCTTCATGGTTGTAAGATCAGGAGGTGTTGCAATAGCACCCACTCCCATTCTATCTTGAGGTGGCATTGGTTGCATAGATTGTTGTGCTAATATCTTTGGAGATTCAGGATTAGATTTTAATCTTTGATCTTCTTGTTGATAACCATTAGCTACTAATTTAGCTAAAGGACTAGCATATTGACTTTGTTCTACTGCATTAAGCTGTTCTGGTGAAAACATACTCATAGGAATACCACCAGCAGCTTTCATTACACCGCCTTCTTTAGCTTTAATAACTCCACCTTTAGCTTTTAAAATTCCAGTAGCATTAGCCATACCAGCTAAACCAATACCAGCAGTACCTAAACCAGCAGCTTGTGAAATAAGGCTTGGAGGAGCTTGGTACATAGACGTTGTAGATTGTTGCATTGGTAAACCACGTAACATAGAGTTAAGTACACCCAATTGCATGTATGGATATTGTTGTGCTGTAGCGTAGTTTTGAATAGCTTGGTTGATAATGTTTTGTTGTTGTGTTTGTTGTTGAGCACCTTGTTGGGCTTGAGTGCCAAGAATACTTTGTTGAGCAGCCAATTCTTGACCACCAAGACCTGCCAATTGATTTGCACCAGCCATTTGTGAAGCAAGTGCTTGAGCTTGAGCTTGTTGACCTTGAAGGCCTAAGTTGGCACCAAATTGTTGTGCTTGTTGTGCATTTTGGAATGCAGTATTGTAACCTTGTGAGATCAATTGATTTTGAGCTAACATTTGGTTTTGTGCATTAAGTGAATTCATAAGTGCTTCACGTGATCCACCAAAAGCTCCTGCTTGAGTTGCACCGCTTTGTTCTTGTTGACCTGCTATACCATATTGCTGATTAGCTAATTGAAGTTGAGGTGCTAATGAAGCCTGAATGTATGGATTCATATAAGCATTAACAGAAGCTGGGTTAGTTGCTTGGTTTGCGTAATTTTGACCAGTCATACCCATTTGTTGACCTAATCCACCAAGCTGTCTATTTACACCCATGGTTTGACCCATCGCTTGATTATAAGCACCAGGTACTTGAAGATTAGCAGCAGAAGATTGTGCTTGTTGTTGTAATGGTGAGAAACCAGCTACGTAGTTTGCAGGATTATTACTGTATGGCGTATAAGCATTAAAGCCTGTACCAGATGGATTATATACTTGTGCTTGAGCAGCATTAAGCATATTCATAACATATGGCTGTGCATAGTCAGGAATATTGGTATTCATCACCGTAGTTTGTGTAGGAGCAGATGCTGGTGGTGGAGATCCTCCCCATAGCACAAAGCCCATGTTTGTCATGAAACCATTGACAAGCCAATAAAGCTTATCTTTTAATGAGTTTCCATGTCCTACGTCTATGCCAAATAACTTCATAATCTATCCTTGAATTGTCTTTGTGTATATCTTATCTGTGAATTTATAACCTAAATATTCTAATAACCTTGAATTATCCAAATGGACTTTTGTATGAATTAACATACGATTAACGCCTATGCGTTTTAACGCTTCTTCTGCATATTGAAACATCTTGATTCCAACACGACCTTTTCTGTATTCTGGCTTTAAGTAATACACATCTTCATAAGCCATCTTACAAGATTTGTAATGAGGATTAGATTGTATGAAAAAAGCCATATAACCTATAAGTTCACCATCATTTCTTACTGTAATCGTTCTTAACATTCCTGCTTGTGCAAAACGATCATAAGAATCCCAATCAGGATCAAATGGAAATTCTTTACTTACGCATAGCTCTTCGTAATGAGCTGGAAGAACTCTCATGAATTCTTCTTTAAACTGCGTTCCGTCAACGTCCTCGTATACTATCATGCGTTTGGTGGAGGCGTTTGTCCTGACATCATATTAAGTTGACTTAAAGCATCAGGTCCTGTTGTATTTGGAGGAGGTGCTACATTACTTGTTTGACCAGCTGTTGTATTGTTTGGATTCCAACCACCAAAACCATTGCCATATTGATTAAATCCACCATAAGTATTTCCATATGGACTCCATTGACCAAAGCTTCCACCATATGGATTCACTTGACCCATATTAAACATAGGTTGTTGTTGATTGCCATATGGAACATTCACTGGATTATTAGATCCTTGTGGAGCGTATGGGTTAGTTTGGTAATTTTGAAATGCACCTGAATTAACAAGCTGTGAAAGAATACCAGCTATGCCACTTGATGTTCCTGTATTTGCACCAAGCGTTCCATAATTTGGTTGATATGGTGAATTAGGTGGAGGCGTAGTTGTAGGGCCTGTCATATTAATGTTTGGTCCATTATAATCAGATGTTACTTGTTGAACTACTGGTGCTGGTGATGATGATCCGCCCATGGCTTTTCCTTTATGCTGGTAAAAATTTATATGCTTTAGTGTCTGCTGCTATATCTTTAGCTTTAGCACGTTTAGCTTTGATGCGATCCATCATTTCATAAAGGCGTTTAGCTCCTGCATCTGTTGAGCCATTACCAAGTTCTGAAACAATCCTAGCTGGTATTACAAATTCACCTTCTGCTAAACGAGCTGGTTGTTTATGACCAATCGTTGCAGGAATAGAATCTGATACACCATCACCAGGTCCTTTTAAAAGTCTTCCACCATCTGAATAATCACCTAAATGGTAATCAGGTAGTCCGTGTAATTCACCACCATGTGCATATTGACTTGGAATGATAGGGTTTGTATTAATAGCACCTAAAGTTGGGAATTTTTGCATACCTGCAAAATAACTTGATGGCATTTGAGCTAATACAGCATTAGCTGATGCGTTAGCAAGACCTGCTTGATCTGCAGGTAAATTAGCTGTGCCTGATTTGTCTACATAAACTGTAGATTCAACCTTAGGCATTTCTTTAGCAGTCCGTTTAAACATTCCAGCACCTTTGTTAATATCTTCAATAGCTGTTTTTTCTGCTGCTAATACATCTTTTTTACTTGATGGTGCAATGTCACTTAAATCTGTTTCTCCAGCATCAGCATATTTATGCACATCCATAAGTCCACCTTTTTTAGCTGCATATGGATTATAAGGACTTGCAGCATAATTAGCATAAGTAGCTTGATATGCTGGATTGGGTTGTGCTGGGAGCATGGGTTGAAAATTAGGCGAATTATATTTTAATTGATTAGCAGAAGGCACGCTTGATTGAGTAGCTACAGGACCACTTGTTTGTGAAGAAGATAATCCTTGTAAACCAGCCAAAGCTGCAGGAGCTAATGATTTTAATACGTCCATTCCAACACCTGGTCCAGAAGATAAAAAGTCTCCTGGGTGCGTTACAGCGTTTACAATTCCAGAACCCAATCTATTTAAACTAGGTGTATTTGGACCTGCAGTAGGTGTAGCAGTTGGTGTTGCAGAAGGAAGCCCTTGTGGTGTTGTATTGTAGTTTGGTGCGATCTGTGGTTGTGCATCAGGAGTTAAAACAGGTTGACCTGTAGTTGGATCAAGAGCTGGTGTAGATGTAGGTGGTGGAGTTTCTACTGGAGCTGCTCCAAAATTACTAAGATCTGAACCTAATTGACCACCGCTATAAGCACCAAAACCAGCCATAATGCCTTGTCCTAAAGATCCTGTTATAGCATAGTCACCAAGACCAATAGCAGCAGATGTTAATAATCCAGCTTGTGATGCTGTTAAACCAGCGTCTACTAAAGCAGGGTCAAGAGTCACTGCACCTAAAGCACCTAATGCCATTGGTAAAATAGCACTTAAGAATCCAGCTTCTGGAAGTCCTGTTTTAGGATTAACAGTTAGTGAATGTCCATGAGCTTTAGCAAGTTCATTAAGGGCGTGTAATTCCCCAGTCGTCATATGGACTAAGTGGTCATCATCTCCACGACCTTGGGATTGTAAATGTTGGGCTGCTAAATGTAGACTCATAATTTCACCATTATATAATATTTTACAGGGTTTTACACAGTTGTGCCACTAGAATTCACCCAATTTGTGCCGTTATACCAGATTGGGATACCTAAAGTGGTATCAAAGTATGTTTGTCCGATAGAAAGACCTTGATTAGGTCTATTTGCAGTCGTTCCATATGCTGGAACTACCACTGCACGAGTAAAGCTATCTATTGTATTAAAGTAAAGACGTAATGCGTTAGAGAACTTATCTTGTGTTAATGCACTGTATTCTGGTGGGGCTAACGGTAAGTTAGGTGCAATCGTTGGAATTAGTTTGTTATCAAAAGCCATTATCTTCTACCATCTGGTTTAACATCAATACGAGGCACACCAAGTTGCCATGCCACACCTAGTCCTGTAGATGTAATATTAAATGCCATTTGACGAGCACGAAGTCTAGTATAAACTTCACCACTAAATTGTTGGATTGGATACTCTGAAACTGATGTATAGTTATTTGCACTTATCACAGAATCAACATCTGAAGTAACTACAGTAGCACCTGAATTTTGACGGCCATATAAGGTCATGGTGACAGACGGATTATTGACTGTAGATCCGTTAAAGTTTACATCAGGTAACATACGCCATACAAAGCCTAAATGGTCTCCAGCATCAATACCAAAATCAGAAGACTGTATGTAAGAAGTAATAGGTTGTGGGCTTGATGTTGAAACATCATCTGTACCAACCTCATGATAAAGAAGCCTATTATTATAATCTGCTGCTACTGGGTATGGGTTAATACCATATTGTAACCATGCAGTACGAGCCATTGTTCCATATGTCCAAACCTTATCTAAATAGTTGTAAATCACATATTTGTCAATTTGATTTGAACCACTTGAGTTACTTACATAGAACCACCAAACTTCGTTATAGCCCTCATTAGATCCAGAAAAGACTTGGAATGATTGGTTAGTATTGATGTCATCAAATACATACTGACGTAATGAACATGGTAATGTGGAAACAGTACCGTTATACATATAGAATTTATCTTTACCCATCCAATAAGTTACGTTATTAACTGTGACTGCTGAATTAGGTGACATGATAGAAATATTATCCATCAATACTTGGAATGACCAAACATAAGGGAATCCAATATACTGCATAGAGTAAAGACAAGAATCAGTCCAAATCAATATTTCTTGACGTGTAGTTTGAGATTGCATAATGTAAGAACCATTCGTCAATTGGAACTCACCAGATTGATTTGTGGTACTTGGTACCCAAGTAAATTGGTTAGCTTGATCTGACCAACGTACAAGCATGGGATTGAATGCTGTGTTTGGGTTTGATGGGTTATAAGAATTAGCACCCATAGCAATTAAGAATTGTTGGATAGGAGCTGATAAAATTTGATTAGTTTCTAATGGAACAAACTGTTGATAGGTATAAGATGTTCCAGGTACAGTAGAATTAGATGCTAAGCTACTTAAAGCTACAGCACGAGTAGATACGCCATTTGCAGCTACCCAATAGTAAATAGGTCCACCACGAGGTGCTATGGCTAAGTCTGCACCATAGTTATCATTTGTCCAAAGTCTTAATTGTAGAGCTATACCAGATGTATAACCTGTGCCCCAACCACGAGATCCTTCTTGCACATTAATATAAACAGAAGATCCACCACCTGTAGCTGATGATGTGGCTTTGTATGAATTAGGTAAAGTAATTGTAAATCCAGCAGCCGATATATTGGATATTTGGAATGTATTATTTAGCACAGCTGCAGGAACGCCTCCTACAGAAGCTGCTCCACTCAATGCTACGGTAACTATAGCTGCAGTACCTGAACCTGTACCAACATTAGTAGCAGTAAAGACGGTGCCTACAGCTGTTGAAGATGCACCAATAGATGTCCAGTTTGTTGTGCCAGACGCTACAATTTGATATTGTTGACCTACGACTAAAGCGGTTGCATTGACAATAAAAGTATTTGAGAAAGCAATAGTAACTGTAGAACTTGATGCAGTGGTCGTAATTGGATTAGCACTCATCAAGACAGGTGATGTAGTATCTCCACCCCAAGGACCAGATCCCCATCCCGTGCCTACTGTTTCTGTGACTAGACCTACTGGATATTCATATTGAGCTGTGACTGTGCCTCCACCTGTGGCTGTAGAAGAAGCCGCATTAGATGAAGTGACTGTGTATTGAGTAGCATTTAAAAAAGATGCAACGATATATTCATTATTGGCATTAATACCAGAAGTGGCAATGTTGATACCGCCTACATTTGATGTAGCTGAAAGAAGAACATAATCACCTACATTAGGTGAATAGTTACCATCTGTAATAGTTAACACATATGAAGAAGCAACAGTAGCAATAGCTGCTGTGAGTGAACTTGTATAAGATATAGGTGTAATGTCATTATAAGTACCACCAAAGTAAATATAATACTTAGAGCTAGTTCCTACACCAATATAGCTTGAAAGACCGTTAAGATTAATCCATGACCATAAAGCACGGCAAACACCTACATATTGACTTGGATTAACCTGAACCCAGCCACCAATTTTTTCTGGAAGACCTGATCTAAAACGAACTTTATCAGAAAGATAAAATCCACCTTCGTTACTGTAATCAGTACCTTCTCGGTTAACGCCTGGTCTATATGTGAGTTTTTGTAATGGCATATTATTCTAGTACGTCTAATACCTTATTAATTTTCATAACACGATCATCAAGGCCAAGTATACCGCCATTAATGCGTTTTGTCATATTTGTGTAGTCTTGTGCATCAGCTAAAATGTTTAGCCCATGTTTGTTCCAGAACCAGCCAGCAGACAATACAGCCCCAGTAGGTTCAGAAATAAGGTCAGGATTATCCAAAAGATCCAAGCCCAATGCTTCTCCACAATTCTTGTAATTATCTTTACCAGTGATTTGTATAACACCACGACCAATGTATTTGAATCCATCTCCATCCTCCGTGTTACCCATACGTCCTGCATAAACTTTATTAGCAATCTTTTCTTGATTATGGGCATATTGATTCGCTGTATCAAGATCAGGAAAACGACTAGGCCATGTTTTCATAAGTGATTCAGCACTATAATTAAGGTTTTCTTTTACAAACTTAAAGTTACCAGATTCATGTTGGCATTGACCAATAAATGCAGCAATACGTCTATTAGAATCTAAAGCATATTTTTTAAGTGCTTGATTGATAGGGTCAAGCCATTTTAAGTCTATACCAAGCTCTTGTAATTGAGATTCGTTCATTTAACACCTAATTGGAGGTTGATGAATTCTTGGAGGCTGATGACGTGTTCTGTCTCGTCTGCACAGTCTCTGGTAATAGATAAATAGTCTTTGGTTGAGCCATTAGGGAGTCTGAAGGTGTTGCTGGTGTCGGACACTGCACTGCCACTGGAACTAGGCTTGTGCATCCCGTCATAATAAGCGTGAAGAGAATTAAGCTTTTTTTCATAGTTGTCTGTTACCTTTGTTGTTATTTCTTTTTGTTGAGCTAATACGACTTTGTTGTGTTCTTCTTGGATTTTTCCTTGAGCTTCAACATCAGTCTTAAATGCTACAAATCGTAGATGTTCTACATACCATCCACCTATAGCTGCACCTGTGATAGCTATACCAAAGAATGCAAGTCTAATATATAGAAGGATCATTCTTTATCTTTTTGTGTTGCTGCTTTAGCACCAATAGCTACACCACTTCCACTTAACACTGAACCAAATCCAATGCCTAATTGTGAAAAGTCAAATGATGATCCATGAAATACATGAACCAATGCACATGCTGAAAATGTGAGTACAGCTACAATTGCTACAAATCTAGCAATACAAAATGTTTGATTATCGTCTTCAGTTAAGATGTCTTTAATGAGTTTATTCATATTAGTTTCCTAAAGGATTTATTGTGGCCTTACGTAATGCTTTCATTTGCTCATTCATTGAAGTAATGGCAGCATTAACTTCTTGTGTATTACCTTTTGCCATAGCAATAGCTTCTCTTGAAGTTGCTAGTGCATCAGATGATTTTTCTTGCATTCTGACAGAGGTATCTTGTAATGATGCAATACGTTCTTGTTGTGATTTAGATTGAACTTCTAATGTGTTAATGCGGGTTTGAATATCCTCCAAACCTTTAACAGATTCAATCGTTGAAACCATTTCGTTGTAACGGGTTATTGCCAAGTAAGCTCCGCCACCTATAATCGGCAATGCGGTCAAGATTATCCCCAGTATCATTTGAGGTGATAAAGTCAATGAGAAAGTCTTGTTGTTTTCCATATTCTTGTTCCTGTATTAAAGTTATATATTCAGTTAACTGTTGTTGTTGCATGTTATAGCCTGTATTGAGCATTTGCATACTCATTACAATGCCAAAACCAGGCACTATTTCTTTGCCTTTTGGTACAGTTGTTTGAACTGTGGTAGTAGTGTTTGAGCTACTTGAGGTATTACTTGAGCTTGTGCTCGTTGTATTCGTTGATGCTGTCGTTGAGTTTGATGGGGTACTCACAATAACAGGGTTTTGTGGAACATCCACAGGTTGCACAGCCGTTTGGGTTGTACTCTTGGATATAACCGAATTCGGATTCGTTGGACTTATTGGACTTATAGGGCTCACTGGGTTGTTTATATTCGTAGCTGTCATTATACATGTATTGGAAGTCGTTGCCCAATCCGACCATGTTGGCGTGGAATATGGATCCGAACAGCTGGAGGATCTGTTTTGTATGATGCTTCCAGTATACCCAGGTTGGCATGACAGAGTCTGCGTTTGAACCGAGGGATTGCATGTTGCTGGATCTGGACTGCAACTGTTTGTTGTTGTTACCCATCCACTGTCTGAAGGCTGACCATAAGGATCCGAACACGTTACTGTGTCCGTTTGTATAATAGTCCCTGAGAAGTGCGTCTGACAACTTAACGTCCTTGTAGTTTGTGATGCGTGGCAAGTTGGTGGGTCTTGAACACACGAATTGCTGATAGTGGTCCACTGACCAGGTACGGGTTGACCATAAGGATTTGGACAACTCGTTGTTGCTTGTTGGGTAATCTGTCCTGTGTAATGTATTGGACATGTTAATACCTGTTGTGACGTTGATGTCTGGCAAGTCGGTGGTGCTGGTGAACAATTATTGCTTGTTGTTGTCCATGGTCCCCAAGACTGCGTTGAACAAAAGTATTGCCTAGATTGGTTAATATTTCCAATTTGGTTTGGACCGCATGATAAAGACTGAAATTCAATCTGACTAATACATGGCGGAGGAACATAGCACACTGGATGGCCATATTGTTGAGACAATTGATTACACCAATCAGTAAATTGATCTGCATATGCGTTAACTCCAGTTAGTAAGGCGGTAACAAGACCAACCATTTGTATTATTTTTAGCATATCTAAGTAATGTAGTTCTTGGTATATTAGTTTTTATACTAGCTTCTATAGATCCTAAATAAGTAATA
>Ga0316217_10000375_pt1 | contig 64863 bp, 47 predicted proteins | sample 1anoAmetaG_FD_203633 | JGI IMG/M metagenome (GOLD analysis project Ga0316217, IMG submission 203633) | Freshwater microbial communities from Trout Bog Lake, Wisconsin, USA - 1anoA | ecosystem: Environmental > Aquatic > Freshwater > Lake > Hypolimnion/Profundal zone | place: USA: Wisconsin... | reverse complement strand
CATATTGAAAAAACAAATACAAATACAAATACAAATACAAATACAAATACAAATACAAATACAAATACAAATACAAATACAAATACAAATACAAATACAAATACAAATACAAATTTGACTTGGTCAAATTTATTTGAGTCAATTGGTGTTAGACTTGAAGATTTAAATAAAGTTAAAAATAATACTACTTTACTTGTTGAAAAAAATAATGATCCTGATATATCTGATGATAAAAACAAATCTAATGTGATTAATGGGATTAATGGGATTAATGGGATTAATGGGATTAATGGGATTAATGGGATTAATGGGATTAATGGGATTAATGATTTTAATAAGGTAAATAATTTAGAAGAATTAAATTATTTATCATTGGATCAAATTGATAAATCAAAATTAAAAACATTATTAGATTTAGGAATAAATAAAAAATACTTATCAATGAAAAATATTTTATGTTCTATTGATAATTATCTAATTGATTCAATTGGAAATTTAATTATATCTGGGTCAAAATCAATTCCATTTAAAAGTTATATATGGTTATTTAAGTCAATTGATAATAATAATTTGAAATTTAAATTTATTCCCAATAATGTTTATGATATTAGTTTATTAGAATTAAATTATGGAAAAATAACAATTAACGATGCTTATATAAAAAAAAATATAATTATAAATGAAACATCCATATTAGTTGATAATAATTACAATGAAATATCTTCTTTTAGTCCAAGTGAAATTAAATATTTAAAATATAAAAAAATGTTAATTTTTGAATTGAGTGAAAAAATATTATTGACACTAAAGAATTTTATTAAAGAAAAACCACATTTATATGAGAGAATTTTTTCGAAAATTTTTTCCTATAAATATAATAACCATAAAAAAAAATTAATTATGGGAATTAATTTTAATGGTGAATTTCCATCAATAAAAATTATTAATAATTATAAAAATTTTAATAGTATAATTGAGAAATATAAATCCAATAAAGAACTTAAAAAATTTATAATTGATAATTTTTAATTTTAATTAATTCAAGTAAAAAAAATTTAATATTTTCCTTTAGAATTTTTTATATGATATAATATTATAAATTTATATTGAATGATTGATAATTTTTTAGATATCAAATCAATTGATCCTGTGTATTGGGGAAAAAGTGGATGGATTTTTATTAATTCTATTTGTTTAACATATAAACCAGAATTTAAAGAATCATATCGTCAATTTATACTACAACTTCCAATGATACTTCCTTGTAAAAATTGTGGAGAAAATTTAAGAAAAAATATCCATACATTAGATGAAGCTTTAAATTCAAAAGAAAGTTTACTTAATTGGTTGATAAATGTTAGAAATGGCATATATATAGATAATAATACTCCTTGGAAACAAAAAAACATTAAACAAACATTTGATGAAATATTTTATTCATATTCTGATAATGTAAATATGTATTGGTGGGTTTTTTTTTCTATTTTAGTTTTAATTATGTTATTATATTTGTTAAAAATAGAAATTAAAAAAGATATTCAAATATAAATTAATTTGTTAAAAACATTAAAAAAATTGATTTAATTATAATAAAACCATTAAAAATAAAACCATTAAAAATAAAAAGAATAATGGATACAAATTCAGAAAATATATATTATTTATGTTCATTTTTAGATGAATACAATATAAATTGTGAACAAATTGATCCATCCCATACTTTAAATTTGTTCAAAGTAATAAAAATTAACGATATCATTTATAAAATTATTGAAGTAATTAAAAATGATATGGGAAAATTTGAACTGAATGATATATTATATTTATCAGGTGGTATAATTTCTTATTACACAAAAGATACTGACGGTAAAATAGATAGTATTGGTACAGATTATATTAAAATAATAGAAAAAAATAAAACAGTATTTTATAGTGAAGAAATAGATGATCAATTAGAAAAAATTATTAATCAGATTGGAAATTTTAATACCAAATACAATTCCATCAAATACAATAATCTTAAGGAAATACTAATTAATTTTACACAATAAAAAACAGAATTATTTATTTTATTTATTTATTTATTTTATTTATTATTTTATTTATTATTTTATTTATTATTTATTTTATTTATTTATTTATTTTATTTATTATTTTATTTATTATTTTATTTATTATTTTATTATTTATTTTATTTATTTATTATTTTATTTATTATTTTATTATTTATTTTATTTATTATTTTATTATTTTATTTTATTATTTATTTTATTTATTATTTTATTATTTATTATTTATTTTATTTAATTTAATTTATTTATTTTACATATCATTAATTGATTCCTTGATAGATAAATTTAACAGTTCAATATTTTTATCTGAGATAGTATCATTAATCCATTCATTAATATTAGTATTTGCCTTTGAAAATAATTTATCTCGGATATTAATAATATACCAAGAATAGTCTCTAATTAATTTTTTGTAAGAATATTTTCCGTTAATTAATTCTTTATTAACATATTTAACTAATTTTTTTCTTGGTATTTCAGGATTTGACAATCTTAAATCAGCCCACCAATTGCACCATAAAGCACAAAATCCATTTGGATCACCAATATAATCACTTTTAAGTTCATTAATTTCTTTAATTTGAAATCCAATATATGGAAGATAATCTTTAGGTTTAAAGTATTCAAATTCCAAACCAGAATCAAATAAATAATTTATTATAACTGAATCTAAAAGTTCACCATCATAATCTAATCCAGTAGGTGGATTAGATCCATGAGGTTCAAACCGTTCAATTTGCATTAATTCCATATCCACAATTAAATAATTTGCATGAGAATAAGAACCCATTTCAATACCTATGGGAATTATAAACCATTTATAACCATCTGATTTATTTTTTTTAATCAAATTTAGAATCGAATTAATATTATTATGAGAATCCGATGGAAAATACACATTTTTATTAACCCATAATATTTCAAATCCACTAATTTCACATATTTTATTGTCGATACCATCAGATTTTATTATTTTGCAGTTTATAACATTATCTTTGTTTTTGATAAGATCAAATGAAGTTATTAAATAATTTTTTTTTAATTTATTAAATTTATTGGACAAAAATATTAACCCAGATAAAACATCAATAGTACTGCCTGAAAATGTTGATATAATTACACTTGGGTATGTGGATATTAATTTTTTAAATTTATTTGATACAGGAAAAGATGTTGATTCAAATATATTTTTATTTTTAATAAAAGTTTGAATTGATGAATCGATTTTATTTTTTATAATATCAAAACAAATATTAATATCAGTATCAGTATTGGGATTTGTATTTTTTTCGATACCGATACTTTTTATAAGTTCTAATTCTGTTTCATTTAATTCATTTAATTTTACTATTTTTTTGCATCTATTATCCCAATATTCTAACCATTTTTTTGATGTTATTGAATTAGACAATTGAAACAAATAACTTTGAGTAATCATTTTTATAAATTGTTGATAATCTTTGTTATCAATAAAATCAAATACTGTATTAGAATTATTAGCTATTATAAATATGTCTATTTTTTTGGTAATTAAAATATTATAAATTTGCATCCAATAATTATTTTTAACAATAATATAAAATACACTTTCTCCTTCAAAATTTTGTATATTCATATCTGCTTTTTCTGCTATCAAATTTATTAATATATTTAATTTATTGTTTGAAAAATATTTTATATTAGAAAAAAATATATGGGCTGGTGTATTACCATCAATATTAAATAAATTTATATTAAAATTTAAATTATTAAATAATTCATTCATATCGATAATATTATTTATTACTTCCATACTTAATTTTTGAATATTTATTATATTGTTTATAAAATAGTGATAAAATATATTTCCAGAATTGTCTTGAATATTACCATCAATTAATTTCAATACATTTGATTTTGAAATTATTCGTAAAGATTCAAAATCAATTCCAATACATATATAATGAAGTATAGTAAAATTATATTTGTATTCGGGAATATTTAATAATTTAATGAAATTTATATTGGAATGAAATTTATTTATCATAAATTCTAACATATCATAACATTTGTATTTGACAATCATATGAAGATAACTTTCGCCATAATTATTTCTTGACATTAAATCATTAAAATTGGTTAAAATTAATTTGAATAATTCGAAATTTTGAGATTTAATTGATAGATGTAAAGCATTATCACCATCAGCATTTTTAATATAAAAATTATTTGTATATTTAATGATTATTTCAACACAATCAATATTAAAATATCTTATACCATAAAATAAAGGAATATTATCATCTTTGTCTTTTATTTCTAAAATAGATTTTCCAATTATGTTTTTATTTTTTTCTAATAATTTAATTAAAATATCTCGATATGAAAACTTTATAACATTATACAAAATTGATCTTGATGAATCATCAGTTATATCTATACGTACTTTTTTTTCCAATAACAAATCTATTAGTTCAATTTGATTAAACATTATGACATATTCCAATAAATATGTATTTGAAATATCTTTTATATTCAAGTCGATATTTGTTGTTTTAATTATTTTTTTTACCTCATTCCAATTTTGAGTTTTTATATTGGCAAATATTTTTATTATTGTATTATTTGAATTATCAATTAACTTGTTAAAATCTATATTGGTAATATTATTTTTATCGTGTAAATTTGTCATTAAATTATTCTTTATATTAGATATATCAGAATTAAAATTTATATTAGATTTTACAATCTAATATAATTGGATTGGGTTTTGGGTTTTGGGTTTTGGGTTTTGGTTTTTTAAGAATAATTTATTTTGTATTGGGAGTAATATTATAAAAATATAATAATTGTTGGAATAATCCCCCAACCTAATCCAGTACTTTTACTAAAATCATTTGATAAATTAAAAGTATATGCTTCTACTAATCCACCAACTGTGAAAAAACCTAAAGCATAATTTAATTTTGTTTTTAATAATTGATTAGGACAGTTAGAACATATAATAGTTTTAGGTTCATAACATAAAGTTTGATTGTGTTTTATTAGAGTTTGATTGTGTTTTATTAGATTTTTTTTTAAATTTATAAATTTACTCATTATATTTGAATTGGTTAAAAATTTTCTAAAAAACATATTTATAATTTTAATAATAATATAATTTTAATAATAAAAGTCCATATTTTAAAAAAATCAATTTTTTTTAAAATATGGACTTTTAAAAAATTTATAAAAACAAATATGTCATTACTAACTTATTTCATTTCATCCAATATAAAAAAACATGATAATCAACCCATATAAAAAATTAATTTTATGGCATAAATATTTTAAAAATCTTCCATTGCTGAACATTCAGTCAAAAAATTATTAATAATTGTATAAATGATTTTAATAATTCTAATTTTATTTTTATGATATGGTCTAATTTTTTCCAAACATTCATTCATATTCAATATTTTTGTCTGACCAATTTCCCGATTAGATTCATCCATATCGCATGAATTATCATTTAAAATCGATAAAAAATAATTATGTGCATAACTTACACCATTTGTACCCACTAAATTTTCTCTAATTGATTTACATTTTTCCAATATATTATAGTCATTTTCATCTAAAGTAGTTTCTTCTTCAAATTCTCTAATTGCACAAACTAAATCAGGTTCATATGATTCTCTCCGTCCTTTTGGAAATCCCCATTCATTAAAATTATAAAGAGGTTTTGTATCTGAAAATATATGTTCATGTGAAAGTTTTAATTGATAAAATTTTTGTCTTGATATAATATATTCTTTATGGTGATTTTTATTTCTAATATTATTAGAATCCCATAAATTATTCCATAGGTCATCAAATTCAGTATTTGAAATATCATTCAATTCATCTGGAGTCATTTGTTCAAGTAAATGTGTTAATGTTACAATATTTTCAATACTATATCTACCTCTCATAAATTCCAAATAACCTAATGAATTTTTTCGTTGAACCATTAAAAATTCAATTTTTTCATTAATTTGATTTGATTTAATTTTAATATCTGATTCTAACAAAAAATAATTATTTGAATATTTATTATGCTGGTAACTATTTAAAAAATATTCATATTGATTGCTATTTGAATGTTTATTGCTATTTGAATATTTTTCATGTTGAAAAGTGTTTTTATTTTTATAATAAAAATTTGCAAATATTTTTAAATTTTTAATAATATAATCCTCAAGCAAAGGAATCATATCGGAACTTAAATCTTTAATATAAATTGCAATAATACCATTAGAAATAATGGGCTCATTACATGTTTTAAAAGTATGACCTTTTTTGTTACAGTTTGTGCAATAATAATTTTTTTTTGGTATGATGATTTTTTCATCATATAAATTGTCTATTTCAATATTATAGTTCATAACTACTATTATTAATAAAGATATTTTTTTTTAAACTTATTTATTAAATTAAATAAGTTTATATTAAAAAAAATAACAGATTAATCTTCTTCAAAAACAAAATTTGTCATTTCATTAGAATCTTTAGTTTGTTTAAAATATTGTTCAATTTCTATTGGTGTTGCAATATCCTGTAAATAACCGATTACAAGAATATTTTTATCATGGTCACTAAAAGATTTTGATAATACTAAAACACGAATATACATTTCCGGAATAACAACTTCTGAATTTCCTTTTATTCTAATATTTCTATTCATGTCCGGAAAAAAATTATCTTTATTAATTTTATCTGCTGTTATAATTGCTCTCAAAGGACCATTAATTGCACTTATTAAAGCTTTATTCATTCTATCAATTTTACAAATTATTTCTTTGTTGATAATCGGTAAACATAAACTACATGTGAATTTTACAACAATTTTTGCTGAACAAGTTGGATCTTCAGCTTCAATTATTCCATCTGATGTTTCTTCTATAGAATAAATTTTATTAATATAACCATAGTTTTTATAACATTTTCCTTCTAATTTATTTTTTAAATTTAATTTTAAATGAAGATACATTTTATTATCCATTTGATTAGGTAATAACATTATTGGACATAATAATGAAGTATTAATATATGGACTGTGTAGATTTGATGACATAGTTTGTGTTAGTTGATTATTGTTATTATCATGTTCTATTGTATTGGAATCATTTTTATTTTCTTTAGATTGGGCATTAGTATTTGTCTTTGACATTATAATTAATTATATATAATATATTTTATATTAATTTAATATCAATTTTTTACATTTTATGAGAATAAATTAATTCCAATACATAGTAACTATATAATTAGAGGGTGAACATGTTTTATATGTGTTTGTTAATTGATATGCAAATTGATATGCAAATTGATATAATTTTAATTTTAAAATTACACCTTTTGTTAATTCTGTATTGTAAATAAAATCCAAATCATCAATCATAAAAAAATTTCCACTCACAATAGAATTTATTAAACTTGCTTGTTGATTATTTGATATATTATTATAAACAATAGGATCAACATTTAATAACCCAAAATAAAAATCATTCCAATTACTTGTTGTCATTGAAAAATTGGTTTTCCTAATACTAAAATACACATATACAACAACATCTATATTTGCATTATAAATTTGAACATAAATATTTTTAATACCAAAAGAAAAAAATTTATAAATTTTTAAATATTTTTGAACAATTTGAATAATTTCTTCAATAATAATGTTATAATTTTTTTCCCCGATTATATTGGAATTTGAAGAAATCCCAATAGCAATTTTATTTGTTATATTAACCATTATATTTATAAGTTTATTCGTTTGAATATTTGTATTTGGATCTATATAATAAACTGTCATGGTATAAAATATATTCATATTTTATATTTGATATGGGATTTAAAAATTAGTTAAAAATAATATTAAGACTCTGAATATTATTTTATTGAATAAACACAATATTTATTTTATAATTAAAATAATCCAATAAAAATATCAAATTATATAGTCATAAAACTTATTTCATATCATATCATATCATATCATCTCATCTCATCCAATATAAAAAATCTTGCTTTTATTGGATATAAATTTATTGGATATAAATTTATTGGATATAAATTTATTGGATATAAATTTATTGGATATAAATTTATTGGATATAAATTTATTGGATATAAATTTATTGGATATAAATTTAATCGATCAAAATAGACCATTTTATTTTATCACCTGATTCTAAACCTAATTTTTCTAATTTATCAATATCTTCACTATTTGGTTTAGAACTTAATTTAAATTCTAATTTAATTGATTTTGTTTTAGCATCAGATTTTTCATTAAAGTTAATGTTTTTAGATAATATTTTATTGGCATTATTTTTAATATATTCAATTCTATCTTCTAAATTGAGGGGAAATTTAAGTGTTGGATGATTTGATGGAACCATAATATATGTAATTTTATTTTTTCCTTTTGAATATTTTTCTAATTCAATTAATTTATTCATAATACCATTACAAATATCATCACGTGTAATATCTTTGGTATATGTGGTGATACCTAAATCTTTAGAAAGTGATTCCAAATATTCTTTTTGTTTTGATGTAGCACATACAGCACCTTTAAGAGATGGTATACCAGTGCCTCTTTTTTTATCAAGAATTTTTTCTCTTTTTTCTCTAATTTTGAATATATCTTTTACATCTTCTGATCTTTTTGATTTTTTTTTATTAGTTTCCTTATCAATTATACCAACAATTTTATATTCTTTTCTATTATCATAATAATCCATAACTTCGTCAAAATTATATTCTGATAAGTAATCAATATCCGATTCTATATTTGAACTAATTTCTGATTCTATATCATATTGTTCATTTATTAAATAATTATAAAGTGATAATTTTGAATCTGATTTATATTGGTATGTTGTTCTATAATACATTGGTGCATTTTCATTTTCATCAAAAGGTTGGAATAAATAATATCCATCTAAATAAATTAAATATCCAGACCTATATGTTTTATCATAAATTATATCTTTAAAATTATTAAAATCATTTTCGGTTATTGGGATTAATTCATCAAGTGCTTTTTGAACAAAAAAATCATCAAACAAATCTTTTTTGTCTTTATCATATGAATCTTTAACATAATCTGTAATAGTTTTTAAATTATAAACATAACCTACCATATATAATTCTTTTATTTTGCGTTTTGCATATTCTATTTCCGTTCTTGCTAAATTAGAAGTGAATGTAGAATAATCTAATTCTGATTTTATTAATTTTTTATAAATATTTCTTCGAGGATCGTAATATTTTGAATTTAACAATGAATCATTACATTTGTATAGACATTCCATAAAATCACATTTTGCAGGACAAATATTTGGTTCTAAAGTTTTAGTTTTATCGTTTTTAATAACAATACTTTGTTGAATTGTTTTATTATTCGATTCTTTTATATCTTTTTGTTCAATTACAGTATCAAGTAATTTATTATTAGGATAAATACATTTATTATAAAATTCAATCTCTTCTTTAAACATATTTCCTTGTTGATTTAATGCACAATCAATTGCAACTTCTTTTAAACCTCTTTCTATTTTTTTTATTAACAAATATTTTTGTTCTGCTTTCCAATATAAATCTTCTTCAGTACTTAATTCACCAGATTTAGAATTTAATGACACAGAATACTTGTATACTTTTACTTTAGGATAAATATTTGACTCTGACATTAGATTATAATGAGAACACCATCGGATAGCTCTCCCAACAACTTGATCTAATCTACCAAAATTAAAATAAACATCTAAAACTTGAACTGTAGCTACATTGTGTAAACTAATACCTTCATTCATAACTTTAGAACCTAAAACTAATTTAATATTCTTACCCTCTTTATTTGCTAAATTTGAAAATAATGTTGTTACTATTTTTTTACTTTGTTCAGGTATACTTTCTACTCCTTCCTCAGAAGATTGACCCGTTATTACAATGAATGTGGCAGGAGAAAATTCATGGGTTTGGGTTTGTTTAGATTCATGGGTTTGGATTTGTTTAGAGTCCAAATGTTCTTTATGTGTTTTTCCGCAATAATAACATTTTGTATTGTCTTTGACTTGATAGTTATTTTTATTTTCATCATATTCTAAAAATCCATTAACATTTAATATTTCTTGAAAAATTTCAATACCAATTTTTACCAAATTTGAATAAACAAATCCTGTTCTAGATTCTTTATTTGAATTTGGTCCTCCAACAAATAAATTATTTTCTATATCCAAATATGCTTGATAAAATTTAGTTGAAAAATATTTTAAATTTTCTTTTTTTAATATAGCCCCAGTAATATTTTTTGTATTTTCATTTATATTAATTAATTCTTCATTATATTTTTTTAAGCCCAATATATCTGTTGCAATCATATTGTTAATTTTGTCATGATGATTTTTTAATTGATTTTTTAGTTGATTAAGTCCTTCTCTTCCATATAACCCTATAAGTTTTTTTCTTGATTCATCTAAAGCCGGAAAAACAAAATTTGCAACTGCTTCAGATTTTCTATCCAAAGCATCTGCTTCTTCAATTGCTAATTGTTTAGCTTGTCTATAGGCTTCTAATTGAAATTTACTCATATAACATTGGGATATTTTTGTAAATAATAATCCTTTTGGTTTAATACCCATATCTATTTTTTCAGCAAACGTCATGGGATCAGCACCTCTTAAATGACTTATATATCCATGAGACATTTTTTTTAAATATTCTAGTCCTCCTGGTTTAAGTTCCATTGTATGATTTTTAGCTGATGAAAATGCCAAATCTCTTATTACTGGTGAATCTAAAGGTCTTAAAAAATTTAATAACTCAACTATATCATCAGCTAAATTTTTCATTGGTGTTGCAGTTAACAATATAACTTTTAAATTTACAGAATTACGAATAATTTTCATTAATGCTTCTCCATATGCATTACCTGTTAAATTATGAGCTTCATCAACTATAATTAGACTATTATTTAAATTATGTAGCACATCCATTCCAACATCTCTTTCAAATTCACCTGTATCTGTTTTTTTATAGGTTACTTTCATTTTTCCATCAACAACTTTTTTTTCTACAATTTTCTCACCTAATACTTTTCTATAAAAACTTCTATAACTCATAATTCTATAATATTGTTGAGCATTTAATACAGCTTGTTTTCTTATTTTTTCTTTATCTTCATCATTTAAAAATAATAAATTTTCATGAGATCTTAAATATGTATCACCTGTACATTGAATAAATGAACTTTTCCAATTTTCTTTAAGAAGAGGTCCTGGAACAAGTATATATATTTGAGTTCCATATCTTTGAACTTGTTGTTTAAATTTTTCTCCAATAGCAACACCAACACAAGTTTTACCGGTTCCAGTTCCATGAAAAATTAATAATCCTTTGTAAGGGGTGTCTGGATTAATAAAATTAGACAACATTGCTTGATGTTCTAATAATTCTCCAGTAGGTTCACAAATTTTTTTTCTATATTCTTCTATTTCTTTGTAATTGGTTAAATCTGGTCTATTGGGTAATTTATAATAATAAAATTCTCTTTTAGCATATATTTTGGCTTGGATATTTGGATCAGATGTTTTTGGATATCCAATATTAATATCATCTATATTTATTTTATCTGAATCCAACATATTTGTTTGATTATCATTATTTTCAGTCCTATCCATTTCGTCTGTTTCAAATATATTAGATTTTTTAACCGGTTCTTTTTTTTTTTGTTTATTTTTTTTTTTATTGTTGGGGTCATTATGAATTTCTATTGATTCTAAATTTATCATTAAATAATTTATATAATATTACAATAGAATATTATATATTAGAAAAAATATTTTATATTTGAATTATAATTCAAATATAAATAATGAACATAAATCTTAATAAAATTTATAGAGATATAGTTGTTGTATATTGTCCAGAAAAAGTAGGTTCAACTACTATAGTATCATCATTAAGAGTGTCTAATTCAGATAAATTAATGGTATTTCATACACATGATAATAAAATTGCTGATCTTTTAAATTGTAAAGTAAATACAATTAATGTCTCTGATATAATTTTAAACAATAAAATTTTAAATCCATATACAAATATGCCCAGAAAAATTTATATAATTGATATTTTTAGGACTCCAATAGAAAGAAAAATTTCATTTTTTTTTCAAAAAATATCCGAAATACATTTTAATAATAGTGAATTAAATATTTCAAATTATCCAATAGATAAACTTATTAAAAGATTTAATGACATTTTTATTCATATGGATGATGTTGATTATTATAATACCCATTTTAATTGTAAAAAAATTGATAAATTTGATTTTAAAAAAAAATATATAATAGAAGAAATTGATAATATATTTTATATAAAATTAAGATTACAAGATTCAGAACATTGGGGTGATATTTTATCTGAAATTTTTAATACTAAAATATTGAAAATTTTAGATTATACAACTGCAGATAAAAATATTGGAAATATGTATAAAAATTTTAAATCCAATTATAAATTACCATATAATTATTATAAATTAATTGAAAATAATATTTCATTAGATATTTATATGGATTTTGACGAAAAAAAAAATTATTTAAATTATTGGTTTGAAAAAATATCAGATTCCCATATACCTTTTTCAAATATAGAATATAATATTTATAAAAAAATATCAGAGGAGAATAAGTTTTATTGTGCTAATTCATCTAATATTCATTATACTGATGATGGGTGTTTGTGTAAAAAATGTTCGAATCAACGGGCGATTGCAATTAATAATGAATTAAATAATATTCCACAAACAATTTATATTAGACACCAATATGATGAGTTTTATGATAATTCTATTTATTTAAAATTATTTTCTTCTGATATAAATGATCCTGTTGAAATTACAATTAATTTGATTAATTTTTAATTTGGTTATTTGGTTATTTGATTATTTGGTTATTTGGTTATTTGATGACTATTATATATATATATTATGGAATCAATAAAGTATCTATAGAATCATTAAATTTATCAATACAAGTATTATATTTAAGTGTTTCTATACAATATTTTTTAATATCAAAAATGCTTTCTTCTTTATAATTTGGATAATTATCACACACACATTTATACAAATATTTTCCATATTCATAATTATTTTCGTAATAAATTATTGGTTTAAATTTATTTAAAATATTTATTCCTTTTGAAAAAATGAAATTTTCAGAACCTTGAGCATCACAATGGATAAAACCAACATTTTCTATTGTGATGCTATCTAATGTTATTATTTTAATTTTTTCACCATTATTTCCTAAACAAGCTCCACCAAAATTACATTCTAAATTAGATTCATTAGTGTATCTGTTTGAAAAATTACCTCCTAAACCATCTAAATCTATATTATTCATTTGTCCTTGTCCATTATAACAAAATAAACCACAGTTAAATGGTTTAATTTTATTTTCAAGACAATTATCTTGAATATTTTTAATTAATAAATCATATTGTTTTTTTTGAGGTTCAAATGCATAAACATAATTTCCTTCATTAATATATTTTGCATAAACAATTGTACTTGTTCCACAATGAGCTCCTATTTCTATTATATTTTTATTTGGATTTATGTATTTTTTTAAATCCAATAAAGTTAATTCATCCCAATATTTATTATTTTGAAATGATTTTCCAATATACATTTCATTTTTATAAATACTTATAGAACCATATTTTGTATTGAATTTGATTATGTTGGAATTTATTTCTGTGTTGGAATTTATTTCTGTGTTGGAATTTATTTCTGTGTTGGAATTTGTTTCTGTATTGGAATTTGTTTCTGTATTGGAATTTGTTTCTGTATTGGAATTTATCAAATCAAAATCATTTATCATTGTATTTAAACTAATCAATATGTTATCCCAATTATATTTTTCAAAAATTATACGTGAAGTTTGTTCACTGTGTATTTTATATATTTGTTCATCATCATAATATTTAATCATACCCATAACAAAATCATCAGTTGAACAAATTTTTGCATATCCACCATGATAATCAATATTATTTGGAACATAATATTCTCCAATAGGTTTGATAACAGTAGAATAATCTGATTTAAAAATATCTGTTAAAGCCCCAACACCACTTACAATTTGTGGTTTTCCTAATCCACCATGTTCTAAATTGCACAATCCAAAACCTTCTCCAATACAAGTATTGATTCCAACATCACAAGAATTGTATAAATAATTTAACATATCATCAGAAAAACTTTTTTGAGAATTATTTATAAAAATATGATTATTAATTATTTGATTATAATTTAAATTATTTTTTATACAACTTATTTCAATTTGATTTGTAATATCATAATTGTTATTAGGATTAGAATTATCTGTATTCATATTTAAAAATAATTTAATTTTTTTATCAGAATTTTTAATTTTTAAAAATTTAATAAATGCATCAATTGTTTTATCAATATTTTTTCTGTATGAATTTCTATTAGAATTTAAAATTATAAAATCATTTGGATCAAAATTAAAAAATTTTCGTGCTTCTATTTTTTCAACAAAATAAAATTTATCTTTATCAAAACCATGAGGCAATATTTTAATTTTTTCAGGATTTATATTCATTTGGATTAAATTTTCTTTCCAATAATCACTAAATACTAAAATTAAATCAGCATAAATATCAATATGTTTAATTAATTTTATTTTTTCAAAAGGATATACGAGATCAAGATATACAAATAATTTAAAATTTTTAATAATTTTTTTTTCAATAAAATTATTAAAAATTCTTGATATAACAATTAAATCATTATAAACAAATACTAATTCCGGTTTAATTGAAAGTATATGGGTACAAATAACATTAACCCCATATAATTCATTAGTTCCATTTTTTTTTTCCTCAATTAAAGCATCTATCAAATGTATTCGCGGATCAATATATCTTGGTATTGATGTATTTTCAAAATTAGAAATACCCACATAATAAACATCATGACCTTGGGTAACCAAATAATTTGACAATATATTTGCTATTCTTGAATATCCTATTGCCAAAGTTGGATATGATGCAAAAAATAAAATTTTCATATTTAATTTAATACGATATTTAATAATTTAATTATTAAATGATTTGAATTATTTATTTCCCAAATATAAATAAGGTCCATTACCTTCTATTATAGTATTTGAAATAAGTGGTTCTGTTTCTATACTTGTTCTCTCTCCATAAACTATCCAATTAAATCTACCAATTGACCCATAAACATTAAATTTACCATTGGATACATCTGATGTTTTATAATATTGAATTTGATGTTTAGTTGCAGGATCATATATTGGAGTAATATGAACTGTAAAATTTCTTGCTAACTTGTCCACATAATTTGGTAAAATTATTTCAGTATTGTCTCCATTTATAATTTCACTTTTACCTCTATAATAAACACCTGCTTCAGGACCTTCTAAACATCCATGAACCAAATATTTTAAATTATCATTTGGATGAGGTATTACAAATGTTTTAGCGTTAGTATACACTATTTCTTTTGTTAATGAATCATAGTATAATAAGTTGCTTGCTGAAGCACTGGAACTACCAGTTATTGGATTAACAAAAAATCCAGATCCATTATTATCTAAATTACTACTCGATGCATTTAATATTATTGAATTTGCACCTTGATTAATTTGACCGGCACCCTGACCTAAAGCAATAGAATAAGAACCTTGATTACTTTGACCTGCATACCGACCTAAAGCAATAGAATAAGAACCTTGATTATTATTACCTGCATTCAGACCTAAAGCAATCGAATTAGAACCTTGGTTATTATTACCCGCATTCAGACCTAAAGCAATCGAATTAGAACCTTGACTAGTTTGACCTGCATCCAGACCTAAAGCAATAGAAAACGTACCTTGATTATTATTACCTGCATTCTGACCTAAAGAAATAGAATTCGTACCTTGACTAGTTTGACCTGCACCCGGACCTAAAGCAATAGAAAACGTACCTTGTTTATTATTACCTGCATACCGACCTAAAGCAATAGAATCATAACCTTGACTAGTTTGACCTGTATTCAGACCTAAAGCAATCGAATTAGAACCTTGATTACTTTGACCTGCATCCGGACCTAAAGCAATAGAAAACGTACCTTGATTATTATTACCTGCATTCAGACCTAAAGCAATAGAATTCGTACCTTGACTAGTTTGACCTGCATACCAACCTAAAGCAATAGAATTTATACCTTGACTAGTTTGACCTGCATTCGGACCTAAAGTAATAGAATTAGAACCTTGACTAGTTTGACCTGCACCCTGACCTAAAGCAATAGAATTCGTACCTTGACTAGTTTGACCTGCATTCGGACCTAAAGCAAACGAATTAGAACCTTGTTTACTATTACCTGCATTCAGACCTAAAGCAATAGAATTCGTACCTTGACTAGTTTGACCTGCATTCGGACCTAAAGCAATAGAATTCGAACCTTGGTTACTATTACCTGCATTCAGACCTAAAGCAATAGAATCATAACCTTGACTAGTTTGACCTGTAGCATAACCTAAAGCAATAGAATAAGAACCTTGACTAGTTTGACCTGCTCCCTGACCTAAAGCAATAGAATTAGAACCTTGTTTATTATTACCTGCATTCGAACCTAAAGCAAATGAATTAGAACCTTGACTAATTTGACCTGCACCTGGACCTAAAGCAATAGAATTCGTACCTTGGTTACTTTGACCTGCATTCGAACCTAAAGCAAATGAATTAGAACCTTGATTATTATTACCTGCATTCAGACCTAAAGCAATAGAATTAGAACCTTGACTAGTTTGACCTGCATTCGAACCTAAAGCAAACGAATTAGAACCTTGTTTATTATTACCTGCATTCTGACCTAAAGCAATAGAATTCGTACCTTGGTTACTTTGACCTGCATTCTGACCTAAAGCAATAGAATTCGTACCTTGACTAGTTTGACCTGTACCTGGACCTAAAGCAATAGAATTAGAACCTTGTTTATTATTACCTGCATTCGGACCTAAAGCAATAGAATTTGTACCTTGACTAGTTTGACCTGCACCTGGACCTAAAGCAATAGAATTAGAACCTTGTTTATTATTACCTGCATTCGGACCTAAAGCAATAGAATTAATACCTTGACTAGTTTGACCTGTAACATAACCTAAAGCAATAGAATAAGAACCTTGGTTACTATTACCTGCATTCAGACCTAAAGCAATGGAATTCGTACCTTGACTAATTTGACCTGCATTCTGACCTAAAGATATATTAGTATCTCCAATAGTCCAATAAGAACCATTCCAATAAATATAATCACCATAATTTGTTCCAGTCAATCCAAATGTACCAGTTGGACCAGTATTTCCAATTGGACCAGTATCACCTATTGGTCCAGTATCACCTATTGGTCCAGTATCACCTATTGGTCCAGTATCACCTGTTGATCCCGTATTTCCAGTTGGACCTGTATCACCTATTAATCCAGTATCACCTATTGATCCCGTATTTCCAGTTGGACCTGTATCACCTATTGGTCCAGTATCACCTATTGATCCCGTATTTCCAGTTGGACCTGTATCACCTATTGGTCCAGTATCACCAATTGGTCCTGTATCACCAGTTGGTCCTGTGTTTCCAATTGATCCAGTATCACCTATTGGTCCAGTATCACCTATTGGTCCAGTATCACCTATTGGTCCAGTATCACCTATTGATCCAGTATATCCAATTGGTCCTGTGTTTCCAGTATAACCTGTTGATCCAGTATAACCTGTTGATCCAGTATACCCAGTTGGACCTGTAGAACCAGTTGGTCCTGTGTTTCCAGTTGGTCCAGTATAACCTGTTGATCCAGTATAACCTGTTGATCCAGTATACCCAGTTGGACCAGTATTTCCAGTTGGTCCAATATTTCCAGTTGGTCCAATATTTCCAGTTAGACCAATATTTCCAGTTGGTCCAGTATAACCTGTTGGTCCAGTATAACCTGTTGGTCCAGTATTTCCAGTTGGTCCAGTATAACCTGTTGGTCCAGTATTTCCAGTTGGACCAGTATTTCCAGTTGGTCCAGTATACCCAGTTGGACCTAAACTTCCTGTAAATCCCAAAATATTTTGTACTTTTAATGTAGATATTAATGCATGATTTGAGATTAAAGTATCTGTTTTTAAATGTTTTATATATCCATCACTAACAATTTTTAAATTATCACTTGTAATTGTTCCTACAACATCTAATGCTGTTTTAGGAGATTTACATCTTATACCAACTTTTTTATTGGTATAAATTTTTTTACGTCCATTTTTTTTCCAATCTTGATTAGACATTTTTATATATAATAAAGATTGGAAATAAATTGTGGTATAATAAATTGTGGTATAATAAATTGTGGTATAATAAATTGTGGTATAATAAATTGTGGTATAATAAATTGTGGTATAATAAATTAAAAAATTAAATAATCAAATATAAAAATTAAGCGACTTAATTTAATATATTATTATTTAATGGTACGAGAAAAAAAAATATGTTTAAATATGATAGTGAAAAATGAATCAAAAATAATTAAGGAACTAATTTATAATATCTCTCAATATATAGATTATTGGATAATATCAGACACAGGTTCAACAGATAATACAATTGAAGTGATAACAAAGACATTTGAAGAAATTGGAATTCCAGGAAAAATTTTTTCGGACACTTGGTATGATTTTGGTACAAATAGAACATTAGCAATAAACCATGCTTATAATCAATGTGATTACATATGGGTTATGGATGCTGATGATCTCGTAATGGGGAAATTTGTATTTCCAGAACCATTGGATGCTGACATGTATAATTTAAAATTTGGTAATGATATCACATATATAAGACCATTAATATTTAAAAGTTCTTTAAAGTGGAGATATAGAGGTGTTATTCATGAATATGCAGAATGTGTTGATAAACAAAATATATCAAGTTTAATTGTACAAGGAAATTACTATATTGAATCAAGAAGACTTGGTGATAGAAGTTCTGATTCAGAAAAATATTTAAAAGATGCACAAATTCTAATAAAAGCTTTAGAAGATGGAAAAGATTTGGATTTAAAATCAAGATATTTATTTTACATAGGACAAAGTTTTTATGATTATAAAAATTATGAAGAAGCAATTAGGTGGTATGATAAACACATTGAAATGGGAGGATGGATTGAAGAAAAATATTATGCAAGTTTAAAAAAAGGATTTTGTATGGAAAATTTAAATTATCCTGAGGAAAAAATTATTGAAAATTACTTAAAAACATATAGTATCATTCAAGAAAGACCAGAAGCTCTTTATCATTTGGGAGTTTATATTAAAAATAATGCATTTAAAATAACTGATGAAAAAATTAAAAAAGAAAAATTAGAAAAATCATTATATTATTTAAAACAACTTGAAAAACAAAAATATAATCCAAAATTAAATTCAACAAGATTATTTTTAAATAAAGATATATATAAATGGATGGGACAATATGAATTGGCATGCGTTAATTATCATCTTGATTTTAAATCAGAATCAGTTGAAATATGTAATACTTTGCTAAATGATAATTCCAATAGACTTGATATCCCTGTCTATGAACAAATAGAAAAGCTTAAAAATTTATCTATAAAATATGACATTGAAAAATTAACGATTTATCCAAATAAACTAATTGAAAAACTAATAATTATACAAAATATTAATAAAGTAAAAAATAAAAAAAAAATAGTATGTACAATGACAACTTGTAAACGATTAGATTTATTTATAAAAACAATTAATTCATTTATAAATTGTTGTAAAGATATTGAGATGATAGATAAATGGATTTTTATTGATGATTGTTCATCTGTCAAAGATTGTGAAACAATGAAATATGAATATCCTTTTATTCAATGGATATTTAAGGATAAAGAAAGTAAGGGTCATGCGAAATCAATGAATTTAATATCAGAATTGACAAAAGACTATAGGTATATTTTACATTTGGAAGATGACTGGTTATTTATAGAACCAGGATATTATATTAAACCATCGTTAGATATTTTAGAATCTTCCGAATATAATTTTATTGATAAACGGGGAATAAATCCATTGGAAAATAAGGAAATAACCCAAGTACTATTTAATATAAATTATTCAGAAGATCTTGTTTCAATTATACATGGTGGATATCTAATGGAAACAACAACAAATTCCAAAACAAAATTTATATTACACGAACATTATCCTGATTCAGAACATCCACTAAAAAATAAATTAAATTGTGCTTATTGGCCTCATTATTCTTTTAGACCAAGTATAATCAAAAGAAAAGTATTAGATGAATTAGGTAATTATGACTCTGACTGTTTTTTTGAAAAACAATCAGCTGATAAATATTTTTCTCATGGATTTTTAAGTTGTTTTTTTGATAAAATAACATGTATTCATATTGGAAAAAAAACAAATTCAAAAGAAGGTTCAAATGCTTATGATTTAAATGGCGAGAATCAACATATTTTTAAACATAATTTATCAGATAGTAAAAATTTTTTATTTTTGTCTAATTTAGATTCAATGTCAAATGATATTTGTTATATCAAAGACAAAACAATTGAAGAAATGATTAATTATTCAATTGAATTTAATGAATGTATTTGTTTTAATACATATGGATATTTTAAAAATAAATTAGAAGATAATTTAATTCCTTTAAAAAATATATTCAATAATCCTGATGGATTATTTATAAACATTGATCGAATTAATTTAGAAATAATTTGTTTAAATTTAGAAAGAAGAACTGATAGAAAAGCCAATATGATAAATCAATTTACATATTTAAATATCCCATATAATTTTTTTGAGGCAGTTGATGGAGAGAAATTAGAACCAACTGAAGAATTAATCAAATTATTTAAAAATAATGATTTTGGAAGTAGAAAAGGAGTAATAGGATGTGCATTATCACATAAAAAAATATGGGAAAATTTATTAGAGGAAAAATATAAAAATTATTATATAGTAATTGAAGATGATGCAACCCTACATAATAATTTTAAAAATTATTTAATTAAAATTCAAAAAAATATTTCTCAAATAGAAAATTGGGATATTATATTTTTATCATATTTTACATTTGATAATGATAAATGCCTATATAATACCAATAATTTTTCTATGGATATTGATATTGAAATACGTCCATTTGATAATAAAAAATATATTGGCGGTTTTTATAGTTATTTAATATCAAAATCAGGAGCTAATAAATTATTGCAATATATTCAAACAAATGGTATCACGCATGGAATTGATTATTTGATTAAGATTACTGAAGATTTGAATATATATCAATTGAGTACTTTTATTGTAAATTCAGATTGGGTTCAAACAACAAATTCTAATGTAGATTCAGATATTCAAAAAAATTTTGAATTTTTAGACATTTATTCAGATGAAAATTTTCAATATACAAGAGGATTCGATTCACCTGATAATGATATTTATTTTCACAGTTTAAAATCAAATACAAAATCAAATACAAAATCAAATACAAAATCAAATACAAAATCAAATACAATTGATGAATTAAAAAATATTGCTTTAAATAATGAAAATTGTATAGGTTTTAATTCTTTAGGATTTTTTAAATCTAAATTAAATAATTTAATCAAAACACCATATTTTACTAATATTTCAGATGGTATTTATATAAAAAAACATCACATTGTTCAGATAAATAAAAATATTACAAATGATAAAATAATACGAGTAAAAATGATTTGTAATTGGACGGATTCTAAAACTTTATGTGGGGAATGGAATTGGATGGGAAAAGGTGATTATAAATGGAATAATATTGAAATTACATGGACTGATATAGATATTGATTTATATGTGATAATTAATAAACCAAAACAAGGAGATTTTTTTATACCAGAAAAAACAATTGTATATCAGATGGAACCTCAATGTAATAATCCAGACCAAAATTGGGGTGTTAAAACTTGGAATGAATGGGCAAATCCAGATCCAAACAAATTTTTTCAAGTAAGAACAAGCAAAAATTATTTAAATAATTGTTTATGGCAATTTGCTTTAACTTATGATTATTTTAAAACTCAACAAATAATAAAAGATGAATCTAAAACAAAAATAATATCATCAATATGTTCTTCTAAATATTTTGATCCAGGTCATATTAAACGAATAGATTTTTTAAAATATATTGAAAAACAATTAGAATCAGATTCTGATACTGAATTAAAATTACACATTTACAATAAAGATAATATTCATAAATTTAAATCTTATATAGGTAAATTAGAACCTTATGTTGATAAACATTTAGGTATAATTCCATATAAATATTATTTTATGTGTGAAAATAATCAAGAATATAATTTTATAACTGAAAAATTATGGGAATCAATTATTAGTGAAACATTAGTGTTTTATTGGGGGTGTCCAAATGTATCAGATTATATTAATCCATTGGCTTATGTTCAATTAGATATGGATAATTTTGATAAGTCTTATCAGATAATCAAAAATGCAATTCAGACAAATTTATGGGAACAACGTATCGATATCATCAGAAAAGAAAAACAAAAAATATTAGATTATTATAATTTTTTTCCTACTTTAGAAAGAATAATTAATAATGAAATAAATTTAAATAATAATATTTTAAATAATAATTTAACATATGAACAAATTATAAAAAATTTGAATATATGTGAATGTATAAAAAATATTTGTTTTATTCACAGTTGTAATTTAATTGAAAGAGAAGAAAATCCAAAATTAAATTATTTAATTGAATACTTAATAAATAGTGAATTAATAAAAAAAATAGATTATATAATAATAAATAACATAGGTTTTAATATTAATACAAATAAATATTTGGAAAAATACTTTAAAATAAATTCCAAGCTAAAATTTATTAATTTTTCTAATGATATTGCATTATTTGAAATTCCAACAATTAAATTATTATGGTATTTTTCAAATAAATACAGTAATGTAAATATTTTATATTTACATACAAAAGGTGTATCATATGAATTTACAAATAATATAAATTTAATAGAATATAATAAAGATTGGATAAACTTTATGTTATATTTTTTAATAAATAAATGCGATACTACAATTAATTTATTAAAAACATTTGATACTATTGGTGTAAATTTTACTAATAATGATTGGAATGGTAATAAAAAACCTCATTGGAGTGGTAATTATTGGTGGAGTAAATCTGATTATATTAAAACATTAAATATTTATAAACTTACAGAAAAACATGATTCTGAATGGTTTATTTTATCAAATCCAATAACTAATTATTTTGAATTAGCAAACTCAAATGTTAATCATTATAATGAACCATGTAAACTAATTAATTATCAAACAAATTAAATTTAAAAATTCTTATTAAAAAAAAAATTTGAATTAATGATATAATAATAATATATATTATATAAATCAAAAAATGAATAATATAGAAATAACCAATATAGAAACAACTAATATACCAGAACCATATAATATGATTAGGCTTAATAGTATTGATAGTTTTAAAATTATTAATCCAAATATTGATAACTCAACAGATAATAATGAAAATAATGAAAATAATGAAAATAATGAAAATATTGAAACAACCAATATACAAGAAGTAAAACTTAATACCAGCATAGAACCAAATAAAATATATATGTTATTATTAGATGAAATATATGAAACAATTTCAGATAATAACGAATTATTTGGGAATAAAAATATGAACATATCAAAACCAGACATTAAATATGAAAATAGAAAAACTTTTTGGTTAAATTACGGAAAAAATTGTTCTCAAATTAATCGATCCGTGCAACAATTAAAAATTTTTTTTGAAAATGAATTAGCTGTTGAAACATCAATTAATGATAAATCAAATTTAATTTTAAGAGGAAAATATAATTTTAACCTAATCGCTTCCACTTATAAAAAATATATTAAAAATTATGTTCAATGTACTGCTTGTAAAACAATTCAGACAGAAATTTTTAGAAATTCCTCAAACAGATTAGATTATTTAAAATGTCTTAATCCAAAATGTAATACTTGTAGAGTAGTTATTAAAATTGGAATTAAAAAAAATACTTAAGTTATTTGAAATTATTTTTTTTGTAAGATAATTATTATTTTGTAAGATAATTATTTTTTTATAACTCGAATTTTTTTAATTAATTTTTAACAAAAAAAATTGAAATAAATATTAATTATTATAGTATTATAATAATTAAAATAGTAAATATGGAATTAACAAATATGGAATTAACAAATATGGAATTAACAAATATGGAATCAACAAATATTAAATCAACAAATATTAAATCAACAAATATTAAACCAACAAATATGGAAATAAATCAAGATTTACAGCCTCTAGTCATTATATCTACACAAGGTCGTGTAGCCAATGGTAAAACTTCATTAATTAAAGCTCTTACAGGTGTTAACCCAATGAAATTTACTAAAGAAGCCGAGAAAAATATGACAATAAAATTAGGCTATACTAATGCTAAATTTTATAAATGTGAAACTTGTCCTGAACCATGGTGTTATCAAGTTAATCAAAAAGATTGTGGGTTATGTGGGAAACCTAATCAGATGAAATTACATGTGTCATTTGTTGATTCGCCCGGACATAATGATTTACAAGCAACTGCATTATCTGGTGCTTCTAATATGGATTTTTGTTTGTTATTAGTTTCTGCTGATTGTGAACAAGATCCTGAATCAAATGAACATTACAAGGCAATTAAAATATTGGGATTAGAACAATCAACTTTTGTACTCCATAATAAAATTGATTTGGTAACCAAAGACAAAGCAATAGAACATTGGGAAAAATTAAAACAAACATATAATCCAAAATTTATACTTCCAATTTGTGCACAATTTGGTTTTGGATTAAATTATCTAACCCAATTTTTAGTAGAATCAATTGGTAATCCAATCAGTCAAAAACTAACTGAAAAAATTTCCCAACCTCTTAAAGTATCAATTATTAGAAGTTTTGATGTCAATAAACCATCTACCCCGGTAGATAAAATTGTTGGAGCAGTGGTTGGAGGAACAATAAAATCTGGATGTTTAAAAATAGGTGATCGAGTAAAAATTATTCCTGGAGTTGTTTTATCCAATGGACAAAATCATCCAATTGAGGCTTTTGTTGAATCTTTAAGAACTGATAATACTTTGTTGGATATTGCTTATCCTGGTGGTTTAATTGGAATTGGTTTATCAGTTGATCCAACTTTATCCAAAGAAGATAGATTAGTTGGTAATTTTATTATTGGTCCTGATGATCAAACAAATAAAATTTTTAAAACATGTACTGTTGAATATTCAAAATATAATGAGGATTTAGAATTAGCAATTAAAAAAGGTGATAGTTGTATCAGTATGTTGGGTTCAATAAAAAGAATTGTTAAAATTAATTGGATTAAACCTGAACTAAATCAACTTAATTTGACGGCTTCTGTTGTTATGGCTGGAGAACTAACTGATTCAATTATCATTACAAAATCAAATCGTATTGAATTATACGGTAAAATTTTGGCTATTGAATAAGGATCAAATAAAGATAAAATCCATTACAAAAAAAATTGAAAAATAAATATTATAAATAAACAATAAACAATAAACAATAAACAATAAACAATAAAAAGTTTATATCCCAATCATTACTAAGAATTTATAAAAAAATGAGTTTATTGGATATTAAAACGCTCGATACATCAAATGAAATCAATATTATTAATGATTATATTACTATAAAAATGGATTTTAGTAATTTGGAATCTAAATTACTTGATTATTATGATGAGTCAACATTAAATAATATTAAGGAAAATTATACTGAATATTTAAATTCAAATATCAAGGCTTATAAAGAATATTCTGACAAATATAAAGATTATCAACAAACACTTTATGAATATAATAAATATAACAAAAATAATGAAAATATATTGGCTGAAAATATATTGGCTGAAAATAATGATAAAAAAATTATAAATTATATTGATGATAAATTAAAAATAATTAATCAAACATTAACAAATGAAAATGAAAAACTCAATGAAAAAATAAATATTTTGGAATCAAAAATTAAAGAATTTAAAATACATTTTGATTATTCAAAAATCATATCACGTTCACTTGTACTAAAATGTTTTCCGGCAAAGTTTAATTATTTAACTGATCCAAATTCTTCTTTTATATTTGATGGTTTTGATTTAAAAGATATAAAAGGTATTATAAAACAGGATAATCTAAATAATAATAATAACATAGAAATATATACTTTAAAAAAAGATATTTATGAATTTATTATTAAATTAATATTGGAAGATGATTTATCAATTTTACCATCATTCAAATATATTTTATTTGAATATCATAATTATGACAGTAAAAATTTTGATAAATTTTATGAAAAAGTTAAAAAAAATTTAATAAAAAATAATATTAAATTATATAAATTTAATAGTCGTTGTGATTATGATTTTTCACTTTTATGTTTGGATTCACGAGAAATATCAAATATGATACATGATAAACATTTAGAAGAAATAATATTATAAATAAAGATTTTGTTAATTAAATAGCAATTTGATTTTGTATAGATTTTTCAACTGCTCTTTGTTTAATTTCTTTTTTAATCATTAATAAAGCATCATCAATTTGAATCGAACCAACCAAATCAAAATCATATTGTTCCATAATTATTGAATAAACAGAACTTGCAATATATGTAATTTTAATATTAAAATCTTTTTCTAATTCATTATAAAATAGATAATTTTTATAATCCAAAGTATATTTGATATCTACCAGCCCTGTAGAACTATATGTCATTAATTTAATTGTTTCATTAAGTTCTGGTTTTGTTCTATTAATTTTAGTTTCAATATATTCCCCAAGTACTTGTTTAAATTGATCAATATTAATATCCAATGAATCAATTCCAATCAAATTAATAATTTCCGAATTTAATTCTTTATTTAAGATTTTATCTATCAGATATTCATTTTCAAATTCTACTTGAATTTTCCATAATGTCTCACACATAAACTCATATAAATTATCCCAATTAATATTTATCAGATTATCAATATTATTTAATTTCATATAAATATGTTTAAATATATTATATAATTGTATATGGGTTTTATGTTTTTCATTAAATAATTTAATATCTTCATCAGTTATTGATCTTTTTGACAAATCAATAAATCCTTTTACTGGGTCAACCTGAATAACATTTAACAAAATATCTTTACCTACAGTTAATAATTTATTAAGATTAACTCTTTTTTTTCTTGAAACTTCACCACAATTTATAAAACCACGTATTCCATCATACTCGATCAAAGTTACTTGAATTCCATATTCACTTATTTTTTCCACTTTAGCAATAACAATATCATCAATTGAAGGTATTTTTTTTTTATAATAATAAACCATATTGATTTTTATATATATTTGAATAATAATATTATATTATTTATTGTATAAATCAATTTTTTTAATTTAACAATTTGATTTATCAAATAATATTGCAATTATGAATTTGCAATTATGACCAATTGATAATTGCAAATTCATAATTACAAATTCATAATTGCAAAATTCTTTTATTTCAATATAAAAGAATTATATTGAAATTTTTTGTATAAAAAAATTTATTTTTCTTGATTTTGGTCTAAATATTTTTCATATTTTTTTCTTCTCATTATTAATTTTTCTTTATTTGATAAATTTTTATTATTTTCAATTTCAATAGTATCTGAACAAAAATTTGGATTTTCAGATAATTCAGAATTATAAATATTTAAAATACTTGGTGATTTTTTATGGATTTTATAAATTTTATTAACGTAAATTTCTATTTGTTCATAAACTTCATCATTTAAATTATGAAAAAAAACAAATACACCATTATTGTTTTCAGTATAATCTTTACTTTGTAATAAAATAATTTTAAAAATATTAATTAAATATTCTCTTTTTTTAATTTTATTTATTTTTTTTACTAATTCCATTTTTTTATTGTAATCATAATGTTTTTTAACAAAAAAATCTTTTTCTTCTAAATTTGTATTTGAATCTATTTGAATATCCGATTCTATTAATGTATTTAATTCCATTATATATTATTATTATATTAATAATAATACATATTTTATTCTTTGATATTTTACACACTAAAAGTATATAAATAACTTATATCAATATTAAAAAAAATTGATTTATAAATAGGATGATTATATTGTATATTATATAATCATTCCAATAAATATGAATAAAATTTATCTTGACAAATTATGTGAATTTGCACTAACAACATATAAAAATTATGAAACAACATATCAAAATTATGAAATAACAAATAAAAATTTTAATTTTGATGAAATTATTAACAGTATTAAACAAAATAATTCACTAAATGAAAAAGGAATATTTTTAAAACATAATTTTGTTGAATTAAAATCATTAATACCATCAGTTGAATATGACCAATTAGTTTTAGTTAATCCTTTATGTTTTAATTTATATGGAAATATAGAATGGTTTAATTTTTTGAATGGTTTATTAACTGTATTAAATGATAATTATCTTCACGAAAATAATTTAATTAAAAAAACAATTTTAGAAACTGCCGATAAAACTTTTAAAAAAAAAATAATGGTTGAAAATACATTAAATGATCAAATAATTGAGAATATTTGTTCGCTTACAAATATTATTTTATTTTCTATCAATAAAACAAATATTAAAATATATAATTATGATGATAACAAAACTAATAATAATATGAAAATTGTTATTTTGTTAAATCATGATAAAAAATATTATCCTGTTATAAATTGGAATAAAAAATTTTTTAATCTTAATTCACAATTAGTTAATTATCTTATTGAACTTGAATTAAGGTTAAAAACTGAAACGGATACATTTGATAAACAATATAATATTGAATCAGAAACATTTACAAAGGTATCAAAATCTAAAAAAAATAATGATATTAAAAAAAATAATCAATCTCAAATTAACAAATCTAAAAATATATTTGATGAAAATGATGTAAATGATGTAAATGATGAAAATGATGAAAATGATGAAAATGATGAAAATGATGAAAATGATGAAAATGATGAAAATGATGAAAATGATGTAAATGATGAAAATAATAAAAATAATAAAAATAATGAAGATAATAATATTTTGAATAATTGTAAAAATATAAAAGAAAATATAAAAGAAAATATAAAAGAACTTGAAAAATTTGACGAATTAATTAATATTATTAATGATGGTAAAAAGATTAATAATTCCATGGGTAACAATATGGGTAACAATATGGGTAACAATATGGGTAACAATATGGGTAACAATATGGGTAACAATAGGGGTAACAATAGGGGTAACAATATGGATAACAATATAGATAACAATATGGATAACAATATGGATAACAATATGGATAACAATATGGATAATAACATGAATAATAAAAATAAAGATTACTATGAAGAATTAATAACAAATGAGAATTATGCATTATATATATCTGAAGCCATAGATAATAATCAAAATTCAAAAAAACAAATAAATTTATCAGATAGTAAGAAAAAAAATAAAAAAAGTAAAAATATTTTTGTTAGTAATCAAATTCAAATTGAAAATAAAATCAATATCCAAGACAAAAACCAAGACATAAACCAAAACCAAAACCAAAACCAAAACCAAAACCAAGACAAAAACCAAAACCAAAACCAAAACCAAGACAAAAATAATATTTGTGATGAAAATAATAATGATACAATGGAAAGTTCTACATTTGTTAAAACAGAAAAAATCACACAAAAAGATATAGATGAAATATTAACCAATATAAAACCGTCTTTAAATTTAGAACAAATTCAAACATTTGCCATTAAACTTGGCATTCATATATTTGAAGGTGCAACTAAAACTGGAAAACCAAAAAATAAAACAAAATTAGAACTTATTGAAAAAATAAAAGAATTTTGCAAAAAATCTAAACAATAGTTTTGTTTTTGTTATATTTTTTTATATAATTATATTATTATTATATGAGTATAAAAAACACTTGTTTTATTTATAAAAATGATCTTAAATTCAATGAAGAATTAAATATGAAAAAAGGTGAATTTGAATTTGAATCTGATGCAGTAAAATCAATTTATAATAATTTTAAAAATAAACCAAAAATTGAATTGAGAATTGAGGATTCTAAAATGGAAAATTACAGATATTTAGATCTTTCAAAATTAGAGATTGATGATAAATATCTAATACAATTATTTGAATTAAAAAAAATTACGAATATACTTAACAAGATAGAATTTTTAGATTTATCAAATAACAAAATTACATTGATTCCAAACTTAAAAAAATTTCAAAATATTATTTATTTGAATGTTTCATTTAATTTAATTGAACAAAATATTCAGGATGATAATTTGATTGAATTAACATGTCATAATAATAAAATTCAATCAATTAGTTCAAAAAAAATTACTCATTTAAATGCTTCCAATAATTTAATTGAATCTATTAACATACCAAATATTAAAATACTTATTATTAGTTACAATAAAATAAATTGGATTGCAAGTTATATTGATTTAAAATATCTTGAATGTATTGATAACAATATTAAAAAAATTGATAATATGTTAAAACTTGAAGAATTATATGTGGGAAATAATAATATTAATTTGATTTCTAATATGCCAAAATTAAAAGTTTTAAATTGTGTTCAAAATCCTATTGAGAAAATATCTTATTTTCCAAATTTAAAAACACTAATGTCATCAACATGTAACGTTTCATCTCAATATATTTTTTCAAGTATGGAAAAAATAAAATCAGATTATTTAATTAACTTTAAGATATAAATATTTAATATTAAATATAATGAATCAATCAGAAAAAAATTCTTCAAATTCCTCAAATTCCTCAGATTCAACTGAACAAAAATTTAACACTGATAAAATGTCAAAATTATGTGATGATATAATTCGTGCATTATCAATCATTGCAAAAAACAAAGAAACTTGGAATACATATAAAGACGAAATGATAAAAATAGTAAAATTTGATAATCCAGCATTTTATGAAAAATATCCCAGAATATGTAGAACATTAGTATTTGAAGATGATATTAGTCCATTAATGGGAATGATCCAAACATTTGCTCAAGTACAAGAAGGAAAAATTAGTTTTGAAAAAGCAAATAATTTGATTGCAGGAGCAATAAATGCTAAATATATTGATCCTGTATTAAATTCCGATAAATTAGTTAAAGAAAGAGAAGAAAAACAAAAAATTATTGATATCACAGGAAAAAAATAAAAATAATTGATAATAAATTAATATTTTCATTAAATGATGATTTTAAACTATTAAATTTATTTCTATCATAATCAAAATTAAATTTAATACTATTACCATGAATAAATCTTTTTTGTATCATATGCATATAATATTTTCAATATTACATGTTTCATTATATTTTTTAATGTTAAAAAATAATTTTAATTCCATTCATAATTTTAATTCCATTCATAATTTTAATTCCATTCATAATTTTAATTCCATTCATAATTTTAATTCCATTCATAATTTTAATTCCATTCATAATTTTCAACACTTCCTAAATTATATTCTTTCATCACTAATACCCAATTGATTTTATCAATAATGGCATATTTTATAATTTGATATTATTTATTTATTATTTATAATATTTTTAATATCATCATTATATTTTATTATACAAAAATATCTAATGAAATTTGGAAATTCAAATAGTTCTTGACTTATTTTGTATTCTTTATCAATACTTTCTAAAATACCAAATTTTACAGCAGGACACTTTTAAATGATTGTTCATTTAGTGATAATAAATCAGTTAATTTATAATAATTTGGTTCTTAACATTTGAGTAAAACTTTATATAATTTACAGATACCTTTACTTTGTGAATATTCAGTTTTTAATAATTCCATTATATATAAACATTTTATAATATTATTTTTAATTTAATTGAGTATTAAATTAAAAAATTGTTCTTCAACGACTAATAAAATTTTTGTTATTCATTAATTTATGAAAAATATCATTTAATAAATAACTGTTCAATCTATATTATAAAATTTTTATAACACTTTCCTTGAATTAAAACAACTTGCTATAACTTTTTTATATAAATAAATTGATTTTATATTTTCGTTAAAATTTATTTAAATCAATTATATCGGATGAATCCGATGAATCTAATTTACCAATTATATCATCAGATGAATTAATACTTGTTTCCTCAAATTGTAATAATAAATCATCATCAGAATCATCAGTTCCTCCTCCTTTTTGATTTTTTATTGATTTATTTTTTTTTGTTTGTTTAGATATTTTAGCATTTGTTTTAGCATTTGTTTTAGCATTTGTTCTTGATAATTTGTTTTTTTTGGATTCAAGTTCAGATTCAGATTCAGATTTAGCTTCAGATTTAACTTCAGATTCGGATTCAACTTCAGATTTTGTTTGTTTAATTTCTAATTGTTTTTTATATTCAACAAAATTAAATTTTTTAAAATAGTTAAATATTTTGCCAAATGATTTTGGTTCTAAAAATAGTCCATTCCAAAAATGGGATGCAATAATTTGTTTATCTAAATATTCATTAAATTCAGTACCATTATAATTATCCATATTAATAAATTTAATAATGTTATTTATTCCAACATATTGTTTTAATAATAATTCTGAATTTATCTGTCTATAAGCTTTGTAAATTAAATCGGATAATTTGATGTCTGTAAACATATCTAATATTTGATAATGTTCATTTTTATTCATTACCTGAATTTGTTCTTCAAATTTTGAAATAATTTTTGCTGTAATAATAGATTTTTTAAACCCTTTACATACAATGTATTTTTCAGAATTTGATATTCTTGATGTATAAGGTTTTGCAATATACACATTTGTATATGATTGTCTTAATAATTCTATCATTTTTATTGTAATTTTTGTATAAGATTCAAAAATTTTAATAACAAAATTTCCTCCATCTTTTTGTACTTTAAATGCTGTTACAATTTCACTAAAAATTAATCGATATGCTTCTTGTTCTTGTAAATTTTCTCTTTTCCAATCAAAACCACCATCTGATGTCACCAGATCAGATGGTTTTGCAAATGATTCAACATCTTTTCCTCCAGCAAATTGTTTTATTGTACTAGATTTTGTTAAATCACCATTAGTCATTAATCCAATTCCTTTATTTATATTTTTACCACCCCCATATAAATCTTTTAATTCTTTTAATGATTTTGTTTCCATAATATGTAATCGTTGATTTGGTTCTTTTGAAAAATATTTAATGAAATCTTGTTGCATCAATAAGTGTTCATGATCTGAATGAAGAGTTATCCCATAATAATTATCCTTGGAACATGATTTTATCTTACCTAATTTCGCCAACATTTCTCTATATAGAATTGTTGCTTGAATAAATGAACCTGGACCTTCTGCCAAATGTGATGAAACAAAATTATCAGTTTCTGGAATCAAGTCAAAATCAACTAACATTTCCCACATTTTTAAAAATGCTCTATTTAAAAGAGGTGGAAAATCTGGTTTTATTGATTTGACAAAAGATTTAATTCCATTATCTATTGATGTGTAATCAACCCCTGAATCAGTTTTTTCTTTCCAATCTATGTTTTTTTCAAACAATGACGTTACTAAATATATTTTTTTTCTTGTAGCAAATTCTTCAACAGCTTCCATTTTGTCTTTGGCTTGATGAATAAAATGGTGAAAACCCAATTTTATTTCAGGGAAACATATATTGTTTGAAAATTGAACATCAAAATTTGATGATAAAATTGATGTTTTATCAATTGGATCAAGATCAAATATCAATGGATTATATGTTTTAAACTCGTGTTCTAATGAATCAAAATCTCTCATTTATATATATCCTAATATACTTTATAATTTAAATCAGTTATATTTCAATTTATTTATCAAATTTTATTAGTTATTTAAAAAAAATTGATTTTTTTAATTATTATATATGTGTAAATTAATATTTTTCCACAATAAATATACGAATATATACATACAGATATGATAAGTATAATTAATTATTTTGATCAAAATATATTGATGGAAAATATATTAATTTTTAATCAAAAAAAATTACTTGACTTAGTTATTGAGATATTCGAAAAAGATTTTAAAGAAAAAAATATTGAAGATTTGACAATGGATTATGTTAAAGAATATTTAAATTTACAAGCTTTTATAAATTGGAATTTATTTGTCAGATTAATAAATTTAAAAACAACGGTTGAATTTGATTATACAAATAAAGAAAACTGTTCTGTACAATTAAAATTAAATTCATTATTTTATGTTTTAACTGTGTCAAAAAATATAACATCCAATGTAAAAATAATAGAATTTTTATTAAATTTACCAAAGGATGTTATTGATTGGAATATCAAATATATTAAGACTGGATCATATATATTGATTAATTTTGTTACTTTTGATATATTTTTTAAAAATAAGAATATTATGAAAATAATAATTGAATCTGATTTATTTGAAAAATCAATGTGGGAAAATTTAAATTTACATGGTCTTTCTGCACAAAAATTGTTGTTATCATATTGTGATGAAGAAGATATTATAAAGGCATTTGAGTTTGGTAAAATTCAAATAAATAAAATATTTACAAAAAAACTTAATAATCAGACTATGAATTATAGACCGATAAATATGATTATAAGAAGAAAATTTTCAAAAGCATTAAAATACATTTTGGATAATGATAATAATCAATTAAATTATAATGAATCATTAATCACTTTAAAGAGTCCGCTAATATCTGCTTGTAAAATAGATGAAAATTCAGAAATTATGAAATTATTATTAGATTATGGATTTAATTTTAATAATAAAGTTGACCAACAAAGTAAAATTTTATTCGCATATTTAATAAAATCTCAAGAAAATTTATTATATTTGATTCAAACACAAAATGTAAAAACAGATGCTGTAATATTTAATATATCAGTTAAAAATAATTGGATCAAAATTTTGGATTATTATTTTTTAAATAATTTAATTGATTGGAAAGACGAAAATATCAATATTTACTTGATTTATTATTATTTAATTTATTATAAACATTATTCTTATGCACAAATAGCATTATCTTTCAAATACATACAAATATATAATATTTTATGCCCATTCAATTATAAAAAAATTAATGAGGATGAAAAAATTAATGAGGATGAAAAAATTAATGAGGATGAAAAAAATTTATTGAATAATGATAAATTAGATTAACAAATATTTATTTTTATAATTTTTAATTTATAAAATATTTATTATAATATAAAAATTCATGGAAAAAAATAATTATTTAAAAAAATATTTAAAATATAAACAAAAATACATTAATTTAACAAATAAATCAAATAAATATCATGATGATAAATCAAATAAATATAATGATGATAAATCAAATAAATATAATAATGATATAACATTATTTATTAAAAATAAATCTGAAAATAAAAAATTTAAAATAGTTTCGGATTCATTAGGTGAAATAACAGTTCCAAAAGATAAATATTGGGGAGGTATTACAGCAAGATATCTTAAATATTTTCCAAATAATTTTCCATCCATTTCATTAGATTTAATAAAAAATTATGCAATAGTAAAAAAATGTGCTTCAATAGTTAATGAAAAAAATAATCTAATTGATAAAGAAAGAAGTAAGGTTATTCAACAAGTTTGTGATGAAATAATTAATGGTAAACTTGATGATAATTTTCCAATTAAGATTTGGCAAACTGGAAGTGGAACAACAACAAATATGAATGTAAATGAAGTAATATCAAATAGAGCAAATCAAATAATATTTTCCACTACTAATGATCTTAATGAAAATAATTATATACATCCAAATGATCATGTTAACAAATCACAATCGAGTAATGATACATTTCCAACAACTCTACATATTTGTTTTGTTCGTAAAATTATCACAAAATTACAACCAATATTACAAAAATTAATTTATACACTAAATAAAAAATCAATTGAATTTGCAAAAAAATATAAAATAGGTAGAACACATTTACAAGATGCAATTCCAATAACTTTTGGACAAGAATTTTCTGGATACAAATCATTAATTGAAACTAACTTTAATAGTATAATGGATTCATTATATTATTTATACGAATTGGCTATAGGAGGTACTGCTGTTGGAACTGGAGCCAATACAATTAATAATTTTGGAAAATTATTTTCTGATGAAGTAAATAAATATTTTTCAAATATTAATGATGATTACAATGAATTTATTATAGAATCATTAACTAAAGATGTTAATATTGATATTTTTAAAAATTTAGCTACCATTAATTTTATAGATTCTCCAAATAAATTTGCAGCTTTATCAGCAAATAATTCAATGAATATTTTAAGTTCATCTTTAAAGAATTTGGCTATAAATCTTATTAAAATTGCTAATGATATTCGATTAATGGATTCTGGACCAAAAACTGGTTTTAATGAAATTAATATTCAAGAAAATGAACCTGGTTCGTCAATAATGCCTGGTAAAGTTAATCCAACACAAGCGGAAGTTATTATTATGGTTGGTATTGAAGTTATAACTAATGATTTAGCTGTTAGTTTTTGTGGAAGTCAAGGAAATTTTGAACTTAATGTTTGTAGACCATTAATATTTTATAAAATTAATGAATCAATTGATTTACTTATAGATTTTATAATAGATTTTAATGATAATTTGTTATCTAATATTACATTAAATAATAAACAAATACAAAAAAACTTACATAATAGTATAATAATAGCTACTTTAATGAACAATGAAATTGGTTATGAGAATGTATCTAAAATTGTTAAATATTCTATTGATAATGATATAAATTTAGAAGAAACTTGTAAAAAATTTGGATATTCAGATATTTATAATAAAATTATCAAACCTATTTTATAATAATCATATTTAGATAAAATTTAAAATATTTGCTTTATTATAAATTGAATATTACAAAATATTCAGACTCATTAATGTTTATATAGTACATTCGCATTTGCATTCATATTATAGTAAGTCTTTTTCAATAAAGTGTTTATTAAAAAAAACTGATTTTTAATAAATAAATATAAGAATATTAACCTATTATATAATATAGTAATGAAGATTATCGATTTATTAACACCAGATCAACTGTCCAATATAAATGAATTAATTAAATCATATGGGAAAAATAATGAATTTGAGGTATCCTTATTTTCAAATAAGGAAACATCATCTCATTTATTAACATTAGAAAAATTTAATAATTTAAATAGTATATTTACAAAAATAACGGCTAAAAATGATACCAAATACCAAAGTAAAAAAACACAGGTATTAGATGTTATAATGAGTATAAAAGATTCTGACACAGATACAAAAAAAATTACAAATTATCGTATAAGTATTGAGGGATTAGAAACAATAAATAAATACATGAGTATGTTACATGTAAGAAAAAATCATCTTGTAATTAGTGTATTGGCAAGTTTTTATCTTGATAATAAAACTAATCCAAATTCAAATATTACAATTATAAAAAAAACTAAAAATGTTTCAAAATATGTTACACTTGAAGATATTTATATGAGATTTAAATTAGATATTGAAGAATCTATTGGTGATGATGAGATAAAAAAACTAATAAAATTACAAAAATATTGGAAAACTGAATCTTACACAATTGGATACAGATTCAAAGAAAGAACATCACATTATATAATCAAGGATAAAAATGTATTTCAAATTGATTTGACAACAGTAAAATCATCTAATGTTATAAATTTAATTGAATCAAGTCCACCTAATTATGAAATTGAAATTGAATCAGATATCAAAGACAAAAAAAAATTTTTAGAACAAATATTTGGGGTTGGTGAATTTATTATAAAATCTATTCAAGGTTCAAATAATATTTTAACAAAATCATTGGGAAATTCTGTTCTAGACAAATATAGAGAATTATTGTCGGTGGATAGGACAAAATCAAATCTATATGCTCGACAACCTATATCTTTAGAAGTTCAACATTTAGTAAATTATTTACCAAACATATATTCTGTGACTGATAAAGCTGATGGAGATAGAAATTATATGATTGTATATGAGGGTAGATGTTTTTTAATATCAACAAATTTAATAGTAAAAGACACAGGAATTGATATTGATCCTAAATTATCAAATTCAATAATTGATGGAGAATTTATATTTTTGCCCAAATATAATCGTTACCTATTCATGGGATTTGATTGTTTGTTTTATTCGGATATAAATGTTAGAGAAGAAGCAAAATTCGATAAAAGATTAGAATATTTGGATAGGTTAATTTATCAAATAAACAAATGTGGTTATACTCATAAATCAGTATTTGATTCTAAAATTGATTTTAATAATGGGGATAAAATCATAGAATTTCACAAATCAAATATAATGGAATTTTATGAGGATATTCATAAAGAATTGAATTCAAAATCAAATTCAATTCTATTTAGAAGGAAATATTTTATAGAAGCATTAGGTACAAAAGATAATGAAATATTTAAATATACATCGGTAATGTATAATATGTTTACAACAAATTCAAATCTTAAATGTCCTTATTTACTTGATGGATTAATTTTTCAACCAAATGAACAAAAATATATTGCAGATTCGGAAAAATCAAAGTATTCTGACTATAAATGGAAACCTCCTACTAAAAATTCTTTGGATTTATATGTGATATTTGAAAAAGATCGTATATCTGGAAAAATTTTAACGGTTTATGATAATTCAATTAACAATGTTGTTAAAAATAAACCGTATCAAATAGCAAATTTATATGTGGGTTTAAATATAAAAGGAGTGGAAAAACCGGTATTATTTGGAGAAGAACAAGCTGTTTCACAAGCATATTTATATTTGGATGAACAAGGAATTCCAAGATCTCAAGATGGCAAACCTATTTTAGACAAGACTGTTGTTGAATTTTATTATAACTTGGATTCTGATGTTACAAATCCTTATAGATGGATGGGAATGAAAACTCGATGGGATAAAACAGAATCAGTACAAAAATTTTCTAAAAGATATGGTAATGCTCAACGAACTGCTTATGCAGTTTGGAGATCCATAATAAATCCTATTCTAATGTCAGATTTTGATAAATTGGCTAATGATAATGAATACAATAAATCTTTTAAGCAAATGCAAAATAAAATTGATTTTAATATAATTAAACAAGAAAAGAAACAAAATATTTATTTTCAAAAAAAAACTGATTTGGTTAAAAATATGGCTTCATTTCATAATTGGATTAAATCAAATCTTATTTATACTTATATGATGTATAGATATAATGATGATATTAGAACAAAAGTATTGGATTTAGCTTGTGGAAAAGGTGGTGATATTCAAAAATTCTATTATACAGAAATTGAATTATATGTTGGAATAGATATTGATTATGATGCTTTAATTGATTCTACTGATGGTGCTTTAGCCCGTTATAAAAATTTAAAAAAAACTCATGATCGTTTTCCACCAATGTTCTTTATACAATCTAGTGCTGGATCATATTTACAATATGATGAACAAATTAAGGTGTTAGGTAATATGAATTCAGACATGAAAAATAATTTCAATAAATTTTTTACATGGGATAATAAAAAAACAATGTTTGACAGAGCAAATTGCCAATTTGCTATTCATTATTTATTTTCTGATGAAAATACATGGAATAATTATTGTGAAAATTTAAATATGTATTTGAGAGAAGGAGGTTATTTTATTGTTACAACATTTGATGGTAATAAAATAAAAGAAAAACTAAAATCAACAGATAGATATATAGAATATTATGATGATAATGGTGAAAAAAAAATATTGTTTGATATTGTTAAAAAATTTGATGATAATTCAACAAATCCTTTGGGTAATGCAATAGATGTACATATGGCATGGCTGTTTGATGAAGGTGTTTATCAAACAGAATATTTGGTTTATCCTGAATTTATTATTAAATCTCTCAAAGAAAAATGTTCTATGGAATTAGTTGAGACATATGGATTTGATGAAATATTTAATGATAATCGGGATTTTTTAAAATTATCTTCAGAAATTGAAGAAAGTATTAGAATTAAATTTTTTAAAGATATTTATAAATTTTATAATCCATCAGAAATTAATACTAGATGTTATGAATATTCATTTTTAAATAGATTTTATGTGTTTAGAAAAAAAGAAACTGATTTGGCTGAAATTAAATCAAAATATTTTGGACCTAATCGGGAAAGAATAATTAAAGGACCTGGTATCACATTAGCAAAATCTAAAGTTATTGAGAAAAAAATGACAATGCAAAATGCAGCAGAAAAAGAAGTAGAAAAAATTAAATCTAAAATTAAAAGTGTTTCAAAAAGTAAATAAATAATTTATTTTTATTTAACAACTAATATTATTTTGATTTGATTTGATTTGATTTGATAAAAAATTGAATTTATTAAAATATGATAAATTCAATATAATAAATTCAATATAATAAATTCAATATAATAAATTCAATATAATAAATTCCTAATTCAAAAAATGGCTAGTTCTACTATATATGGTTTAAAAATAATAACTGTTGGTGAATTATTATTCAAATTCAATGGGTATTTTTATTTTTTATGTTTGATTTGGATTAACTATTTATCTAATATATATTTAAATTTATATTTGACAAATTTACCAGATACTAATAATGATAAAAATTTAATCAATTTTATTATAAATAAAACAAACACAAATGTGATTTTATTTCAGTTTTTATTTTCATTAACCTTATTTTTTATGTTGATTCATACAAGAACACTAAAATATATCTATAATAATTTATTATGTAATATTCTTTTTATCTTATATTTATGTTGTTTTTTAATAAATAATCTTTTCTTTTATTCAATGTCTAATAATTATAAAGTTGATGATAATGTTTTTATCAATATAATTTTAATATTGTTTTTAATAGTAGAATTATCTGTTATGATTCCAATGTTTCCATGTGTATTGGGTTTTACATTGTATTTAATCAGTATTATATTTGGGTGGTTCTATATAAATATTTATAATAAATATATTAGACAAATTAAAATTGAATATTATGAAATATTACATAGTGAAAATGTATAAATCAATTATAGTACCTTTTTATTTGATATGAATTGGTAAAAATTGAATTTATTATTATTTGATAAATAAATATTCAAATTCAAATTCAAATTCAAATTCCTAATTCAAAAAATGGCTAGTTCTACTATATATGGTTTAAAAATAATAACTGTTGGTGAATTATTATTCATATTCAATGGGTATTTTTATTTTTTATGTTTGATTGGAATTAACTATTTGTCCAATATATATTTAAATTTATATTTGACAAATATACCAGATTCCCTTACTAATAATGATAAAAAATTAATCAATTTTATTATAAATAAAACCAATACAAATTACATTTTATTTCAGTTTTTATTTTCATTAACCATATTTTTTATGTTGGTACATATGAAATTATTAAAATATATCAATAATGATGTTTTACCGAATATTCTTTTTTTCTTATATTTATGTTGTTTTTTAATAAATAATATATTATTTAATACAATATCAAATATATATAAAATTGACAATTTTATTATTTGTGTAATTTATACATTATTTGCGATAGTAGAATCATTTGTGATGATTACAATGTTAATATTTGTATTGGGTTTTGTATTTAATTCTATTAGTATTGTATTTGGATGGTTCTATGCAAATATTTATCATAAATATATTAGACAAATTAAAATTGAATATTATGAAATATTACATAGTGAAAATGTATAAAATGACCATCCATTTTATATTGAAATTTTATTTTTTTAATTAAATAATATTTTGTTAATTTTTATTTAATTAAAAAAATTGATTTTAAAATTATAAGATTATATAATTAATATATATAAAATGATGTACAATCAACAATCCTATTATGTTTATAATTATAATGAATTAGTCAATAAACTCGACTCAATCCAATATCCAAATGCAGATGTGGAAAAATTTATGAAAAATTTTTCTTTTAGTGAAATTGCAAATCAACACGCAGAAAAAGGAAATTCAACTCATGTATTTAATAAACTAATTAAAGAAGACACAACAAAAGCAAAGATTATTGGATATTTAAATAAATTATCCCAACATAACTTGACTAAAATTGTAAATTCAATTAGAGAAATAGTGTTTCAAACAACTGATGAATTAAATGAATTAGTTTATCAATGTATTCAAAAAATTAAAAAAGAAAATGAATTAACAAGACCTTTGATAGCAGCATTATGTTGGGAATTTTTATCCTTATACTTTATAACATGTGACAATGATAAAATTTATTTTAGAAAATTATTATTGTCTGAAGTTAAAAAAGAATATTTAAATTCAAATTCATATGAATCTGATGAATGGACAAAAGATAAAGCAGATAAAGTGATGATTTTAATAGGTACACTTTATAATGGAAAAATTATTGAAGATAAAGTAATGACAAGTATTATAAATGATTTTAAAAAAAATATCACATACAAAGAAAATGGTACTCAAGAAGATTATGAACGAGTAGAAAAATCAGTTCAATCATTAAGTTGTTTAATATCATCAATTGTTTTAAATGATGAATCAAAAAAAATTTATGGAAATTTAATCGATTTTTTACAGGAACAAATGATTATTTATGAAGAAAAAAAATGTATAAGTAAAAAAATAAGATTAGTCTGTAAAAATACAATTTATGAATTAACAAAATAATTTTTTTATAGATAAATATTGTAAACTTAAAAAAATTATTTTGTATGTGTTATATGTGTTATATGTGTTATATGTGTTATATGTGTTATATGTGTTATATGTGTTAAATGTGTTAAATGTGTTAAATGTGTTAAATATTCAATATTTATAAAAATATTAAACTTGATATTTTATTTACAAATAATTGTTATCACTCTTATTTCTTCTAAAACTTCAATAGTAATTTGTATATCAGAAAAAGATAAATATTTATCTGATTTATAAATAGGTTTCATAGTAAAAATAGTATATAATGGTAATAATGTGTCATTATTATGATCTAAAACGTTTAATGATAAATTATAAGTAAGAATACCATTAGGTGTTACGATATTAGCCAAAGCGATATCTTCATTATTAGTAATTGTTCTAAAAATAGAATTTTTTCCAATAATATTGTTAGATTTAGATTCATATAATGGTAAATTTAAATATTCAAGTTCAATTTTTTCTGTATTTTGTGGATCTCTTGGTATCATTGGTAAATAATATCCATTTAAAATACAATCGGAATTTTTAGTGTAATAAATTTCAAGATTTGGTTTTATATGTATCATTATATATAATTATATATAATTATTTTTATATGGGTTGCAAATTACTAACATAAAACTTGATATTTTCATAATTTAGTAATTGAATAATTAAAAATACTCTATTTTATGTTCAATGTTGTCATCTAGCAAAAATTTAATAATTACAAAATCATAATTTTGAATATCATTATGTAAAAATAAATATGATAATTTTAATCCGGTATTTTTTTGTATAATTAAAATTATATTCATTGATTTTTCAAGTTCTTCTTTTGATAAATATGAAGGTATTCCTGAATCTTCTAATCCTATAATATAATAACATAATTTTGTGTTAGTTGTTATTAAACCCTCATAAATTCTCCAATAAATTTGTCTTATTAATTTATCAATTTTTGCATTTGCATAAGATGATATTGTACGTTTATATTCAATAAATCCTTTGGGATTTTCTTTTTTAAAATTATAATTAAAATTGACCAATGTTAAAAAACTATTTGAAGACAGATTATTTAAAAATAAATTATTAATTTCAATTGATAATTTGTTCATTTCTTCCATTTGATATAATAAATCATTGTGTTGGATATTATCGTGTTGGATATCATTGTGTTGGATATTATTGTGTTGGATATCATTGTGTTGGATATTATCGTGTTGGATATCATTGTGTTGGATATCATTATATTGAGTGTTATTGTGTTGAATACAAATACCGTCGTTAAAAATATTTGATATAGTAGAATTAATATCCATTAATGATTTTATCCAAATTTATATATTGGTATTTGATATTATATAATCACATATCATGATAATATTCAATTTTTATGAAATAATTGAAATTTTATTATAAAGGATAATTGTTTAATTATATCTAATAATAAAATATATTAATGTCAAATTTTTATATTAATAAAAATAATATAGAAAAGTATTCATTATATATAAAATATAAAAAGAAAAAATGGGAGTAGATGGATTATATAAGTTTATAAATAAAAATTTTCCCGATATATTTAATTCTGTTAGTATTGAGGAAATAAAAGGAAAATCATGCATAATAGATGGTATGCAACATATATATGGGCAATTAATATATATGAGATCAAGAGATAAAGAAGTTATAACTTTGGATGGAAAAAACATTTCTCACATTCATGGATTAATTAATTCACTAACGTATTATTTAAAAAATGGAATAATTCCGATATTTGTATTTGACGGAAAAACACCAGACATAAAAAAAAAGAAAATTGAAGAAAGAAAAAAAAATTTAAAAGATAATTTATTGAGATTAAAAGATTTAGAAGAAAAAAAAAATAATTTAAACAACTTTTTTAATACATTATCTATTGATTCTGTTTATAATAATTCATCCAAAAAAGAAAAAGAATATGAAAAAGAATATGAAAAAGAATATGAAAAAGAATATGAAAAAGAATATGAAAAAGAAGATGATATGATTTTTGGAACTCCTCCAATCGATACAATTAATATTGAAGAGGAGATTGCAAAAATGAATAATTTACAGGAAGAATATAAGAGAATATATAAAAAATCAATAGTAATGAAAGATTATTATATAAAAGATTGGATACAAATATTAGAATTATTAGGTTTACCTGTGATAAAAGCTTCAGGAGAAGCAGATCCAGTTTGTGCGTTTATGTTAAAAAATAATCCATATATTTATGGGATTATATCAGATGATTCTGACATGTTGGTATTTGGTGCTCCAATTCTAATGAGAAAATCATTAAATCAACATTTTACGATAATAGAACTCAAAAAAATCCTAGACAAAATGGAATTATTATTGTCAACAAAATATAATCAATATATTAAATTTAACATTGAAAATTTAATAGAATATTCTATATTGTTAGGTACAGATTATGGAACATTTAAATTAAATGAACAACATACAGATTCATTAGATTTACTTAAATATTATGTATCAAATAATAAAGATTATAAGAAATTAATGTCTCCAGATGATTATGTTAATTTTGAAACAATTAAAAAATACTATACAGAACAAAATTTTCATGAAGAGTACAAAGATTATTTATCCCAACCAAAATGGAAAAAACCAAATTTTATGGAACTTAAAAAAAGATTATTAGAATTATATGTTGATGAAGAATATATTGATAAAAATAATGAGTTTTTGGACCTATGTTATAATAGAATTAAAAAAGGAAAGATTGTATTTAAAAATAATTATGATTATTTGATAAAAAGTAATAATAGCACATATTCAAGATTTAGATCAAATAGTTTTGATAGTAAAAAATCATATAATTTTAATAAATTATATAAAGATGATTATGATTATGATAATAAATATTTAAAAAAAACAACATTTAATCCTTCTTTTTATTCGGAAAAATTACCTCGTTGTGAAAATAAATATATTAGTATTTGCAAAAATAATAGTTATAAATCATCAAGTAATTTTGCAAATACTAATGCAAATACTAATGCAAATACTAATGCAAATACTAATGCAAATACTAATGCAAATACTAATGCAAATACTAATGCAAATACTAATGCAAATACTGATAATAAAAACAAACAAATTAGTATTTGTAAAAATATTAGTTATAAATCATTAAATAATCTAACAAATAATTGTAATATTTCCATTAGTAAAATAAATAAATTTATTTGTCAAAAATCAAATCCTGATGATATATTTTATTTTGAATCATAGTATTATGAAGATTATTGATCAATTTTATATATTTATGGGGATTTTGAAGATTTTGATGATTTTGAAGATTTTGATGATTTTGATGATTTTGATGATTTTGAAGATTTTGAAGATTTTGAAGATTTTGAAGATTTTGAAGATTTTGAAGATTTTGAAGATTTTGAAGATTCAGATCTATCCGATTTATCTGATTTATCTGATTTATCTGATTTATCTGAATCTATGGATTTAAGTAAAATATCTTGATCATCATTTGATTTTTGTAAATTATCAAATGAATTTTTTTTATAAAATACAAAATTATTGGATAGGTAACAATATTTATAAATAAAATATCCAATACATGCTAAAACTAACAAAACCAATATAATAATCCAAATTGAAATTTTGTGATTGAATAATGTAACTTTATAGTTGAAAAAATATTCTGATTCATTTATATTGGATTCAAGTTGATTTGATGTTTGTGTATTATTAATAATAGTGTTTCCACCCGTCTTTGTTATATTATTATCAAAATTTGGTTTATTAAATTTAATATTTTTAACATTAGATATTTTATTAGTTAGAACTTTATTTGTTATATCTAATGACTTTGTTTTAGGAACAAAATCATTTGGATTATTTGAATTATTTAAATTATTTGAATTATTTGAATTATTTGGATTATTTAGATTATTTGGATTATTTGAAACAATATTATTAATTGGAGACAATAATGGAGGAATAGATAAATGAGTTGATGGAGGAATAGATAAATGAGTTGATGGAGGAATAGATAAATGAGTTGATGGAGGAATAGATAAATGAGTTGATGGATGAAAAGATAAATGAGTTGATGGAGGAATAGATAAATGAGTTGATGAAGGAAAAGATATAGGAAGGGGTGGATGGGTAGAGGAAGAATTAGAATGAGATAAAAGTTCTACAATAGAACTAGTAAGTGAATTTTCACAATTAACATTGTGTAATAAAGCATTAGTATTTTGACATACTTTACCAATAGCAGGTCCATATGATGTATATATATTTCCAATTAATTCGTCGCTGTTATATTCCATACTTTATAATATAATTTATAATACGGAAATATTTAAATGAAAAAAACGAGTTATATTATTTATAAAAAATTATTGATATTAAAAATAATTGATATTTAAAATAAATAATATAAGTAATTATGAATATAACAAATAAAACAATGACAGATAATAATACACCTTGGATAGAGAAATATAGACCAAAAAAATTATCCGAAATAGTTTCTCAAGAAGAATCGATAAGTATTTTAAATAATACATTAAAAACAGGTGAATTACCACATTTATTATTATATGGTAGTCCTGGTACAGGAAAGACCAGTTCAATATTAGCATTGTGTAATGAATTATTTGGTCCTGTTCGGGTTAATGAAAGAGTAATTGAGTTAAATGCATCAGATGAAAGAGGTATTAATATTGTTAGAGGAAAAATTATAAATTTTGCTAAAATAGCAATAGGAACAAAAGATCCAAAATATTTATGTCCTGATTATAAAATAATAATATTAGATGAAGCTGATGCAATGACCAAAGAAGCTCAAGCTGCTTTAAGAAAAGTTATGGAAGAAAATTCTGATATAACAAGATTTTGTTTCATATGTAATTATATTAATCAAATTATAGAACCAATTAATAGTAGATGTGTAAAAATAAGATTTAAACCAATAAATAAAGAAAGTTTAATTAATAAATTAATTTTGATTTCAAATAATGAAAATATTAAAATAAATAATCAAGCTATACATTCAATTGCTGATATATCAAATGGAGATTTAAGAAAAAGTATTCTTATGTTACAAAATATAAAATATATAAAAAATAATAATCTTAATTTAAATTGTGAAATAAGTAAAAATGATATTTATGATATATGTAAATATATTTCTAATGAAGAAATGGAAAAATTTATTATTAGAATAAAAGAAAATGACAATATAACTAATATAATTAATGTGACAAAAGATATAATAAATAAAGGATATATATTTAACTCAATAATGAATAAAATAACACACTATATAATTTATAATGATAATATAATTGATAGTGTAAAAGCAACAATTTTATTTGAAGTAAGTTTTATTGAAAAAAATATTAATGATGGAGCTGATGAATATATACAATTATTAAAATTGTTAAATACTATTTCAACAATCTAATAAACCATTACAAATTAATAATTTTGTGTAACTAGTTGTAAAAAACTTGATGTATTTAACCTCGGGTTTGATAATTTTGTGAACCTTTAGATGGATAAGGATACTGTGTTCGAAATACATCATTAACATAATTACTTGGTGTATTTAACCATGGATTAGTTATTTTTTGACTAGAATCATTTAACATCTGACCCATACCATGAGTCATTGCTTTATATCCATTCCAAACTTTTTGGGGATTTGGAATGAATTGGGGATTTGGAATGAATTGGGGATTTAGATTTGGATTTGGATTTGGATTTAGATTTGGATTTGGGTTTGAATTTGAATTGAATTGTTGATTTGGAATGAATTGTTGATTTTGAATGAATTGTTGATTTTCTTCCCCATAAAAAAAATAATATACTATAAAACAAACCAACATAAAAATAACAAAAGACATTAAAAGTGCAATAGAAGAAGATAACATTGATGAAAAATCAAATTCATATCCGATACATAAAGTACAACAACATAATAACAATACAAATACTAAAAATATTAATATTATTTTTTTTGATGATGTTTGATTTGAATAACTTTGACTTGGCATTTCAAAATATGATGAATTTTCCGACGATAAATCCATTAGATAAATTATATTGATAATATAATTATCTTATAGAAAAATTACAAATTATTTATAATTTATATGTTTTTATAAATTATATATTATTTTTTAATTCTCTTTCTAATTCTCTTTCTAATTCTTTTTCTAATTCTTTTTCTAATTCTTTTTCTAATTCATCATCAGGTTCTGATAGAATTTTTTTATTTTTTTTGTTTATTTTTTTCTTTTTTTTTAATTTTAAGTGAGTTAATAATGATTTTTCTTCTGTTTTTACTTTTCTTAAATTGTTTTTTTGATCCAAATAAACAGATCTAATATCAGATATATTATCATCACTATCTTCATTTTTTTTTTCACTAAAATCTTTTTTGTTTAATTCAACTTTTTTAAGAGTGTTTTTAATTTTTAATATTTGATCTTGATTAACAATAAATGAATTTGAATTTGAATTTGAATTTGAATTTGAATTTGAATTTGAATTTGAATTTGAATTTGAATTTGAATTTGAATTTGAATTTGGGTTATTAGCAGTGTCAGAAAAATCCATTATATTAGATTTATTATTTTTTTTTAGACCTAATGTCATTTCTTCTAAAAATGGCAAAGGTTTATATTTTACATCTGGTACAATTTTTCCGGGAAAAATTTTGCCCATGATAATTTCGTCCGGGGTAATATTGTTTGAGATATTACCCATACATTGATTAATTGTTTTTTCTTCTCCAAAAACATAATTTTTTAAATCTTTTTTTTCATCTGATTTAACCAATATAAGAGATAAATTAATTTTCATAGAAAAAGATTCAACACCATCAATATCTATTGATAAAATTCTGATATTAGAAATTTCAAAAATAATTGAATATGTATTTGATGTTATCAATTCATTATATCCGATATAATTAGAATTAGCATCTAAAACCAAAGTATTGTTATTTGTAAACATTGAAAATATCCATGGAAATTGTTCTGATTCTTTCCATGGATAATCAATAGTTATATTTGGAAATGTATTTGAAAATATTTTTAATAAACTATCACCAATATCTTTAATATAATTAATAACATTTGAAATTTTTTTATTCTTCTTATTCATTAAAAATCTCAATGTCTTATGGTCATTATAATTATTGCAATACTTAACATTTAAAATACTAAACCAAAATTTATGAAGAGGTTCTGATATTTTATTATTGTATATTTTATAAGATAATTTTGATCTAGAAATTTGTTCAAAATCCATTTGTTCTTTTATAAATTTTATATCATAATTTGTTAAAATATTATCTACCATATTTACTTATTAATAATATATATGATAATTTTTAAACCTATATAAATAAATTATTTAACAAATTCTAAGATAAATTTTGTTTTATTTTGTTCTTTATTAAATTTTTTTTTTAATTTATAATTAATTTTTTCTAATAAATAATTTGACAATTTCCAAGCTATTTCATAAAATATATATTTAATTTCATCAGGTTTATCAATATCAGATATATCAAAATTATCAATATCAAACTCTGGTTTTTCAAGTTTATATATTTTATTAATTTCATTATACATTTTAAAAACATTATCATTAAGAGTTATTTTTTTAAATTTTATATTCAATATATTTTTTGAATCATCCTCAAAAAGTAAATTTAAAAAATCTAATACATCTCTATAATATTTTTTATTTTTTTTTTCTAAAAAATTATTGGATTCCTCTATAATTTTTTTAGTAGATTCAATTATTAATAATTCCATTTGGATATAAATATGTTTAAATATATCATAATATATATATTTAATATTATTATGAATCCTATTCAATTTTTTGACATTAAAGTAGCATCAAATGAAAAAAGAAATATAAAAGGACTTGAGTTAGAAAATAAAATAAAAATCATATTAATATCAGATCCAAATATTAATATATCATCATGTTCAATTGGTATAGGAGCTGGATATCTTCATGATAATTTTGAAGGTACCGCCCATTTTTTAGAACATTTATTATTTATGGGAAGTGAAAAATATCCAGAACAAAATGATTATCATTCTTATATTCAAATTAATGGGGGTCATGATAATGCATTTACAGGCGATAATATAACATGTTATTATTTAAGTCTGGAAACAACATTTTTAAAAAAAGGAATTGAAATGTTATCTTGGTTTTTTAGAGCTCCTTTGTTAGATTACAAACATATTAGTTCTGAAATGGAAATAATTGACTCTGAACACAATAAAAATATTTTAATGGATAATTGGATTATGGATGATATTTTTAAAAATTTTATAAAAAATGATAACAAATATAAAAAATTTGGAACAGGAAATTTAAAAAGTTTAAAAAATATAACTAAGAAAGATATTTTTGATTTTTATGACAAATATTATACTACTGATAATTTATATGTATGTATTGTTGATTCAAAAGATATTGATGTTATGATTTCGGATTATATTGGTTATTTTCAGGAAATACCTATTAAAACATATTCAGGTGAAAATGAAAGATTTCATAAAGATGATATTGAATTAATTTCCGAAAACGTAATAATTTTTAATTCTTCATCGGAATATATATTTGCAAATTTTTATATGATTTTTAATGCAATCGAGACAAATAATATTGAATATCAATTGGTTTTATTTATTAATCATTTAATTGGAAGTGAATATGCCAATTCACTTAGTTATTTTTTAAAAGAAAATGGATTTGTGAAAAATTTATATTCAAGTGTTGAATATTTTTATGATTATAAAACAAATATTAATTTACAAGTAATACTGATCGATAAAAATATTAATAAGTTTTTACAATGTTATTATTCTTTAAATAAATTAATTGATATGATAAAAAAACTATCAGAGGATGATTTTAAAGAATTATATAATAATTATAGAAAAATTAAAATGTTAAAATTATTATATGATTCAACAAGTGATTCAGTATCAGTATCAAATAATGTGGTTGAAAATTTAATCAAGGGAAATATATCAGAATCTATTCAAAGACAAAATTATGTAGGCGAATATAATAGTTTGATCTATAGTAAATTTCTAGAAATAATAAATTCAGTTTCCATAAAAATAACAACAAATCTTAACTATAAAAATTATAAAATTAATGAATTTACAGAGTCAGTCTGGTATAAAAGTTCATATCTAATAGAAAAAAATTTACCAGATAATAGTAATTCAACACCATTTGCAGATTGGAATTTTAATATAATGGACTATATTGGAATTAAAAATTTCACCATTAAATCCAACATAAATTTACCTGTTGATAAATCTTTATTACCTGAACTAATATATCAGGATGATATAAATAAAAGACAGATATATTTATTAGAATCCAATAAATATGACAAACCAATTAGTAATATAACAATAATAAGAAAAAATATTAATTTATTAGATAAAGAAAATAAATTAATAGTTGGTATTTATATAGGATTATGCGATAAAATATTAAATTATTTTTTAGAAACAATGGGTGATTATAAATTAAGTTTTACTATAAGTGTATCGGGAGGATATTTAATATATAATTTTTATGGGATTGATTACAAATTAGATTATTTTATTAGTCAAATTATTAGTCATATTCACCCTGAAACAATATTTTACAATAAAAATATTAAAAAATATTTTCATGAAATAATACATGATATTAAAGAAGATATTGTTAATCTTAAATATAATTCTCCATACATAATATGTTCAAAATATTTATCTTATTTACTAAATAATAATTTATTCCCAGAAGAAAAATTAGACTTTGTATCTGGTTTAACATTTGATAATTTTAAAAATAAAATTGAACAATGTTTAAAATATTCTTATGAATATTATATTTTAATTGGAATTAAAAAATACGGATATAATTTTGACATTAATAAAAATCAAGACTATTTATTTACTGATGATAGTTATATGGAACAATTAATTGATATGATTTCATTAAATTCAAAAAAATATTTAATCCAAGAAGAAACATTAAATTCCATAGAAGAAAAAATTAATTTCAAAAATTATACTTTAAATTCAACAAGTATTAATCCAAATGAAATTAATAATTGTGTTATTAGATATTGGAATATTGATAAAATTACATTGGGTGATAATAGTGTTAATAAATTTGATATTGGTTTATCAAAAAAAATAATAAAATTAAAATTAATTAGTAATATTGTATCAGAAATTTTTAATGAACCATTATTTGATAAAATAAGAACAATTGATAAACTTGGCTATATAGTTAAAGCTGATAATAAAACTATAATAAATAATAACGATGTTTATTATTTGATAATGTTTTTGATACAATCTTCATATTCAATTAATAAAATTTCAAATTCTATTGGAGAGTTTAATGAATATTTGAAAAATGACATGAAATCAAATTATAATAATTATTTGGAAAAATTTAGACTATTAAAAGAAAGCAAATTGATTGAATTTAAAAAACCATTTTCTGATTTATCGGAGGAAATTAATACATATGTAGAATCTATTGTATCAAAAATTTTTTATTTTGACTTGAATAAATTATTTTATGAAGTTTGTGAGACAATCGATTTTATTTCCGATATAGAACCTGTTATTAATAATATTATTAAAGAAAATTCAAAATATTATGATATTATTTTAGAAAAAAATAAAAAAAATTGATTAAAATATTAAATATATAATTAAAATATACATATTATATAATGGATCCAAATTTATTAAAAAATCTTGGTTTAGATGGTCTTATGAATCAAACAGATTTGAATTTAATTAGTCAATTATTAAATCAATCTGGAGATAAAAATAAACTACCTAAAATGTCAGCTAAAGATAAAAATAACCTAATAAATAAATTATCATCAACTTCAACTTTGAAAGAATTACCTCAAAAAGAACTAAAAGATATGAATGATGATGAAAAAAAAATATATAGAGAAGAACTTAGAATAAAATTAAAAAATAAACAAAATGAAAAAAAAATGTTAAGAACCAATAATTTTGGTAAAAGCAAAGATACTCAAAAAGAAGCATTATCCAAATTATCTGGGATGATGAAAAATATTCAAGGAGAAGTATTAGAAAATTTAAATAATCAAAGTGATAATTTAAATAATGTTAAAAACAAATCAAATACAAATGAAACTGATACAAATGAAACTGATACAAATGGATCTGACACAAATAAATCAGATACAAAAAAAATACAAAATATCGATAAAATTAATTATTTAATTAATAAAAATTATCAAGATGAAAATAATGATAAAACAGAAGATATTTTTGATGATTATATTAAATGATATTTTTGATGATTATATTAAATGATATGTTTTTAGTGAAATATCTTTTTCATTATCATAAAGAGATATAATGTCTTTATCTGTTGGTTTTTCATCATGTCCAATAGTATTTTTTTCTAAATTAATAACATTATCGATTATACAGTTATTGTTTAAATTTTTAATATTTTTTTTTGAGTCTTTTTTTCTATTTATTTTTTTATCTATTTCTTTATCTATTTTTTTATTATGTTTTTTTGATTTTTTTTTAATAATTTTTATATTGGATACATTATTGTAATTATTAGAATTGTTAAAATCAGTAGTAAAAATAATGATAAGACTTGTAATATCAACTAACATAATTAAAAGTAACATTATTATATAAATAATATTTCCATTAATTAAACTATCAAATCCATTATATATAACATAAAAATAGGTACCAATAGTTATTAGAATTAATAAATATATAGGTATGTATTTACCTGTGAAATAATTTATTACATTTAAAATAGTAAACATTAAATTAAATTTATAATATATAAAAGTTTTATTAAATTCACGCATTAAAAATATTAGGTTAAATATTAAAAACTAATTTGTATTATAATAATAATAAATTATTATGGGAACAATTGAAAATGATGACTTAAAAATATTAATTGATGCTCTCAAATACACAAGTAATATAATTGTTGATATGACAAATAAATTAACCGAACAAGAAAATAAAATTAATAAGCTAGAAAATATAATATTTAAAATTCAAAATACATGTGTAGAATTAAAATCAAAAATAAATGAACAAATTTATACTCAATCCAAATCCAAAACAAAACCAATAAAAATTAACGATTTATCTAAAAAAAAATATGAAGATAATGAATCAGATTGTGACAATATATCATCATTCATAATTGAAAAATCAAAAAATGATATTATTGAAAAAAATGCAATTAATAATGAACTAAAAGATAATATTTTTAAAGATACAAATAAAATAGATAAATTAATAAATTCTATAGTTAAAAAAAAATTAAATACATCGGGAGAAAATAAAAAAGAAAAAAGCTTATTAACTGACTATAATACAATAAATACAATAAATACAATAAATACAATAAATACAATAAATACAAATGAAAAAATAATAGACGAACCCACTAATTTAGATTTTACAATTAAAACTGCAAAAACAAATGATGAATCTAAAGAAGAAACTAATAATGAAAATTTAAACACATTAAAACAAATAAGAAAAAAAACAAACTTTGCAAGAAGATTATAAACAATCAAATTAAATCAAACTTTATTATTATAATAAAGTTTAAAATAATAAATTTTTTATTATAATATTATTAATAATGGAAAAAAATAATGTCATTATTTTACCCAATACAAAATACAATAAAAATATAATAGAATATAATAAAACAAATTTAAATGATACAAATAATGCAAATACCATAGTCAATTATTCATGTTTTTGTTCAAAGTGCTTTTGTGCAAATGAAAAAATTCTCTATATATTACCTTGTTGTCATATTGTTCATGATAATTGTTTTAATAATTATATTTTAAAATGCCAATATAAAAAATTTGGTATCGGAACACCCGATATAAATTCCAATTCCAATTCCAATTCCAATTTCAATTTCAATTCCAAAATATTTTTAAATTGTCCCCAATGTAATGGATCAATTAAAACAGTTTTATCAGAATATAAAATTAATTCAAAAAAAAAATATGCCCAATATAAAATTGACTTAAAATCAGTTAAAATAGATAATTCAGCAAATATTAATTATGTATTATTCCCATTAAGTATAGTAAAATTTACATCTCTAATAAATAAATTAATTTTAGTTAATACGGAAAGAGAATTGTTTAGTACAATCGAATATGCTTTAAGTTCTTTTAATGTTAAAATTAATATAATAGACAATACTATTAAAAATCCAATTTCAATTAAAAATAATCAAGTAATATGGAAAAATAAAGCAGATAATAACAGAAAAATTGTTATTATATCAAATCATGCTCATTATTTGGATTCAATCATTATCTATTATTTATTTAGATGTGGATTTGTATCAAGTGAATTTATAAATCATTCTGATATTGGAAGAATTATAGCAACTAAACTAAAATTATTAATTTTTAGAAGAGGTGTTGATACAAATATGGTAGAAAAAATAAAAGAATATTTAAAAGAACAAAAAAGAATTGTAATTTATCCTGAAGGAGCAATTACAAATAATGAAACAATGCTTAGATTTAGAACTGGAGCTTTTTATGTTGAAGAAACAATATGTCCTATTGTTATTAAATATGATAAAGTTATTTATGATGATGATTTTAAAAAAATGTTATTTAAATTAATAACACAAAATGAAATAAATGTTAATGTCTATATTAATGATTTTTTTTATCCACCATTTGATACCAATAAAATTGAAAAAGTTAGAGATCATATGATTTCCGTGGGAAATTTTGAAAAATCTCGTGTATCCAATAAATCACTAAAAGAATAAATAATATTTAAAATTATTTTTTTAGTTATATAAACAAATTCCTTTTTTTTTACTAAAAAAATATATTATATAATAATATATTATGACAAAATTAAATTTAATTAATTTAGATAATAAAAATATAATTGAACCATATTTTTCAAATAATAATTATGATATATATATATTTCAACAAAATAGCAATATACAAATTAGTTTTAGTATTAGTTGTCAAGGAGATATAATAATTGTTGGTCCAGGTGGTGATGGTGGAAATGGAAGTGAAAATAATGGGGGAATTGGTTCGGCAATTATTTACAAAACTAATTTAACTTTTTTTGGAAAAGAATATTCATATAAATTAGGAATTCCATTAAATTCAATCCCATATAATTCAAATGATTATTCATCAAAAACCTATTTTACAGGTCCAAATATTGATTTTAATATAACTGCACAATCTGTACCACAAAAAAGTTTAGGTTTTATTGATGGAAAACAACAAATAATAAATACTAATGGAGGAAAATCAAACACAACCAATATATGTAATCATGGTCAATCGGAAAATATAATGCCTATAACATATTCTCCAATAAATTTTTGGTTAGGTGGTGCAGGTTCAGGTGGAAATACAAGTAATAGCGGTATTTATGGTGGTAATGGAGGTATAGCGGGTCATGGTGTTGGAGGTGAAAATCAAAGTACACAAAATTGTTTTGATAATAATAAAAATATCCCACAAAATGCTTTTTACATAAAAGCAGAAAATGAATACGATGGAGTTAAATTCGTCGTGAACCAACCTATTAGTGGTTTTACACAAAAATCTAATACATATTCTGGTGGAACAGGGATAAAAGAAGTTAATACAGATGCAGTTAATTGTTCTATATTATGTTCAAATGATAATAGTTGTGTTGGATTTATGGTCGATAAATATGGAACTAAATGTTGGCTCAAAAAAGATATTAGTGGAGATAGAACCGATAAAGATTATGATTCATATATAAAATCAAAAAATTCAAATACCACAGGTTTAGGTCTTCCCGGAAAAAATGATATATTTGCAGGTAATGGTGGAGGGGGTGGAGGAAAAAATACTAATGGAGGTAAGGGTTCTCCAGGTTTAATTATTATTATTATTAAATCAATATCAAAAAATATTTTAACATTTAGTGAATATGGTTATAATAATATATATAATGTTAATAGTTCTACACAAATATTGGGAAAAAATATACAAACATATAGTGAAAATGAAAGTGAAAATGAAAATATTAGAGAATCTGTTTTTTCATGTCCATCTGAAGATAATAAAAAATGTATTGATGCGACTACAAATGATTTAAAAAATATTATTCAGTTAAACACTTTTAATTTACCACCCATGATAAATATATCTGAACTTAAATGCAATTATTCATATGATGTTCCTAATGTACTAGGAACATTTAAATTTGTGAATGGGGAATCTGAATCAATCGACACTGAAGTTTGTCAAAATATTTATAATGCTTATAATTTGTATCCGACTGCTAATCCTTTAGCAGTTATTGGTAATGATCATAATGCTAATATCACAAATACTATAACTAATTCCGATCAATTGATATCATTAGCATCTAAATATCAAAATAAATTTACCGACACAAATTCAGATACTCAAATTATTGATAGTATTAATCAAGTTTTACAAGAAACACCATTAAAATTAGCATGTTGTAAAAGAATGCAAACTGATAATACAGCAAAAACTTCTAATGTTAAAGTATCATTATGTCCTGGTGTACAAACTGAAAATAAATTATTAGCTGAACTTGATTACCAAAATAAAGTTTTTAATATTCCCAATGATACTTGTCCTGTAAATCTTTATAGAGGATCTGAAGATTGCAATGTATTTTATGCTTCATATTGTCAAAATTTTTATAATTATCTAAAATCAAAAGGATTATCAAACTCTGATATATTATTGCAAATTCCAGAATGTGCTTGTTATTTTCCGAATACTGTAGAACAAGAATTTTATCCATCTGGAACACCATCAATATGTTATAAAGATGGTTGTAATAGTTCTGCATCATATTTGGATCCAAGTTCAATAAAACCAGATGGAACTCAAGTTCAATGTGATATGACAGTATGTCAAAATATCGTTAATACTGCAGGATTATCAGCAGGAGGTGATGCCAATATCACTCCTACTTTGCAAAATAATTGTGGTCCTCAATTAGCTTCGTCAGGATCCAATACATCAGGATCCAATACATCAGGATCCAATACATCAGGATCCAATACATCAGGATCCAATACATCAGGATCCAATACATCAGGATCCAATATAACAGGATCTTCTAACAATTACATAATATACATTGTGGTAATTATTGTAATAGTTATTATTGTAATTATACTTTATTTTGTATTAAGAAAAACTTCAATTCCAATACAAAATAAATAATAAAATATAGCTATTTGATAGATGAAAAAAAATGAAATAAGTTTTAAATAATATCAATATAATTAGTTAATTAAGTATAATAGGATTATGTATAATAATAAAAATATATTCGTTAAAAAAAATGTAAATTCATCAAATATAAAATTGTCTAATAGTAATGATTCGAATGAAGTAAAATCCGACGAATTATCTGATGAATTAAATAACATTACTGGGGTTAAAAATAAAAATAATAAAACAAATAAAACAAACAAAACAAACAAAACAAATAAAACAAATACAACAAATACAAATAAAACAAATACAAATAAAACAAATACAAATGAAACAAATACAAATGAAACAAATACAAATAAAACAAATACAAATACAACAAATACAAATACAACAAATATAAATGAAACAAATAAAACAAATGAATTTAACATTGGTAAAATTTATTTGGATATAAATTATTGTTTATCAAATTATAAATTTTGTAAAATTACAGGAGAGATAATCACATTTAAAATATCAGATAATAATGCATGGATCAATATTAAATTTACAGATTATCAAATTACTGGGGTATTTTGGAAAATAACCATGGGTAAAAATTTTTCCAATTTAAAATCCATAAAATCAGGAGATAAGGTAATATTTGAAGGAAATTTTGGTATTATGAAAAAAAATTTAACTATTTATTTTAATATTAAATCAATGGAAAAATCTGGAAAAGGAGATTATTTGGATTTATATGATCAATATCGTATCAAAATAAAAGAATTGAATTTGGGTATGGAAAAAAAAGAGTTAAAAGTTTTTCCTTACTCAATTGGAATTATTACTTCATTAGAAGGTGCAGCTATTCAAGATATACTTCAAACATTAAAATTAGATGGATTTGTTGGTAAAATAATTATAAAAAATTCAATTGTTCAAGGAAGTCAATGTCCAAAATCACTTATAAATTCTATTGGGTGGTTTGAATCTAATTATCCAAATCCAAATCAAATTGATTTATTAATGATTACAAGAGGTGGAGGTAGTTATGAAGACTTGGTTGGATTTTCTGATTGGGAATTGCTATTAAAAATGTCATCAACTAATTTTATAACATTAAGTGCTGTAGGACATCAAATCGATAATCAATTAACTGATGAAATTGCTGATTATAAATTTGCAACACCTTCTATTGGGGCAAAATATATCATAGAAACACAACAAAAATATAAAGATTATCTAATGACATATTCAAATTTGTTAAATGATCAATTAGAATCATATACAAAATCCAAATATAAATTTGAAAATATTACAAATAATTATTTAAATATCTTGAAAAAATATGACATTAAAGATATGATATTAACTGTTAAAAAATATAACTTCAAATTAAATAATATTATGGTAAAATATAATGATATGAAAAATATATTTTATACAAGATTATCAAATCTAAAACCAACTATAATAAGAAATAGTGAGTTAATATCAATAAATGATTTTGTTAATATAGAAAAAAATAAAGAAATAAGACCTAAAAAAATTGAAATTTATTTTGTTGATGGAAGAATTAAAATAAGTTATAAAATAATTGAGTATGAATGTTATTAATTGTGTCTCTACTAATGATGTTCAACCAAATTATATTTCAACACTTATAAAAAATTTAGAAAATTTAGGTGGGGAAAAAGAAAAAGATGAATTTATAAAAAATTATGCAAAATTAAAAGAACAAATTGAATTAACAGACAATATACTTGGTCAACATAATAATTCAAATTCTAATTCAAATTCTAATTCAAATTCTGAACCTGATTATAATTTATTTTCAATCCAAGAACTTTTTCAAATTTTAGAATCAAATTCACAAAATATTTTAAATCCAGAAAAATTAGAAACATCTCAATTTAAAATGTTATTATTTGTTTCTAAAATATTAGAAGAAAAATTAAATACAGAAACAATAAATATTATTGAATCAAAATAACACATATCAATGAATAATTTAATTTTTTATCTTGAATTTTATTTATATCATAATTTATATATAAATAAAATTTTTTTATGACAGAAATCCAATTCAAATTAAAAAATACCGATACAATAAATAATTATTATGAAAAATATTTAAAATATAAATATAAATATTTACAATTAAAAAATAAACAATTTGGTGGTGATAAACCATTAATTGAAAACATTAATTCAATTAATTTATTTACTGATGAACAAATGGAAAAATTTTTAAATCCTATTTATGGGCTAATCATGTGTGAATCTGGTTATATTTTAAATAATTTTTATTTATACCAAAACAAATTAACCGATACTAATGAAAGTAAATTTATTTTTAAAATATCAAAAGAAATTCCTAATTCTGTTCAACCTACTAATGATATTATGAAATTAAAACCAATCGATTTTGGTCGTTATATTGCAATTAAATATATTTTTGATAATAATAAAAATTTTTTTATCATCACAGAAAAAAATAAAATAATATTTCCAAATACTGATCCAAAAATTAATAAAAATGACAGTGAAATTCTAATAAAATATATTAACAAATTAAGAAAATATTTTCCTTTTGAAAAAAAAGAACCAATTTATTATCATATTTTTTTATATTGTTTTTGGTGGGTTGCTAATAATGATACAGGTATTGTAGAATATTATAACGGAATAAATGAAATTTTTTGTATTGTAAATAAATATTTTCTTAAAAAATATTCTTATATTGACACTAATAAAAAACCACAACAAACTAATAGTTTTGATAGTTTTGAAAGAATAATATTTTCTATAACAACAGAACAATTTAAAATTTATAATCAGGAATGGTCTAAAAATTTTTGTACTGAATCAAAAACAAATAAAAATACATACCCAGATTGTGGTGAAAGTACTTTAAGAAATTTTGTTAATTTATTATGTGTTAATGTTAATGGTAATAAATTTGATATTGATCTATTAAAAAAATTTAATGGAATAAAAGAACTCAAAGAATATTATACAGTTTTTAATAATTTTACAGTACAATCAGATCCAAATAAATTAGAATATATATATGGTGAAAATTTAAATGCAAGAGATGCTTGGAGTAAATTAATTATTAGTTTTGCAAATGATAATGTGATTTTTTTAAGGACATGTAAAGAAAAATCAAATCATTACAATCATTTTGAATTGAATGCAGGATTAGCACAAGATAGAAAAACAAGTAATTTTTTTCAAATTATAAAAAATTTATTACCAGGTATAAACGAATGGACTGATATTAAAACTGATACAATAAATAATATAGAAGATAAAACAATTAAAGGTGTTGGGGAAATTTTAATAAATCATAATAAATATGGTAATATTATAATTCATTGCCATCCAGGGCATTATTATATGAAATTAGAACCAATCAATAATAAAATTAATTATAATCATCTCAATCCAAAACAAAAAGAAATAATAGAAATATTATTAAATAAAGAAAGTTCAATATCAATTGGCAATTATCTTTGGATTAAATTTGATTCAAATTTATTAGTTCAAATGTTTTATAATAACATAACAAGTTCTGATTTAAAAATGAAATTATTAGAATTATCAATGATGGAACAATATGATAGTGATGTAAGAAGAAGAATAGATGTTGATGTTGATGTTAATGAGAAATTTCTTGATATCTTATCAGAAAAATATGAAAATAATGAAATTATAAATGAATATACTTATTTATGTAAAGATTTTAATTTTGTAAAAAAAATACCAAAATTATCTCATTTAAATTGTAAATTAAAAGACAATAAAATAACAAGTATAGATTTATCACCGTTATCAAATGTCAAATCAATTGGAGATTATTTTATGGAAGGATGTACTGATTTAACAAGTATAGATTTATCAGAATTATCAAAGGTTGAATCAATTGGATATAATTTTATGAATGACTGTCCTAAATTAACAAGTATAGATTTATCACCGTTATCAAATGTTATCGAAATTAAAAGTAGTTTTATGAATAGATGTACTGGTTTAACAAGTATAGATTTATCAGGATTATCAAAGGTTGAATCAATTGGATATAATTTTATGAATGACTGTCCTAAATTAACAAGTATAGATTTATCACCGTTATCAAATGTTATCGAAATTAAAAGTAGTTTTATGAATAAATGTACTGGTTTAACAAGTATAGATTTATCAGGATTATCAAATATAAAATCTATTGGTAATTATTTTATATTTAATTATTTTATGAATAAATGTACTGGTTTAACAAGTATAGATTTATCAGGATTATCAAATATAGAATCTATTGGTAATTATTTTATGAATGAATGTACTGGTTTAACAAGTATAGATTTATCAGGATTATCAAAGGTTGAATCAATTGGATATAATTTTATGAATGGATGTACTGATTTAACAAGTATAGATTTATCACCGTTATCAAATGTTATCGAAATTGAAAGTAGTTTTATGAATAGATGTACTGGTTTAACAAGTATAGATTTATCAGGATTATCAAAGGTTGAATCAATTGGATATAATTTTATGAATGACTGTCCTAAATTAGAACAAATAGATTTATCACCGTTATCAAATGTCAAATCTATTGGAGATGATTTTATGAATAAATGTACTGGTTTAACAAGTATAGATTTATCGGGATTATCAAATATTACCTCAATTGGATATAATTTTATGAATGAATGTACTGGTTTAACAAGTATAGATTTATCGGGATTATCAAAGGTTGAATCAATTGGACAAAATTTTATGAATGGATGTACCAATTTGAAACAAATAGATTTATCACCGTTATCAAATGTCAAATCTATTGGAGATGATTTTATGAATAAATGTACTGGTTTAACAAGTATAGATTTATCGGGATTATCAAATGTCAAATCTATTAGACATAATTTTATGAATGGATGTACTGGTTTAACAAGTATAGATTTATCGGGATTATCAAATGTCAAATCAATTGGACAAAATTTTATAAAATTTCGTAATTATAATCTAATTATTAAATGTACTTTAGAACAACAACTAATGTTAAAAATAAATAATAATGAAACTTATAATATAGTATTGATAAAAAATTAATACATTTGAAATAAGAAAAGTATTATTGTGAACTGATTATAATATGCATTTTTTAACAAATCAATATAATTTATTTTTAATCCAAAAACTTTTTCAAATTTGATTCTAAAATTCACAAAATATTTTAAATCCAGAAAAATTAGAAACATCTCAATTTAAAATGTTATTATTTGTTTCTAAAATATTAGAAGAAAAATTAAATACAGAAACAAT
>Ga0316217_10000374_pt1 | contig 64922 bp, 54 predicted proteins | sample 1anoAmetaG_FD_203633 | JGI IMG/M metagenome (GOLD analysis project Ga0316217, IMG submission 203633) | Freshwater microbial communities from Trout Bog Lake, Wisconsin, USA - 1anoA | ecosystem: Environmental > Aquatic > Freshwater > Lake > Hypolimnion/Profundal zone | place: USA: Wisconsin... | reverse complement strand
TCAGCGCGTCCATGATGGAGGCGAGGTTCACCTTGTTGGGGCAGCGCGTCGTGCAGGTCTCGCAGGAGGCGCAGTACCAGATGGAGCGCCCCGCCAGCACCCGCTCCCATTGGCCGAGCTGCAGCAGTCGGACCACCCGGTTGGGCGGGTGCTCCATGAAGCCGGACATGGGGCAGCCCGCCGAGCACTTGCCGCACTGGAAGCAGCGGCGCACCGAGGTGCCGGAGAGGGCTTCCACCTTCTTCACGAAGCCGACGTTCATGGTCTCGTTGGAGAGGTGCATCAACTTGTTTTTCACGGCAAACCTCGCGACTTGGATGTCAATTTTTGAGTGAAAGGCGGAAGTGCCCGAAGGGTCGGCGCCCTCCGCCTGCTGCGATGAGCCCGGTACGCAAACCGGTAGATCATACGCTCATTGAAAACAAAAAAGCAACTGCATCCGCTGTGCTGTCGATCCGATACACAAGAACGGCGTTTTAAAATTCTGCATCTCCCGGATGCGTCGGTGGTGGCCACCGGGCGGCCGCAGAATTTGGGGGAATATACGCCATTTTAAAACAAAAAAGCAAGCATAACTTTTGATTGAAAGTGGCTGGAAAAGCGAGCTTTTTGTCGGGTATCCGCAAATAAGTCCGGACTAACCGCCCCGGAGATACCTCAAAACGGTCAGAAAAGTGGTTCATTTTAAAACAAAATCGCCCCGCCCGCGTCCCAGCCAGAACCTGCTGAATTACCACGGAATCCCGAAAAACTCCGCGTTCGCCTGTGCAGACGCGTTGTCGACTGGGCAGGGCGTTTCTGGTGAGGTTTACGTGATTTTAAAACAGAAACGCGGATGATTGCCGCGGGGCAAATCCTTTGACAGCGGTGCTGAAATGGAATAATAGTATCGAAGTGTTATCTTGTTCGAGGTGCGTGCTATCGGCGAATTAAACAGACTCTACGGCTACATGCGGACCTGCCGGGGCACCTATCTGCTGGGCTGCCTGCTGCTCATCGGCACCAACGGGTGCGGACTCGCCATCCCCTGGCTGATGAAGCTCGCCATCGAGGGGATGCAGCATCCCGCTCCCGGCGGCCTCACGCCAGGGCAGTACGGGGCGCTGATCGCTGCCGCCGCCGTGGCCCAGGGTATCATCCGGGTCTTTTCCCGGACCACCCTGCTGAACGCCGGGCGCAGGATCGAGTACTTGATGCGCGAGGACCTCTACGGCAAGCTTTTGACCCTGGACCGGGTCTACTTTTCCAACTGGCGCACCGGGGACATTCTCTCCCGGCTGGCCAACGACCTCACCAACGTCCGGATGCTGCTCGGCTTCGGCGTGCTGAGCCTGATAAACACCGTCGTGGTCTACGCCGCCGCCGTCTTCCTGATGGCGCGCATCTCGCCGCTGCTCACCCTTTGCGCCATAGCGCCCTTCCCGGTCATGGTCTATATCGTGAAAAGGATCAGCGCCTCCATGTTCCGCCGCTCCAAAAGGATGCAGGAGGCGCTTTCCCGGCTCACCAGCTCCGTCGAGGAGAACGTCTCGGCGGCCGCAGTCGTCAAGGCGTACTGCCGCGAGGAGGGGGAGATCGCGAGCTTCCGCCAGGTCTGCGCCAGCTATCTCGACGCCAGCATGGGTGTGGCGCGGCTGCGCGGGGGGATGCTCCCGGTCATGGCCGCCACCGGCGCGCTCGGGACCCTGGTCGTCCTCTTCATGGGTGGGAACCTGGTGATACGCGGGGACCTGACCCTGGGCAGTTTCGTCGCCTTCAACGGGTACCTCGCCATGCTGGTCTGGCCCACCATCCTGTTCGGCTGGATACTGAACATGCTGCAGCGCGGGGCGGCCTCCATGTCGCGCCTCGGGGAGATCCTGAATGCGCAGGCCGAAGTCACCGAGCCCGAGTCCCCGGTGGATCCGGGAGCCATCGCGGGGGAAATCGAGTTCCGCAACCTGAACTTCTCCTACCGGGATGCCGCCATGCTGCGCGGCATCAACCTGAAGATAGCGCAAGGGGCCCGCATCGGGATCGTGGGGGTGGTGGGGAGCGGCAAGTCCACCCTGGTGCGCCTGATCCCGCGGCTTTTTCCCGTGGCCGACGCTTCGCTCTTCATCGACGGGATCGATCTGAACCGGATGCCGCTGGCGGCGATCCGCGCCGCCGTCGGCTTCGTGCCGCAGGAGAGCTTTCTTTTTTCCCGCAGCATCGGCGCCAACATCGCCTACGGCAAGCCGGGGGCGAGCCAGGAAGAGATAGAGCGCGCGGCGCGCATCGCCGGTCTGGCCGGTGACATAGCGCGTTTCCCCGACGGCTTCGACACCCTGGTCGGCGAAAGGGGGGTGACGCTGTCGGGCGGCCAGAAGCAGCGGGTGGCCATCGCGCGCGCGCTCGTCAAGGAGCCGCGCATCCTGATCCTGGACGACCCGCTGTCAGCGGTCGACGCGGACACCGAGGAGGAGATCCTGACGGCGCTATCCGCCTACTACGGGGAGCGGACCGTGCTGATCGTGTCGCACCGGCTCTCTCCGCTTCGGGGCTGCGACCAGATCCTCGTGATGGAGGAGGGGGCAATTGCCGAGCAGGGGAGCCACCAGGAGCTGCTGGCGCTGGGCGGGCGCTACGCGTCGATCTACCGCGAGGAGCAGCTGAAGGCGGAGATCGAGAGGCTGTAACGGATGACCGAAGGAGCCATGTCGCATAGTTAGCGGCTCCCTCACCCCTGCCCCTCTCCCGGAGGGCGAGGGGATATTGGTTTCTGGATGGTGGCAGACAGAGATTAGTAAGGGGCAAACGTGCGAGCGTTATGACGGTTTGAGGCCAACTTAATTTCAACTCGGACCAACTCTCCCTCGCCCTCCGGGAGAGGGGCGGGGTGAGGGAGGTGCCACTAGCTATGAACCCCAGGCTCCCCGATGACCTACTACACTTTGCCCGGTCTCTTCGAGGTCATCAAACGGATGCGGAAAACCTGCTCTGGCTGCTGCTGAGAAGGCACAATCTTGGCTTCAAGTTTCGCAGGCAACACCCGGTCGGTCGCTACATCCTGGATTTTTATTGCCACGAGGCGCTGCTTGCTGTTGAACTTGATGGCGGAGAGCACAATGTAAACAGTGCTGCTGTGAAGGATGAATGCCGCAGCAAAGAGCAGTCAAAATTGGGTATCCACGACACCAGGTTCTGGAATGACGAGGTTCTCACCTGCACGGAGGCCGTGCTGGAAAAGATTTATCAAGAACTCACAGACAGGACAGGCGGCCCTCACCCCCGCCCCGGAGGGCGAGGGGATAGTTGACTTGTAAAAACAAAAACTAAAACATAGGCAACAGAGGCCGTAACCAGTAGAACAGGCAAACCACAACAAGGACCCTTATGCACTTCGGCGGCATTTACGAGGACGAGACAGTCGGCAAGATGTACGACCGCAAGCTGATGCGGCGCTTCATCCGCTATGTCGCGCCCTACCGGCGACTCATCGCGGTGGCGCTGCTCATGCTGCCGCTGGTCGCCGCGTCCAAGCTCGTCCAGCCCTGGATCCTGAAGCTCGCCATCGACAACCATATCGTGAAGGGCCAGATGGCCGGCCTGCCGGGGCTCGCGGCGAGCTTCCTCGGGGTCATCTTCGCCGAGTCGCTACTCACCTTCGTCGAGTTGTACATCCTGCAGTACGTGGGACAGAAGGTCATGTACGACATCAGGGTGGAGCTCTTCTCCCACATCCAGCGGCTCTCCGCGCGCTTCTTCGACCAGACTCCGGTGGGAAGCCTGGTGTCGAGACTCACCAGCGACATCGAGGTGCTGGGCGAGATGTTCGCCGCGGGGATCGTCACCATCGTCGGCGACATCCTGGTGCTGGCGGGGATCGTCGGGATCATGCTCTGGATGAACGTCAAGCTCTCGCTGGTCACCTTCTCCGTCCTGCCGCTGCTGATCTGGGTAGCCTTCGCCTTCAGGAACTGGATGCGGGTCGCCTTCCGCCAGGTGCGGACGCGGCTGGGAAACCTGAGCGCCTTTCTCACCGAGAGCCTGGGCGGCATGGCGGTGGTCCAGCTCTTCAACCGGGAAAAGGACGAGGCGGAGGAATTCAAGAGGCTGAACGCGTCCTACATGGAGGCGAACCTGCCGGTCATCACCTGGGACGCCGCGCTGTACGCCGTCGTGGAAACGCTCTCCTCGGTGGCGGTCGCGCTGATCATCTGGTACGGCGGCGGGGAGATCACCCGCGGCGCCCTTTCTTTCGGGGCACTGGTCGCCTTCATCCAGTACATCGAGCGTTTTTTCTCGCCGATCCGCGACCTTTCGGCGAAATATTCCGTCATGCAGGGGGCCATGGCCTCCCTGGAGCGGATCTTCGGGCTCCTGGACAAAAACGAGGAGGAACGACCCGCAGAACTGCCGCCGCCGGCCGTCCCCGCGCCCCTCACGGCGCCGGCGGCGCTCGAGAGGGTCCAGGGGCTCGGCAGCATCTCCTTCGACGACATCTGGTTTGCCTACAGCGGAGAAGATTACGTCCTGAAGGGGTTTTCCCTGGAGATGAGGCGCGGCGAGAAGGTCGCCCTGGTCGGTGAGACGGGGGGCGGCAAGACCACGGTCACCAGGCTCCTGTCCCGGCTCTACGAGATAAACCGCGGCTCCATCGCCATAGACGGGACCGACATCCGGTCGATGGCGCTGCAGTCGCTGCGCTCCCGCATCGGCGTGGTGCTGCAGGATCCCTACCTCTTCACCGGGACCATCGCCTACAACATCTCGCTGGGCAATCCGCAGGCGCTGGAGCGGGTGGAGCAGGCGGCTGCGGTGGTCGGCGCGGACCGGTTCATCCGGCAGCTTCCCAAGGGGTTCGACGAGGAGGTGCGCGAGCGGGGAGCCAACTTCTCGGCGGGCGAACGGCAGCTGATCTCCTTCGCCAGGGCGGTCGCCTTCGACCCGGAAATCCTGGTCCTGGACGAGGCGACGGCGAGCGTGGACTCGGCAAGCGAGCGCCTGATCCAGCAGGGGCTGGAGGGGCTCATGGAGGGGAGGACGACGCTCGTGGTGGCGCACCGGCTCTCCACCATACGCGACGCGGACCGCATCGTGGTGATCCATCGGGGCGAAAAGGCGGAGGAGGGGAGCCACAACGAGCTCATGGCCGCCAGGGGGGTCTACTACCGGCTCTATCAGCTGCAGTTCAAGGATTAGCCACCGGGAAATGCCGGAACCCGAATCCGTTTTGCGGCCAATGTTTTTGGTGTTTCGACCAGCGTAGCTGGCAGCTTTTAGGAGTTTTCGCAATGAAGCATCTGATTCTCGGCACGGCCGGGCACATCGACCACGGCAAGACCTCCCTGGTGAAGGCGCTGACCGGCATCGACACGGACCGGCTCAAGGAGGAGAAGGCGCGCGGCATCACCATCGAGCTGGGCTTCGCCCACCTGGAGCTCCCGGGGGAGCTGCGCTTCGGGATCGTCGACGTCCCGGGGCACGAGCGCTTCGTGAGGACCATGGTCGCCGGCGTCGGCGGCATGGACCTGGTGCTGCTGGTGATCGCCGCCGACGAGGGGATCATGCCGCAGACCCGGGAGCACCTGGAGATCTGCTCGCTCCTGGGGGTCAAGAGGGGGATCGTCGTCCTCACCAAGAAGGACCTGGTGGACCCGGACTGGCTCGACCTGGTGACCGAGGAGGTGCGGGACTACCTGGCGGGAAGCTTCCTGGCGGGAGCGCCGATCGTCGCGCTCTCCTCGCGCACCGGTGACGGGATCGCCGAGCTGAAAGCGGAGCTGTCGCGGCTTGCCGGCGAGATCGGGCAGAAGAGGACCGACGCCCCCTTCCGGCTCCCCGTGGACCGGGTCTTCACCGTGACCGGGTTCGGCACCGTGGTGACCGGGACGCTTTTGTCCGGCGGCATCTCGGTCGGCGACGAGGTGGAGATCCTCCCGGGCGGCACCTCCTGCCGGGTGCGCGGGGTGCAGTCCTTCGGCGCCAAGGTGGAGCGCGGCGGCGCCGGCGAGCGGCTGGCGGTGAACCTGCAGGGGGTCGACCACTCCGAGGTGCAGCGCGGGGACGTGGTGGTGCCCAGGGGGCTGTACCGTGCGACCAGCGCGGTCGACGTGCGTCTCGACTACCTTCCGTCGGCCCCCAAGGAGCTCAAGCACCGCGCCACGCTGCGGCTCCACTCCGCCACCTACGAGGTTCCGGCCAAGGTGATACTCCTGGACCGCGACCTCCTCAAGCCGGGGGAGAGCTGCTTCGTGCAGCTGCGCCTGGCCCGCCCCGTGCTGCTATTGCCGGGGGACCCGTTCGTGGTCAGGACCTACTCGCCGCAGGCGACCCTGGGAGGCGGCATCGTGCTCGACCCGGCGCCCCCCCGCAGGCGCAGGCGCTCGGCGGAGGCGCTGGAGCTGCTCGCCGCGGCCGAGTCCGGCTCCGACCAGGAAAGGATCCGGCTCCTGGTGGAGTCCTCGCTCTTCTCCGGCCTTTCACTGGAGGAGCTGGTGAACCGAAGCGGCATGTCGGGGAAGCGGATCGACGCGGCGCTCGGCCCGCTGCTCTCCGGCGGGGCCGTGCTCCAGGTGGTGAGGGAGCCGCGGGTCTTCCTGGGGAGGGACGCCTTCGCGGCGCTGAAGGAGAAGCTCGCCGAGGAGCTGCGCGACTATCTGGCTGAGAACCCGATGCAGGAAGGGATCGGCAAGGAGGAGCTCAAATCCCGGATTCCGAAACGGAGCGATCCCCGCTTCTTCGGCCCGCTGCTCGCCAGCATGGAAAAGGAAGGGACGGCGCTGTCGGACCGGGAAATCGTCCGGCTCCCGGGACGCAAGGCGGGGCTGACCCGGGACCAGTCGGTCCTGCAGGCCATGCTGGAAGAGGCGCTCCAGAAAGGGTGGCGCGAACCGCCGACCTCGAAGGAGCTCTGCGACGCGCTCGACTGCACCGAGAAGCAGCTGCTGGACCACGCCAATCTGCTGAGCCGGGAGGGGAGGGTGGTCAAGGTGAAGGGGGACATCTTCTACGCGCCGGGCGCCATCGCCGAGATCCGGGAGAAGACCGTCGCCTACTTGAGGGAAAAGGGGGAGATCACGCCGAACGCGTTCAGGGAGTTGACCGGGCTTTCCCGCAAGTTCATGATCCCGCTGCTGGAGTTCTTCGACCAGGAGAAGCTCACCATCCGGCTCGGGGACAAGCGGGTGCTGCGCAAGGGATGATCCTCACCAGACGTAATCCTTCGCGATCTCCCGCTTGTCGCGGCCGTACAGTATGTGGAACACCCGCAGCTTCTTGAGCGTCACCGGCGAGAGGCTCCCCAGCGGCAGGTAGATGATCCGCTTGCCGCGCCGCGCCGCCTGCTGCTTCAGGAAACTTCGCGGAGGGTGCGCGGAGGCGAAGATCACATCCTGCTCCTGGGAGTAGTCGAGCGCCGCCAGCAGCAGCACCTCCCCCTTCCCGTGAGCCGCCCGGTAATCCCGGTCGCTCCAGACGTCGTACATCCGGCGCGGCGGGTAGGAGAGCAGGAATCCGCCGTACTCGCAGCGCGAGATCCCGGGACCCACGATGTTGTCCGAGGGGGGGGTCGCGTAGAAGGCCATGTCCGATTCCTGGTCGTGCTCGCCGAGCCAGGTCATGCAGTAGGGAAACCCGGCGCCCTCCCGGTCCTCGTCGAAAATCACCACCACGCAACCGATCCCGCCCCGCACCCGCCGGTTTTCCCTGACGTAGATCTTCCCCTCGTGCAGGTTGCGGATGGTCTCGCGCATGTCGATGCCGTCCAGAAGCGACGCGGAGAAGGGCTCGCTGCGCCCCTGGTCCTCGCTCAGGCGCCGGGCGCCGATCTTCTTCAGGTTCCTGCCGTACTGCTCGATGGTCAGGTCCTCCGGGGGATAGGAGCAGATGGAGGGGTCGTCGAACCCTTTCAGCCAGTCGCCGGGGGTGCGCTCCTTTTTCCGGTTCAACATGGCGAGAGCCGAGCGCCCCTTGACCCGCTGCCGCTGCTTCGGCCTGAAGCGGATCCTCCGGGTGCCCGACCAGAGCTCCGCCGCGGTGAGCCGCAGGGTCGGCAGGTCGCTTCCCTCCCTCTGCCAGGGATAGCAGGAGGCCAGCCGGAAAAAGGCGTAGGCGAAGTTGTCGTCCAGGCAGCCGCGCGCCGCGGCGAGCATCTGGAACAGGTCCGGGAGCAGCGCCCGGGAGAGCAGCGCATAGTTGCGGGAGAACCGGAAGAAGGCGCGCTTCTGCCAGAAATGCACCTTTTCGCCGGTCTCCTGGCTGTAATGGCGCGCGGCTTCCAGGAAGAGCCTCAGCATGATCTTCTGGCGGTCCGGCATCTCGCCTTCCGGGCCGACCCGTCGCGCGCTGCGCTGGATCGACTCGGCGAGCGCCTGCTCCTCGGGGATAGCCTTTTTGCCCCCCGCGATCAATTCGAAGACGTGGAAGCTCTTCCTGAGCGTCGGCCCGCCGTGCTCGGGCTCGGGAGGGAGCGGGTACCTCCGGGTCTCGTAGAGCGCGCTCAGGAACGGGTACTCGGCAAGGATCTCCTGGCAGCAATCGGGGTGCAGGTTGGAGAGGGTGATCCCGTCGCGCCTGGCGCGGACCAGCGGCTGGGCCAGGGGGTGCTCCATCAGCGCTTTGATGCGCTCCAGGTGCGACATGCCGCAGACGAAGAGGATGCGGTCGTATTCCGCGGAGAGCTGCTGCAGCCGGAAGGCCATGGCGCGCTCCCGGCGCAGGTCTTCCTCGGCGGGGGGCGCTTCGCGGTACAGGGCGGCGACCTCGCGGTAAAAAGGCTCCAGGCCGATGCGCTGCACGGCATAGGAATCGGGGAGCGGCTCGTCGTGGGCCGGGTAGCCGTCCAGGTCGGCGTCCACCAGGTGGAGCGGGATCCCCTGTTCCAGGGCTTGGCGCGCAGCTTCCACCAGCGGGTCGGCGGGCTCGATGATCAGGTAGATGGACTGCTCGCCGGCCTGGTAGGAGAGCACGGAAATTTCCGGCAGGCGCCGGACCCCGCGCAGGAACTGCGCCTCCAGGGTCGTCGGCAGCTCCAGCGCGATGCAGTCGGGCTTCAGAGTCGCGACCGCCTCGCGCACCAGGTGGGCGAACTCCATGCGGTAATGCAGAACCGGGAGCGCGTGGACCGATCCGAAGCTTTCCAGGTGGAGTCTGTCGGGCATTATTTCAAATACCTGAGCGCCTCTTCCCCGAGGATCCTCTGCACCGCGAGCGGCAGCAGCTCCCGGGGATCCTTCTGGGTCGCGGCCATCATCTTCAGCGCATACCGCGCGATGTTGATGCCGTCGCGCACCGAATACGGCTCGTCGGCGGCGTGGCCGCGCTGCAGGAACTCGACGACGTACCCCAGGATGGCGGGGCCGGCAAAGGGGAGGTTCTCCTTGAGGATCGCCAGTTCCTCGCCGGCCTGCGGGAAGTCGATGTAGATCTGCGGCTGGAGCCGGGAATGGATGTACTCCGGCACCTCGAAGGTGGAGGAATCCTCGTTCATGGTGACCACGATCCGGAACTCGGGGTGCGCGGGAATCCTCAGGCCGGTGATGATGGACTCCACGTACCTGCGGTCGTCCAAAAGCGGCGCCAGCGAGGCCCACGCCTTCTCGCTCATCCGGTTCCCCTCGTCCAGGATCAGCACCCCCCCCTGCAGCATGGCGGAGACCAGGGAGGAGGCGGCGTACTGGATGGTCCCTTCCGGGCCGATGACGGGGGTGACGATCAGGTCCTCGGGGCGGGTGTCCATGGTGGCCTGAAACAGGTAGACCTTCCTGCCCAGCCGCTTCGCGGCGGCGTAGCCGAGGGTGGTCTTGCCGACCCCGGGCTTCCCGATCAGGCGCGGGTTGAAGGGGATGTCGCGCTCGTCGATCACCATCCATGCCGCCAGTAGCTGTCTGAGCAGCTCGTCGTCTCCCACCCAGCGAAGCGGCAGTTCGATGGGGCTTGCCAGTGTCAGGGTGATGCCGTCCAGGGTGATCTTTTCCATACCTTACTCCAATTTTTGAGAAGCGGTTTCCCCCCTGCGCAGTGGGGGGGAAAGCTCGCGAAGCGAGCCAGGGGGGCCCTCCCCCGAGAGAAAACGCCCCCCCGGGGGGACTGGACTCTTCTCAGGTGTTCATCTCGTGACAGTACATCATGGAGAGCCGGGCCCGGTTTTCCAGGCAGCTCTGGCAGAGCTCTCCGGCGTCCTTCCAGTGTTCCGCGGCGAGCCATTCGCCCGCCTCCCCGTAGAGGGAGCTGGGTGCGTTCTCGTCGAATTCCGCTTTGCAGATGCTGCAGCTCTTCATGCCTGCGCCTTACGCACCAGGTCGGCCAGGCACTCCAGGAAAAGCGGGGAGGAGTTGAGCGAGGGCGAGCGCTCGAAGCGCTGTATGCCGAGCGCCTTGGCCTCCTCGGCGTACTGGATGTCGATCTCGTGCAGGGTCTCGATGTGGTCCGAGACGAAGGAGAGCGGCACCATCAGCAGGTTCTTGCGCCCCTCGCCGGCCAGGCGCTTCAGGGTCGCCTCCGTCGAGGGCTCCAGCCACTTGACGGGACTCGCCTTGGACTGGAAGCAGAGCTGGTGGTGGCTGGCACCCCCGATGCTCTCCATGACCAGGCGCACCGTCTCCTCTATGTGTCCGAGGTAGGGGTCCCCCTCGTCGATGAAGGACTGCGGCAGGGAGTGCGCGGAGAAGACGATCTCCACGTCCTTGGGGTCGGGGAAGTTCGCCAGCCCCTCGGCCACCTTCTCGGCGAGCGCGCGTATGTAGAGCGGGTGGTCGTAGAAGCGGTCGATGCAGGTCAGCTGGAACTTGTGGCCCGCCTGCTTCAGCACCCGCTGCAGTTCGTTCAGGCTGGAGCCGGTCGTGGCCCTGGAGTAGTGCGGATAGAGCGAGACCGCCACGATGCGGCTGATCCCCTCGCGCTTGATGGCGGCCAGGGCCTCCAGCGTGGAGGGGCGTGAATAGCGCATGGCGACGAAGTAGCGGTAGTCGTCTCCCAGGAGCTCCTGCAGCCCCTTCCCCTGCGCGTCGGTCAGTTCCCTGATGGGGGATTTGCCGCCGATCTGTTGGTAGTAGGCTGCCACCTTCGGGGCGCGCTTCTTGACGATGCGGCGGGCGATGAAAGGCTGCAGGAAGGAGGGGCCGATCTTTATGATGTCACGGTCGGTGAAGAGGTTCATGAGGAACGGTTCCACGGCGGCAATGGAGTCCGGCCCCCCCATCTGGAGCAGCAGGAGTGCGGTTTTCTCGGGCATGACGACCTCGCAGGATTAGTAGTTAGCCAAAATGTAGCAGAAAAAGCCTGTCAGGAGAACAGGTTATTGTCGGGGAGGGCAATTAGGGGCGGGGGTGAGGGAGGCGCCGTCGGCGTGGAACCGTCCATCCCGCATCCCCCGGCACCGCCGGCGCCGCGCTTTTCTGCCCTTTACGCGACCGGCCGGATGCTCTAGGATGGTGCCAGCCGGCGTTGCGGCAACCAAAGGGGGCGCAGGTGGACTTTCTCTTCTATCTCGGGCTGGCGGCGTTCCTGTTCTACTTCCTGTCCGGCCTGGACCTTGTGCGCGGCAACCGCTCCATCCGCTCCCTGGCGGCCATGCCGACGGCGCTCCCCCCCAATCCCCCCAAGGTGTCGCTGGTGGTGGCGGCGCGCAACGAGGAGCGCAACATCGCCCGGGCCATGGGCTCGCTTTTGCGCCTGGACTACCCGGACTACGAACTGCTGGTGGTGAACGACCGCTCGGAGGACCGCACCGGCGTCATCCTGGAGGGGCTGAGCGCGCGCGATCCGCGCCTGCGGGTGATCCAGGTGACGGGGCTCCCCAAGGGGTGGCTCGGCAAGAACCACGCGCTCTGGATCGGCGCCCGGGCGGCCGCCGGGGAGCTGCTGCTCTTTTGCGACGCCGACATCGTCATGGAGCCTCCGGTGCTGAGCCGCGCGGTGAGCTACCTGCTGGAAGGGGGCACGGACCACCTCGCCGTGACGCCGGTGCTGGAAATGCCCAGCCTCTTTCTCGACATGTTCGGCGCCTCCTTCATCCTCTTCTTCTGCATGTTCGCCCGCCCCTGGAAGGCGCGCGACCCCAAGAGCCGCTGCCACATCGGGATCGGCGCCTTCAACCTGGTCCGGGCCGCCGCCTACTGGAAGGCCGGGGGACACCTGAGGATCGCGCTGCGGCCGGACGACGACATGAAGCTCGGCAAGATCATGAAGCTGGCGGGTTTCCGCCAGGAGACCGCCTACGGCGGGGGGCTGCTCCTGGTGGAGTGGTACGCGACGCTCGGCGAGCTGGTCCGCGGGCTGGAGAAGAACGCCTTTGCCGGCGTGGATTACCGCCTGTCGGTGCTGCTTCCGGGCGCCTTCTGCCATCTGGCGGCGAGCGTCTGGCCCTACTTCGCCCTGTTCCTGACCACCGGCGCCACCAGGGCCGTGTACGCGGCGGTCGTCGCCCTCATCACCCTCATCTTCGTGGACAGCGTCGGCTTTCACGGCACCAAGAGGTGGTACGCGGTCGCCTTCCCCTGCACCGCCCTGCTCTTTAGCTACATCCTGCTCAGAACCGCCTTTTTGAACCTGGCCCACGGCGGCATCACCTGGCGCGGCACCTTCTATCCACTGAAGGAGCTCAGGGCCAACAAGGTGTAATTTCCGGCATTTTTTTCATCTCCAACCGTCGTTGCAAAATCGCAGTACCCGTGTATGATTGGCGTACGCTAATCACACGGGCGAGGCGGCACCACTACAACGACAAGGAGAACGACATGCCCACAGCAAAGCAGGCAGCACTGCAACCTAGGAAAGTGGCGAAATACGGCTGGGTGCCCGACATCCCCGACTTCCGCGACACGATGTACGGCGCGGTCCACCCCATTCCCGCCACTCTTCCGGCCCACGTCGACCTGCGGCCCAACTGCTCTCCCGTTGAGGATCAGGGGCAGCTCGGCAGCTGCACGGCCAACGCCCTGGTCGGCGCCCTCGAGTTCCTCGAGGTGAAGGATAAAGTCAAGCGCTTCGTCAACCTGAGCAGGCTCTTCCTGTATTACAACGAGAGGGTGATAGAGGGGTCGGTGGGCTCCGACTCCGGCGCCATGCTGCGCGACGGCATCAAGACGCTGGCCAAGCAGGGGGTCTGCTCGGAGACCAACTGGCCCTACAACATCGCGAATTTCACCAAGAAACCGCCCCAGGGGTGCTTCCAGGAGGCCCTCACCTACCAGATCCTGACCTACGCCCGCCTCAACACGGTCGACGAGATGCGTGCGACGCTCGCCGACGGGTTCCCCTTCGTTTTCGGCTTCTCGGTGTACGAAAGCTTCGAGTCCCAGCAGGTGGCAAAAACCGGCGTGGTGAACCTGCCGGAGGCGGGCGAGAAGCAGCTGGGCGGGCACGCGGTGCTCGCCGTCGGCTATGACGACGCCAACAAGCGCTTCACGGTCAGGAACTCCTGGGGAACGGGGTGGGGCATGAAGGGATACTTCACCATCCCGTACGCCTACCTGCAAAACCGCTCCCTCGCCGACGACTTCTGGACGGTGCGCAAAGGAGAGCAGATGTAGCCGCAGCCCAGCTTCTCACGGCAAAAGCCGTACCGATAGGAAACCCCCCTGTCTCGGCAGGGGACTGGCGCAGCAGCTGCCCGTCCTCCTCCAGAAGTCAGGGGGGTTTTTCTGCTTGGGGCGGGGGTGCGGGGTGCCGGTCTTCCCTGGCCGGCGGCGGGGAAGCTGCCTGGCAGCTACCTTCGGAGCCACCCCTCCGGGGAGACGGGCGGGCGCGGACCCTAGGGGGCCTCCGCCCGGGCGGCGACGGTCCTGGTGACCCAGAGGGAATGCGCCAGCGCCGCGGCGCCGTGGGGCAGCCGCCCTGCGTGCGGGGCTCCGGCCGCAGCGCGCTTCGCCGAGACGTCGTGAGCGGCAGGGTCGGAGTGGGCGACAAATCCGCAAGAGAGAATGATCGCAGCCATGGCTAATTTCTCGGGCAGTCGTTTCATGGCGCCTCCTCAGATTGGAATGGGCAGGGAGTTTTTCTCCGGCACGCTTGATATGAGAAAACTTATTCGTGTACTCTAATGTAATTTTCGGAAAAGTCAAGGGTGCCGGAAGGAAATTGGCAAAATACCGGAGGATCCCGTACGGGAAGGGGAGCACAGGAGCCCGCGAAAGGGAGAGCAGGAGAGCCGCCGGGTGCCGGGACTGGCGGGTCGGCGCAGGGAGGGGAGTCGGCGTCAGGCCGGCCCCCCTGCGGGGGGGAGGGGGGGGAGAGAAAAAGTTGTCAGGCCGCGAGCTTGAACTGGCGCACCAGCTGCTGCAGGTCGTCCGCGAACTTGGCGAGGCTCGCCGCGCCCGAGGCCGACTCCTGGGCGCCGTTGGCGGTCGCCTGGATCACATCGGTGATCTGCAGCATCTTGCCGCTGATCTCGTTGGTGGCGCCGGTTTGCTGCTCAGCCGCAGTGGAGATCTGGTTCATCTGCTGGAAGACGTCGTTGATCTGGCTCAGGATGTCCTGCAGCGCGGCGCCGGACCTGGCGGCCTTTTCGGTGCCGAGCTCGACTTCCCGCACCCCCTCCTCCATGGTGGCGACGGCGCCGCTGGTCTCCTGCTGGATTCCCTTGATCAGGCCGCCGATCTCGTGGGTCGCCTCGGTGGTGCGCACCGCCAGCGAGCGCACCTCGTCGGCGACGACGGCGAAGCCGCGCCCCATGTCGCCGGCCCGGGCCGCCTCTATGGCGGCGTTTAGCGCCAGCAGGTTGGTCTGGTCGGCGATCTCCTGGATGGTCCCGATGATGGCGCCGATCTGCTCTCCCCTGCTCCCCAGGCTGTCCACCTTGAGCGCCGAGGCCTTCACCTTATCGGTGATCCGGCCCATGGCGGCGACCGTCTCGTGGACCGCCTGCGCCCCCGCGGTCGCGACGTCGCTCGCCTTCCGGGCGCTGGCGGAGGCGCGCTGGCAGTTCTGCGCGATGCATCCCGAGGTGGCCGCCATCTGCTCGCTCGCGGCGGCGACCGTTTCGGCCTGGCCGGCGGCGCTGCGCGATCCGGAGGCCATCTGCTTGGAGGTGGCGGAGAGCTGCAGGGTGGCGGTGGCGACCTGGGCGCTGTTGTGCGCCACCTGCTGGATGATCCCGTTCAGCTTGGCGAAAAAGAGGTTGAACCAGCGCGAGGCCTCGCCGAACTCGTCCTTGGCGGAGTCGTCCAGCCGTTTGGTCAGGTCCCCCTCGCCCTGGGCGATGTCCTCCAGCATGCGGTTCAGGGTCTTCATGGAGACGCCGACGCGCCTGATGGTGAGCCAGGAGCTGAGTACGGAGATGAGCGCGACGATGCAGGAGATGATCAGTATGAGCGACGCCAGGTAGTGCACCTGCACGTTGATCCGGTTCACCATGGTCTCCTGCAGGGATGCGGTCTCCTTGACCCGGTCCTCGCCGGTCTTGACCTCCTTCAGGGTGACCGACTTCACCGTCTCGACGGTTTTGGCGACCCGGTCGTTGCTCTCCAGAATCTGCTGCTGGGTCAGGATGATCCGGTCGATGGCGCTGGAGGCCTCCGCCAGGGCCGCGGCGGCGCTGCGCGGAGGCTGGACCAGCTTCGCCTGCTGCAGCCCGCCGATTTCACGCTGCACCCCCGCGAGGTTCCGGTTCAGCTTGGCCAGGATGCCCCTGATCTCGGCGACGGTCTTCTGGTAGCTCTGCGCGGAGTCGGAGAGCATCAGCATGCGCACCTTGATCTCGAGCGATTTCATGTCGATGAGGACGCCGCTGGCGGTGGAGCCGATGTTCCCGATCCTCCCCTGCGTCCCGAGCGCCGCGTCGACCTCGCTCTTGTTCTTGTTGACCCGGTTCTCCATGGCGTTGACGACGTTGGAAAGCTTGAAGTGCTGTTCCGACAGGATGTTGAGGATCGGACGTTTGAGCTCGGCGAACTTGGCGTCGGACCCCTTGCCGGAAAGCAGGTCCACCTTCAGGGCGACCAGCCCGTCTCCCGGACGGATGAACTTCTCCAGGATCCCGGCTACGCTGGCCTTCACCTCGCGCACCCCCTGTTCGTCGACCGGAAAGGCCTGCATGGCGTAGTTGAGCGTCTTGATCTTCTGCTTGAGGGCCAGGACCTCGGTCTTGGTCTTGGCAAGCTCCAGGTCGTCGACGGTGATCTGGATCTCGCGCAGGTTGAGCATCATCTCCTTCACCGTGTTGCTGGAAGCGAAGAGCTGGGAGGATGACTTGACGGCTCCGGCGACCTTCCCCTTGCCGGCGCTGGCGAGGCCGTCCATCTCGCGGTGCATGCCGTCCAGGCTCTGCTCGACCAGGTTGAGCGCGCGGTCGACGCGGACCGAGTCGCTCTTGAACAGTGCGATGCCCGCCAGGCGCCCCTCGACCGCCTTGAGCACGGTCTGGTGCAGGTCCTTGAAGATGGAGAGGTCCACCCTGCCGGCGCCCCCGGAGTCGAGCCGCTCGATGTCGTGGCTGATCCGGTCGATCGCACCCTTCTGGTGCTCGACGGCGTCCGACAGGCGCCGGACCTCCTGCGGATCACTGGCGACGCCCAGCTGCATCAGGTTGCTCGACAGCCCCTCTATCGCCTTTTGCAGCTCGGTGGTCCGGATTTGCAGCGGCGTCGATTTGGAGGTAAGCGACGAGATACCGGACCTTATGCTGCCGATGGCGTAGATGCTGAGACTGACAACCACGACGAGGCCGGCGATCGTGATGGCGGAGCTGAGGACGAGTTTTGATTTTATGGTCATGGTATCACCGAAGCTAGCTGCGACTCGCCAATTACTTTTTGAAAATGCCGCAGCAGAGGATGATGTCGTCGACCTTTTCCACGTAGGTCGTCTTGTGTTCCATCAGTTTGGTCTTCGGGTTCTGGTACTTGTAGTCGACCCAGCCGCTTCCCTTGGTGTTGGCCACCGTGACGAACTCGCGCCGGAAGAATTTACCGTCGGCATCCGGCACGTCGGTCAGGTTGTGGCCGATCAGGGCGGGGTTGGGATGGGCCAGCATGGTGCCGGTCAGGTCGTAGGCGAAGATGTACACATCGCCGTTCATGAACTGGCCCTTGGGGTTGCTGAACTCGTCCAGCGACTTTTCCAGGCCGTTTGCCCTGTAAAAAGCGACCGCCTGCTTGACCAGGCCGACGGCCTGCTCCGGCGAATCGGCAAAGCATGTCGAGCCGGCAGACAGGGCAAGCAGGCATACGCACAGCACAAGCACAAATTTTTTCATCTTCCTTCTCCTTGAGTTTCGGGCGGACCGTGTACTGGATCAGCGCCTGCGTCGATCAATGATTCATCAGTTGAGCGAGCGTGGTTAAATGCCGTTAATTGAAATTGTCGTGTGAGAAATCGGCCTACAACAGAAGGCTTGAATTTTACAGCCATCGAGTGACTTTATCGGCAGCGTTACCGGCCGCTTTAGCGCTATCTTCATCAATATCGAGATTCAGCCATGCGAAATCACGATTATTGCCCGCGGCAGGGGGGGGCGGCGATCCCCCTGTCCCGCTGGGCGACCCTTCCCCCCACTTCGCCCCGCCCCGCCTCGCGGGCGTTCTGCCGGGTCCGTGCAAATTGGCACTATCGGGAAAGGGTCTCTCTCGCTTATGGCACGGCCGAAAAAAAGCTCAAGGTCACGGTCCCACGGCCCGATAGTGTTGATTACATCGATCTGAACGCCTGGACTAAGATCGGGGCGGCTGCCGAGTCAGTAGCTCCCGAGCCTTAAAACAGCCATGGCTCCATTTGAGCGAAATGCCAAAGTGCTATGACATCCATCCTTTTCCGATGAGGGAAACGCCTACGGGTTGTGACATGGTGAGCTCGAGGCAGAAGGGATGATTCCCAAAAAACTTCTCCCTTGATGGACAGGCTGTAAGTTTTGCTTATAATGAAGAAATTGCGGAGGGCACCGTATGGGGATTGTCAGGCGACATAGGTGGGGCAGGGCGCTGCTGTCCGCGGCAGGATTTCTCCTGGTGCTGATGTCGGTTGTGGCCGGCGCCCACCTGGAGCAGGAGCCCGCGGGCGCGACCGGCGCCGCGTCGCATCAGGCCGGCGAGGACGCGACCCGGGTCGGCGTCGACGAGCGGCTGGGCGCGAGACTCCCGCTCGACCTCGGCTTTCGCGACGAGACGGGGCGCCCGGTGCTGCTGCGCGACCTGATCGTCGGGCCGACCATCATCCTGCCGGTCTACTACGGTTGCACCAACATCTGCAACTATCTGCAGGGGGGGCTGGCGCGGACCCTGCCGTCGCTCAGGCCGGTTCCGGGGACCGGCTACCGGGTTCTCTCGATAAGCATCGACGAGACGGAGACCCCGGAGCTCGCCGCCAAGTACCAGCGGATGTACCTGAGCGCCCTGAAGGTCCCCTTCCCGGCGGAGGCCTGGCACTTTCTCACCGGAGACGCGGCGAGCATCCGGAAGCTGACGGACGCGGCGGGCTACCGTTTCCAGCGGCGCGGGCACGATTTCATGCACCCGGTGGCAAGCTTCGTGGTGGCGGGCGACGGCATGATCGTGCGCTACCTCTACGGCACCAGCTTCCTGGCCAAGGACCTGACCCTGGCCCTGGTCGAGGCGCGGGAGGGGAGGGTCGGGACCACCATCAGGAAGGTGGTGGACTACTGTTTCAGTTTCGACCCCGCCAGCAAGAGCTACCAATTCAACCTGCTGCGGGTGAGCGCCACGGTGGTGCTCCTTTGCTGCGGCGGGTTTTTCAGCTTTCTGGTTTTGACGGGAAAAAGAGGCAAGCGGAACACTGCGGGGGGAAAATGAGTGTGCCACAACGTAGGCAACCGGTGCGAACCGGGTTCTGGAGCGACACCGGCAAAAGCGGGATACGTTCCTGGATCCTGTCCACCGACCACAAAAGGATCGGGCTGCTCTACCTGTACTCGGTGCTCGGCTTCTTCCTGGTCGGCGCGGTCCTGGGACTGCTGCTGCGCATCGAGCTGATGGCGCCCGGCCGGACCATCATGGGGGCGCAGACCTACAACGCCCTCTTCACGGTGCACGGCGTGGTGATGATCTTCCTCTTCATCATCCCCGGCATCCCCGCCTCCTTCGGGAACCTGGTCATGCCGATCCAGATCGGCGCCCGGGACGTCGCCTTCCCGAAGCTGAACCTGTTCTCCTGGTGGCTCTACGCCATCGGGGCGCTGATCGTGCTGACCTCGCTCTTCTCGGGGGGCGGGGCGCCGGACACGGGGTGGACCTTCTACGTCCCCTTCTCGGCGCGCACCGGCACCAACGTCTCGCTGGCGGTCTTCGGCGTCTTCGTGCTCGGCTTCTCCTCCATCCTCACCGGCATCAACTTCGTCACCACCATCCACCGGCTGCGCGCCGAGGGGATGGGGTGGGGGCGGCTGCCGCTCTTCGTCTGGTCGCTCTACGCCACCGCCTGGGTGCAGATCCTGGCGACGCCGATCATCGCGATCACCCTGGTGCTGGTGATCGCCGAGCGGGTGCTGGGGACCGGGCTGTTCGACCCGGGGCGCGGCGGCGACCCCATCATGTTCCAGCACCTCTTCTGGATCTACTCCCATCCGGCGGTCTACATCATGATCCTGCCGGCGATGGGGGTGATCTCGGAGATCATCCCGGTCTTCTCCAGGAAGCCGATCTTCGGCTACAAGATGATCGCGGTCTCGAGCATCGCCATCGCGGGCGCGGGGTCGCTGGTCTGGGGGCACCACATGTACACGAGCGGCATGAGCGACCGGGCCATACTGGTCTTCTCGTTTCTCACCTTCATCGTGGCGATCCCCTCCGCGATCAAGGTCTTCAACTGGGTCAGCACCCTCTACAAGGGTTCGATTTCGCTGGAGGCGCCCATGCTCTTCGCGCTCTCCTTCATCCTGCTCTTCTCCATCGGCGGGCTTTCCGGCCTGGTGCTGGGCGCCGCCGCCACCGACGTCCACGTGCACGACACCCACTTCGTGGTGGGGCACTTCCACTACGTCATGTTCGGCGGCACCGGCTTCGCCTTCTTCGGCGCGGCCCACTACTGGCTCCCGAAGTTCTACGGCAGAAGGTACCGCGAGAAGCCGGCGCTCGTCGGCTGGGCGCTCATGTTCGTCGGCTTCAACATCACCTACTTCACCATGCAGGTGCTCGGCATCAGGGGGATGCCGCGGCGCTACTACGACTACCTCCCGGAGTTCGCCGACCTGAACCTGGTGGCGACGGTGGGGAGCTGGATTCTGGCAACCGGCCTCATCGTCATGGTGGTGAACCTGTGGCGCGGGCTTTTCTGGGGCGAGCCGGTCGGTGAGAACCCCTGGAACGGCGCGACCCTGGAGTGGACAACCGCGACGCCACCCGCCACGGAGAACTTCGAGGAGGACCCGGTGGTGACCCACGGCCCCTACGACTTCGTCAAGGGGGTGGGCAAGCCATGAGCCATTCCGAACACAAGGACAACGTCGGCGCGAAGCTCGGCATGTGGCTCTTCCTGTTCACCGAGCTGCTCCTCTTCGGCGGGCTCTTCATCCTGTACTCGGTCTACCTCGCGCGCTACCCGCACGAGTTTACCGAAGCCGGGCGCGAATTGAACGTCACCTTCGGCGCGATCAACACCGTCGTGCTGCTCACCAGCTCCCTCTTCGCGGCGATGGCGGTGACGGCCGTCAAGCGCGGCGAGCGGCGCGCCACCCTGGCGCTTTTGTCGGGGACCCTTTGCTGCGCGGCGGTCTTCCTGATCATCAAGTACTTCGAGTGGAGCGCGAAAATCCACCACGGCATCTACCCCGGCTCCCCGAGGCTGGTGGCGGGAGCGCCCGGGGAGTCGGTCTTCTTCGGGCTCTACTACCTCACCACCGGGCTGCACGGGGTGCACGTCGTGATCGGGGGGGCGGTCCTCGCCTGGATCGGCGCCCGGGTGAAAAGCGGGAGCCTGAACCAGGGAAACAACGTCGCCCTGGAAAACGGGACCCTCTACTGGCACCTGGTCGACCTGGTCTGGATCTTCATCTTCCCGCTCTACTACCTGATACTGTAGCGACCCGAATCCGGCAGGTCCGGAAACGTCCGACAAAACCCGCAGGGGCGTCCACCACGACGCGAAAATTCGCGGGCGGGATGCCGCTGCCGCGAAAGCACCGGGAAGGGCTAAGGAGTAACGCATGACATCTGATAGCGTAGCGCATGTCGAGCATGCAGAGCATATCGTCAGCTACAAGACGCTGGTCGCCATCTGGCTCGCGCTCCTGGTTCTCACCGCGGCGACGGTGCTGATCACGCGGGCCGACCTCGGCGCCGCCAAGGTCTGGGCCGCCCTGGGCATCGCCTCCCTCAAATCGGGGCTGGTGATCGCCGTCTTCATGCACATGAAATACGAGGCGCGCCTGTTCCGCATCATCCTGTTCGTGGCCCTGGTTACCCTCGCTATCTTCATCGGGTTTACCTTTTTCGATGTACTCTACCGCTAGAGGGGTGACCGTGGAAAAGCAGCTGATGACGACGACAGAGGCGATCGACCCGGTATTCATGTTCATCCTCGGGTCCTGCCTGGTGCTTTTGATCGGCATAACCGCCGCGATGGTCTATTTCGTGATCCGCTACCACCGCTGCCGAGCGCCGCAGCCGACCTCGCAGCTGGAGGGTAGCCTCTGGCTGGAGATCATCTGGACGGCGTTTCCCACCCTGCTGGTGCTGGCGATGTTCTACTACGGCTGGGCCGGGTACCTGAGCCTGCGGGACGTGCCGCCGGGCGCGATGCAGGTGACCGCGGTGGCGCGCATGTGGTCCTGGAGCTTCCGGTACCCGGACGGCAAGACCAGCCCCAAGCTGTACGTGCCGGTCGGCAAGGCCGTGCAGGTGAACCTCGAGTCGCGGGACGTGCTGCACGGCTTCTACATCCCCGCCTTCCGGGTCAAGCGCGACGTGGTGCCCGGGATGAAGAACCACGTCTGGTTCGTGGCCCCCAAGCCCGGCTCCTACGACATCTTCTGCTCGCAGTACTGCGGCACCAACCACTCCGGAATGATCGCCACCATCGAGGCGGTTCCCGAGGCGCAGTTCGCCGCCTGGCTCAAGGAGGAGAAGGGGGGGGCGGCCCACCCGGCCCTGGCGCTCCTGGAAAAGCACGGCTGCCTGGGGTGCCACTCCCTGGACGGCTCCAGGAAGGTGGGTCCGAGCTTCCAGGGGATCTGGGGGCGCAAGGTGACGGTGCACACCGGCAAGGAGGAGCGCACCCTGGTCTCTGACGAGCCCTACCTGCGGCGCTCCATCATGGAGCCTGCGGCGGATGTCGTGGACGGCTACCCCGCGGTCATGCCTCCCTTCGCCGGCGTGCTGACCGAGGAGGAGGTGCGGCTGATCATCGACTTCTTCCGGACCGGCGGCAAGGATGCTGCGGGCGGCGCCGGCCCGAAGCCGGACGGCGCCAAGCTCGCCAAGGAGAAGGGGTGCCTCGGCTGCCACTCCCTGGACGGCTCGCCCGGCGTGGGGCCCAGCTTCAAGGGGCTCTACGGCTCAAGGGTGAAAGTCACCAGGAGCGGCAAGCCCGCGGAGGTGATCGCGGACGACGCCTACCTGAAGGAGTCGATCCTGGCCCCCTCCGCGGCGGTGGTCGAGGGGTTCCAGCCCGTCATGCCGGTCATGGACGACCTGAAGGACGCGGAGGTGACCGCACTGGTGAACTACCTCAAGGAGCTCAAGTGATTCGGGTCCTGACCCGGCTGTTCCGGCTGCGCCTGGTGCTGATGAACGGCGTCGCGGCGCTCGGAGGGTACCTGCTCTTCCCCGGCAAGGCGGATCCCCTCCAGGTCGCGGCCCTGTGCGGCGGCGTCTCCCTGCTCGCCTGCGCCGGGTCCGCCCTGAACCAGGTCCTGGAGCGCGACCTCGACTGCCTGATGGAGCGCACCAGGCACCGGCCGCTGCCGGCGGGGGAGCTGACGCCGGTCGCGGCGGGGAAGCTCGGGGCGGGCTCCCTGCTGGCGGGGCTCGCGCTGCTCTGCGCGGCCGGGGGCCCGGCGCCGGCGCTCCTGGGGGGCGCCGCGCTCTCCTGGTACCTCGCGGTCTACACCCCGCTCAAGCGCCGCACCCCCTTCGCCCTCGCCCTGGGGGCGCTGAGCGGCGCCCTGGCGCCGGTGATCGGCTGGAGCGTCGCCGGCGGCAGCCCCGCCGATTTCCGGGTCATGCTGCTCTCCGGAATCCTCTATCTCTGGCAGATGCCGCACTTCTGGCTGTTGCAGCGCCGCCACGCGGACGACTACCGGCGGGCCGGCTTCCCGCTCTTCGCACCCCCCGCCGTGGGGAGGGGGCCGGCGCCGGTTCTGGTGCTCTGGATGCTCGCCATGATCGCGGGGGCCCTGATGCTGCCGGCCTTCGGCATGATCGGGCGCCACGCCGCGCCCTGGTGCGCCGCCTTCTGCGCGCCGCTGGTCATCGCCTGCTTCAGGCGCTTTGAACCGGCCCTCTTCGCCTCCCTGAACCTCTTTCCGCTGCTGGTGACCCTGGCGCTTTGCGCCGGCAGGTGAAAGTATCGCTTCCGTAGAGCCGCCGTTTAGGGCTAGAATGGCCCAGGCACAACAAGCCCGCGCGCCGGATCGTGCGCCAGACCAGGAAAAGGAGTGATTGATGGGCGACCAGGAAAAAGGTGAGAAGCCGTCGAAACATAAGGTGCACATGTGCAAGCTGAACAAGGACGGGAAGCTGGACGAGATCGAGGAGCATGCGGCAAAGCCGATTGTCTTTTGCAACAAGTGCAGGGCAAAGGCCGACGATCCGGGTTACCTCTGCAATCCGCGGGCGCTCAAGGCGTAAGTGGTCACCATCTGAAGCAGCCCTGGAGACAAGAAGAGGCGGCCTGTTTGGCCGCCTCTTCTTGTCTCGACTATTCTTCCAAGCGGCAGGGGGCGCCTTCCCCCCGACCCGCTGCGCCTCTCAACCTTTCGCGGCGCCCAGTTCCTTGCCGACTTTTGAGAAAACCTCCAGCCCGAGGTCGAGGTCCTCGCGCGAGTGGCTCGCGCTGATCATGACGCGGATGCGCGCCTTCCCCTGGGGGACGGTGGGAAAGCCGATCGGCATGGCGAACACCCCGGGTTCGGACTCGAAGAGCCGGCGCGAGAACTGCTGGGCCAGCGCCGCCTCGCCCAGCATGACCGGGGTGATCGGCGTGACGCTGACCCCCAGGTCGAATCCCGCCTCCCGCATCCCCTCTTTGAAGTAGTGCGTGTTCTCCCAGAGCCTTTGCACCAGCTCGGTCCCCCCCTCCAGCAGGTCGACCGCGGCGAGGCAGGCCGCGGTGTCGGCCGCGGTGACGGCGCTGGAGAAGAGAAAGGGGCGCGCCTTCTGCCGGATCCAGTCGATCAGGAGCTTCCTCCCGGCGATGACGCCGCCCACGACGCCGAACGCCTTGGAGAGGGTGCCGATCTCCAGGTCGAACCTGCCGTTCAGCCCGAAGTGGTCCACGATGCCGCGCCCCCCCCGCCCCAAAACGCCCTCGCCGTGGGCGTCGTCCACCATCGTGATGACCCCGTGGCGCTCGCACAGCTCGAAGAGCCGGTCCAGCGGCGCCATGTCGCCGTCCATGGAGAAGACGCCGTCGGTGATCAAAAGGGCGCGGCGGAACAGCCCGGCGTTTTGCCTGATGGCCCGCTCGGCGTCCGCCACGTCGCAGTGCTCGTAGACGACGACGCTCGCGGAGGAGAGCCGGCAGCCGTCGATGATGCTCGCGTGGTTCAGCCGGTCGGTGAAGATGACGTCCCCCTTGCCGACCATCGCGGGGATGGCGGCCTGGTTGGCGCAGAAGCCGGATTGGACGTAGAGCGCGTCCTCCACCCCCTTGAACCGGGCCAGGCGCTCCTCGAGGGTGCGGTGCAGTTCCAGCGTCCCGGCGATGCTGCGCACGGCGGCGGGCCCCACCCCCCAGGCCTCGACCGCCTGCCGGGCCGCGGCCTTCAGCTTCGGGTGGTCGGCGAGGCCGAGGTAGTCGTTGGTGCAGAAGTTGAGCACCCGTTTGCCGTCCACGGTCATCCAGGGGCCGCAGGGGGAACCGACCGTGCGGATGGTCGTCCGCAACCCCTGCTCCTGCAGCAGGCCGAGTTCTTGCGAGATCCAGGCGAATTTATCTGTCATGGGAAGACTCCGTTTTCATTCTGTGATCCACTCCAAAAGCACCTTCCCGGAGTTGCCCGATCCCATGACCTGGAACCCCTCCTCGAAGTCGCGGTAGTGCATGCGGTGCGTGATGACCGGGCTCAGGTCCAGGCCGATCTTGATGAGCGACTGCATCAGGTACCAGGTCTCGTACATCTCGCGCCCGTAGATCCCCCTGATGGTCAGCATGTTGAAGATCACCTGGTTCCAGTCGATGGCGAGCTCGCCCGAGGGGATCCCGAGCAGGGCGATCTTGCCGCCGTGGCACATGTTGGCGAGCATCTCCTGGAAGGCCTGGCCGTTTCCCGACATCTCCAGCCCGACGTCGAATCCCTCCTTCATGCCGAGCTCCGCCCGCACCTGCGCGAGGCTCCGCTCCCTGACGTTGAGCGCCACGGTCGCCCCCATCCGCTTGGCGAGCTCCAGCCGGTAGGGGTTCAGGTCCGTCGTGACGATGTAGCGCGCCCCGGCGTGCCGGGCGATCGCGGTCGCCATGATGCCGATCGGCCCCGCGCCGGTGATCAGGACGTCCTCGCCGAGGATCGGAAAGGCGAGCGTCGAGTGGGTGGCGTTGCCGAACGGATCGAAAATGCCCAGGATGTCCATGGGGATGGTCGGGTCGGCGTGCCAGACGTTGGTCACCGGGATGCAGATGTACTCGGCGAAGGCGCCGGAGCGGTTCACGCCGACCCCCTTGGTGTCCTTGCAGAGATGGCGCCGGCCCGCCAGGCAGTTGCGGCACCTGCCGCAGACGATGTGCCCCTCGCCGGAGACGATGTCGCCCAGGTTCAGGTCGAACACGTTGCTCCCGATGGCGGCGACCCGCCCGACGAACTCGTGCCCCACCACCATCGGCACGGGAATCGTTCTCTGCGCCCAGTCGTTCCAGTCCCAGATGTGCAGGTCCGTGCCGCAGATCGCGGTCTTGTGGACCTTGATCAGCACGTCGTTGATGCCGACCTCCGGCACCGGGACTTCGTCCAGCCACAAACCGGGTCTCGGGTATTTCTTCACCAGTGCCTGCATCGTTTTCTGCATGTCGGCTGTGCTCCTTGGAGTCGAGTTGTCCCCCCTGTGAAATAGGGGGGGAAGCTGAACGAAGTGCCGCAGGGGGGGGCGGGGAGCAGGGCCCCCCTGCCTCGCGCCTGCGACCCTTCCCTCCTGTGGCACAGGGGGGGACACTGCATTCATTATAATATCAAGCCCGAGGTGGATGTAAATGAGGCGAGGAGGCCGACCGCATGATTATGCGCCGCAAGGGAGGCAGGCGGCCGCAAGGCGGGGGGCTTTTTTGCGCAGCCCGAGGAATTCTGGTATGATAAGGGCCATCCGGAATCAACCGACAAGGAGGCTACCATGAGTGAAAAGGAAAACTGCCCCAGCTGCCCGACGCCGCGGGAACACAAGGCGCACATGTGCCAGCTGAAGCACGAGGGGAGCATGGAAGAGATCGACCGCCATTCGGCGCATCCGAAATTCGCCTGCAACAAGTGCGGATCCAAGGCCGACGAAGAGGGGTACCTCTGCCAGCCCCGGCCGCTGTAGAGCCCATAAGCCGGCGCCTTGGCCTCCCAAGGCGGCGCGGACCGCCGGCGCCGTCTCATTTCTGATCTGGAGTCCAACTCCGCCCCAGCTGTTCGAGGCCTGCCTTTCTGATGTCCTCCGGTGTCATGGCGACCTTGAATTCGACCGCTGCGTTGAAGCTCAAAAACCAAGGTTCGGCGAGGCGCGGTATCTGCGAGGGGTCGTCGATGTTCACCACCAGAAGGGCCGTGCGCTGCCCCTGCATCTCGGTAAAATAGACGCACTCCGCGGCGCACTCCTCCAGGATGCGGTTGATGGTCTTGCTGGCAGAGCCGTACCGCACGGCTGCATTGAACTCAGTGTTCGGCAACATCACAGTCATCAGCATGCGCATGAGGAGCCCTCCTCCCTTTGTGGTTGGAATATTTTAACCGATGGGCCGGCGCTGTCAACCGCTGCACCCGCTTCGTTGCGGCCGAGCTGTCTGCATGATGCCTCCGATGCCGGAAAGCATTTACCATGAGGCGCGGCCGGAAAATCTGTGCTAATCTTGCCTTACCATTACTACAACAGTCAGGAGAGTTGCCTATGGATCTGCGCCCGACCCACACGACCATACTCAACCAGGGAGATCCGGAAGAGAAAAGGTCCGAGATCCTGCAGTATTTTCACGCCACCTATGACCTGGATGAGAAACTCTACGATACGCTCAAGGAGGACGGCAGCTTCTATCTCAGGGCCGACCGGCTCCGACACCCGCTGATCTTCTACTTCGGGCATACCGCGACGTTCTTTGTCAATAAGCTGATCATCGCACGCGTGGTCGAAAAGCGCATCAACCCGCGCTTCGAGTCGATGTTCGCGGTCGGCGTCGACGAGATGTCCTGGGACGACCTGGATGCCACCCACTATGACTGGCCCAGCCGCGCCGAGGTGAAAGCGTACCGGGACGCGGTGCGCGAAATGATGGACGGCCTGATCCGCACCCTGCCGCTCACCCTCCCCGTCACCTGGGAGAGCCCGTTCTGGGCGGTCATGATGGGGATCGAGCACGAGCGGATCCACCTGGAGACCTCGTCGGTGCTGATCCGCCAGCTCCCGCTCGACCAGGTGCGGCGCCTGGACTTCTGGGAGATCTGCCGCGAGTCCGGCGAGCCGCCGGAGAACGTGCTGGTGCCGGTGCCGGGAGGGAAGGTCGTGCTCGGCAAGGGGCCGGACCATCCGCTCTACGGCTGGGACAACGAGTACGGCCGCCACGAGGCGCAGCTGGAGGGGTTCGCCGCCTCGAAGTACCTGGTGTCGAACCGCGAGTTCCTTCCCTTCGTGGAGGCGGGGGGGTACCGGGACCCGGCCTGGTGGACCGAGGAGGGGTGGAGCTGGCGCAGCTTCAAGGAGGCCGAGCACCCGCTCTTCTGGGTGAAAAGGGAGGGGGGGTGGGGGCTGAGGACCATGCTGGAGGAGATCGAGCTCCCCTGGAACTGGCCGGTCGAGGTGAACTTCCTGGAGGCGAAGGCCTTCTGTAACTGGCTTGCCACCCAAAGCGGCAGGGCGCTCCGCCTCCCGAGCGAGGACGAGTGGAACCGCCTGCGCGACCTCGCCGCGCTGCCGGACCCGCCGCAGTGGGGGCGCGCCCCGGGGAACCTGAACCTGGAGTACTGGGGCTCCTCCTGCCCGGTGGACCGCTTCGGGGTCGGGGAGTTCTTCGACCTGCTCGGCAACGTCTGGCAATGGACCGAGACCCCGATCTACCCCTTCCACGGCTTCCAGGTGCACCCCTGGTACGACGACTTCTCGACGCCGACCTTCGACTCCCGGCACAACCTGATCAAGGGAGGCTCCTGGATCTCGACCGGCAACGAGGCGACCCGCGAGGCGCGCTACGCCTTCCGGCGCCACTTCTTCCAGCACGCGGGACTGCGCTACGTCGAGAGCGCCGCCTCCCTGGAGCTGCACGAGGACCCCTACGAGACCGACGCCCTGACCGCCCAGTACTGCGACGCCCACTACGGGCCGGAGCATTTCGGCGTGGCGAACTTCCCCAAGAGCTGCGCGGAGATCTGCCTGGAGCTGATGGGGGGGCGCCGGACCACCCACGCCCTCGACCTCGGCTGCGCCCTGGGGCGCGCCAGCTTCGAGCTGGCCCGCGGCTTCGAGAAGGTCACCGGGCTCGACTTCTCGGCGCGCTTCTTCCACCTGGCGGCCCGCATGCAGGAGGGGGGCTTCCTGCGCTACGCCCTTCCCGAGGAGGGGGAGATCGCCTCCTTCCACGAGGTCTCCCTGGCGGAGCTCGGGCTTGAGGGGCTGCGGGACCGGGTCCGGTTCTTCCAGGCGGACGCCTGCAACCTGCCGGAGAAGTTCGCCGGCTACGACCTGGTGCTCGCCGCCAACCTGATCGACCGGCTCTACTCGCCGCGGCGCTTCCTCTCCACCATCCACGAGCGGATCAACCCGGGGGGGCTCCTGGTGATCGCCTCCCCCTACACCTGGCTGGAGAGCTTCACCAGGAAGGAGGAATGGCTGGGGGGCTACCGGCAGGCGGGCGAACCGGTAACCACCCTGGAGGGGCTCGCAGCGACCCTGGCGCCGCGCTTCAGGATGCTCGGGGAGCCCCGCGACGTCCCCTTCGTGATCCGGGAGACGCGCCGCAAGTTCCAGCACACCGTGGCGCAGCTCACCGTCTGGGAGCTCGCATGACCCGGGACGGCTTCGACTTCGACGAGATCATCGAGCGGCGCGGCAGCTCCAGCGAGAAGTGGGAAAAGTACCGGGGCAGGGACATCATCCCGCTCTGGGTGGCGGACATGGACTTCCGCTCCCCGCCCGCGGTCATTCAGGCGCTGCACGAGCGGGTGAGCCACGGCGTCTTCGGCTACACCTCCGCCCCGGAGAGCCTGACCCGGGCGGTGCTCGGCGCGCTGCAGGCCGAGTTCGGCTGGGAGGTGAGCGGGGAGTGGATCACCTGGCTCCCCGGGCTGGTCACCGGGCTGAACGTCGCCTGCCGGGCGGTCGGGGAGCCGGACGACGAGGTGATCGGCTTCACGCCGGTCTATCCCCCCTTCATGTCGGCGCCGCCGCTTTCCGGCCGCACGGCGGTGCTGGTGCCGCTCGCCTGCGAGAGCGGGCGCTGGGGGCTCGACCTGGAGGCGCTGGAAGGAGCCGTCACCCCGCGCACCCGGCTGCTGCTCCTGTGCAGCCCGCACAACCCCGTGGGGCGGGTCTGGAGCGCAGCCGAATTGAGCGCGCTCGCGCAGTTCGCGGAGCGCCACGACCTGGTGATCTGCTCCGACGAGATCCACGCCGGGCTGGTGCTGGACCAGGGAGTCCGCCACATCCCGATCGCGACCCTGGCGCCGGAGACCGCCCGGCGCACCATCACCCTGCTGGCGCCCAGCAAGACCTACAACGTGCCGGGGCTCGGCTGCTCCTTCGCCGTCATCCCGGACGCTTCCCTGCGGCGCGCCTTCCGGGGCGCGATGGGGCGGATCGTGCCCCACGTGAACCTGCTCGGCTACACCGCGGCCGAGGCGGCCTACCGGCTCGGGGAGCCCTGGCGCCGGGAGCTCATCGCCTACCTGCGCGGCAACCGCGACCTGGTGGCGCAGCAGCTGGGGGAGCTTCCCGGCGTGGGCGTGGCGCACGTGGAGGCGACCTACCTTGCCTGGATCGACCTGAGGGAAAGGGGGATTGCGGATCCGGTGCGCTTCTTCGAGGAGGCGGGGGTGGGTCTCTCCGGGGGGGCCGATTTCGGGCTGCCCGGCTTCGTCAGGCTCAACTTCGGCTGTCCGCGCGCGCTGCTCTCCGAGGCGCTCAGGCGCATGCGGGTGGCGCTTGGGTGAGCCGACCTACGATAGCGTTGCGGCAAGGTGACGTCGACGATTCGTTTGAAACGCCTAAGCGCTTTCTTGGCATTGCGCTGCTCCGCCATGCTTTTTTCCCGCAAGGACCCCTCCCAGAGTCGATCCTGTAATCGTTTTCGTATGACAGACCATTGCGTCTCCGGATACGGACCATTCCTTGTTTGACCTGCCGGCTGTTTGGGTGTATATTTTGCCGGCGTTAATTCTAATGAAGTAATCTGGAAACGGAAGCCTCGCGTCCCCTACCGTAACCCCGGCAGAGCTTGTTTCCGGAGCAATGTTCGTCGCAAATACCAGCCAGTCGGGAGCTGTCAGGTTGGCCTTAGCCAGTGGCAGCGTAATTTCAGGCAGCGGCCGGATCGCTACTGTCTCATGTGCCGCGAATAACGGAAGCGGAGCTGCCTGGCTCGATTCGGTTCAGATCATCGATGCGCAGGGCAGCTCTTTCCAATGACCCTGATAGCTCGGGTCAATCCAGAAGGAGCATCCGGGATGGCTCGCAGATGAACTCGAAGAACAAAACCCCCCAGCACCTCGCCGAGTCGGTCTGCGCCGAGCTCAGGAAGCGCCACGCCGTGGTCCCGGACGAGAGGATCATCGTCGACCTCTTCGAGACCATGTACTTCTCCAGCCTGAGGACGGAGGAGTCGGAAGCCGTCACCTTCCACGTGGTCTTCCTGGACCCCGCCCAGCCCGACCCCAAGCCGCCGCGCAACCCGGTGAAGGACCGCTGGAGCTACGTCCCCTTCGCGGAACCGATCGGGTTCAGCGTCTCCAACCTGGTCAAGATCGCCAAGTCCTCCGGCCTGACCACCTCCTCCTTCGTGGTCTGGCCGGGCGCGGAGGACGAGCTCTTCATCTGGGGGCTGGTGGACCAGCAAAACCGCTTCCACAAGTTCCTGAACCGCAGCGCGGAAATCGAGGCCGAGCGTCCGGGGCTCTTCCAGGCGAGCGTCGAGGGGATCGGCGTGGTCGTGGTGTACATGCGCTACGAGAAGGTCGCCGAACTGAGGATCAACGAACTGATCCGCAACTCGCTCGACCTGTTCCGGGCCAGCCCGGTCCGGGACCTGCTGGAGCCCGGCATAAAGGAGCACCTGCAGGCCATCCGCTCCTCCATCCCCGACGACATCCCGGAGCACGGCCAGTCCGACGAATTCCATACCCAGCAGTGGCTCTCCGTGCTCTGCCGGGTGCTGCTCAGGGTACAGAAGCTGAAAAACGGCGGCGCCATCCTGATCACCGGCCCGGACACGGCGGGGCTCAATTTCAAGTACCAGATCGACTACCAAAGGCTGCACACGGCGCTGGAGAGCAACGCCATCACGAAGATCAAGTCGGACTACCTGGAAAAGGGCCTCCTCAACCTCGACGAATCGAGGGGGAGGGACATCCCCTCCAGCCTCTACTTCCAGCTGCGGCGCTTCGAAAAGGACCTGAGGGGGAGCAAGAACGAGATCGACGGCGTCATCTGGTTCATCGCCCTGCTGACCCGGGTGGACGGCCTGGTCGTGCTGGACCGCAACCTCTCCGTGCGGGGCTACGGCGTGGAGATCACCACCTGCGAGGAGCCGGCTGACCTCTTCGTCGCGGGCGACCGGATGGCGACCCCCGCCAAGCTGCGCCCGGCGCTCTACAACCATTTCGGCACCCGGCACCGCTCCATGATGCGCTACTGCTTCCAGAACCCGGGGAGCATCGGATTCGTGGTCTCCCAGGACGGAGAGGTGCGCGTCCTCACCAAGGTGGGCGACTCCCTGGTGATGTGGGAAAACATCAAGCTCAAGTATTACAGCTACGTCTCCAAGAAGAAATGACGCCGTCCTGCACGAAGGAGTGCCCGGTGACCCGAAGCAAGCCGGGGCGGGTCGTTCGGGCGCCACGCGGCACGGTCCGGAACGGGCCTCTGGGCGAGGGGTGGGGATACCTGCGGAACATGTTGCTCCTGGCCCTTGTCTCGGCGGCTCCATTGGCCGGCTGCACGGCGAAAGTCTGGTACGAAGGGTTCCAGTCCCAGCAGCGCACGGCATGCGACAAATACCCCCAGAGGTATGAAGTGCAACGATGCCTCGACAAACTAAATAACCTCCCCTATGACCAATACAAAAACCAGCTGGATGGCCTGAAAGCGAAGCGGTAGCGCTTATGGTAAAAACCGCTGCCTACCCCTTGAGTCATCTACCGGATGGAATCCTGCAGGGTGTCGGTCCTTACCGTTTGGCTTAGGAAACAATGGTGCCGTCGAGTGAGATCCTCACCCGCCCGGCCTTAAAAGTCGCCCTTTCCTGCAAAGTCCCCTAGCAAAACGCTGCAGCATGTCGTAGAATGCCGCTCGCAACTCGGGGGCCGCCCAGGGCGGTCCCGGCAAATTTGCTCAATCGGGACCCGGCGCGCCGAGCTGGTGGCGAAAAGGAGGGCATGTGCAAACAACTGACGTCACGAACAGCCAGCAGGGAGCCCCGGATCTCCCGCCGGTGCGCGGGCGCTGGCCGGGCTCCTGCTTCGTCTGCTCCGAGGGGCACCCCCACGGCCTGGGGCTGCGCTTTCACCACACCGAGGACGGCGTGGTCTGCTTTACCACCGTACCCGATTCCTTTTGCGGCTTCGACGGCATGGTGCACGGCGGGATCATCTCCACCCTCATGGACGAGGCTGCCGCCTACGCCCTCTTCGCACGCCACGGCAGGCTGGGAGTGACCCGCGAGATGAGCACCCGGTTCCTGAAACCGGTCGCCACCGGAGTCCGGCTCCGGGTGGTGGGGCGGGTGGAGAGCTTCGCTCCTCCCAGCGCCGAGGTGACCATGGCCATTTACGACCTGGCGGGGGAGCTGCTTGCCGAGGGGCGCAGCGCCTGGTCCTTCCCGCGTCTGTCGCGCATCGCTGCTCTGGCCGGCGTCAAGGAAGAGGTGCTGCAGAGCTTCCTGGACGACTGCCAGCTGGTTTGAGCGACGGGCCCCGATACCTTTCCACGCCCTTATGAACAGGAGACTCGACGATGAGCGAATCGCTGATACCACGCACCCCTTCGGCCTATGACTATCCCCTGCTGATCAAGAACCTGCTGTTCTTCCCGGCGGTCGACAATCCGGACCAGGAGATCGTCTACCGCGAACTCTACCGCGGCACCTACCGGGGGCTGCGGGAACGGGTGGCGCGCCTGGCGAACCTGCTGACCGGGCTCGGGGTAAAGCCGGGGCAGACGGTCGCCGTGATGGACTGGGACAGCCACCGCTACCTGGAGCTCTTCTTCGCCGTCCCGATGATCGGTGCGGTGCTGCACACCATCAACGTCCGGCTCTCGCCGGAGCAGATCCTCTACACCATCGACCACGCCGAGGACGACGTGCTGCTGTTCAACAGCGAATTCCTCCCGATCCTGGAGCAGATCCGGGGCAGGCTCGACACGGTGCGCACCTACATCCACATCTCGGACGAAGGGGTGCAGCGCACCAGCACGGTCCCCACCTCCGGCGAATACGAGGAGCTCCTGGCGGCGTCCGCTCCCGACTTCCAGTTCGCCGATTTCGACGAGAACACCCGGGCCACGACCTTCTACACCACCGGGACCACCGGCATGCCCAAGGGGGTCTACTTCAGCCACCGCCAGCTGGTGCTGCACAGCCTGGGCGTGCTCGCCATGCTCGGCACGGTCACCGACCACGGCAGCTTCCGGCGCGACGACGTCTACATGCCGATGACCCCCATGTTCCACGTGCACGCCTGGGGCATGCCCTACGTGGCGACCATGCTCGGGGTGAAGCAGGTCTACCCGGGGCGCTACCTCCCCGACACGCTGCTGGAATTGAAGGAGAGGGAAGGGGTCACCTTCTCGCACTGCGTCCCGACCATCCTGCACATGCTGCTGAAGCATCCCCACGCCGACCGGATCGACCTGAGCGGCTGGAAGCTGATCATCGGAGGCGCGGCGATGTCGCGCAACCTCTGCCTCGACGCGATGAGGAGGGGGATGGACGTCTTCACCGGCTACGGCATGTCGGAGACCTGCCCCATCCTCACCTTCTCCCAGCTGACCCCCGAGATGCTGGAGCTCCCCCCCGAAGAGCAGGCGGCGCTGCGCTGCAAGACCGGCCTGGCCATCCCCTTCGTGGACCTGAAGGTGGTGGACGCCGACCTGAAGGAGGTGCCGCGCGACGGCGTCAGCGCGGGCGAGATCGTGGTGCGGGCGCCCTGGCTCACCCAGGGGTACCTGAAGGACCACAAGACCTCGGAGCGGCTCTGGGAGGGTGGCTACCTGCACACCGGCGACGTGGCGGTGCGCGACCCGCTCGGCTACCTGCGGATCACCGACCGGAGCAAGGACGTCATCAAGGTGGCGGGGGAATGGGTCTCCTCGCTGGAGCTCGAGGACCTCATCGCGCACCACCCGGCGGTGGCGGAGGTGGCGGTCATCGGGCTGCCGGACGAGAAGTGGGGGGAGCGCCCCCTGGCCCTCGTGGTGCTGAAGCCGGCGGAAGGAAGCCCCGCGACCGACAAGGAGATCGTCCACTTCGTCCGCGACTACGCCGACCGCGGCATCGTCAGCAAGCAGGTGGTGCTGGTGAAGGTGAAACTGGTGGACGCCATCGACAAGACGAGCGTCGGCAAGATCAACAAGGTGGCCCTGCGGGAAAAACACCTGTAAGGCTCACCATGAAAAGCCCCGGGCGCCGTGCGCGGCCCTGGAGGGAGCCCCGCCATCGGGTGACAGCCGCAGCTGCGGGGGGCGCTCCCGCGTCCCGCAGGCCGCACGGTTCACGGGGAGGACGGGCTCCGGCCCAGCCGGCGTTTGCATGAGCGCCGCTAACTTGGTAACATTGAGGTGGCTTGGCTGCGGCAGCCAGGCCGGCACGAATGACCGGTGCACCGACGACCAAATAGGAGAAACAGTATGGATAAAAAGGCGAAAATCTTCCTGGCGGGTTCGCGGGGGCTGGTCGGTTCGGCCCTGTTGCGCCGCCTCACCAGCAGCGGCTACACCAACCTGGTCATCCCCGAGATCGACGAGCTGGACCTGACCAACCAGCAGGCGGTGGCGGCGTTCTTCGCCGCGGAGCAGCCCGAGTACGTCATCCTGGCGGCCGCCAAGGTCGGGGGGATCCACGCCAACAACAGCTACCCGGCGGAGTTCATCCACATCAACCTGGTGATCCAGAACAACGTGGTCCACAACGCCTGGCTGCACGGCGTCAAGCGCCTGCTGTTCCTCGGCTCGTCGTGCATCTACCCGAAAATGGCGCCCCAGCCGATGAAGGAGGAGCACCTGCTGACGGGCCCTCTGGAGGAGACCAACGAGCCGTACGCCATAGCGAAGATCGCCGGCATCAAGATGTGCGAGTCCTACAACCGGCAGTACGGGACCAAGTTCATCGCCGTCATGCCGACCAACCTCTACGGCCCCGGCGACAACTTCCATCCCGAGAACAGCCACGTCCTGCCGGCCCTGATCCGCCGTTTTCACGAGGCGAAGCTGCAGGACGCACCGGAGGTCGTGGTCTGGGGAAGCGGCACTCCGCGCCGGGAGCTTTTGTTCGTGGACGACATGGCGCGCGGCTGTCTGCACCTGATGGAACTCCCGGACGCCCAGATCGCGCCGGAACTCCTGAGCTACCCCAAGCCCTGCTTCGTGAACCTCGGGACCGGCGAGGACGTCACCATCCGCGAGCTGGCGGAGACAGTCTCCAGGGTGGTCGGCTTCCGGGGCAAGCTGGTCTTCGACGCCAGCAAGCCGGACGGCACCCCGCGCAAACTGGAGGACGTGAGCCGCATACACGCCCTGGGCTGGAAGCACTCGGTCACTCTGGAGCAGGGGATAGCCACCACCTACCGGTGGTTTCAGGAAAGTCTCCAAGGCGGGGGGGAGGGGGCGGTGCGGCTCTGCTAGTTTCTTTTAGGGCGGCAGGTTTCGTCCCCCCTGTGAAATAGGGGGACGCGGAACGAAGTGCAGCAGGGGGGTCTTTGCCAGGAAGGGAAAACCCCCCTGTCTCGCTCCCGCGACCCTTCCCCCCTGCCGTGCAGGGGGGATACTTCATCAGACTTCGTCCGATTCCTTCACCTCATTACCCTCCTATCATCTCGCCGCATGACCCTGCTATCCGTTCGCCGCATGACCGTGCTACCCTTTCGCCGCTTACCCGAAAATCCGGTTCTCCTGCTCCTGGACCCGGATGAAGGTGGTGCGCTTGGTCAGCTCCTTGAGGGAGGCGGCGCCGACGTAGGTGCAGGCGGAGCGCACCCCCCCCAGCACGTCCCTGACCGTCTCCTCGATCGGCCCGCGGTAGGGAACCTCGACGGTCTTCCCCTCCGAGGCGCGGTAGGAGGCGACCCCCCCCTCGTGCTTGTTCATCGCGGTGGCGGAGCTCATGCCGTAGAACAGCTTGAACTGCTGCCCGCCGCGCTCCACGAGGTGCCCTCCGCTCTCGTCGTGCCCCGCGAACATCCCTCCCAGCATGACGAAATCCGCCCCGCCGCCGAACGCCTTGGCGACGTCCCCGGGGCAGGTGCAGCCCCCGTCGGAGATGATCCTGCCGCCCAGCCCGTGCGCCGCATCGGCGCACTCGATGACCGCGGAGAGCTGCGGGTAGCCGACCCCCGCCTTGACGCGGGTGGTGCAGACCGAGCCGGGACCGATGCCGACCTTGATGATGTCGGCCCCCGAGAGCAGCAGTTCCTCCACCATCTCGCCGGTCACCACGTTTCCCGCCACGATGGTCTTGTCGCTGAAGGCCCCGCGCACCTTGCGCACGAAGTCCACGAAGGCCTCCGCGTAGCCGTTGGCGACGTCGATGCAGATGAAGTCGAGCTTGGGGTGGTTCGCCATGATCTGCGAGAGCCGCTCGAAGTCGGTCTCGGAGGTGCCGGTGCTGACCATGATCCGGGGGTAGATCGCCTCGTTCTTGCCGGTCAGGTAGGCGCTCCACTGCTCCACGGAGTAGTGCTTGTGGATGGCGGTCAGCATGCCGTGCAGGGCGAGGACCCCCGCCACTTCGAAGGTCCCGGTGGTGTCCATGTTGGCGGCGATGACCGGCACGCCGCTCCACTCGCGCTTGGAGTGCAGGAACTTGAAGGTCCGCTGCAGGTCGACCTGGGCGCGGCTCTTCAGGTTGGAGCGCTTGGGCCGGATCAGCACGTCGGAAAATCCCAGTTTCAGATCGTTTTCCAGGAACATCTCTCTTCTCCTTGTGGGCCCGGGGAGCCGGGCGAGGGCAGTCGGCCCGCGAGCCAGTAGAAGAGTATCCCAAAAAAGGCGCGGCACAAGCCGTAAATCGCCGGAAAGAGTGTTCTTTACCGGTAACACGCTGTTATGCTAGAGTGCCCCCTGGGGGTGACACATGCATGAGCAGGTCCGGCTGCGCCGCCAGCGCTGGGTGATCTTTTCCGTTTTGGCGCTGATCTACATCCTGGTCTACTTCTACCGGGTCTCCCTGGCCGTCGTCGCGCGGGACATTTCCCGCGACCTGGCGCTGTCGCCGGCCCAGCTCGGCTCGCTCTCCAGCATCCTCTTCTACGTGTACGCCGCGGCGCAGATCCCGCTCGGGCCGATGATCGACCGGCTGGGGAGCCGGGTCGTCATCAGCGGCTGCGGCGTGCTGACGGCGGTCGGCGGCATCCTCTTTTCCCAGGCGGGGAGCATGGGGGAGGCGATGGCGGCGCGGGTGCTGCTGGGGCTCGGCACCTCGTCGGTACTGATGGCGACCTTCACCATATTCAGCCACTGGTTCACCAAGCAGGAGTTCGGCAGGGTGTCCGGGTTCATGGTGGCGGTCGGCAACCTGGGGAACCTCGGGGGGACGGCGCCGCTTGCGCTGGCGGTGACGCTGGTCGGCTGGCGCAGCTCCTTTCTGGCGGTCGGGGTGCTGCAGGCGCTGGTGACGCTCGTGGTCTTCTGCGTGGCGCGCGACCGCCCCCCCGCGGGGCTGCTGAGCGGCGGCGAGGTCGCCACCAGCGCCCCGATGGGGATGCTGGACGCCTGGAAGGAGATCTTCGGCAACCGCGACTTCTGGCTTTTGGCCGCCGTGGCGTTCTCCTGGTACGGGAACTACCTCGCCGTGCAGGCGCTCTGGGGCGGGCCCTACCTGATGGAGGTCCTGAAGTTCGGCCGCGAGGCGACCGGCCGGATGCTCATGTGCACCTCGCTGGGGTTCATATCGGGGAGCATGGTGATCGACTCCGTCGCGCGCAAGCTCCTGCACTCCTACAAGAGGACGCTACTGGGGGGGCAGGCGCTGCTGCTGCTGCTGATGACCAGTTTCCTGGGGCCGGCCGAGTCGCTGCCGCCCCTGCTGCTGGCCCTGCTCTTTTTCTCCCTGGGGCTCGCGGTCTCCAGCGGGGTGATGATCTATCCGATCGTGCGCTCCATGTTCCCGGTGCGCATCGTCGGGACCGCGCTCACCTCCCTCAACTTCTTCGTGCTGATGGGGGCGGCCTCGGTGCAGCAGATCATGGGGGAGATACTGGGGTCCTTCGAGAAAACGACTCCGGGAGCCCCCGCGCAGGCGTTCCACGCCGCGTTCCAATGCCCGGTCGCGACACTGGCCGTGGCGCTCGCTCTCTTCTTTTTCGCCAAGGATTATTGGGAGCGGTGAGAAGGGGAGTGACGCGGGGTCGCGCAGGCGGGGGGGGGGAAGAATGGAACCCCTCCCCCTCCGGGAGAGGGACAGGGGTGAGGGAGCTGTTGCCGCAGGGCGAGGGGGAGTTCCCGGCGCCCCGCGCCTGCTACAGTTCCTCGACCGCCTCCTGGAAGGCGTGCAGCGTTTTGGCCCTTTTCAGCTGCTTCAGGGCCTTGTCCAGCTCCGGGTCCTCGACATTGGCGACCACCCCCTTGACCTTGCCGAGCACCTGGGCGTCGCCGCAGAAAAGTTCGCGGTACAGCGGCAGCAGCCCGACCAGGTAACGCCGCAGCATCGCCCTGCGCTCCCGGTACTCCGGCTCCGGGGAGGCGCAGCCGCGCAGCCTCTCGAAAAGCATCGGCTCGCCGATCCCTCCCCTGCCGAGCATGAGCCCGGCCGCGCCGGTTTCCCTCAGGACGCGCAACCCGCCGGCCGCACTCCTGACGTCGCCGTTGGCGATGACCGGCAGCCCGGTCCGTTTCACGACCTCCGCGGTGACGCCGTGGTCCGCCAGGCCGTTGTACGCCTGGCGCACGGTGCGCGGGTGCAGCACCAGGAAGTCGACGCGCGACTCCTCGAAGAGCCGCAGCAGGGAGAAGACCTGGCCCGGGTCGTCGTACCCCGCGCGCAGCTTCACCGAGAAGGTCCCGTCGATCGCCTCGCGCAGCGCCGGGATGATCTCTTCCAGGAGCTCCGGCCGCTTCAGCATGCCGCCCCCGGTGAGGCCGCTGGTCATGCGGCCGTAGGGGCACCCCATGTTGAGGTTGATGTGGGCGGCACCGGCGTCTTGCGCGGCCCGGGCGGCGGAGACCAGGGCCTCCCTGCCGTGGCCGATCAGCTGCACGATCAGCGGCACCCCCCCCTCCGAGGGGCTGATCTCGCGCAGGTCCCCCGGGGCGAGGCGCTTTTTCGCCGCCACGGGGTTCACCCGCATGAATTCGGTGCAGACCACGTCGGGGCGCACCCACGAGATGAACAGCGAGCGCAGGGCGCGGTTGGTGAGCCCCTGCATGGGCGCCAGCATGAGCGGCACCTGGCCCGGGAGCCAGGGGAGCTTCCGGTGGCCGGTCAGCGGGGCCGGCGCATCGGGGCCGGATCTGTCGTAGCTGGGAGTGGTCATCTTTTCAGGAGGCTTTCTGCCGGCTCTGTTATGGGTACGTCACCGGTATTGTTGGTCATAATCCCCTCGCCCTCCGGGAGAGGGGCAGGGGTGAGGGAGTCGCCATGGAGCGGCTCCAACCCGGATGCCAAGTCCCCCACCCCGAGCCGCCCATAGGGAGGGTGAGCGAAGGGAAGCGGTATGAGGTGAGAGGAGGAGATCTGCAGCCGACCCGGCTGTTCCGCTCCGGAGCTATCCGGAAAAGAGGAAGGCGGCCGCGCCGGACCGCCTTCCCTTTTCCTGGATGCTGCTTGCTGCCGGGGCCGGTTGCTAAAGGATCTCGAGCAGTTCGATCTCGTAGGTGATGTCTTCGCCGGCCAGCGGGTGATTGGCGTCGACGGTAAGCGTGTCGTCGGTCACCTCGACGACGGTCACCTCCACCGGCTCGTCGTCGTCACCGGTCAGTTCCAGCTCCATCCCGACCTCCGGGACGATGTCGCCGGTCAGCTGGTCGCGGCTGATGGAAAACACCTCTTCCTCGTCGTACTCGCCGAACGCGTCCTCGGCGGGGATGACAACCGTTTTCTTCTCGCCGGGAGCCATGCCGATCAGCGCATCCTCCACCTGGCTGAAGAAATCCTCGGCGCCGATGGTGAGGTCCATGGGACCCGTCTCGCAGCCGCAGCCGTCGTCGTCGCAGCCGGAATCGTCGCAGCCGCAGTCGTCGTCCTCGCAGCAACCGGACTCCTTGATGGTCGTGTCGAAAACGGAGCCGTCCTCGAGTGTGCCGGTGTAATTGATGCGTACCTTGTCGCCTTTTTGTGCAGTCGCCATTTCGCTATTTCCTTCTCTGTAGATGTGGTGTGTAGCCCAATGCTGTCTCTCGGATGTTACGTGCGAGCGTGCCCGGTAGTCCAGCAAAATCGGAGCCCTGGCACAAGTTTTTTTTCGCGCTCCAAAACCGTGTCACTCAACACGCCGGAAGCAGGGAAGATATCGCGCCGCCAGGCAGAGGCCGGCCGATGCGGAGCCACTCTACTCCCCCCGCTTTACAGCCGTCTCACGGTTGTGAAACAATGCGCCGCGGCGACAAAGGGTTCCCCCCTAGACCCGAGGCGCGCTCCCCTGCTTCATCAGTTTTTTCGCCGCGAAGTTGTAGCACTGCAGGTAGGTGAGGATCGTCAGGATGAAGGTGAAGTAGAGCACGCTCAGCACCAGGGGGACGCTCGGAGCCTGCAGGATGAACATGGTGAAGAAGCAGAACACCGAGAACTTGATGATGTCGCTGTAGCGTTTCTTCTTGGAGAGGGCCTTGATCTCGTCCTTGCCGAGGTTGGTGGAGGTGAGGGTGAGGTCGCGCTCGGCCTCCTTCCCGGAGAACTTGTTGATCGGGTAGAAAAACAGCATCTGGATCACGAAGGACGCGACCACGGCGTACGTGAAGCCGCTTCCCCTGCCGGTAGTCCGGAATTTCTCCTGAAACAGGATGGCCATGTACACGAGCATCGCGACCAGGCCGACCTGGGCCACGGCGAAAATCTTGATGGTTCTGGCGACTTTTTTGAAGTTTGTCGTGCCCGGCATGCAATCTCCTCGTGAGGCGCGCTGGCCCCTCTCCGCAAGCTGCGGCGTCCGACACCATAGCAAATATACTAGTGTTATACAATAGAAAGAAGCCGGGAGGCTTTTGGGGAGGCCCCCGGGGAGCCTCCCGGGGGGGCGAGCGGGCCGCGGTGAAATGCGCGTTCCGGTCCGGTTTTGCATTGATCCCGGCCCCCGAATCTAGTACCTTGGCGCGGTAGCCGAAAAGAAGACAAAGGCGGACTCACCACATGAAACAGACCCGCCTCGCCTACGCCGCGCTCGCCCTGGGGATCCTCTGCATCGGCTGCTCCGCCCTGTTCGTCAAGTTCGCCGCGGTGGCCGGGACCGTTTCCGCCTTTTACCGCCTGCTCTTCGCGGCGCCGCCGCTCCTTGTGGCCTGGCTTTGGCTGCGCAAACCGCTCCCCGCGCGCCACGACCTGCTGCTGATGGCCGCGGGCGGCGTGCTGTTCGCGATCGACCTGTCGCTTTGGAACGCGGGGCTGCTGCTCACCTCGGCGGCGACCGCGACGCTGTTGGCCAACAACGCCCCGATCTGGGTCGGGCTCGGCGCCCTGCTCTGCTTCCGGGAGCGGCTGGCGCCGAGGTTCTGGCTCGGCCTCGCCCTGTCGCTTGCCGGCATGGCGCTCATCGTGGGGGCCGGCGGCTGGCGGGAGCTCCGTTTCAACCACGGGGACCTGCTCTCCATAGCAGCCAGCTTATTCTACGCGGCGTACCTGCTGACCACCCAGAAGGCGCGGGTGCGCAACGACACCCTCAGCTTCATGACGGTCTCGGTCGTAGCCGGCGCGCTGCTGCTGCTGGCGGTGAACCTGGGGCTGGGGTTTCCCCTGGCCGGTTTCAGCTCCCGGAGCTGGTGGGCCCTGGTCGGGCTCGGCCTGGTTTCGCAACTGGTCGGCTGGCTCGCCATCAACTACGCCCTCGGGCACCTGAAGGCGTCCGCCGTCTCGGTCTCCCTGCTCGCCCAGGCGGTGGTCACGGCGCTGCTCTCCATCCCGCTTTTGGGAGAGATCCCCGGCCCGGCCCAGACGGCCGGCGGCCTGCTGGTACTGAGCGGCATCTACCTGGTGAACAGCAAGAAAGTCGGGCCGATCAAGGGATGGCGCGCGGACGACGCGGATCGAGCCGATTCACGCGGATTTTAGAACTAGGAGGGCTTCAAGCCTGGCTCTCGAGGTGCGACGTCATCCGTGCCGATCGGTCTAATCCGCGTCATCCGCGTTCCACGCTTACAAGGGTCACCATGAACGGAGTCAACAACCTGCCGCTGTTTCTCGCCTCCTGCGTGGCGCTCAACCTGATGCCCGGGCCGGACATGGTCTACATCGTGACCCGGAGCGTGGCGCAGGGGCGCCGTGCCGGGCTGCTCTCCTCCTGGGGGCTTTGCACCGGCGCCCTGCTGCACACCCTGGCCGCCGCGGCTGGGCTGTCGGCCGTGCTGGCAGCGTCGTCCCAGGCGTTCTCCCTGGTCAAATACGCCGGCGCGCTCTACCTCATGTACCTGGGGGTCAGGACCTTCCGCGACGGCGCCGGCCCCCTTGACGCGGGTCGCTTCCAGGCGTCGGCGAGCGGCGGCAGAATCTTCCTGCAGGGGGTCGTCGTCGACCTGCTCAACCCGAAGGTGGCGCTCTTCTTCCTCGCCTTCCTGCCGCAGTTCATCGACCGGCACGCCAGGGACAAATTCGCCAGCTTCTTGAGCCTCGGCGTCATCCTGATCTGCTTCTCCCTCGTGCTGGAGGGGATCATCGCGCTCGGGAGCGCGGGGCTGGCGGGGTATTTGACCGGAAACAGCCTGCTGGCACGGCGGGTGAACCGTCTGGCGGGCACCACCTTCTTCGGGCTCGGTCTCCGGCTCGGGCTGGAAAAAGGGTAGATCGGATGGCAGCGGGCGCCGGAACAGCCGCTGCGTGAAAAGGAGATGTGCATGGAAGTCGTTCTCAATGCCACGGAAGTACGGGTGCTCGGCTCCTTGATAGAGAAGGATCTCACGACCCCCGAGTATTACCCGCTTTCACTGAACGCCCTGGTGAACGCCTGCAACCAGAAGTCCAACCGCGACCCGGTCCTGAGCCTGGAGGAGTCCGAGGTGGTCAAGGCGCTGGATTCGCTGCGGTTCAAGCAGTTCGCCCTGCTTTCCGGGGCCGGCGGCCGGGTGTCGAAGTACCGCCATGCGCTGGTGGAGAAGTTCCGCTTCTCGCCGGCGGAACTCTCCCTTTTGTGCGAACTCCTGGTCCGCTGCCCCCAGACGGTCGGGGAGCTCAGGACCCGGGCGGAGCGCATGCACGGGTTCGCCGACCTCGCCGAGGTCGAGGCGCTGCTGGATGAACTGATGGAGCGCACCCCCGCCGTCGTCGCCAGGCTGCCGCGCCAGCCCGGCCGCAAGGAACCCCGCTACTGCCACCTACTCGCCGGGGAGCCGGATCTCTCCGCCCTCGAGGCGGCAGCGGAGTCGGGGGCCGCGCGGGGGCGCGCCGCAGTCGACCCCGGGGAGCTGGAGCGGTTGGAGCAAGAGGTGTCGGGGCTGCGCCAAGAGGTGGCGGAGCTGCGCCGGGTGGTGGCGGAATTCAGGAAGTCGTTCGAGTAAGGAAGCCGGGGGGGAGGGAGGTCTTGCCCGCGGCGCTTGCCGCTCCGGACGACAGTGAGGAGGAACGAGGTGACCGAAAAGGTGAATGTTTCGCGGCAGGAGCTTGCCGCAAAGATAGACGTGGCCGAATGGTTCATGCTCCGGGCCCACCTGGAGCGGGGGCATCTGGTCGTCGTCGACGGCCTGCTCGATCTGGCGGAGGTCGGCCTCGGGGTCGCGGCCGACGACGTCAAGGCGATCGAGCGCTGGATCGTGTCGGGTCTGCTCGGCAAGCCGACGGCCCCGCAGATAGATACCTGGGACGCGGAAAAGGGGAAGCAGTTCCTCTGCCTGATCGTCTCGCCCTACGTGCTGGTTCAGGAACTGTCCGCCGCTTGAGGCGTGACCAAGGAGGTTTCATGGGAGAGGAACACTCAGCCGGGGCAACCTGTTCGCGCTGCTCCGCCGTGTGGCAGAAAAACGGCACGACCAACTGCTGGAGCGGCGATCCGGAGACCGCGCCGCCGCGTCCCGGCAACTGCCCGGCCGACACCCACGCCGGGGAGGTCGAGCGTGCGCTGGGGGTGCTGAAGGGGGAGGGCGAGGACGCCAGGATCGCCTTCGTCGCGGCTCGGGTCGAGGGGCTCTGCTACCGCCCCATACCGGGGAGCGACGCCGTCAACGCGCGCTGGACCCGGGTGGAGGACACCATCGCCTTCGCAAAGCTGATGGGCTACCGGAAAATCGGCATCGCCACCTGCATCGGCCTTCTGGAGGAGAGCGAGCGGCTCGGCGCGATCCTGAAGGCCCAGGGGTTCACCCCCTTGAGCGTCTGCTGCAAGGCGGGGAGCATCGACAAGAAGGAGCTCGGGCTCAAGGAGGAGGACAAGGTGCGCCCCGGCAGCTTCGAGCCGGCCTGCAACCCGATAGCCCAGGCCGAGATCTGCAACACGCTGGAGACCGACATGAACATCATCGTCGGCCTGTGTGTCGGGCACGACATGCTGTTCAACAAGCACTCCAAGGCGCCGGTGACGACCCTGGTGGTGAAGGACCGGGTCACCGGCCACAACCCCGCCGCGGTGCTCTACGGGCAGAATTTTTACTACAAGAGGCTGCAAAAGGGGGAGATGGTCGTCGAGTAATTGGCGAGGAGCGCCGATCCACCCGTATCCCAGCGAACTTTCGCGTGAGCGAGCCAGACTCTCCTACCCGGACCCGCTAACCTCTGCCATAGAGTTTGGCGGGTTTTTCAGTTGCATTCCTACCCATCTCCTTCCCGACACCCCTGCCGGAAGTCGCCGAATGGTTCGAACCCACCGGTGCCGTATGGCAATCGCGATGGAAGCTGCTCGGGCCAAGCGCAGATGCCGATACCCGGCGGTCAGCATCGATTCGTGCCGACAACAGGCGTCCTGGCTCCGCTTTGCTGCGGGCGACCTCGCAGCATCCCCCGCTCGACACCCTCGGCCAATGCATTCCTCCTGTTCGTGACTCATTCTCGTTGTTCGGCGCTGGTACATCCAGATCGTGGTGATGTGCAGACATACTGTTGTATCTACCTGGGACGGCGATGGCACACAAAGTGAAAAAGGGACATACACAAGAAATCGCAGGGCTAGCGAAACAGTGAATTTTAATTTGACACTTGCGATGTTCCGCGATGGGGCGGTTGCCTCGCTCTGTCGGAGCGACCTACTGCTGGTAGTTCCCACTGCCCCGCCACACGACATGATGCGCTGCCTGAACCGTGCAACCTGGGCCAGATGTTTTCGCGACCGTTGGCCTTAGAGGGAGCGGTTGCACCGACACGGTTCCGTTTGCGAATGTCAAAGTTTTGAATGACAGTGGCGTAGGGTTTGACGTGCGCCAGTCTAAGCCAGCAATCCTGACCTGGATTTACTCCTGCATCCCACTCGAAGGTACAGAGGTGACACTCATGGTAAAGGCAAGCAGCAAGAGACAATGGACACGAACGGTATCCCTGGCCGTTCTTGCCTCCTGGGCGCTCGCGCAGGGGCACGCCTGGTGCGGGGACCTTGATCAGGTACGCAGGTCCGGCGTGCTCAGGCAGGTCGGCATACCGTACGCGAACTTCGTCACCGGTGCCGGGGACGGCATGGATGTGGCGCTCATGCAGATGTTTGCCAAGCACCTCGGTGTCCGCTACGAGTACGTGAAGTCCGACTGGGGCACGGTAGTCCAGGATGTGATCGGTAAGGTGGTCCAGTCCAAGGGGGACGAGGTGAGCCTCTTGGAAGAGGCTCCGGTGAAGGGGGACCTGATCGCCAACGGTTTCACGGTGCTCCCCTGGAGGCAGAAGGTGCTCTCCTTCTCAAATCCCACCTTCCCGAGCCAGATCTGGCTGGTGGCGCGGGTGGATTCCAGGGTGAAGCCGATAAAGCCGTCGGGGAACATCGACACCGACATCGCACGGACCAAGGCCCTGATGCAGAGTAAGGACGTCATGGCGCTCAAGAAGACCTGCCTCGACCCCGACCTGTACCACCTGGACGCCACCGGGGCCAAGGTGATCCTCTTTGACGGGAAACTGAACGAACTCGCCCCGGCCATCATCAACGGCAAGGCCGAGATGACCATCCTGGACGTTCCCGACGCGCTGGTGGCGCTGGATAAATGGCCGGGGAAGATCAAGATACTGGGTCCCGTTTCGCGCAAACAGGAGATGGCGGTCGCCTTCCCCAAGAACGCTCCGCATTTGCGTGACGCCTTCAACGAGTTTCTCAAGCAGGCGAGGAAAGACGGCAGCTACGCGAAGATCGTCAAGAGTTACTACCCGACGGCCTCCGCCTTCTTCCCGGAGTTTTTTCGCAACAAATGATTCCGGACCATCCCGGGCCCGGGCGCAGGCTCCCGGACAGCACTCTGATTTCAGGACGTCCTCATGGCGCTAGGTAAGGTAGTGACTCAAATGAGCAGGCTGCTGGCAGCGCTGATCGGCCTCACGCTGGTCAGTTACATCGGCTTCCTGGTGGTTTCCCAATACCGGACCCAGCTGTCCGTACAGGATGCAGCGCTGCGGCAGCTCACCTCCGACAGCGCCAGGCGCGCCACAGCCGTGAGCTACTTTTTTTCCGAGCGCAAGGACGACCTGAGGGGACTGGCGCAAAGCCGGGAGCTCTCCGCCTACTTCGAGAACAAGGCCCTCGGCATGTCGTTGGAGTACGGCCTCAAGGCAAGCCTGATCATGCTCGACGACCTTTTCGACAAGATGATCAACACCAAGCAACTCTCCGGCTCGCCGATATTCGAGCGGATCGTTTTCATCGACGCCTCCGGAACGGTGCTGGCCGGCACCCGGAATAGCGGGGGGAGAGCGGCTGGCGGCTCCTGGAAGCGCTACCTTGATCCCGGGGGCGAGGAGCCTTCCATCGAGGTGCAAAAGGGAGAGGGCGAGTCGAAGTTCCGGGTCTCGGCCCCCTTCCGCTTCAAGGGAAGTTACGCGGGAGAGGTCGTGGCCTGGATTTCCGCGTCGCAGCTCTACCAGAACTTCATCGAAGGCAGCGGAGAAACGAGCCTCTACCCGGTCGCCCTGATCTCCGGCAGAACCTACCTTAAAATCCCGGCTGCGGCGGCGAGGATCGTCGGAGACGGTTCCGCCCCGGTGCCCGCGGAGATCAGGCCGCTGATTCCCTACCCCCTGCAAACCCCGGGGGCGCGGTCCAAGGAACCGGCGGGCCACGCCATCCTGGTTCCCGTGGACGGGGTGCCGCTTTCCTTCCTGACCTTCGTGCCAACCGCGGAGTGGTCCGACCTGCACTCCCCGCTGCGCATGCTCTACACGACCGGGGGGATCGCCGTCTTCATCCTGGCCGGCCTGTTCTATTTCCAGGTCATGAACACCCGCAATGCCGTGCTTCAGGTGCATCTGGAGGAGACGACCCTGCGGGAGTCGGCGGTGGACGAAAAGAACAGGCTGCTCAACGCGGAAATCGAGGAGCGTCGCCAAACCGAGGTGGCCTTGCGGGAGAGCGAGGCAAAGTTCAGGGCGATCGTCGGGGCCGTGCCGGTGGTCATCTACGAGTTCCGGCAAAACGGTGCGGGACGCAGCTTCCGCTTCGTGGCGGACAAGATACTCGACCTCGCGGGGATCACGGCGCAGGCGATGACCGCAGACGCCGGCGCGTTCTTCGATCTGGTCCACCCGGAGGACCGAGACGCGATGCTCGCCGCGAGCGATCGCGCCGTCGCCACCAAGGAATGCTTCAGCTGGGAGTTCCGTATCGTAAAACCGGGGGGTGCCACCAGGTGGATTCTGGCGAATTCCCTGCCGCAGCAACCGGGGGGAGGAGTCGACCAGGTCTGGTACGGCTACCTGGAGGACGTCACCGATCGCAAGCAGGCGGACCTGTCACTGCGGGAGTCCCGGCAGCAACTGCTGGACATCATCGCCTTTCTCCCCGACGCGACGCTGGTCGTCGACCGGGAGGGGCGCGTCATCGCCTGGAACAAGGCGATCGAGATTATGACCGGAGTCAAGGCGGAGGATATGATCGGCAAGGGCGATTACGAGTACGCCATCCCCTTTTACGGGAAGAGGAGGCCGGTGCTTGCCGACATCGCCCTGCATCCGGGTCGGGAGGAGGAGGCGCTCTACGCGGCGGTGTATCGGGAAGCCGATATCACCTACGGAGAGACCTTCACGCCGAACCTCGGGCCCGAGAACACCTACCTTGCCGCAACCGCCTCGGTGCTGCGGGATTCCAGCGGGAAGGTGACTGCCGTCATCGAGTGCATCCGCAACTCCACCGAGCGCTTACGGGCCGAACAGCTCTTGAGGGAGAGCGAGGCGACGCTCATGTCGATGATGGATTCGATGCCGGCGGGGGTCTGGTGGATCGACGAGGCAGGGGAGGTCGAATACCTGAACAGCCGCTTCGTCGAACTGTTCGGTTACCCGATCGAAGAGATTCCGACCGCCAAGGAGTGGTTCCGTCACGCGTATCCCGACCCGGGGCAGCGCGACAAGCTGATCGAGGCCAGGGACGCCCTGATAGCGGCGGCACGGCGCGGCGGCACTCCGATACCCCCCCGCAAGACGATGGTCACCTGCCGGGACGGCAGCCAGCGCCACATCATCGTGAACACGCAGTTCTCCCAGGGGCGCACCCTGGAGATCTTCACCGACATAACCGAGCAGGAAATCATCCACCACGAGCTGCTCAAGGTGCAGAAGATGGAGTCCCTGGGCGTCCTCGCCGGCGGGATCGCGCACGATTTCAACAACATACTGACCGGAATCATGGGCAACGTCTCCTTCGCCCAGCTGCTGATCGAAGGGGAGCACAAGGCGCGCCTGCCGCTGGCGGCGGCGGAAAAGGCGTCGCAGCGGGCCGCGGAACTCGCCCATCAACTGCTCACCTTCGCCAAGGGAGGGGAGCCGATCAAGAAGATCGTTTCAGTGCAGCGCCTTGTCGTCGAGGCGGTGTCGCTCTCCCTGCGCGGCACGAACGTGCAGGGAAAGGTAGCATTACCCCCGGATCTGCACGACATCGAGGCGGACGCCGGGCAGATGAACCAGGCCTTCAACAATATCGTCATCAACGCGGGCCATGCCATGTCCGGTGGCGGGACCTTGACCGTCAGCGGCGAGAACGTGCTGCTGGAGAGCGGCAACAGGCTTTCCCTGAGCCCCGGTTGGTATGTCAAGCTGACCTTCGGAGACGAGGGACACGGCATCCGCCAGGACGACCTGAAGAACATCTTCGACCCCTACTTCACCACCAAGTCGGGCGGCAACGGCCTGGGCCTCGCGTCGACCCTCTCCATCGTCAGGAGGCACGGAGGGCATATCCAGGTCCAGTCCAGGATCGGAGTCGGGACAACCTTCACCTTCTATCTCCCCTCGACGGCCGAGAGGTCATCCGAGTGCGAACCGGCGGCGCCAGCGGGCCCCGAGCGCCAGGTCGGCGGGGCCGTGCTGGTCATGGACGACGAGGAGGTGATCCGAACGCTCGCCACGGAGCTTTTGAGGTATCTCGGGTATCAGGTAACCACCTGCGCCAACGGCGAGGAGGCGATCGCCCTGTATGAGGCGGCAATGGAGCAGGGGGCCCCCTATTACGCCGTCATCATGGACCTGACCATACCGGCCGGAATGGGGGGAAAGGAGGCCGCCCAGCATATCCTCGGCAACGATCCCCGGGCCAGGCTGATCGTTTCCAGCGGGTATTCCAACGATCTGGCGTTGTCCGATTACCGCAGTTACGGCTTCTGCGGCGCCGTCGTCAAGCCGTACAAGGTGTCGGATCTGGCGGGTACCTTGGAGGCCGTGCGGCGCCCCGGCGCAGTGCCGGCACTCCCCCTGGCGCCGGCGGGGAGGGCTGGCAAGCCATGACGAACAACGGGCGTTGCCCCGGTGACGTAGCAGACGCATCGGAAAGAAAACCAGAGGTGCCGGACTCCTCCCCGGTTGCCGGGAAAGGTGTTGCCGTCTGATCAGGAGTCATCGGGTGCAGGACCGGTGTCACCGGGACAGGGTGACACCTTTAGGGCACGTCAAAGGATCTAACCATGAAAGAGAGTGGAGTCGTGACAGAATCAACCCCCGGCGGCAAAATCACTGACGGGAGCTGCTGCAGGCGGAAGTCTTCGACCCGGCTGATCATCGCTGCGGCTGGTGCGGGCCTTCTCGTGGTGGCGGGCTTTATTTCGTGGTTCCTGCTCTATGTCACGGCCTTGAACCCCGGCGATTAGCGGGGGAGGCTCCTTGACATGCGGCGCAGGGCGCAAGGGGGAGTGAAACCGTGGCGGCGCAGCTCGAGGAAATCGCCAGGGAGTTGCCGCAACCCCCCGGCAGTCCCGATAGAGCACTTAGTCCGCCGTGCCGCTCACCCGGGCCAGCTCCAGCAGGGCCCCCGCCGCCGCGCGGCAGACCAGCGCTGCGAACCGGAGGTTCAGGGTCGCCAGGGTGTCGCCGGGGCGGTGGTAGTTGGGGTTGCGGAAGTTCGTGGTGTCGGTCAGCATGACCGCCCGGTACCCCTGGTCCCAAAAGGGGGCGTGGTCCGAGCGCCGGCTGTCCGGGAGCATTTCCCCGTTGCCGGGGACCGTCAGCACGACATGGGGCAGGGGAATCCGCTGCCGCTCGATCGCCCGCACCAGGGCGTCCGTCAGCTCTGCCGAACGCTGGTTCCCGACCAGGGCGATGAAGTCCCCGACCTCGGGGACCGGGATCGGAACGCCGGGCGGCACCCTCTGCTGCACGGCGTCCCCTGCGAATCCGACCGATTCAAGCACCAGCACCGCCGTCAGATCCCAGCCGTTGTCGCGGGCGTGGTCCGCGAGCGCCTGGCTCCCCCTGAGGCCCGAACCGTGATCGTCCTCACGGGCATTCTCTTCCAGGCATACGCCGATGAAGTGGACGGTCCGCTCGAAGCTCAGCGACGCCAGGGCCCGGGCCGTCTCCAGCAGCACCGCGACCCCCGAGGCGTTGTCGTCGGCGCCGGGCGAGCCGGCGACCGTGTCGTAATGCGCCAGGACCGCGACCCGCTCCTGCGGCAGGCGCAGCCCGGGCCGGGTGGCTATGACGTTGCGAAAGGTGCGGCCGCCGTCGGCAAAGAGCTGCTCGCTCATCTGGTAGCCCAGCGCCCCAAGCGACTGCGCCAGGTAGTCGGCGGCCCGCTCCAGCGCCTCGGGCGCCGCGACCGGATGCCGCACCCCTTCCAGCGCCCGGACGTGGCCGCCGATACGGTCGCCGCAAATCCCGTCACTCAAGAAATCGTCAGAAATCATCTCTCCACCTCCGTTGCTCGGCTCCCGATCCTAATAACCATCATTCGCGCCAATTTGCAAGAGATGTCACCCGGCCGTGACAAAAAAGGGCGTCACCTCCTTGTAAGCGTTTCTTTGTGAAACTGTAACAATTAAAATATTGACATGTTGCCGAGGGTAGGGTAAATTTCGGGTCCTTCATCACGACCCCAAGGAGCCACACGACCAGTGAAAAAGATCAACCCCTTCGATACTGCCTACGACCAGTATCTCAGGCTGGCTGAGAAAGCCCAGTCGACCATCGACATCCAGGAAAAGAACCTGATCTTCCGCAGGCGGATCAATCTTCTCGGCGTAATGCAGTTTCTCCTTTCGGAGCCCGGCCTTTCCAATTGATTGTATCGCGCCCCTCGCAGCACCCGATGGCCGCAGACTGAGACGAAAACGGGGCCCCAGACCGACCGGCATGGGGCCTCGCCGCACCTGTCGGGGTGCGCCCCTTCCTGCGACGATCCGAAAACGCCGGGCCGCCCCGAAAGCAAGGCCCCACCATCCCTGCCAAAATACCGTCCCGTCATCCCGCAGTGCCAAGCCAGGCAGGAATTCACGGAGAAGTAATCCGATCGTGACAATGCCCGGCTCCCGGCTGTGGTAGGATTCCGCTGGCTGCCTGCCGCTTCGGACCTGCCCGTGCCGCACCCTGCCGGAGGCGCAAATTGCACTTCAGGCCGCGGCCGAAACATCCGATAGGTTCCTCAACGTGTGGGGCACAAAAATTGCGTATGACCCGACACGGAACCGAAGCAAGCGTCCCAAATGGGGGTACTGCCATGATGATCATCGACGGGTTGTGGAAGGCGTTACGGGGCATGCTGTTGCTGGTCGTGCTGGCCGTCATCTTCACGGGGGTGCTGCTGGTTTCCTGTCTGGCGCGGCTTCTGTTGGGAAACGGCTTTTCCGATGCCGCCGGCAAGCTGCAGCTCGGCGCCGGGTGCCGGGAAGCGCAACGCCCTGCGCTCACCTGACAGCCGCGCCGCGCCCGCACAACCCACGGTGGGGATGGCCGTCATTCCCGACGCGCGGCCCCGCCCGCTTGCGTTTGCACCGTGGGCCGGCACCCTTTTCAGGGAAGCGGCAGCGCAGGGCCGAAGCTTCCCGGTGCTGCTCCGGGCCGCTATGCCCCTCGTGGTACCCCATGCCCGACGCCTGACCGAAAGGCCCGCGCCGTCAGCTGGCCTCCTCCCCCGCCGCCGGCGCCGCACGGGCCGGGGACGTCAGGCGTAAAACCGTCTCGGCACTGTCAAAAGTATGACTCTCCCAGTTTCAAATCCAACGTTTGACACATAATCTTCCCATTTTTCGCATAATTATTGTCACCGCGAGTCAGTCTGCATGCCGGTGACAAAAGATGGGTTCACTCGATAAGTCTCTCCAACTTCCTTTACTCATAAGCCGACGAAAATTATTGAACCTAGTGGATTCGGCCTTCCGCACCCTTTACAACGGCCTTTTGCGTGCCGGTAACCATCGAAGCCTATGAGAGCGGTAGTAACGCAGGTGGTGGCATAGGCGGAGAAGTGAAAGGTGATGCGGTCTCCGGGTTGGTGAAGTGGCATGCCCTGTGCTTTACAGCATGAATCGGCCGCCGCAGTGACCGGCAAGAACGCCGGACCAATCCAGAAAAGGAGAAACACCATGGGAACAAGTGATATTTCTTTGACCGCGGGAATGAGAACCAACCTGCTCAACCTGCAGAGCACCAGCCAGCTTCTGAACCGCACCCAGCAGAGGCTCTCTTCGGGCAAACAGGTCAATAGCGCTCTGGACAATCCGACCAACTTCTTCGCGGCCCAAAGTGCCACCCAGCGCGCCAGCGACCTTTCCAACCGAAAGGACGGCATGTCCAACGCGGTCCAGACGGTCGGCGCCGCCAACGCCGGCATTACCGCGATCACCGGCCTGATCCAGGCCGCAAAGGGGATAGCCCAGTCTGCGCTCTCCACCTCCGACACCAACGTGCAGTCGAAGCTCGCGGCCCAGTACGACACCATCCGCAGCCAGATCGACAACATGTCGTCGGACTCGGGCTTCGCAGGCCTGAACATGCTGAGCGCCAGCAACACCCTGACGGTAGTCTTCAACGAAAACTCCACCTCGTCGCTGAACGTGGTCGGCTTCCTCGGCAACTCCACAGGCTTGAGCCTCTCGGCGGCCGGCGGAGCGACCAACAGCAACTGGCAGACGGCCTCAGCCATCACGGCCGACTCGGCCAGGATGGACACCGCCATCACGACACTGCGCACCAACACCCAGACGCTGGCGGCCAACCTCAACATCATCACCACCCGCCAGAGCTTCACCGATGCGATGGTCAACACGCTGCAAACGGGCGCGGACAACCTCACCCTGGCCGACATGAACCAGGAAGGGGCCAACATGCTGATGCTGCAGACGCGCCAGTCGTTGGGCACCACGTCGCTCTCCATGTCGTCGCAGGCGGCGCAGTCCGTACTCAAGCTGTTCTAACCTTTGACTGAAGACCGGGCCGCGGGGGGTGCCCTCCGGCCCGGTCGGGCGAGGTGTCAGTTTTATGGCAGATTCGGGATGTAACGGGCGTGAGAGGAGTACCAGTCACCGGTTCGGAGCCGACCGGGGGAGGCTGGAGAGCTGCGCCGGCCGCCTCCGGGGCGGTGACGGTTTCTTGACGGGGGGGGCGGCGTCGCACTGCCGCTATTCGGAAGGCCAGCGGGCTGCCTGCCGGGAACCGGGCATGGCGGGACTTTGGCAGCTGCGCCTGGCCGATCTCTGCTAGGCAGGTGACGCGCGCGGCGGCGCGGGCCTGCTGCGGGAGCTCCCGTCCCGGGAGTGCGCGCCCGCCGCAGGCGTTCGGATGCGGGAGGCGTTTCGGCCGGTCGTCCGGATTCCGGTGCGGCGCCGGGCCCTCTGCACCGGGCCGCCCAGGGGCATTGGCGCGATCAAATTAGCGCGGCACACAAGATGCTAGACTCCAGGCATCAGCCGCAGCAGTCACCGGCCAGAACGCCGGACCAATCCTTGAATGGGAGAACCACCATGGCAACAAGCGATATTTCCTTGACCGCGGGGATGAGGACCAACCTCCTCAACCTGCAGAGCACCAGCCAGCTTCTGAACCGGACCCAGCAGAGGCTCTCGTCGGGCAAGCAGGTGAACAGTGCACTGGACAACCCGACCAACTTCTTCGCCGCCCAGAGCGCCACCCAGCGCGCCAGCGACCTGGCGGACCGCAAGGACGGCATGTCCAACGCGGTGCAGACCGTAGGCGCCGCCAACGCCGGCATCACCGCGATCACCGGCCTGATTCAGGCGGCCAAGGGGATCGCCCAGTCGGCGCTCTCGACGAGCGACACCAACGTGCAGTCGAAACTGGCGGCCCAGTACGACACCATCCGCAGCCAGATCGACAACATGTCGTCCGACTCGGGCTTCCAGGGGCTGAACATGCTCAGCTCCAGCAACACCCTGACCGTCGTCTTCAACGAGAACTCGTCGTCGTCGCTGAACGTGGTCGGCTTCCTGGGGAACTCCACGGGCCTGAGCCTCACGGCGGCCGGCGGAGCCACCAGCAGCAACTGGCAGACGACCTCCGCCATCACGGCCGACTCGGCCAGGATGGACACCGCCATCACGACGCTGCGCACCAACACCCAGACCCTGGCGGCCAACCTCAACATCATCACGACGCGCCAGGGCTTCACCGACAACATGATCAGCACGCTGCAAACCGGAGCGGACAACCTCACCCTGGCCGACATGAACCAGGAAGGGGCCAACATGCTGATGCTGCAGACGCGTCAGTCCCTGGGCACCACGTCGCTCTCCATGTCCTCGCAGGCGGCGCAGTCCGTCCTCAAGCTGTTCTAACCATACCAAGGTCAACCTGGAGGGGAGGCCGCCTCCAGGTTGACGCCTTGCGCCACTCAAATAATAGCTAGATACAGGAACAGACGGGGGGGCTTGGTCCCCTCGCCCGGAGGGGATGGCCAGGGAGGGGGGGCTTTGCGGAGCGCGCGGGGTCTCAGTCCACCGCCTTCATGCGGTAGCCGACCCCCGGCTCGGTCAGGATGTAGCGGGGGCGGGAAGCGTCCAGCTCGATCTTGCGCCTGAGGTTGCTGATGTTCACCCGCAGCACGTGGGGCTGCTCCAGGTAGGCCACCCCCCAGATCTGCTTCAGGATCTGGCTGTGGGTCAGCACCTTCCCCGCATGGGTCACCAAGAGCCGGAGCAGTTCGTATTCGGTCGGGGTGAGCTGCACCTCCTCGTCCCGCACGGTGACCCTGCGGTGCGGCAGGTCGACCTGCAGCTCCGCGATGCGGAACACCGGCTCGGGAGCCTGCTGCAGGGAGCGGCGCAGCGCCACCTTGATGCGCGCCAGCAGTTCGGCGACCCCGAAGGGCTTGGTGAGGTAGTCATCCGCCCCGGCGTCCAGCGCCTTCACCTTGTCGTCCTCGCGCTCGCGCACCGAAACCACGATGATCGGCACCTGCGACCACTCCCGGATCCGCCTGATCACCTCGACCCCGTCGAGATCGGGCAGCCCCAGGTCGAGCAGGATGACGTCGGGCCTGACGGCGACGGCGGCGGCGAGCCCGGCGTGACCGCTGGTCGCCTGGTGCAGGGAGAACTCCTCCGCGCCCAGCGCAGTCTTCAGGAAGCGCTGGATGGCGGTTTCGTCATCGACGACGAGGATCCGCGGGAGATTGGCCTTTCCTTGTTCAGTTATCATCGGGCACCCGTCATAACGTTTTTCCGCCCGGGCGGTTGTACCTCCCCCCCGCCCGGCGAGCATACCGGCAGCTGTGCGCACGCGCGCCTGCCGCCTGCCCAGCCGCACCACTACCGGCCCATCACTGTACCAGATGCCGGGCGGAGCGCAAGGGGATTGTCCAAAGCCCCGGGCTCCCCTGGCGAGGCAGTCCGCGCCCGAGCCCTAGATGCTGACCCGGATCGGCAGGATGACGGTGGTGAGCCCGTCCCACTGCAGGCGGCGCTGGATCGCGAAGGCGGTCTCGTTGTGCAGCATCCGGTGGTAGAACTTCTCCAGGCGGAAGGTGAGCTGGCCGGTGAAGACGGTGGAGCGCGGGTACTCGTCCCCCAGCTCCTTGCAGATCTCGACGACGCTCTCGACCACGTCGGTCGCCACCCCCAACCGGTAGTCGGCGGCGAACCCGAGCCGCCGGGCCAGGTCGACGTACTTCTCCAACCCCGCCTGGGCCGAGGCCTCCAGCGCCTCCAGCTCCTCCGCCCCCTTGAAGCTGCCGGAATCGATGACCGCGACACCCACGAAGATGACGTTCTTGTAGGTCTTGGGGAAGGTGGTGACGATGGAGAGCAGCGTGTGCACGCCGAAGCCGCTGTAGGCGGAAACCAGCTGGATGGCGGTCGTGTCGGAGGGCTTGAGCGCCTGGTCGTTGACCGGCCCGGAGGTCGGGAAGTCGAGCAGCGCCTCGTCCAGCTGGGCCATCCCCTTCCTGACCGAGATGTAGTGCCCCTTGATGACGTAGCAGCAGCCGATGACGATGGAGGTGATCAGCAGGGTGAGCCACCCCCCCTCGGTGAACTTCTCGATGATGGTGATGACCAGGATGGTGGCGCACAGGATCAGGCCGACCAGGTGGACCGAGAGGTGCCGCAGCCACTGGGGGTCGTCGTGGCGGCGCTTGATGAAGAAGCGGGACATGCCGAGCTGGGAGAGGGAAAAGGTCAAAAAGACGTTGATGGAGTACATGACGATCAGGGCGGAGACGCTCCCCTTGGTGTAGAGCAGCAGGGCGATGGCCGCCCCCCCCATCAGCACGATGCCGTTACGCATGGTGAGCCGCACCGAGAGGGCGGCGAAGCGGTGCGGGAACCAGGAGTCCACCGCCATGTTGGACATGACGCGCGGCCCGTCGACGAAGCCGGTCTGGGCCGCCAGGAGCAGCAGGGCGCCCTCGGAGAAGATGGTGACGAAGGCGAGCGAGCTCCCCATGGGCCAGTGGGCGAACAGGCCGTCGGCCAGCACCGCGTTGAGCGTTTTCCCCTCCACCGGCTGGACCCCCATCAGGGAGTAGCAGAGAAAGAGCATCCCCGCGGTGAAGGCGAGCGAGGTCGCCATGTAGACCATGGTGCGCTTGCCGGTCTGCACCCGCGGCTCGCGCATGATCTGCAGCCCGTTGGAGACCGCCTCGATCCCCGTGTAGGTACCGCCCCCCAGCGAGTAGGCGCGCAGGAACAGCATCAGGATGCCGAAGATCCCGATGGAGGAGATGTCGTGGGACAGGCCGGCGTGGAACTCCTGGACCAGCGGGGCGACCTTGTCGGTGTGGGTGGCGACGCCGTCCACCAGCAGCACGATGTGGGTCAGCACGAAGACCATGAAGATCGGCGCCATGATGGTGACCGACTCCTTGATGCCGCGGATGTTGAGGATGATGAGCAGCGCGGCGAGGGTGCAGGCGAAGGTGATCTTGTGCTCCTGGAAGCTGACCGGAACGTAGCTGAACAGGGCGTCCGCGCAGGCCGCGATGGAGATGGTGATGGTCAGCACGTAGTCCACCAGGAGGGCGGCGCCGGAAACGACGCCGGCCTTCTCCCCCAGCATGTGGGTCGCGACGATGTAGCCGCCGCCGCCGTGGGGGAAGTGCTCGATGATGCGCGAATAGGCGTAGGAGATGATGAAGACGGTGATGGCGGTGGCGACCCCCAGCATGACCGCCAGGTAGGTGTGGGTGCCGAGCGCCCGGTAGGCCTCCTCCGGCCCGTACGAGGAGGAGGAAAGGCCGTCCGCGCCCAGCCCGACCCAGGCGAGGACCGGGATGAGCGACATCTTGTGGAAAAGGTGCGGGTCCTTCAACAGTTTTGGCGCGCCGAAAACGGCCCGGATGATCTTCTGGAAAAAATTGCCGTTCTCGGCGGACTTTGCCTGTTCCATGTACTGCCCCCTCTGGAATTCCTTGATGGTACGGGACCTCTCTGCGCGATCCCGCCTCCCTTTTACAGGAACGGGGGGGCCGGCGACGCTGCCAGTGCTCCCGGCACAGCTGCCGACTCTGGGTTATGCTACCCCGTTGTCGCATAAAGGCGGGGTCAAGATTCGCTCTAATGTGTCAAGAAAGCATCAAGATTGCGACTCCTCCGTGGAATCCAGCCCCCCTCCGGGAGGAGGGGGCTACTCCTGGCAGCGGACCGTCAACTCCTTGCTGTGGACCGCGCCCTCGCTTTTGAGGGTGCTGGAGTAGAGCACGACCTCGCGGACCGGCAGCGGCGGATAGGCGAGGCCGCCGTGCCGCCCCTCGAAGGAGCTCACCCGGGCGGGAGCGCTCTCCTTGAGGCGGGCGAGCGTGATGTGGGGGGAGAAGGGGCGCTCCTCCGGAGGGATGCCGGCCGCCAGCAGGGAAAGGCCCAGTTCGCCGTACAGCCGGTCCAGCCCGTCGCTCGGCTCCACGCCGGCCCAGAGCACCCTGGGATGCCTGCCGGGGGGGAAATGGCCGGTCCCGCGGATCGCGAGGGGGAACCCGGTGAAGCGCAGCCCGGAGAGTGCCGCCTTGACGGCGGCAAAGGGCTGCGGGCCGACCTCGCCGATGAAGCGCAGCGTCAGGTGGATCTGGCCGGCGGGGACCCAGGCTGCGCCAGGGAGTTCCCCCGTCAGGCGTGCCAGGTCCTGCTTGATCTCTTCCGGGATGTCGATGGCGACGAAAAGCCTTGGCATGGCCGCTCCATTGAGAAGAGAATTTCCGGCGGCAATCTGCCCCGCGGCAATAAAAGAAGTTGACTAACGGCCGTCGTGATGCTAGAAAGTTTAACTTTGGTAAACAGAAAGTAAAGGCGCGACCGATGCTTGACGCGAGATACCTCCGCGAAAATCTTGAGACAGTCGAAGCGCGGCTCAAAACCAGAGGCGAAGGGGTGGACATCGCCCTCTTCAAGGAACTGGACGCGCGCCGGCGCGAACTGCTGCTGCAGGGCGAGACCCTGAAGGCGCTGCGCAACAAGGTCACCGAAGAGATCAGCCGCCTGAAGGACAAGAGCCAGGGGCAGGAGCGCATGACGGAAATGCGCGAGGTCTCCCAGAAGATAAAGGGGATCGACGAGTCCCTGAAGGTCGTGGAAGAGGAACTGCAGATGTTCCTGCTGACCGTCCCGAACATCCCGCACCAAAGCACCCCGGTCGGCAGTTCCGAGGCCGACAACGTCGTGGTGCGGAGCTGGGGGGAGGCCACCGAGCTCCCCTTCGCCGCCAAGGCGCACTGGACCATCGGCGAGGAGCTGGGGATCCTCGACTTCGAGCGCGGGGCCAAGCTCGCCGGGGCGCGTTTCACGCTGTACCGCGGCGCCGGCGCCAGGCTGGAACGAGCGCTCATTAACTTCATGCTCGATCTGCACACGGAAGAGCATAAATATATTGAAATGCTGCCTCCCTTTATGGTAAACAGGGATTGCATGACGGGGACCGGCCAGCTCCCGAAGTTTGAGGAAGATCTCTTCCACATGGAAGGGGTCGATTTTTTTCTCATCCCGACCGCAGAAGTGCCGGTTACCAACATCCACCGTGGCGAGATACTGAAGGGAAGCGATCTTCCGATCAGCTACGTTGCCCACACCCCGTGCTTCCGCAAGGAGGCCGGGTCCTACGGCAAGGATACCCGCGGTTTGATCAGGCAGCACCAGTTCAACAAGGTGGAGCTGGTGAAGTTCGCCGCGCCCGCGGACTCCTACGACGAACTGCAGAAGCTGCTCGGCCATGCCGAGGAGGTGCTGCGCCGGCTCGAGATTCCCTACCGCGTCGTTGAGCTTTGCACCGGTGACATCGGCTTCTCGTCCGCCAAGACCTTCGACATCGAGGTCTGGCTGCCGGGGCAGAACTGCTACCGGGAGATTTCCTCCTGCAGCTGTTTCGAGGATTTCCAGGCCCGCCGGGCGGGAATCCGCTTCAGGCCGGACGAAAAGGCGAAGCCGGAATTTGTCCATACGCTGAACGGCTCGGGGCTCGCAGTCGGGAGAACCGTCGTGGCGGTGCTGGAGAACTACCAGCAGGCCGACGGTTCGGTGCTGATTCCGGAGGCGCTCAGGCCGTACATGGGCGGGCTGGAGCGGATCAGCTAGAGCTTGGAGGAATGGCCGAGTGGTTGAAGGCGGCGGTCTTGAAAACCGTTGAACGAAAGTTCCGTGGGTTCGAATCCTACTTCCTCCGCCATAAAGATTTTTTGCAGGACGCGGTTGTTGGTTGAAACGGAGAGCTGGCCGAGTAGGTCGAAGGCGCTCGCCTGCTAAGCGAGTATACTGGGAAACCGGTATCGAGGGTTCGAATCCCTCGCTCTCCGCCATTTTTTGCTAACGCTGGCGAGGTTGCGGTGCGGCAGTGGAGGTATGATTGAAGCGATTGATGAAACTGATGGTTTTATCTCTGATCGCTATGGTCGCTGCAGGGTGTAACGAGAAGGAGAGCAGCAAGCCGGTCACGGCGAAACTGCAGCCGGTCAGGATGCCGTCGGTCGTGGTGGTACCGGACAGCGTGAAAGGGCAGTGGAAGGCGGTGAAGGTAGCCGTCGCCGACAAGAACGCCAACCGGCAGAAGGTTTACACGATCGGCATCGGGTCCAGTCTCAAGCTTCCCGATTCGGATCTGACGCTGACGGTGGATAATTTCCTGCCGCATTTCGTCATGGAGGGGACCACCCTCACCTCCCAGTCCAACCAGCTGATGAACCCAGCGGCGCAGCTCAGGATAGCCGAGGGGGGGCGGGAGATTTACAAGGGGTGGCTGTTCACGCTGTATCCCACCACCCACGCCTTCCAGCATCCGTTGTACGGTTTCACCCTGGTCGGCTTCGTTGCCGCCAGATGACATGGCATAGGCCCGTAGCTCAGCTGGATAGGGCACAAGACTACGAATCCGATGTACTGGCACAGAAGCGCTTCAAGGCGCCAAAAAAAAGACGAGAAGTAATACAGAGTGCTTGACTCCTCGCCCCGTTTTGTTGTAGTATCACGATTCGTCCGGCCGGTGATGGCCGAAACGAAACTCTCCATAGTTTTCAGCAACATGCGCCTGTAGCTCAGCTGGATAGAGCATCAGACTACGAATCTGAGGGCCGGGCGTTCGAATCGCTCCAGGCGCACCATTTACCTCCCGATGGCAAAAATAATGGCCCTTCCGCACTTCGCGGAAGGGCCATTTTTTTCGTCTGCGGTCCATCTGCGGTCCACCTCTCCCCCCCCAAAAAAACTATCGCATCCCGTGACCGCCCTAGTTGAAACTCACATTGGCTTTTGATGATCACACTTCTGCTGAGTGATGGTAAGGCAACGGATGACAAATTTGTAGTTAAAGTTCCGACTAGTTCTGCCGATGAAAGGATTGAAGACACATGGCCGATTAGGGCCAAATAATTGTGAACATGGATTATTGGAGATGCGATGAAACCGCTGAGTTTGAAAGCAAAGATTGCCCTATATGTCGCTCTTGGCCTCATCATTTCCTTTGCAGTCAATATCGGTTACTTTAGCAATGAGATCCGCCAGGTCGCCTATGATACAGCCCGCAGTAAAGCCCGCGCCATTCTGCTGCAAACCGAAAGCACCCGCGACTATATGGCTGCTCTTAGGGTGTCGGGAGCATTCAACGAACAGGAACTCAAGCGGGAACTAGACCTGAAGCTTGCAAACAGCTCTGATAAGAAGGCCGCTGCACTCGATACCGCCTATTTCAAGACCATACCGATCATTGCAGCGATAAGAATTGGAGGAGAGCATGCAGCAGAGGCTGGATTCAAGTTGCGGGTGCCCAAGGTACAGGCCCGCAACAAGGCGAACGAACCAGACCCGGTTGAGCTTGACTTGCTGAACAAGCTTGAACAAGGGAAACTGCCGGAAGCATTCATGGTCGACAAGGCTAACAAAGTCATCCGCTATTTGCGTCCGATCAAACTCACCGCAGAGTGCATGATTTGCCATGGGACACCCCAAGATACCATCAACAAAGATGGCATTGACCCCCTTGGCTTCAAAGCGGAAGGATGGAAGGTCGGTGAGCAACATGGAGCATTTGAGGTTTTGGACGATCTCAATATCGTAGAGCATGGAATCCAGAAGAAGATAGCAGTTTCCTTCGCCTTGAGTCTGGTCGTTTCGATACTCACGTTAGTTTTTCTCGTCTATGTCCTCCAAACGATAGTGATTAAACCGCTTCGCCACATAGGCTCTTTCATGAAACAGGTAGCCGATGGCGATCTCAGCAAGGCTCTTACTGTCAAGAACCGGGATGAAATCGGCGACCTGGCAGAGTCGATAAATGATGCCCTCAGCAACATGGAAGGGACCCTCGTAAAGATACTGGACTGCAGCTGCCAGGTAGGTTCCTCCGTTGGGGAGATGTACACCATTGCCGACCAGATGGCCATTGGTGCTGAAGAGGTGGCCGCCCAGTCGGCGACCGTAGCGACAGCAGGAGAGGAAATGGCTGCCACTTCCGGCGATATCGCCCTCAACTGCCAGATGGCAGCTGAAGGTGCCCGCATTGCAATCGATGAGGCGAGCAACGGCGTACAGATGGTGCGCCAAAGTATCGAGGTGATGGCAAGCATTGCCCAGCAAGTCCAGACCTCGGCACAAACTGTCGCAGGCTTAGGAGCTCGTAGTGAACAGATCGGTCAGATTGTCGGCACCATTGAGGATATTGCAGACCAAACCAATTTATTGGCACTTAATGCTGCTATAGAGGCAGCACGGGCGGGCGAACAGGGGAGAGGTTTTGCCGTAGTGGCCGATGAGGTCCGTGCCCTGGCCGAGCGTACGACAAAAGCCACCAAAGAGATCAGCCAGATGATTAAATCGATCCAGGCCGAGACAGTTGGTGCTGTCAAATCCATGGAAGAAGGTGTGTGCGAAGTGGAGCGAGGCACCCAACAGACCGCCCGATCCGGTGAAGCCATCGAGCGGATACTCGAAGAAATTAACAACCTTGCCATGCAGATCAACCAAATTGCCACTGCCGCCGAGGAACAGACTGCAACCACAAGCGAGATCAGTGGCAACATGCTGCGCATCACGGACATTGGAAATCTAGTCTCTAGCAATGCTCACCATTCATCTAAGCAGGCAAGCAACCTAAACAGCTTGGCAGAATCGCTTCTGGGTACCATGGCACGATTCACGGTAGAAGAAAACGTGACCTTAACCACCGACAAAGCTAAGGCTGCCCATCGAATCTTCATTGGCAAGATAAAAGCGCACCTAACCGGTTCCTTACAACTCGACCCCAACCAGTTACCAACGCACCTTGTGTGTGCTTTCGGAAAGTGGTACTTATCCGAGGGCAAGGAACGCTGCGGACAAATCAGTGCGTTCAGGGCAATAGATGCGCCTCACGCTAGAGTGCACGAGCTTGGAAAACAGGCTATCCAGGCCCACGTAGCCGGAAACAGCGTACAGGCAGATCAGTACTTCAAAGAGATGGTGGCCCAGTCGGAGGAGCTAATTTCCCTGCTAGATCAGGTAGCCAATCAGTGCAGGTAGCTAGAATTCAGAACCAGGTGTTTACTATCGGCTTAACCTAGCCAAACAGTCAGCGACGACGGTTGCCTCCTCAGGGCTCAGCTGAATGCTTCTATTCGACACTGCGATCCTGCAATCTTGTCAAAAGGGCGGCAGACGACTCGGCGAACGGCGGGATGACGGCATAAACCTGGCAGCGTGAAGCCACCCATTGCCCGCGGGCGGGGGCATGGGCATACCGGCTGTTGATCGCGATGCACAAGCCGTGGGGGTGTAAAAAGGTTTGTGTAAACTGCCATTACGGGGTAAACCAACTTACCCTAAGGAGCTTACATGACCATTGACCTTGCCGTTATTGATGACCTGCTTAAAAAGTATAAGAGCCCGGAAGAG
>Ga0316217_10000373_pt1 | contig 65197 bp, 62 predicted proteins | sample 1anoAmetaG_FD_203633 | JGI IMG/M metagenome (GOLD analysis project Ga0316217, IMG submission 203633) | Freshwater microbial communities from Trout Bog Lake, Wisconsin, USA - 1anoA | ecosystem: Environmental > Aquatic > Freshwater > Lake > Hypolimnion/Profundal zone | place: USA: Wisconsin... | reverse complement strand
GCCGCGGCGGGCTCGGTCGGTCTGGAGTGGCGTAGGCTTTAGGCCGCTTTGGTCCGAGTTTCGAGCTTCAGACTGCAGATGCATACCCGGTGGCCGGATTAAAGCCCGCCAACCGGAGGGACACGATGGACAGGGCATCTGGCTTACCAAGCAGGTCAGTGAATTTAGCATTTTCCCCCTGGAAGTTTGGCGGGCCGATTTTAAATCGGGAAAGGTAGAGAAGACCAGGGTTCTGGAGGGTCCCGGAGTTAACGCGCGGAAGCTTCTCGGTTTCGCGATTACCCCCGATGGGAATTCCTATGCCTACTCCTTCCAGCACACAAATCCCATCCAGGGGAATTTGTACTGCCTTTCAGGGCTCCTGTAATCGCCTTAAGAGGATCTGAAGAAGCCCAAGGACTGACCACCTGCCCTTGGAGCAGATCTTCAAGCCTGCACAATCCCATGTGCAACGGAAATCCCGGCGACCACCATGGCTTGATGAACAGGCCACCGAGGCGGGTCAGCCTACAGCGTGGAAGTGAAGGCGGAGTGGAGGTCGGAATTGCCTCTCCGGTACCTCCGACTTACCGCATCGAACTCGGTGGAACCACGGAAGGTCTCGTGGTCGCCCAGGGTGGTGGTCGCCGCAGCCATCAGGCACGGCCTCGTGCCGCCTCCACCCCTGACGAAGGATGGCACGGACACGAGCAACTTTCCCTGTCTGACGCACATGGGCGAAAAAGCCCCAGCTTCATGTGCTCGATCACGTCAGCGCCATCCCCTCGGTTCCAGATCCAGGCATCAGGGATGACGGCTGGTCCGGCAGGATCAGGCCATCCCGTGACGCTGACCCGCATTTCCAGGCCTTCAAGCCACCAAGTTCAACATTGACGGCCTTCTGCGCCATTAATAGTTGTTCAGCACTTGTGCAGCGATCCCAAGAAACCGGTAAACTTCAATGAACCCGCAGGGGCTTTCGGCTCCTTCCCAGGCATACGAAAAAGCCTCGAACCCGTTGAAGTTCAAGGCTTTGTTCGCTACTAGCGTTGGTAGCGGGGGCAGGATTTGAACCTGCGACCTTTGGGTTATGAGGGCTAAGCTCTCTTTTTCTAATTACTACAAGAAGACAAGTTATAACAATACAAATAGACCGAGTACAAAACCAGTTACAAACGACCTCAAACCAAGGAGTGCTGCACTCTGTCATCAAAAGTTTGGTGGGCCCTGGAATCAATCTGACTGCGGCCATTTCTTACCCCTGGGCTAGGGCCAGAATGGCCGCTTAATCCAGGCAGCGATGGGTTCGGCGTTCGAAAGTATCCCAACAGCCCGTGCAAGATTGAAATTCCGGTAGCCGTGCTCCGTCCAATCGACGTTTGGGTTCCATACGGAGAGCAAAAATTCGATCACGGCCTTCTCGCCGGAACTCGCGCAGGAGTATGCCCTCTGAACAACAGAATCCTCCACTACGTCGTACGGCCAGTACGCCAGTTTCGACCGCATGAACGGGAAGGTCTTGAGCAGCGCGGTCATTTCGGGATGGGCCTGGCTCATTCGCGGATCCGCCATTGGATCTCCTTTCCTAAACCAATATGTTTCTTGAATTGTTCTGAGCATCTAGGATGAAGTATCACTGGGGATGCGATTCGGTGTCTATTATGCCTTCTGAACATTTGGCAGAATCAGCTCCACGCATGCCCGAGGCCATCCAGGGCGGTGAATCCCCTTGTTACCAGGCCTAAAAGCCGACGAAAGGTTGGCGGCACCTGCGTACGGCCCGTAGCTAAACCCCTGTTGACAGCCGGTTACTTGGATCTTGCCCGAGACCTTCAAGTCTGCCGGAAGCGAACCCAGATTTGGGCAGTCTTGGATAATGAGGTCGCCATGAATCCTGGCGCCACCTCCGATGCTGGAAAGAACGGGGCACCCGATAATTCTCAGATCCCCAAAAACATCCATTTCATCCCCGATGGACGTGAGTGCCGCGTCACCAAAAATCTTTAGATCATCCGAGGTCAGGATATGGTCTCCGATCTTCGGGTAGGCCGGGACAAGACCCTCACCTAACCGTCGAGACAAATTAATGCTTCGCCCACAAGCAACGATACCGTTGATAGGCTCAGTCCCATCGATTTCGATGCTCCACGCGCGTTCATTCCATGGCTTCCAGGAATCCAAATCACCATTGTTGATGTCCTTGACAGACACGAACGCGGACTCGGCTGCCAGTAGCCGACCCAGCTCATCAAGATCAAGGCGACTGAGGCCACAAAGCGGTATGGATGCCGGATGGATGCCAGCCTTCACCAAGGAACTTTGTTGGCGAAGGAAGAGTTTGAAATCCCTTCCTCCCCTTTGGTACTGATCCAACACGGCCCGGAGGATCTCGAAGCGCCCAGTGCCGGGGAATGCGGCGCCCAGGTTCTTGAAAATCTCATTCCACCCCAACCCAGTGGATGGTCGGACATATTCGGTCACAGCAGAGAGAATATTGTCGGCGTCCTTCAATTCACCCTGTAGGAGAACGTTCAAAAGGTTGATCCAGAATCCCGGCTCCTCCGGTGCCGAAAGATAATTAAGCGGGCTAAGGATAGTGGGAAGGTCCACCTCGCCCGTGGCAAGCAGGCAATAAATCCAATTGAGGCAGTCATCTCCAGTGCTTGAAGGGACCGTATGACGGTATGGTTTCCTGGCCATTCTCGAAGTCTCCTAGAATTACCGAAAAGGCTTTCAATCACGCTTCAACGACGATCTGTTCAGATGGACGCAACACATCCGGAATGTCCCTTGAGTTTGGATGGTTTCTGAATCATCTGACGTATTCCTTCTTCGACCTGGCGTGATCATCGTTTCTCTGACTAAGCAGGTCACATCCTGCCGACTTTGATGAGAAATTCTTTCGTGATGTCAAAGATTCTTTCGAACTCGGCCACTTCCTCGTCCCGAAGTTTCTTGGCTTCCACATCCCTGCCCCCTGGTTTATCGCAAATGTAGTTAGGGCCGATGGCGACCCAGTGGCACATGAGATGGGCAAGCGCATCTTCGTTCTTGGTGGCCATTTCGAAGGCAAGACTATCTGTTTCGCTCCGGATCACCTCATTCAGTCTCCGGCACTTATCCAATAGCTGATCAAGGTCAACGGGGCTTGATAATACGACCTCCTTGGTCCACTCCCCAAGCTGCCTCTCAGCTTTCATTTTCCATGCCAGGAAGTTGGTCAAACCCACTTTGGTGTCTTCTGCGTTGAACATGTCATTCTCCTACTTCCAATGAAACCCCGATGTCTCCCACTACCCAGATTGGCCTTGCCTGGTTCCAGTCATTTGCGGTTGCTCGTGCGTTTCAGAAAATCCTATTCATGGATCGATGGCCAATTGTTCTGGGCATCTTGAACGGCCTTGCGGTTGACATTGACGTACCGCATAGTCGTTGAGATATCGGCATGCCTCATCATTTTGGACACGACTGCAATCTCAGTCTTGATTTCGAGAGCGTGAATGGTCGCGAACGACGCACGGAGGCGGTGCGGGGTCAGCCGCGGAAGGTTCAATCCCTTCCACTCCATCACAAGCAAACGGGTAGCTTCCCCGTACTTGAAGAGACCATTCCCTTTGTGTCTCCCCATGGCGGCCGATACGATACGCCCCTTGCGCTGTTCCACTGGCACCTTGTCCAGGACTTCGTAGAGCCACCCAGGAATCGGTTCAAGGGTGACCTCCCCTCCAGGGCTTTCCGTGTGGATCACCTTGTCCTCCATGTTGACCTTCTTCCACCTGATCGCCCTCGCGCCGCTCTCGGTCAGGCCAAGCAGAAGCATCATCCTCACGAGAAGTCTGAGGTTGGAATCGGGATGAAGATCGATCTTGGCCAAGAGCCGTCGCTTGTCCAGGTCCGCGAGCCCATCCCAAACAACCTTGCAGAATCCGAATTCGATGATCCCCGAAGTGAAACCTGGTCGGTAGGGATCCGCTCCCTTCCCATCGGACCTCAGTCGGGATGGCAGCATCAGACCAGATGCCTTTCGGTCCGGATGGGATTCCAGGAATTCCTTCAGGTCCAAAGGCATGGCGGCTCCTTGGCCATCAGACATCTTGGTGACATCCGGAAAACACTGGTTCTGGTCCCACCTGACCCCTTCCCATGACATGTTGAGCGCCTCCTCTTCACGCAGGCCGAGCCAAAGCATGAGGCGCACGGCCATTCCGAGGTGAGGATTCCTTGCCCTGTCAACAATCCCTAAAAACTTAGCCATCAAATCAAAGGTCAGCGTGTGGCGTTGGACCTCCTCAGGTTTTGGGTATTCAAGTTCGAACGGCAAATCAGTCAGGACCTTCATTTTCAAGCCAAAAGACATGACGTCCCGAAGCCTTTTCAGGAGCGCCCGGGCCCCCCGGGCAGTGTGGTTCCTGGGGGCGGGGGCCCCCCCGCGACCGCAGTTCCACCCCTTTGTCGAAAGGTAGGTTCCCACCGCGGCGTTCACCTCCGTGACGGTCATTTCCATCACAGGAAATTTAAGGAGTTCCGCAAAGTGGGTCCTGAGGCTGTTGACCGTGGGCTGGACGTGGCTTTTCGCGCAGATGGGCGTCTTAGTCAACTCCCACAAGTCGATCAGAGCCCCAAGGGTCATTTTTTTGGGCGCGGAAGCCAACTCCGGATTGGGTTCGGGTGGCATGCTGATCCGGCCACGCATCAATAGCCTGACATGATCCCTCAAATCCTTAACCCATTCCCGCGCGTCCTTCTCTTCACGGAGATGGGTGTTTCCCGTGAACAGCTTTCCTTTGAACATGAAGCGATAGCGATACTCACCATCTTCATGGAGCAGTAATCCACGGTTCAAGGCACGGACATGACCGGGGTTGCGGTTCTTTCCCATGGCGATCCATCAAGCCGACCAACGGCTTCATATCCGCCAACCTGGCTCCAAGGGACCTTTCAGATGCAATTGCGACATGGATTCCACCGATACGAAATAATATGGCCAACGATGACGGCATTCTGAAAGTCAGTTAATTCAGTTGGTCTGCCACAACCCATTCCCAGGCCATGGTCAAAGGGTTTTCTGGGTCGGACCGGAGAGATTTCAACATCTCCTGATCAACAGCGACGATTGCATCGAAAGCGGGAGCGATTTCGTTATTCAAGCGGCTTTTCGGATCTGCAAGCTGAAGCCGAAAGTATTCCGGGTTGCCTTCCAATGAGGGCCAATAGTCCTCCCATACTTTCTCAATCGGGAGCCCTGTCAAGAGGCGAAGGAACCGCAGCCGGGCGGAAGGATTTCCTTTCAACTGGACACCCCACTTGCTTCGCCGCCCAGTCAGGAGCCACTCGTAGGTGACGTTATATGCCGCAGCAAGCTCTTCAAAGCGCGGGAATGGGATCATCAGCTTTCCCTGGACCACAGCGCCGATGCATTCATTGGCGACGTCCAAGACCATCATGGCCCTGCCATACCCTTCGGCTCGGATGACGTTCACAAGCCTGGAATGAACGCCGGGGGATCCCTTCTGCGGATCGAACCCGAGGAGGAACCCTGGGTCCTTATGCAGGACTTCCGCAGCTTTCACCAGGGCTTCCACATCCATGTCCCTTTTCCCGGTTTCCCATCCAGCAAGGGTCGTGCGAGCCACGTTCAAGGCCTCTGCGAACCCAATCCGGGTGAACCCTGCCTCTTCTCGGTACTGCTTGACCATCTCCCCAACCCGGACCTTCTTCATCTACCCTCCATCAAGCGATGCCTCATGATAAGGCAAATTTACATATAGTCAAAGAAAGTATTTTGAGAATTTTCTTGCCAAGGAACTCAATGTGCTCCATTATTGCCTTGGAGACAAAATCATGCCATCTTCCTCAGCCCCATTCCCCACGCCCCGCTCGCCGGGGTGTCTTCTAAATGATCAGCAGCTCAGGGAATGGTGGGCGTCCCTTTTCGGATCAGACGTTCTCCCCTGCAGGCAAACCATCAGGTCCATGCGGGCCATCGGTCTCCCCCACGCCAAAATCCATGGGACCTACCTGTACGACCCTGGCCGCGTTTGGCAATGGATCCAGGGACAGATGGTCTCGGAGAACAGCCAACAGCGCGCCATGGACGCCGCGCGCGCCCACCTAGAGGCCCAGTCCAGGAAGACGCGGTCCCGGAGGATCTAGTCGTCACCGGAAGGCGATTTCGTCAATTGGCCCCTACCGTTCCCAGCATTCTTTTTCGTTCCATTCCGTTCATACGGAACAGAACGGAATGAAACGCATCCCAGGAGCAAACATGCCCCGCGCCAGAATTACCCGGGCTCAAATCAATCAAGCTGCCGCCAATCTCGCGTTCGAAGGAGACGCCGTGACCCTCGCCAGCGTGCGAAAGCAGCTTGGGACATTGGCGGTTTCGCAGACATTCATCCTGGTTTGGCCATCTAGCGGTCGAACCATAGCCTCAATCAACAGGCTCTTACCGCCTCTGCCCCAACCGTTTACCCACCCCAGTCCAACTAACTGTTCCGCCGCATCCGTTCGGAACGATTCGGAACGAAACCACCTTTAGGAGTTGCCATGCCCCGTACTGGAATTACCCAGAATCAGCTGCTCGATGCCATCGCGGCCCTTGAGGCCAGAGGGGAATCCGTGACCAAGATCACCGTCCGCAAGGAACTCGGGGACACTGGTTCGTTCGGCACCATCAGCGCATTCCTGGCCCAATGGCGGTCGAATGCGAAGGCCGCCCAGCAGATCCCCGCTGCCCCAATCCCCGATCCTGTGCAGGCCATGTTCGCGTCGGCATGGGCTACTGCCCGCGCGGAAGCCCAAGCGGAAGTCTCGGGGGAACGCGAAGCCTTGGCTGCTTCTAAGGCTTCCTTCCAAGCTGAGCTGGCTGCTGTGGTATCCGAAAACAAGGAGGCGGAGCGGGCCTTGGAAGACGAAATTGAAGAGCGTAACCGGAAGCTGATCGAGTTCGCTGACAGGTATGCTGCAACGCAACGCCGGATCGAAGACCTGGCCGAGAGAGTGGGGTTCCTGACCGCGCAATTGGAGACCCAGAACGCCCGGGAAAAGGCCCTCGAGCATCAGGTGGGTGTCCTAGAAGCCGAAAACCGGGTCTTGGGAGCCGGAAAGACGGAGATGGTGCCCAAAATCGACGCCTATCGGGGCTAAAGGCTTCATGGGGACTCTGTCACCCCGGTACCCGGAATCCCAGGTCACGCACATGTCTTTTCCGTTGCCACTACCCCTAGCAGGGATGGTCCCTTGCGCCAACGAAAGGTTAAGAAATGATCAACAGCCCTCTAACCATCCTTGCAGACGAAGAAATGTCCAAACGTCTCCGCCTGACCGCGAGAGAACGGGGCTGCCCGGTCGAGAATGTCATTACGGATATTCTGGCGGATGCCTTCGATTTCAAAGGGCAGGCTCCCTCGGCTAAGGCCGCGCCCAACCGCCTGAGCGATCCTCCCAGGTCCAACCGGTTTAGCGTGGATGGCGTCCTTGCCAGCCAGATCCGGCATGTTGCGGCAGGCCGCCAAGTCACTCCCCGGAAGGCCATCCACGAAACCCTAATGGAAAAGCTTTCAGACCCCGAACCCACCTTTTTCGATTAGGACGGACGTTGTCCATGAATGACTTCTACTTCAAGTTCTTCGCGCGCGAATTCCTCACCGATGGGGAGATTAGGCTCCTTCCCCTAGAAGCCCAGGCCATCCTGGTGCGGCTCTGGTGCATCTGCTGCCTGGACGGTTTTGTCCCGGTGGATCTGGAGGAAATGTCGATTGCCATAGGGGTCCGCATTTCCCGGCTGGAAGTTCACTTGCCCGCTTTGATGCAATTCTTTGAACTGCAAGGCAATTCCAGGCTTGTCAGCTTGCGGATGGAAAGAGAACGAGCTGCCCGTTTGCGGACAAGCGCCGGTGCTTCCAAGGCTGCGAAAGCCAAGAGGGACCTTTACGCGCATAGGGACGGTTCGAAGGCATCACTAACTCCGGAAGGGGGTGCGAGTGCGAACGCACCTACGTTTGAAAGTGCGAACGTAGATGCAGTTCATAGTTCAGAGTACATAGCCCAGAGTCGAGAGAGCAGCGTACAAAATTTAGAATTCAAAGATCAAAGTAAAAATAAAGATTCCACAGGCAATATGGGTGCCTGCCCTTCTGGCGGTAAACCTAACTTTGACCAAACTATCATTATGGTCCTGCCCTGCAACGGCGATGGAACGTCGGAATGGCCGGTGACGTCATCAGATATGACGGAATGGCAGGCAGGCTTCCCCGGGATCGACCCAGCCTACGAATTGAAAAAGATATGCCTTTGGCTGGAAGATCACCCGGACCGAGCGGGGAAAATCAGTGACATGGGTCGCTTCGTCAGACGTTGGCTGGAACGGGCGCAGACGAGCCCCCCCGCCCCTGCACGCGAAGTGAGCAATGGCACCTCCCAGTCAGGGCCTAGGACTAAGGAGGACCTGGATCATGCCCACCAAGTCGCAGGCCGCATGCTGAAGCGCCAAGCGGAAATGACCGCCATGGCTGAATCAGCTTCCGATGAAGACATACATAACCTATGGGAAGGACATGACACCTGAACTATTTTGCGCCCTCATCCTCGCCGGGATGGAAGAGAAGGAACTGTCCGCCGAAGTCCGCAAGATTCCCGGACTCATCAAGCGCGCGGTCCCACGGGAATGTGTGCTTTCTTTCACCCGGGGCCACACCCCCATCACAGGATTCGGACTGGGCGGGGCAACAGGGGGTGGCAAAACCTATGCTGTTGCCGCCCTGGTCAAATGCCTTGCTGAAATCCTGGTGCCGGAATCGGATCAGAACCAGGGGGCTCTTAACCTGAAATGGCTTTACTGGATCTCTTGGCCGCACATGGCGGATAAACTTCGGAAACACGCGGTGGATGGAACGGTAGACCACCTGGTGGAAAGGGCCTGCCAGGTTTCACTTCTCATCCTGGATGACCTTGGGAGGGAGCGAATCCGGGGATCCTATCACGATGATTTCGCGACGTCCCAGTTGGACCTGATCATCGATGATCGGCACCGCAAAGGATTTACGACCTTATACACCACCAACCTAAGCCACCTGGATTTCGCTACCAGGTACGGTGGGCCCATTACGAGCCGACTTTTCGGCATGAGCCCCCTGATCTTTATCGACGGGCTTAAGGATTTACGCCTCGAATAGCCACAGTGATCGGGTTCTCCTCTGCTTCCCCTCAAGGACGAAGCGAAGCGACCGACATCATTTCCATCGCATACCGTGCCGGGATGCCTTGCTTGCGCTTTATCTTACAGCCCTTAAATCACTCGCAGGTTCAAAGCCATCCTGGACTGTAATTTCAGCCTAGGAGCAAAGGCACCCGATTAACGATTTCTCTTCGCAAGAATTATGGAAACGGAGGTAAGCATGCCAAGACACAAGAACCCGGAAGAAGCCCGAACCATTCGGATTGCCGTAGCCCTCCGTCCCAAGGATTTTGACGAGTTGCTGGCCGAGGCCCAGTCGGGGTTGACCAGCATCAGCGCTGTAGCCAATCGGCGCATCCGCAATCTGAGACCAACGACCCGCATGGACCAGGAAGGAATCCGCCAATTGTCGGGCGCAGCCAACAACCTGAACCAACTAACCCGACGGGTCAATTCTGGGCTTCAGTCAACAATCGGGGAAGGTGACTTTCTCGAGCTAAGAAGGGTCCTCGAATCCCTTTACCAGCATCTCCTTGGGGTAGCGCAATGATCCTGAAGAAGATCCCGTGCTTGGACCCTGTTGCGATGGCCGGTTACATATTCGGTCCTGGCAGAAGGAAAGTCCCGGACCGTGCGGAATACGTGGGTGGCACCCTCCTCGGGCGAGACCCGCCGACCCTTTCCCATGAGTTGCTTGCGCTACGAAATCTTCGACCGGAAGTGGCCCGCCCGTTTATTCACGTTGCCATTTCGCTTCATGTTGAAGACCGAAGGTTGAGTGAGGTTGAAGTCATCCAAATGGGCGAGGAACTGGCTAGGGTCATGGACGTTGAAGCTTGGGTTCTGGTTTCGCACTCCGACACGGATCATCCCCATTGGCACTGGGTCGCTTCTAGGATCGGATTCGGAGGTCGGTTGACTAGAGAGCACTTGCGGGACTATCGCCTATTCGAATGCTTTGGCCGCAATTGCGAGCGATGGTTCGCCTTGAAGGAAGTGTCTTCACCGGTCCGCCCAGATCGTCCCTACGGTCGATCAGTAATATCCATAAGACCGGGCAGGGCCGAATCGGAAGCGAGGGCTCAGGGACGCCCTTTGGCCATGGGTAGGTTGAAAGCAGAAATCAGAGATGCCTTGGCCAAGGGATATAGGGGACAGGCCCTCCTGAATCATTTACGTGGAAGAGGCTTTACGTCCCGTATCGCCATGAAGCGTGGTGTGCCCTGCGGCGTGACCTGGGTAGTTCATCCAGAAGGCTTTAGATTCCGTGGTTCCAGCTTGGGACCTCAATTCACCGGAAAAACGTTTTTCAGCCGAGGAGGTTTCTATGTCAAAACCCCAGTGCACCTCAGCCCGCGCTACCGCGCCTGCCGCCGTAGGATCATCCTGCACCCCTACCACACAATCAGTTTCGAACGCCACTGGGCCAAGCTCATGCGGGAATGGAGGCGCGGTCAACAACCTGCCAAACGTGGGTGGTGGAAATCGCTTGTTTGTTGGCTCTGGGGCAACCCAGTATCCCAATCGGATATTTCGTGGACCAGGCGCGGACCCACGGCTTGAGCCTCGCTGGCAAACATGTTGGGAGACGATCTTGTCACACCACTATTCCAAGGATCAGCACCGGCAGAATGTGGAAAAGTTGAAATTTTTGGAACGGGAAAGGACAGAGCACCCTTCCAACCTCAAAATCCAGGAACAAGTCCAGGACGCAAGAAGAGCCTGCATGCTTCCCCATTGGCAATTCCCTGCCGATCGCTTGTGGGTTGCCTCCACCTCGGAAGGGCTGGTGTTCATGGTCGTCCCATTTGGATTGGGGCGGTTCCTGGGTCGCTCAGCCAAACCCACAAGGTGCAGAACCACATCCGCCGACGGACTCGCATTGATCCTGCCCATTGTCTCGGCTGGCGAAATCCCCATGGCCGAAGCTGGTGTCTGGGCTTTTGCCGCTGAGCAGCATGGCTTTCTCGCCTGCGCGGAACCGGAAGATGAACCCTAGCATTACGAGAAGAAGCGGTAAAAGTTCAACTTGACCGTGCCCCTTCCATGCCTTGAAAAAAGCCAATCAAAGACCAGTGCTTCGCCGATCAGATTTGTTGCCCTTCCAAGTGGTAGGCGATCCGCCGCGGAGGGCCCCATAAGGGCTATTGCCTTAGTGACTGCATAGAATTAATATTTGTATATTTTTAAAGGCATGGCATTTTTATTTCTACACTTCTTGAGTTCTTGACTTTTTGATGTCATAATGTAATATTGACACAAGGAAGAAAACACAGCCCTGCCATGGCCAAGATACGCATCACCATCGGGATTCCCCAGGACAGCCATTGCTGGCTTGATACTTTGGCCTTTGCCATAAAATTTGCACTCGGTGAGAAGCACCTCGGGAAGTTGTTTTTCGCGGCGGTGGCAATCGCCATGGCAAATGTTCGTTAGCACCCCTTGTCATGGTCAGGAAGATCCACATTCCGTTGGGTTGTTTAGGGGAAAAGCAGCAAATCCAAATACTTCTGATGGAGCCGATATGTGTGTCATCTCTTTTTGGTCCGACAAGGGAGGGGCCGGCAAGACCCTGCTGACCGCTATGGCGGCTTCGTTCCCCTGGCCAGAAACGCATCCGGTGGTGCTGGTCGATTTGGACCCCCAAGGAGACACCGCAGCTTGGGGGCTTCGCGCCGGGGTCCATGGCCACGCCCCTGCAACCCCTGAAGAAGCCGCTGCTCTCATCCGTACGCTCGGCGATGACCATACCGTCCTTGTTGACTGCCCCCCTGGTCGGCTCCGAAGCCAGCCAATGGCTGGTGTCGGGGTGCTCTTGGCCGATGTCCTGATTATCCCAACCGGGTCAGGCAAGCCGGACCTGGACGCCCTCGGGCGGGCCATCAAGGCCCTAGAGGAGCTGGAACGCAAGGGGGCGACCCTTCTCGCTGGAGTAGTTCTCAATCACTTCCGCGAAACCACACGAGCCCGAGTGGTGGAGGAAGGACTCCGATTGGGAAAGCTTCCATACTTGGGTCGACTGACGGAACGTGCGGCCTTCCCGGAAGCTTTTTCAGAAGGCCGAAACCTGATCAACACCGGAGGGGCGGCGTCTCACGAAGCAAAGACCCTTTGGAACAATATTGATTCTTGGCTCCATGGCGCCTAGACTTCTTGGCATCAATAAAATTGATTCCAGGGAGGTTTCATGGCCAACAGTAAAAGGGATTTAAGGAAAAACCTACTTGCCGAGGTCCTTGGCGTAGGAGCTGGTCAGGTTGAGGAGAGCGCTCTCGGATCAGGGCAAGAGAAGGTTGAGACGCGTAAAGGCTTGGGGCGTCCAGTAAAGGAGCCCACGATCCCATTTACTCTACGACTAAGGAAGGAAGCCGCCGAACTCCTCCAGCAGCTAGTTGCCGATCTTCAAGCCCGGGCTATCCGTGGCGAATTCCCTCGAAGTGAGGCCACCATTGGGACTGTCGTCGAACAGGGGTTGTTTCTGTATGCAGTAATGAATGGGATAAAGAGGACTGGTTTTGAATGATGAGGGATGCGCAGGGGGCATTCTTTGAAGCGGAATCCAGCGGGCCTTCCATAGACGATTAGGACGCCGGTTGTCGCAAGTTTATGCCAGAAAGTCGATTACCTTGACCTGTCTGTGTGGATAAGATTGGGGCTCATCCTAATAATTCTCTTAAATCTACATGCGACATGGGAGGAGAACCCTATGCCAAACATCTACTGTGACGCCTGTGGCCAAGCCCACTTGGCTGAGATCGCGGCGACCGACATGGAGCGATTCCCCAGGGAATACATCCGCATCGCCCGGGGCTCTCTCGCCAAGGCGCTCCACAGCGGCAGTTATTGCGACGGGTGCAATACCATCCTTCATGATGGGGAATTGGTTGTCCACATTGCTGGTTTCCCCCTCTTCGCCCGAGATGACGACACCTTTGAGCATCGCACCCTGCTCCTCGAACCTGAAGTGCGGATCTTCGCGGCGAAGGAAACACTCGCACAACTCGAGGGTGGAAGGCCAGGTGGACCCGAGGGAACCACTGCCCTTGGCTTTGACTGGTCGCGTGGGTGAGTGGAATTAGGCGTTGGCCTTTCCGAGCGCTGATTTTGAGAAACTGTTCGATCCCTTCTTCTCCACCAAATTCACCGGTCCGGGCAACGGTGGCAACGGCCTAGGCGAAGCTCGCCTCGACCGCCGCCCAAGAATCGGCGGCCTCGCCCTGCGGGCGAACGTCTCGGATCGGGAACGCCGGTATTCCGAGGTCCCGGGAGACGTTATCGAGCGCTCCAATCCAATCTACTGTGTGTTTCCGGCAAGAGTGCGGGACTGGACCTCCGAGGAAATTTTGGACGCGGGGCTGAAACCGAGAAAGCCCAGGCGTAGCCCCAAGGCCCTCCAATTCGCCTGGGTGGGCAGGTACATGCATGTTAATCTCTGATCAATCCAACCGAACGAAATACCAACTATTACCTTCAAGAGGAGATGTGGATGCCTAGCAGACTTGTCGTCCTGTTGTCCTTGGGCCTATGCATGGTGGTGCCGGCCAAGGGCCAAGGGTTGGCTTCTCTGGCTTTGGTCACCGTCATGTCCGGGAATGAAGTTCCCAAAGGAATCCGCGATCTCCCGTCGGAGACCGACCCGAATTCGGAATTTGCCATGACGCCAACTGAACACCAAAAGACCCTGGCTGCCATCGCTGTCCATTCCACCCGGTTCGATCGAGATGCTCCGGATTTCTCGCCCATGGATACAGCCTTTGCCAAGGCCGAGGTTATTGGCGTGGGTCAGAACACCCATGGGACCAAGGAACTTTTCCAGCTTCAAGCCCAACTGATTGAACACCTGATCGATAAGCAGAATGTCCGGGCCGTGTTTCTCGAGGACAATATGGCGAATGCCCTGGTCCTCAATGGATTTGTCCATGACAAGCCCGTGGAAAAAATGGAAGATTTCTTCGACGGCCGCATAGCGATTGGCTGGGCAAAGACGACGCCGGTTACGTCGAGTATTTGGCAGAATTTGGATTACCTTGACCTGTTCGTGTGGATTCGGGCTTGGAACAGGTTGCACCCGAAGGATCAAGTAGGGGTTTTTGGCCTGGATCCTCAATATCCTTGGGTCACAGCCACCATTCTCATTCAAGCGCTTCCCCAGGGGGAACGGGTCCGGTTTGACGGGTTGGCGGAAGGACTGGCTAAGCTTCGTGCGGCACAGGCTTTGGTAATGCAGGGGGGAGCGGTTGCCCCAGCAGAAGTTGCGAATGTGGACGCATGCCTCGCGGGGGCCTCACGTCTAGCCGCAGCCTGTGATGAGGCCGTCACTGGTGGGCATTCCAACCTTGATGCCCAAACAATCGCCTTGGCTGTTGCAGCGCTAAAATCCGGGATCGACCTGACGGGGGTTAGCCTGGATAGTTTCAATCAATGCAACTATATCCGCGACCTTCGAATGGGGACCACCGTCGCGAAATTGAAGAAAATCTGTGCCCCAACCAGTAAGGTCGCCGTTTTCGCCCATTCGGCACACCTTGCCCATAATAGTGGGAACTACCAAACAGGGTCACCCATGGGGTTCTACATTTCGCAGGATTTTGCGGATACCAAATATTGTGTCGTGTCCTGCCATGCCCTGAACGGTGTTGTGGGGGCCAGCTCTCTCCAAGAAATCAGTTCCAAGGAAATGGCCCAAACGCCAAGAAAAGACATCTGGCGTTCATATCGTTTCACGACAGGTGGCCCCGACACCTTGGAAAGCCTCCTGGTGGCCGCGAATTCGACCAGGGACTGCCTATTTCGCACTGGCGACTCCCGTTTTGAGCTGAAAACCAGGATTCCATACGCATTCTTTGGCGCGGGAATATGGGACGGCGCGAAGCTGGAAGATTACCAGGACCAGGTGAGGCCATGTGAATCATGGGACTTCCTAATCGGCTTGCGCGACACCAGCCCGACCAAGCTTGGGATCGACAGGAACGTTCTAGTCGGGCTGGATTCGGATCTGAACGTAGGTGTGAAGCGGCCATGAATTCCATTGACCTGACAAATCCTAGCTGCCTAGGGCTAAGTGGCAGTTTAAGGAACGCCGGCTGCTTCAGAGTTACGGACATCCCCATGGCCTTCGTGACCTAGTTACGCAGGCCGTAATAACCGCTCCCGGCAGTCCGGGCGATTAGGCAAACCCCGAATTGCCTATCCTTGCACTTGAATCTGACTTTGATGGCCATTCCATTGTCATCCGGAAAAGTCTCGAAATCCGGCAAAGCTGGTGGCGTTTCAGGCGCCACCAGACGCCTGCCCCTGGAAGAATCACGGCATTCATCTGGCCGGGTCCCGCTCCACGCCTTGGAGGCGGTTCAGTAACTCGATGCTATGTACAGGCTCGCCTCTGGCTTGGCCTTGCCGGATTTTTGATCGCCCTTCGATGATTCTACCCTCCTGGTGGTCCAGAAAACAGGGGCGCAGTCATTGCACATAAGTCTTAGATTTATATGATGTTTAAAAGGCAAGTGTATGTTCGTTCCAGGAGGGCACCATGCCCCGGAACTTCATCTTCGCCGCCCAAGAACCCGACGACCTGTATGGCGAACCTCGCCAGATAACCGAAGCCGAAGTCTGCGGCTCCGGGTTTGCCGTAGAGATGGAAGCGATCATCGGGGACTTGGTCTCGATCGGCATGCCAGCCGAGGAGATCTGCAGGCACGTCCTTGACCTCGGCTTGCCCGGGGAACTGCTTCGGCCCTTGTCTGCCCTCTGCGGCCTGCTCGTCTGAGTCAGTTGTGCCTTCCTGGCTTTCCGCGTCGGCTACGAGGGGCAGAGGAGCACTTCGGAGTAGTCTCCGGACCTCAACTTCCTTACTGCCGTAGGCCTTGATAAGTTCGCGCCCCAGATTGCAAGGGAACGCCGAACCAAGGACCTTGCCGGCACGGGTCCCGACGCTGGGTCGAATTCCTCAGAAATCCATTACCTACCGAATGTGAGGTCCATGATGAACGACCCAACCCGCAAACTCTTTGAAAACTTCCAGGGCCTCAAGGACCCGCATGGCTTCCGTTTTGAAGCAACGGCGGACTGGATCTCGGTCCTGGCGCCCAATCCTCTCCCGGAAGGCAACGGTTCCGGTTTGGACATGATTTGCGCAGACGATGGCAGCGTGATCGTCGCCCAAGGACTCCGGTTCGACGGAAAGGACTTTGATTCCGTCGAGGATTGGAAGGCGCTCTTCCGCGTCCAAAGCCGGTTCCGATTCCTGCGTTTCCTGACGACCATGGGGGGTTCCCTGCTCACACCGAGGTTGGAATTCTTTCTTCCGGGACGGGAGCTTCCTCCTGGGAACGATCCGGCCTACGGGCGCGTGCTTGATCTTTCCCTCGTTGTTCTTGGCCCGGCCATGGCCTACCTCCGGAAGCGGGTCCGGGATGGGATTTGGGATGAGGACCTGATCAAGGAGGACCCCCCTGAACTGAAAGCCCTTACTGAGGAGATTCGGACCATGGAAGACCGGATCCAGGCCCAGCGCCACCGCGCCGACTTCCTTCGCGAAGCCGTGGCTCCCGGCTCCAGGGTTCTTCCCAACTTCATTTGACCTGGACCATTCGCGGAGACCCCACATGCCGATTGATCCCTCTCCCACGGAACAACTCTTCAAGGCCGCCCGACGGTGCGCAACCGCTTCTGGGCAGGAGGTTCTCGGCCTGGAAGATCTTGCTATCGCCTTCTATGCCACCCAGGAAGTGCCCAGGATCGGCATTATGATCGGTGGCGTATTCGGAAGGCCTCGCACGACCGTCACCTGGCCTTCGGACATTCCCCAGCGTTGGGCCATGGCCAACGGCCTCCCCGAAGACAGGATCCCTTCGGCTATGACCTACAATGCAGCTACGAGGAAGGTCCTGCAGGCCGCCTTCGAAGGTCGGGGAGCCTTCGATCTGCACATTCTGGCGAAAGGAACCCTCCTTTCCGACACCTATACTGGCCAGGAAATGCGCCGCCTGAATGGCCCCCAGCCCATCGCCCATAGTTCTGGGGCCCCGGTCCGGCGTCCCATCATGCCCAGGGGCACGGCAAAGCAGCAGAAGGCTAACATGAACCTGCATTTGCGAGAGCGCATCCTAGGTCAGGACGGCGCGATCCAAGTCCTCGTCGAGGCCTACCATCAGAGCCTCCTCTGCCCGAGTTTGCTCGGAGCGAAGGGGCTATTCACACTCGTAGGCCCTCCCGGCACCGGCAAGAGCAGCATGGTTCGCAGCTACAGTTACGGGCTGAAAGCTATCGAGGGCACACGTGGGTTCCTCGTCATTGACGTCGGAACTTACACCACCGATTACTCCCAGGATCAGCTTTTCGGGTTCTCCAAATCCTATAGGGACGCACAACCCGGGATCCTTACTGACTACGTCAGAAAAAATCCCGGCGCGGTAATCCTCCTGGACGAGCTAGAGAAGGCGAATCCGCACCTACTCCAAGCCATCCTCGGCATCCTGGACCATGGCAAGGCTTTCGACAACTACCACAGCGAAAATATCGACTTCAGCCGCTGCTGGATTTTCTGCACGGCAAACCTCGGCCAGGAGTTCTTCCGTGAGGACACGCCCAGGACTTGGAGCCGGGCGCAGCTCCTCACCCTCCTGGACGAGGCCTGCGAGCCTTCGCAGGATGAGGAGTCCCAGGGAAGGCGCATCCTTCCCCCGGAGCTGATTTCCCGCCTCGCCAAGGGCCATGTCCTGGCCATGAACCGTCTCACCGGCACGGATCTGGTCGAAGTTTTCCGGCGGTCCGCGCGGCGGAAGTTCGCTGCATTGAAGCTGCCCAAACTCGAACTGGGCGCTGAAGAAGCTCTCCTTTGCCTCCTTGCCGAGAGCCGCGAGCTTGATGCCCGCAAGGCTGACGCCCGAGGGGACGCCTTCGCTTCCTCTCTCGTGCCCGACCTGCTCGATAAGGTGGAGCACCAATCGGCCAGCACCCTTCGTGTGATCGCGGGGCCCTCAGCCCTCGCCCTGGCACGGGCGAAGCTGGACGCGGTGCCCCTTCGGGTCGCCCTTTGGGGCTCGCATGCACCCTTTGATCCGTCCCTGTCGGCGAAAGCGCTTCGACTCCGGGTCCTTGAGGCAGGCGTCAGTAAAATGCCTCCTTTGCTTGGGCAGACCGACGTAGTGCTCCTCCATCTGCCGAAACGGAGCGAACCCAGGTGGCTGGACAGTCTCGCAGACGTTCCAGTCCTGGCCATGGCGCCGCCCTCCGTCCGGAAGCGGATGCTTGCCTTCCATTCGCCGGCATCCCGCTGGAACTGGTGTGCCCCTCAGGACGGGGCAGCCGTGCTTCGCTTCCTGGACGGTCACCGGATGGACAGGGTCTTCCGAGAACAGGCCCGGGCGGGAACGCTAGTAGTCCCTCGGTTTCTTCCGTTCGCCCGGGAGGATGGGAATCTGGTCCTTCGCCTGGAGGATGTCAAGGAAACCCGTGAGGGACCCTGCCCTTCCCCGGGGAACCGACCCCGAGCTGTGGAGTTCCCCCAGGGCGGTTTCGACCAGCTCGTGGGGCTTCAGGAAGCGAAAGACCTGCTCCGGGTGGCTGCGCGGCTCCTCGTGGAAAACCACGGGACGCTGACGGCAGCTAAAGGGTATCTACTAACCGGGGCCCCCGGCTGTGGCAAGACCTCCCTGGCCCGAGCGCTGGCGGCGGAAATCCAGGCGCCATTCTTCTCCGTGACGCCAGCGGACCTCGCCAGCCGCTTCCGCGACACTGCCTCGGTCAGACTCCGGGCGCTCTTCCAGGAGGCCGTAAAGCACGCGCCGGCGGTGATTTTCCTGGACGAGCTGGATTCTATCGGGGCTGCCCGTTCCACAGCCATGGACGGAGATACTCATCGGTGCGTGAACACCCTTCTTACCTGCATGGACGGCCTCCAGCAGAGGGATAGGCCCTTGCTGGTGTTGGCAGCCAGCAACTTCCCTGAACTGCTGGACCCTGCCCTGCTGCGCCCAGGTCGTTTCGATGGCATTATTCCGCTGGAACTGCCCAGCGTTAGGGAGCGGGAGATCATCCTTCAGCATTACCTGGCCCGGATTCCAACTCAGGGATCCCTGGACCTGACGGACCTGGCCCAGCGTTCATTCCGGTTCAGCCCGGCCGACCTGGACGGCCTGGTTCGGATGGCCGTGCAGTGGGCCCTCCGGGAAGGCCGTAGCGGGATCACCCAGGCCGACCTAGAGCAGGCGCTAGAACGGACCCAGTTGGGCCCCAGGTCTGGACGCCAGGAGAAGGCCGAGGACCGGCGCATCTGCGCGGCCCATGAGGCTGGCCATGCCATCGTCCAGGCCATAATCCGTCCCGAAGACAGGATCATCCGGCTGGACATCGTTTCCAGAAGCAACGGAGCCGGAGGGGTTACCCAGACCCTCCCGGATGAGGGCGGGATGCCAACGCCACGGTCCATCCGGGCTGAGCTCGCGATCCTGATGGCCGGGAGGGCCGGCGAAGCCATGCTGGTGGGCGGTCCGGAGAACATCACCGCAGGCTGCCGGTCGGACCTGGAGCGGGCTGCCCAGTTGGCCAGACGCGCCATCCTTTCCTTCGGCTTCGACCCCGAAATCGGAGTGGTCGCGATTACCGAAGACATCCTCGCCAGTAATCCATCACTGGCCGCCCAGGTCCAGGATCGTGTCCGGGCCTGGATCTTGGAGGGAATGCACGTGGCGGAAAATACTCTCGCCTCCCGGGAGCCCTTGTGGCGGGAGTTGGTGGATTCCCTCCTGACCCGGGAGGTGCTCAACGAGAGCATGATTCGAGACATCCTGAGGGGCTCCCTCTGATCGTTTCTACCGGAAGTTCCACGCCACCATGCTTCGCACTGGGTGAACTAGCCCGGTTGGCTGGCTTCGAGCGCCGCATGGCCATCAACCTCGAAGCCGTGGAGAGCGTACGGAGTGGGTGATAGGGCCTAGCCCATCGTCCTAGTTGGTGTAGGCTATAAATACACCATTTTGGGGTCAAAGATGCGCTACTTATGGGCCTTGCCGGTTCTGGTCTGCCTCGGATTCTTGGCGGCGTGTCATCCGCAGCCGGACGGGGTCGATCTAAACAAGGTGGTCGAGTTCTACTACGCGCCCGGGAAAAAGGCGGAAAGTCCAAAGGCCACCTATCAGCTTCTTTCTGCAAGGAGCCAAACCGAAATCAGCCTCGAGAATTGGGTCAAACAAGAGAACCTACCCTCTGCTTCGGAAGATCAACCCAAGAATCAAGCAACCGCCGACTCTGCCGAGGTGATAAAACAGGAAGCTCAGGCAGGGAATACCTATGCCCTGGTGATGAGGACCTTCAACAAAAGGACATCCACGAACACCTGGATGCAGGAAGCCGGGAAGTGGCATCGGCTGTACTTCCCAAAAACACAGGAGGAGGCAGCACGGGCCTTGAATAATGGGGATTATCCAGCTGCCTATGCCAAAGCCCAGGAATGGCTGAAGGCTGATCCCTATGCTGTCGAAGGTTACGACCTATTGGCGTTCAGCATCATAAGAGGTGGGGCCCCAAAAACAGGGAATGGCCAAACTGTTGATGATGTTGTCAGGGCTGTTCTCTCCATCAATCCGCGGGACACCACAGTGAATTTCATTGCCGCGACCTTTACTCGCGATCCGTTGGTCGCCAAGACCTTCCTGAAGAGAATCGAAGGCACAACGAGTTATTCGGGTGCTGCCATGAATTTGTGTCTCCGTTTGCCTCTGTCGGAACGGCTACAATTCCTCAACGAAGTCAAACCTGATACTACCTTGAATATTTTGCGGGCCTTGACGCTCATGCAACTTGGTCCTGCATTCCACGAGCAATGCCGAGCCCTGGTTGCCACTGGGACTTTCGAGCAAGACGCTCGCAAAAGCATGGAAGACGGGGATGCCACCTACGCAGCGAACTGGGGTGCGAGACTTGGCCTAATTGCCCTTGCCCTCGGCGATTTCGGTCAGGCCCAGCGCTGGCTGGACTATTGCGCTGGTAAAGACCCTAACAGCAAATCCGTAAGGGACTTGGCTGGGGCAATTAGGGGAGGGAAGGCCCAAATGGCTGCTTCGAGGCTTCTGCTGCAAGGATTCAACTGAAGGCGCAGGGGAGGTAGGTCTCGAACTGGAATTCTTCAGGAGTGAGAACTGGTTTCTTGGCATCAGTCAGCACTGCAATTTGCCCCTACACGGCAGAGGTCAGGTTCTGGAGGCACACGCCCTAGCCCTATGGGGATTCATTGGAGCCCTCGATTTTCTGCGGACCCGGGCCATGATCTTCGATATGTGTGGATACCCGACTTCCGGAAGCGAGGAGGCCCTGGCCGCCTTCATCCGCTAACCATTAGCCCGGTCAGGCTTGGTCCTCTTGGCCTACCAAAGGGAAACCAAATCCCCATTAAATCGGGATCTTTGGCGGGCTCCATGGGTGATTCGAAGGCCGGATTGCAGGATGATGACGCCCTAGATTTCCTGTATGTGTCGCGATCAGGAAGTCGTTGCCAAGCGCCGACTACTCCTGGGCCTCCCTCCAAGCCTCGATCATCTTCAGTGCCCGGGCGAGATAGCAACTCGGGAGATGGTTGCGTGTAATTGTGTCCTGGAGGCAGGAGCAACAGGACCCGAACGGCTGATTATTTTCGACCTCCAGACGTTTTAGAACCATTTCCAAATAGTCCACCAATGCCTTGGTCTCGTCATTCATGCGCACGATCGCCTCCACCGAATGCCTTGAACGTGACGAATACGGTTGAACCCTGGAGGGCAAGGCATGACCAAACATCTTGAACATTCAGAACCGCGGGTCCAAAGATGCGCGATCTACACCCGAAAATCAACCACCCTTGGCCTCGAAAAGGAATTCAATACCCTCGACGCCCAGGAGGATGCCTGTCGGCACTACATCCGGAGCCAGGCGCACTTGGGTTGGGAGGGAAACCCAATGGTCTTCAGTGACGCCGGGTTTACCGGAGCCAACACCAAGAGGCCTGCCTTTACGCGGCTAATGGCCCAGGTAGTAGGAGGCCAGATCGATGTTGTTGTGGTTTACAAGGTGGATCGGCTTTCCCGGTCACTGCTGGATTTTTCAAAAATCATGGGTGTCTTCGAGAAGCATCACGTCGCCTTTGTAAGCATCACCCAGGATTTCTCAACAGCAACGGCTCTGGGGAGGTTGACCCTAAACATACTCATGAGCTTCTCCGAGTTCGAAAGGGAGATGATTTCAGAGCGTACCGGAGACAAAATTGAAGCTTCTAGGCGGAAGGGCAAGTGGACTGGGGGGCTCGCCCCATTGGGTTACGAAGTCCGGGATCGGAAACTCTATGTGATCCCCTCCGAGGCCGCGAGGGTGCGGGACATCTTTGAATGGGCTTCGATAGGGCATTCTGCGGCTTGGATCGCCAAGCAGTTGAATGATCTTGAGGTCCCCTACAAGACAATGACCAAGCCAAGGCCAAGACCCTGGACTAGATACCCAATCGTTAAGATTTTGCGGAACTGCACCTATGCCGGGCTGATGAGTTGCCGCGGCGGCGCTTCGGCGCAGGGAGAGCACGAAGCGATCATCACGCCGGGCGTTTTCGATGCTGTTCAAGTAATGCGAAGTCCAAAGGTGCGACAAGCAAGGAACCTTCACTACAACCCGCTCTATATCGCTCGGGGTGCCCTGGTTTGTGCGACTTGCGATAGGCCCGTTTCCACCTCGTGCGTATGGAATTCCCTTTCACTTCGCCGTTACTATCGATGCTCCTCGAGGGCACCTGGGGGAGGCCGTCGTTGCAAAACCCGTAACGTCCTTGCGGAGCGCATTGAAAAAGCCCTACTCGAAGCAGTCGACGTTCACTTGAGGTTGGAATCCAGATGGCCAGAGATCTTGAAGAACCAATTTGACCAACTCCAGAAGGGAAAAAGGAAACTTCGCGCTGACCTCATTGAATCATCCGGCGGCAATGAAAGCCTGAATATTCTTCAGGAGCGCTGGCTTAGAACGCTGCACCGAGTCGAAGAACATCTAAAATGGTTTTCCGGGATCATCAACAATCATGAAGCATCTTGGCCAAAACTCACCTTGACTGAGAAGAACCGCTTCATCCGAACCATCGTTCTCCGGGCGACTGTAGTAAATCCCCCGTTTGGCCTCGAGGTCGTCTTCAGAGATTTCAGTGGTGACCTATTTATCCCTGAGGAGCTGGGAGGCTGACTCCTAACAAGCGTGAGCTTTCGGTAAGGCGACTGGGATTGGAAGCTAGTGCAAGCAAGGCATAAATGTCATTTATGGCGAATGGGAATCGGTCGCTTTGCTTCGTCGTGCGGCTGATACCCGTCTTACACCCGCCCTGATGGATAAAACGGTATGCTTTGTGTTAAGCATGACGACACCATTCCACAGCGCCTATTGGGCCCACCAGCTCTCCTTGCGGTCCGCTTCGGACAGCATGGAGAACCTGTCTCGGTCCTTCAGTGGGGCCAAAGTGGACCTGAACCCCCACCAGGTGGATGCGGCCCTTTTCGCCTTCAGGTCCCCCCTGTCCAAGGGCGTCATCCTTGCGGACGAGGTCGGCCTAGGCAAGACCATTGAGGCCGGGCTGGTCATCAGCCAGAAGTGGGCCGAACGCAAACGGCGGATTCTGCTGGTGCTGCCGGCCACGCTGCGCAGCCAGTGGCAGGCTGAGCTGGATGAGAAGTTCTTCCTGCCCGCCGTAGTGCTCGATTCCAAGTCCTTCAACCAAGCCCGGAAGGATGGGCACCGAAATCCTTTTGACATGACCGCCAATGGTGGGGCGCAGGTGGTCATCTGTTCCTATCACTTTGCGGCCTTGAAGGCGAAGGAGATCCGGGACATCCAATGGGATCTGGTGGTCATGGATGAAGCCCACCGGCTTCGAAACGTCTACAAGACGGGCAACAAGATCGCCAGCGCCATTGCCGGGGCCACAAAGGACTGCCGGAAGCTGCTCCTGACCGCCACCCCCCTTCAGAATTCCCTGCTTGAGCTCTTCGGGCTGGTCAGCCTTATCGATGACCGCGTCTTCGGGGACCTGGATTCCTTCAAGGAACAGTTCCTGAAGAACGGCCACGAGGAGATCAGGAACCGCACATTACGGGACCGGCTGCGCCCCCTGTGTATCCGCACCCTTCGCAAGCAGGTGTTGGAATATATCCGCTACACCCAGCGCATCCCCATTACCCAGGACTTCACACCCAGCGATGAAGAACAGCTCCTCTACGACCTGATCAGTGCCTACCTGAGACGCCCAGACCTGCTGGCCCTACCCGCCAGCCAGCGTGCCCTGATAACCATGGTTTTGAGAAAACTGCTGGCTTCCAGCAGTTTCGCCATCGCTGGCGCATTGAAAGGTATGGCCCATCGCCTGGAAGACCAGCAAGCGATACTTGAAGCGGATTTTGAAGCTCTGGGCGAATTGGCCGACGAATGGGACCCCGAGGACACGCCCCAGCACGAGGTGGACCCTGAAAAGCTATCTGCCGAACTAGCCGACCTTCAGGCCTATACGCACCTCGCGGAATCCATCCAGGATAACGCCAAGGGCGATGCCTTGGTGCGAGGCCTAGAAACGGCCTTCACCAAGGCTGTGGCCCTTGGAGCCGCCCGCAAGGCCGTAATCTTCACCGAAAGCCGCCGAACCCAGGCCTACCTGCTCACCCTACTGAATGCCAATGGGTATGAAGGCCAGATCGTCACACTCAATGGCCAGAACACGGAACCCCTGGCCCGCGACGTCTACCAGCGGTGGAAGAAACGCCATGCCGGCCAGGACATCCTGAAAGGCTCCCAGGCCGTGAACATGAAGTCCGCCCAGGTGGAGGAGTTCAAGGATTACGCCACCATTCTGCTGGCCACCGAAGCGGCGGCCGAAGGCGTGAATCTGCAGTTCTGCTCCCTGGTTGTGAATTTTGACCTGCCCTGGAACCCCCAGCGCATCGAGCAGCGCATCGGCCGCTGCCATCGGTATGGTCAGCAGCACGATGTGGTGGTCGTGAACTTCCTGAACCGGCGCAACGAGGCGGACCAGCGAGTCTTCGAACTCCTGTCTGAGAAGTTCCGCCTCTTCAACGGCGTCTTCGGAGCCAGCGACGAGGTGCTGGGAACCCTGGAATCCGGCGTGGACCTGGAGAAGCGCATCGCCCAGGTCTACCAGGACTGCCGCACTCCCAAAGAGATCCAGCAGGCCTTTGATGCCCTCCAGGGGGAACTTGACGTTCAAATTCAGGCCCGAATGAGCGAAACCCGCACCGCCCTTTTGGAGAACTTCGATGAGGAAGTCGCGGCCAAGCTTCGTGTCCGCCGCGACAAAGCTCAGGAGGCCCTGGATCATCGGCGCAGCCTGCTCTGGCGGTTGACCCAGGCGGAACTGGATGGCAAGGCCCGTTTCCACGGCGATGAGCCGCGCTTCGAAGTAACCGAAGGTTTGTTCAGCGGCCATTACCACATGCTCTGGCCCCAGGCGGACGAGGCCGGGGCCACCTTCTATCGGGAAGAGCATCCCCTTGCTTCCAAGCTGCTGCAGCAAGCCCTGGGGCGAAACCTTCCCCCTTCCCGCCTAGTGTTCAGCGCGAATGGCCAGAAGGTCAGTGTCCTGGATGAATTCCGCGGGGCAAATGGCCAGCTTTGTTTGGCCAAGCTACGCGTGGATTCGGTAGAGACAGAAGAGTTCCTGATGCTGGCGGCCCATACGGATGATGGACGCGACCTGGATCCAGAACAGTGTGAAAAGCTGATGGGGTTGGCTGCCCAGATGGTAGAGCCCACCGCGATGGTGGCGCCTGCGGACTGGAAGCCAGCCTTCGCCCCCCGGGTCAACCAGCACCTTGGCGAGGTTGAACTGCGGAACACCAGTTACTTTGAGGAGGAATCCGCCAAGCTGGATGCCTGGGCAGAGGACCTGAAACTCAGCCTGGAACGCGAGTTGGCCGACCTGGGACGCCAGATCCGGGAAGCCAAGGCCGCCAAGAAGACAGGGACTACCCTCCAAGAGAAGCTGGACGGCGAGAAAGCCGTGAAGACGCTTGAAGCTAAGCGGAACAAGCTGCGGCGGGAACTTTACGATCAACAAGACGAGATCGACGCCCGGCGCGGAGATCTGATTGCTGAGATCGAAGGCCAGCTAAAGACAGAGCATGAACTCGAGACCTTATTTACCCTCCAATGGACCCTTCTCTAGTAATCTTTTATGGATGTGCCATGCCGGAAACGACTCCAACTAACCCTGCCCCCAAGTCTCCCAATGAAGAACTTGCCGATCTTGTGGTCGTTGAGCTTCTGAAAGCGGGCCTGATCGTTGACCGAAAATCCGAAGAGATCAAGTCCAAGGTCACTGCTGGAACGGCTCGCCAGGATGATTGGCAGGTTTGGATTGAACAAGCCATCGACCAGAGAGCAAAGGGGGAAACCCATGGCGAGGCTTGAGCACTTGATCGTTGCGAACTTCCGTGGTGCCTCCAGCAAACTAAAGCTCGACTTCGACAAATCAAAATCCATTGCCGTGATCTTTGGTGAAAATGGCACGGGGAAGTCCACTATCGCGGACGCCCTGGATGCCATGGGAAACGCCTCTGCCGGGTCCCTGAATGACCGAAGCTCCGTCACGCCTAAAGATCATCTCCCCACCATTGGGAAGGCGTCGAAGGATATACAAATTGAACTGAAGGCCGGTGGTGTGACTTGGACCGCCAGTATTGGTCGGGACGGCATCCCTTTTGCACCTGACCCCCGGCCCAAGATCCGGGTGCTTCGCAGAGCGCCACTGCTGGCGATGGTGAATGCGCAACCGGCGAAACGCTACGAGGAGCTAAAACATTTTATCGACGTCCAGCGTGTGGAAACGGCTGAATCCACCCTAAAGGACGCGTTCACTTCGGCGAAGCGGGCCTTCGATCAATCGATCTCCCAAAGGAATACGGCTGAATCACAATTACGCGAGGTGTGGACGAAGGAAGGCACCCCCGCGCCTGGCCCCATGGAATGGGCTGAATCGGTGGCTACCGCCGATGCCGATGCCCTGCAAGGGAAGGCCAAGAGCCTGCGCGAGGCCTCTTCCGCCATCAAGGGAGCAGAGCAGCGACTTGCGGATTTCGACACTGCTAACTTGGCAATTGCTGCCAAGCAGGTAGAGGCAGTTAAGGTCGAAGAAGAAGCGGTCCAGTTGCCTTCGGCGGACGGAAACACCGTTATTGCCTTGGTTGGGCTGCTCAGGTCGACGGCTACCTTTCTTGCCACGGGGAGCCATGAGGACCAATGCCCCGTTTGTGTGCAGCGCATCCCCATTGATAAGTTGAAGTCTGATATTCAGGCAAGACTCAAGGAACTTGCCCCCTACGAAGCCGTTCGCGAAAAACGGGCGACAGCGGCCAAGGCTGTTCAGTCTGTCCAGCAGGCCACATTGCCTCAAATGGAGAAGTTCATTCTTGCAGCTCGCCCCTTGCTTTCGTTTCTGACCAGGGCGGACCTTGAGCCGATCTGCGCCCTGAATCTGGACCCAAATGCATACTCGGAACTAGCCAAGACCGAAGGCTTTGACCAGGATCTTGCCGTGACCCAGGGGCGCGTCCTTGTTAGTCTCCTCGCCCCCACAAATGCAATTCTCGATGTGAATGCAGATGCCGAAACTAGAACGGCTGCCCAGGTCACTTCCGTAGACACCCTGAACAAGGCCTACAAGAAAAGCGTCCAGGATTCGGAATCTCTCGAAAAAACACAGGCAGCACTCGAAGGGGCCCTGGGCATAGTCAGAAAGACTAGGATCGACTTTACTCAGGCCATCCTGAATGCAGTTTCGGGAGAGTGCAATCGACTGTATTCAGTGGTCCACCCCAATGAGAAGGTGGCCATCACAAAGTTGGAACTGGACCCTGATCGTCGAGCTTCGCTGAACCAGAAAGCGGACTTCCAGGGCCACCCGGATGTCACGCCGCAGGCCTATTTCAGTGAGTCTCACCTCGACACGCTCGCCTTCTGCTTCTGGCTAGCCCTGACCAAGCGTGAATTCCCGAACAAGGACGCGGTCCTAGTGCTGGATGATGTCTTTACATCGGTGGATTCGCAGCATATCGGTCGGATAGCCCAGCTTGTAGTGGACGAGAGCCAGCAATTCGCTCATGTGGTCGTCACCACGCATCAGCGGCAGTGGCGCGATATCTATCGAAATCCCTACGGGCCTGGAAGGCTTACGCAACTGATCGAACTCCAGCGTTGGGCGCTCGCCAAGGGTATCTCGAATTACAAGACCAAGCTGGCCGTAGCTGAACTTGTCAGCTCAATAAAGGCGGCTCCGTTCGAGCGTCAGTCTACGGCCTCCCAAGCGGGCATTCTTCTCGAATCAATACTGGATGGGTTGTCCCTTCAATATCGTTGCCGAGTTCCGCGCACGGCGGATGGCAACTACACGCTTGGGGAACTGCTCAACGCCACCTCATCGCTGTTCAATAAAGCAGAAATTCATCGCCCATCCATGGACCCCACCGGCCTGCCACAAAACCCACCACAGTTTACTCCATCCAAGCCAGGTGAGTATTTTGAAAGGCTTCGGGATCTTGCATTCATCCGAAACCAGGTTGGGGCGCACTTCAACCCGCTTGGGGCTGAAATCCCCGATAGTGAGGTTGAAGCCTTTGCGAGCCTGACCATCCAGTTCGCAGAGGGGCTCACTTGCACTGCCTGTGGTCAGATACCGGCACGAGGTGTCGGTACTCACTTCGAGTGCAGTTGCCCCAGCGTAGGAGCCACCAGAATGCTCCCAGCAATGCTCTAATCAAGTGTTTCACACATATTTCTGCAAGGGTTTCTAATGACATCGATGAAAAAAATCAATGTAGTTTCACTCTTCTCGGGGGCCGGGGGCCTTGATATTGGATTTGAATCAACAGGACACTTTTCGACGGTCCTCGCTATTGATTGGTCAGACTATTGCATTGCAACACTTGAAAAAAATAAACAGTTACACCATATGATTTCGGATTTGCCGATCAAGCCTTGGGAATCGGAATTTCCGAAAAAGGAGCCATCAATAGTTCTACTGGAAAATACCATTATCAAAAAAATGGACCTTTCGATTGTATCCAAAACAGAAATTCAAGATCTATTTCCAGGCCCGATAGATGTGGTTATGGGAGGGCCTCCATGCCAGGCCTTTTCTGTAAGAAATCGAAAGGAGAAGCGTGGGCTTCTTGATGAGGCCGGCAGAGGCAATTTGATATTTTCATTCATGGAATTGGTTGGAGATTTAAACCCAAAGGTCTTCTTGTTTGAAAATGTCATGGGACTAGACCGTGACGAGCATGGCAATTTGGTCGAAAAATTGCAGAAATATGCCGCAGAAGAGCTTGGCTACAGCGTAACCACTACGAAGGTTGTGGCGAGTGATTTTGGTGTCCCACAGGACAGGAGACGCATAATTATCGTTGGAGTGAAACGAGGCATTCATTTCACGCCCCCGGAGCCTACGCACGGCCAGAGTAGCCTATTCGATTTGGGTTCACGATCACCGCTGGTAACAGTTCGTGACGCCTTGGCTGGGTTACCAGAACCGAACTTAGATTCGGGGATACCTAACCACAAGGCGCCTCGCCACAGCGAGGAGATGATCCTCCGATTCGGAAGTGTTCCCCCTGGTAAACAAGACCCCATCCGGAAAAAAATTCGACTGCATCCAGACCGTCCCTGTCCCAGCATTTTTTCCGGATCGGATACCGGTGGCGGGCTTGCAGATATTCATCCATTCCAAAACCGAGCACTAACACCTAGGGAATGCGCAAGGCTCCAAGGTTTCCCAGATTACTGGGTGCTGGAATCGAATAGAACTGGCGAAATGTATAAATTAGTAGCCAATGCAGTTCCACCTTTGCTTGGCAGAGCCTTTGCCAACCAAATTTATTTGGCACTTTCTTCGAAAGAGACTCACGATGAAGACCAATAAACTTGAACTGCTTTGGGTTGGAAAAAACGACATTCCCAATGTCGAACCTAGAGTTCTAATTGAAGATCCCTCATTATCATATAAATCAACAGGAAATGATATCAGCAATATTCTAATCTTTGGGGATAACTTACTAGCTTTAAAGGCGCTTGAGCACACTCATAGCAATTCCATAAAATGCATTTATATAGATCCACCCTATAATACCTTTTCTGCAATTACAGAATATGATGATGGCGTTGAACATTCTATTTGGCTGTCTCTTATTCGAGACAGGCTGGAAATACTTAAAAAATTACTTTCACAGGAAGGTTCAATTTGGATTTCAATTGATGACCATGAATGTCATTATCTAAAGGTATTACTAGATGAACTGTTTGGTCGGAAAAATTTTGTCACCAGTATTGTTTGGCAGAAAAATTATGCACCCGCCGACCATAGCGTTGAAATAAGCGAAAGTCATGAATATATACTTGTTTACGCCAAAAACCGCGAGATATGGAAGGCCAACAGGCTACCTCGAAACGATGAAGTAGACAGCAAATACAAAAATCCAGATAAGGATCCACGCGGACCCTGGAAGCCAGGTGACTACACGTGCAATAAAACAGCAAAAGAACGTCCAAATCTATATTACCCTGTGATACACCCGATTACAAAAAAGGAAATTTGGCCAAAAAAAACACGCGTATGGGCTTATGGAAAAGAACAGCATTTAGAGAATGTAAGAAATAAGCAAGTTTGGTGGGGTCTAAAAGGTGAAAACAGTGTCCCTTCCTACAAAAGGTTTTTAACCGCTGTTGAAGGGAGCGGGATTGTGCCTCAAACCGTCTGGACTTGGGATGAAGTAGGGCACACACAGGATGGAAAGAAGGACCAAATGGCCCTGTTCCCGAATAATCCGTTTCCGACACCAAAACCAGAAACCTTGATACAACGGATCATCGAAATAGCCTCCAGTCCAGGCGATCTCATCCTTGATTCATTTGCAGGCTCTGGAACTACTGGAGCTGTCGCTCAAAAAATGGGTAGAAATTGGATCATGGTGGAACTCGGTGATCATTGCCGTACACACATCATTCCTAGGATGAAAAAAGTCATTGATGGCAAGGATTCGGGTGGGATAACAACCCTCACAAATTGGAAGGGGGGTGGGTCATACCGCTACTTCCGCCTTGCCCCATCTCTGCTTGAGAAGGACCCCTGGGGTAATTGGGTCATCAGCAAAGCATACAACTCCGCCCTGCTGGCTGAAGCCCTATGCAAGCTGCATGGATTCACCTACGAGCCCAGCCGTGATCGCTATTGGATGCAGGGCCGAAGTAGCGAGACCGATTTTATCTATGTGACAACCCAGACCCTGACCCAGGCCCAGCTTCGGGCACTGTCTGACGACGTGGGGGACCACCGTTCCCTTCTGGTGTGCTGCGCCGCCTTCAAAGGTGATGTTGGCGCCTTCCCCAACCTAACTTTGAAGAAGATCCCCCACAGCGTGCTGGCCAAGTGTGAATGGGGCAAGGATGACTACAGCCTGAATATCCGGAACCTTCCCAGTGCCTCCGAGTTGGGCCTGGAACCGATGTCGATACCCCCAAAGTCAACGGATCTTACCAAACCTGCGAAAAAGGATCTGGTCGCTGATGGTTCCCCTCGAAAACAGCAGACCAGGGTCGACAAAGGCGGAAAGAAGGTGAAGCCGTGAACCGTTCAGTAACTGCTATTTCAAACCGTCTGAGCCTCCGTCAGCCTCAGCGCGACTCACTAGGTCTTTTGGCCGAAATCGACGCGTTGGTGAACCCACACAAGAATCAGGACGCCACAGAAGTTCTGGCTGCCATCAAGGCCCGCTATCCCAAGGTGGAGGAATTCGAACGCGACTTCCCGTCCCTGTGCTTCGCCCTGGCCACCGGCGTGGGCAAGACCCGCCTTATGGGCGCTTTCATCGCCTACCTGCATCAGGCCAAGGGCGTGCGGCACTTCTTCGTGTTGGCGCCGAACCTGACCATCTACAACAAGCTGATTGCTGACTTCACGCCCAACACCGCGAAGTATGTCTTCCAGGGCATCACGGAATTCACCCTGAACCCACCCGAGATCATCACGGGTGATAACTATGAAGGCGGCCGCGGCGTGCGTGCCGAAGATCGGACGGATGGCCTTAGACAGCAGGTCCTTCCGGGAATGGACACGATCCACATCAACATCTTCAACATCTCGAAGATCAACAGCGAGGTCCGCGGGGGCGCTGCCCCGCGCATCAAGCGTCTGGCGGAATACATCGGTCAGAGCTACTTCGATTACCTTTCCGAATTGCCCGACTTAGTCTTGATCATGGACGAGGCCCACCGTTATCGGGCTGCCGCCGGCATGAAGGCCATCAACGAACTGAAGCCCATTCTAGGCCTGGAACTCACAGCCACACCCTTTATCGAAGGTGCAGGCAACAATCGCACGCCCTTCAAGAACGTCATCTACGACTACGCCCTGTCCAACGCCATGCGGGATGGCTTCGTGAAGGAACCCGCCGTAGCCACACGCGAGAACTTCCGGGCCTCGGACTATAGCGATGCCCAGCTCGAACGCCTGAAGCTGGAAGACGGGGTTCGGGTCCACGAGAATACCAAGGTGGAATTGGCCACTTATGCTAAGCAACACGGCGTACGCCAGGTAAAGCCCTTCATGCTGGTGGTGGCCCAGGACACCAGGCATGCCGAGGAACTGATGGTCGCTATCAAGAGCGACGACTTCTTCGAGGGGCGATATAAGGACCGCGTCATCACGGTCCACAGCAACCAGAGAGGCGAGGAATCCGAAGCGACCGTGGCCCGCCTTCTGGCCGTGGAGGATCCGGACGAGCCCACTGAGATCGTGATCCACGTGAATATGCTCAAGGAAGGCTGGGACGTCACCAACCTTTACACCATCGTCCCTCTGCGCGCGGCCAATTCCCGCACCCTGGTGGAGCAGTCCATTGGCCGTGGTCTACGCCTGCCCTACGGCAAACGTACGGGCAACGTAGCCGTGGACACCCTAACCATCGTGGCCCATGACCGATTTCAGGAGATCATCGACCACGCCAAGGATCCTGATTCCGTGATCCGCAAGGGCCTGATCCTCGGCAAGGACATCCCCCTGACCCCACAGAAGGTCATGGTGGTGCCCAGCCGCATGGAATCTAGGCTAATTGGAACACCGGTCCAGAGCCAGGATGGGGGAAGGCATGTGGAAATGCTTCCCACCGAACCGGAACCGTTCTACCGGACCGAGGCCGATCAGTCCGTGGTGAGGGCGACTTTGGACCTGTTACCCACCTATGAACGGCTCCAGGGCACCGCTGACCTGAAGAAGCCTGAAGTTTTCGCCCAGCTTGTCAGGGATGTGGAAGCGAAGTGCGCCGTTGTACCGGTTGCGGAAGGGGAAACCGCCCCCGATGTGGCTGCCATCGTCCAGAAGGTGACCGAGGTCGTGGTCCAGGACAGCATCGATATCCCAAGGGTGAGTTGGGTGCCCACAGGGCAAGTGTCTTCAGGGTTCACCGACTTCGACCTGGATACCAGCAGCGTACGCTACCAGCCTGTCGATCAGCCCATCTTGATGGAGGCCATGCGAACCAATGAGCGCCGCTACCTCGATGCCGGCGTTCCGCTCAAGCGTGAAGCCCGGTTGGAAGACTATCTGGTTCGCGAACTCATGAACCGGGATGACATTTCCTACGACGACCATTCCGATCTGCTCTACAAGCTGGCCGGCCAGATGGTGGCGCATCTTGAGAGTTACTTGAGTGACCCGGAACAGGTCCTGAATGTCCTCCAGGCTCACCAGCAGCAGCTAGGGGACTACATCTACGCCGCCATGTGCGACCACACCTGGGAGGTCAGCGAAGGCTATGAGCCCCGTGTGTCCCGCGGCTTCAAGACCCTTCAACCCCAGGCCTTCCAGGCCCCGGCAGGCGAACAGATCCGTTCGTTCCGGGATCCGGTTCCCAATCTGCAGGACATCCCCAGGATGGTGTTCGGTGGATTCAATCGCTGCCTCTTCCCAATCCAGAAATTCAGCTCGAACCCTGAGCGGATCCTGGCAGTGGTCCTGGAGAACGATCGCGAGGACCTGAAGTGGGTGAAGCCTGCCCGTGGCCAGTTCCAGATTCACTACCGCTTCGGGCGAGAAGAGCACCAGTACGAGCCTGACTTTGTGGTTGAGACCGAGTCAGCCAAGTATCTTCTTGAACCCAAAATGGCGAATCAAGTTGAGGAGCCCATGGTTCAGGCCAAAGCCACTGCCGCCCGTGAATGGTGTGACGCTGCTAGCCGCCATGCAAGTGACTTTGGGGGTAAACCATGGTCCTACGTGCTTATCCCTCATGACTCCATCAAAGAAAACATGTCGCTGGCGGGATTAGTCGCTACCTATGGCGGCATACATACTACCGCTTAACGGTAGTGAAGGATTCCTATGCAACCTGACAAATCCACCATCGTCCAACTCTTCGATAACCGGGAGCAATATCTCATTCCATTGTTCCAACGAGGGTACGTCTGGACCCTCACAGATGAGGTGCTTCCTCTTTGGGACGACATCATGGACCAAGTGGAGGCCCTGCGGGAGTTCAATGAACGGGTAGATGAGGCCGGAGGGAAGTCCAGTCATCTGAAGCCCCTGAGGAAGCATTTCCTCGGGACCCTGGTCTTGGGCTCTCCTTCAGACAATGGAACTGACCGGATTACAACCAGGGAAGTCATCGACGGCCAACAGCGGATCACAACCTTCCAACTCATGTTCCTGGCACTCAGAGATTTGATAGCACTGGGTGGCGACACTGGCTTGGCTGAGGACCTCCTGCAACTTACAAGGAACAAGGGCGACTACAAGGTAAAGAGTGATTACCACAAGGTTAGGCCCACCAACGTCGGACGAGATATCCTCCAGAGCCTAATCGAACAGGGGGGAGTCGAGGCGGTCTGCAAACGTTTCCCCTGCAAGCTTAATGGAAAGGCGGTCGAGCGCCCTCCCCTAGTCCAAACCTACCTATTCTTCTATGGCGTCCTATCTCTATTCCTTCGTGGAAAAGCCCATGACCTGCTGATTAAAACGGAACGGGACCCCGACGGCCAGTCCCTGGCCCACGCAATTATCCGGTCCATAAAACGGGATTCCGTTCTACAGGTTCCATACGGGCACCTCCCGGTTGACCTTGCCCACGCTCGCCTTTTGAAGAAGGCCCTACACGCCTGCTTCCAGATCATGGTGCTGAAGTTGGACGATCGTGAGGACGACCCCCAAATTATTTTCGAGACCTTGAACGCCCGGGGCGTCCCCCTTCAGCCAAGCGACCTTGTCCGGAACTACCTTTTTCTGCAATCAACCCGGAAGGGTGAGGACGTGGATGCCCTATACGACGAATTTTGGAAACCCTTTGATGAACACCCTGACACCGCACTCGGGGCCAAGGGCGAAAAGTTCTGGAAGGTTCAGGAAACCCAGGGCCGCCTGAAGAACTCCAGATTGGACTTGCTGCTTTATTACTACCTGGGGCTGCGCCGACAAGAATCACTGAAAGTATCCCATGTCTTCGAAGGGTTCAGGGACTGGTGGGAGTCAGAAGATCGGAACACTCGAGCTGAGCTCGCTCAATTCCAGAACATCGCTGGGTACTTTTCCACATTCCTTTCCCCCACCCAGGGAACACGCCTGGGCTCCTTCTGTCGGCGGATGAGGCTTCTCGATACAGCGACCTTGACCCCCCTGGTCCTTTACCTCCTTGAGCAGCATGGCGGCGCGACATCTGCTGTCGAAATGGCCCTTGATGACCTCGAGTCATATGTGTTTCGCCGGTTCGTCTGCGGGTTTACGCCAAAGGGTTATAACCGAATATTTCTGATTCGCATCCTTGGAGAAATGGTCCGAGATGGTTCCAAGGATCCTGGCCTACTTCGGCAAAAGCTGCACGATCTGGAAGGCGTCAGTCAACGTTGGCCGGCTGACCCGGAGTTCCGCCAATCGTGGTGCCACAACGCCTTGTATACAAACCGTGCCCCCAAGGCAAAGGCCATACTGGAGGCCCTGGAGATGGCCCTCCGAACTGGAAAACAGGAATGGCAGGACCTTCCAATAGCCCTAACGGTCGAGCACGTCTTGCCCCAGAACGGATCCACGGAGAACTGGCCTCTTACTGATACGTCAGATGAAGGAAGGGCGGCTAGGCAACGGCTGTTACACAGTATCGGCAACCTCACACTTGTGACGCCCACATTCAACTCGGCCCTCAGCAACGCTCCATTTGTGGCCAAGCGGAAAGAAATCGTCACCACGAGCTTGCTGAACTTGAACACCTATTTCCAGCAGTTCGCTGAAGATCCGATTTGGAATGAGGCTCGAATCAAGACTCGGAGTGAGGAACTCTTCGAGGTCGCGAAAAAGATATGGCCGCATCCCGGGCTGAAAACCAGTTCCCCGTGGATCCATGGGTCGTATGTGCAATCCGATAAGGAGGATCTGGATCCAGTGGATACGCCTTGGCTACCCGTTAAGAAGCCCAAGAAGAACGGGAATGGTGAACAGGGTCCTTGGAACGGCCAATACTACGTGGCATTCGGTGACGAAGAATCCCGCAACTGGGATGAGGCAATCAAATATGGATTTGTGTCTGCCGGGGGTGGGCCCTGGTATAGCAAGACCCTTGCACTCCTCCAACCAGGTGGCCGGGTGTGGGTGATGATGCCTGGCCGCGGTTATGTCGGTGTCGGGGTTGTTGAGGAACCGGTGGTAAAGGTTGATGCATTCCTAGTCACTCTGACCGATGGTCGAAAGGTCCCAATCACACACCCCGATGCAGGGATCGTGTCTAGTGGGATGTTTAAGCACCAGAACGATCCTGAAAAGGCTGAGTACCTAGTCCGCGTGAAGTGGCAAAAAACCTTCACCCCTTTACAGGCTATCTGGGAGCCAGACTTCTTTGCCATTCAACATTCCGCCTGCCGACCAAAGTCACTGGCATGGCCCCGGACCATCGAACGGCTGAAGGAAATATGGGGGATCTCCTAAGTATTTGCTGGGCATGGCTTCTCCGTGGAGGGATTCTTTTCTGGATGATTCAGGGCGCTCCAGCCGGGTCATAGCCGTGATAAATGTCCGCCTAGCACATTCCTAACTGAAATTGCGGTGGCCGTGACTTGGCGCCGTTACAAATCTCATTACAAATTCTCCTTCCATTTGCTTCTCTCCCGTTCCATTTGGTGCCATGAAGTGCCATTGAATGTCGACCTCCACCCGTCGAAAGCAAGGCCATCCAGGTGCAGCCATCCCTTTAGAATTCACGTAACATTAAGTAAATCAATAAAAGGCAAAGGGGTCCGACATTTGTCGGACCCCTTCGTGTTGGTAGCGGGGGCAGGATTTGAACCTGCGACCTTTGGGTTATGAGCCCAACGAGCTACCGGACTGCTCCACCCCGCGCCGGAATATCCAGCATAGCACGAGTGGTGACCAATGCAATGGCGGATTGAGGTAATCTCAAGGCCGATCCGAGGGAACACATGCAGCGATTGGTGAAAATAATGGGACTGGCGTTGTGGGGCCTCACCCTGGGGGCCTTCAACCCGGAGCATTGGTTCGACAAGCCCAAGTCTCCCAGGATCGTCAATTACCAGATCGAGGCGGCGCTGGACTGGCCGGGCAAGGCGCTGGAGGGGAAGGAGACCCTCTCGTGGCGCAACCCTGGCACGGCCCCCACGGGGGAACTGCCGCTGCACCTGTATCTGAACGCCTTCAAGGGGCCCCAGTCCATCTTCTCGAAGGAGAACGGGGGCCGGCCGGCCCAGAAGGGCTTCGACGAGACGGATCCCCGGCACTGGGGCTACTGCCGGCTGCACTCGGTGAAGCTGGACGGGCGCGCGCTGGACGGTCATTTCGGCGAGGACGAGACGGTCTACTGGGTGCGGCTGCCGCATCCGGTGGGGCCGGGGGAGACGGTGAAGCTGGAGGTGACGTGGGAAAGCCGGTTCCCCAAGGTCTTCCAGCGTTCGGGCTGGAGCGGGGACGGCACGGGGAACTTCCTCATGGGGGCCCAGTGGTTCCCCAAGGCGGGGGTGTACGAGGGCGACAGGTGGACCTGCGCGGCCTACCACGCCCGCACCGAGTTCTTCGCGGATTTCGGAAACTACGACGTGGACCTGTCCCTGCCCAACGCCCTGCTCCTGGCCCACACCGGCGCCCAGACCAACTTCAAGACCGACGAGGACGTCACCCGCGACCCCAAACGCCCCCTCAACGTCATCTGGAAGCTCCACGCGGAGGACGTGCACGATTTCGCCTGGGCGGTGATGCCTTCCCGGGCCTGGAACTACCGGAAGATGGAGTACCGCGGGGTCCAGGTCTTCCTCTTCTACCAGCCCGAAAACAAGACCAGCCTCGACCGCCAGGACCTCGCGGTGCGCGTGGCGCTGCGGCACGGGGCGGACTGGTTCTTCCCCTACCCCTACCCCGTCCTGACGGTGGTGGACGTGCCCGAGGAGGCCGCGGGGGCCGACGGCATGGAATACCCGACCCTGGTCACCGCCTCCTCGGTGCGCTTCGACCCCTTCACCTTCCGCAGCCAGCCGGAAGTGACCACGATTCATGAGATCGGCCACCAGTGGTTCTACGGCATGCTGGCCTCCAACGAGCCCGAGGAGGCCTGGCTGGACGAGGGCCTCACCTCCTGGTTCACCCAGAGGGCCATGGAGCGGGCCTACCAGAGCCTCCTCAGCGGCCGCCGGTTCCAGGTGGGCACGGACGCCTTCGAGCACGTGAGCTACTGGCTGGAACCCTCCATGGACCCCATCTCCAGGCCCAGCTACCTGGCCCGCACCATGAGCTCGTACTTCGTGGCCTCCTACGCCAAGCCCATGCTCGTGCTCAACCAGCTGGAGGCCATGGTCGGCAGGCCCATGATGGAGCAGGTGATGCAGAACTACGCGCGGGAGATGGCCTTCAGGCACCCCACGGGCCGGGACTTCAAGCGCATCGCCGAGCGGGTCACGGGGCGGGAACTGGGCGCCTTCTGGCGGGACTGGCTGGACGGCACCGACGTGCTGGACATGGTCATCGACAAGGTGGAGGTCGTGGACGTCCTCGAGGGCGGCTGGATGGAGTCCCCCAAGGGGGTGGTCTTCGCGGCGCCGCAACCCGCGGCGCCCGGCAGGCGCGGCACCATCACCCTGCTCCGGCGCGGGGGGATCCGCGTGCCCATCACCCTCTGGGTCAGGCTGGAGGACCGCACGGAGCGAAGGCTCCTGTGGGACGGCCAGGACCGCTGGACCACCTTCGAGTTCGACAGCCCGGTGACCGCGGCCATCCTCGACCCGGACGGCAACTACCCCCTGCTCAAGGACCGCCTCCACGCCAACTACTCGGTGAAGCCACTGCGCCGCAGCTTCCACTACTGGGCCCAGATGATCGTGGGCACCCTCACCGGTCTGCTGCAGGGCGCGGGCCTCGGCTGATATGATGCAGAGAATCGGAGTCGCATGATGACCATTCCCCAGACCACCGTCGACAAGCTCATCGTCGCCCTGGACGTGCCCACCGGAGCGGAGGCCCTGGCCCTGACCCGGGTCCTCGCCGGGAAGGTGGGCATGTTCAAGGTGGGACTCGAGCTGTTCTGCGCCGAGGGCCCCGCCTTCGTGCGCGAGGTGCAGAAGGCCGGTCCGGTCTTCCTGGATCTCAAGCTCCACGACATCCCCAACACCGTCCACCGGGCCCTGGAGGCCCTGCTGCCCCTGGATCCGTCCCTGGTGACCATCCACACCCAGGGGGGCCCGGCCATGATCGAGGCCGCGGCCCAGGCCGTCCGGCTTCACCGCCAGAAGGGCGGCAGGACGCGGCTCCTGGGCGTCACGGTGCTCACCAGCCTGGACCGCGAGGCACTCGCCCGCACCGGCTCCACGGCCGAACCCGGGGACCTGGCCCTGCACCTGGCCCGCCTGGCCCGGGAATGCGGGTGCGACGGCGTGGTGTGCTCCGCCCATGAGGCCTCCAACGTCCTGGCCGCCTGCGGCCCGGACTTCCACCGCCTGACTCCGGGCATCCGCCCGGGCGGCGTGGCCATCCAGGACCAGGCCCGGGTGGTGTCCCCGGCCCAGGCCCTGCGGGAGGGCGCCACCTGGCTCGTGGTGGGCAGGCCCATCACCCAGGCCGCCGATCCCGCGGCCGCCGCCGCGGCCATCCTGCTCGAGATGGCCGGCGCCTAGCTCCTGATGTCCACCACGTCGCCCCTCGTCTTCCGACCGAGCCTCGCCCAGCGCGCCCTGGCGGCGCTGCTTTGCGCCGGTTCCTGGCTGGTGGGCATCCGGGCCATGGGAATGCTCGTGAACGCCGTGCAGGGTCTCGCGACCCTCCTCCATCAGGCGCTGGCCCTGGGGGAACCCGCCACCCGGCTCTGGATGGTGCTGGCGATCTCCCTGCTCCTGTGCCTGGTGGGCGGGTTCCTGCTCCTGTTCTCCACCCTTGGCCTCATCCTCATCGAAGGTACCCAGGTGCTGGTGGATGAGATGGGCATCACGGTCGAGCACGGCGGCCTGCCCAGGCCCCTCGCGCGACGCCTGGGCGCGGGCCACCTGCCCTGGAAATACGTGGCCGCCATGGAAAAGGGGCGGATCTTCTTCCTGCTGCGGGGGGGGCTCCCCCCGCAGGAACCCGTCTCGGACCTGGCCGCGGCCAGCGCCCGGACCACCTTGAAGCTCCTCATGGTCGAGGAGCTGGAGCGGCTGATCCTCATCATCCTGGAAAAGAGCCCCAACCTCACGTTCAAGGATTAGGGAAAGGGACGCCATGGCCACCGCATCCATCCACTACCGCAGGCGATGGTTCTACGTGCTCTGGGTGTGCCTGCTGCTCCTGAGCCTGACGATGCTCGCGCTCTGGGAGCGACCGTCGTGGACGGACCAGGCCGCCCTCCAGGTGAAGGTCAAGCTCACCCAGGCCCCCCCGGGCACCCGGATCCTAGGCTGGGCCGGCCCTTCGGCCTCCTGGCCTGGACCTGGGTGGCCGGGAACGGGCGCCTTCGGGGAGGCCACGCTCGAACCCGATGGTTCCGCCACCCTGCCCCTCGTGCGCCTGCAGGTCGCCCATCGGCGGTGGAACCAGGGCTACATTCCCCGCGGAACCTGGGACCTGGTGGTGATCAAGGTGCTGCCCCCCACCGGCCCCCCGCGCTTCCTGGCCCTGTCGTGCTCCTCCGACATCCGGTCGGGCCTTCTGCGCCCCAAGCTGAAGACGACCTATTCCATTGGTAGTTCATGGCAAAACCTCAGGCTCGATGTGGACCTTGCAAATCGGATACCCTGATACCTTCCAACGTTCGGAGCCCCCAATGCGCGCATCCTACCTGACCCTGGCCCTGGTCCCAGCGGCCCTTGTCGCCCAAGCAACCGCCCTGCCCGACTACACCGGCATCCTGAAGACCGCGACCCCAGGCGTCGAGGACCTGCTCAAGGAGTTCCGCCCCCTGGAAGCCCTTGGGAAGGCCGAAGCCCTGATGCCGGCCACCCTTCCCGCCTTCGAGAAGAGTGATGCCAAGACCTCCCTGAAGACCTCCATCGCGTTCAGCGGGCTCACCCGGATCTACTTCCTGGGCGCCAAGGCCGCCGCCCAGGCCGGCGACTGGGAAAAGGCCCAGGACTTCTGCACGAAGGCCCAGGCCTGCGCCAAGCTCAACTATGAGGGCACCCGCGAGGCGCTCACGCCGGTCATCGCCTCCTGGAACGCCGCCATCGACAAGGCGGACAGCTTCGTCAAGGAGAACGGCGAGCGCATCAAGGCCCTGGAGGCCAAGCCCGGGCGCACCGACCAGGAGGAAGTGGAATACCAGAAGTTCGTCGCCCAGGACAAGGTCTACAACACGACCACGAACAAGAGCGAGAAGAACGACGCCGCCAAGTTCCTCACCGCCAACCTCCCCCGCTTCCGGGAGCTGGAAGCCAAGGCCAAGTCCTCCCAGGACCTGGCCCAGATCCAGGGCTTCAAGGTGGCCCAGGACAACCTCACCCAGGGGCCCAAGACCGTCAAGGCCCTCCAGGAGAACATCGAGGTGACCAAGGCCGAGTACGACAGCTGCGCCCCCAAGATCGAAGCCACCACCAAGAACATCAGCCAGGAGGCCGAGGAGATCGCCAAGGGCGTCAAGGCGACCAAGGTCAAGGCCGACAAGAAGAGTTCCATTCCCAAGGACCAGCTGCAGCGGGTCACCTACTTCGAGAATCTGCTGAACACTCCGGCCAACTACACCTCGCGCCCCGCCAAGCTGGAGCGGATGAACTTCCTCTTCCGCCTGCGCCACCACGTGGCCGGCACGCCGGTCGAGGCCAAGGTGGATGAGGTCATCAGCCGCGTGCGCGCCGACCAGGACCCCCTGCCCTCCAAGAAGGGCGGGAAGGCGAAGAAATGATTCTTCTGCGCCTGCTCCTCCCGGCGCTGGTCGCCACCCTGGCCCTACCCGCGTTCGCCCAGAACCTGCCCGAGAAGTTCAAGGAGAACCGGACCGCCTGGGAGGAGAATCTGGCCAAAGGGGTCTCGGCCCCGGTGCGCAAGGCCACGGAGGCCGTCCTCACCCAGGATGGCCCCCTGGTCAACCCGTCCGATTACAACGCCATGCACGCCCTGGTGGCCATGACGAGCCTGGCGGCCCGGGCCTGCGTCCTCGAGGGGGCCTGGGAAGACGCCGTGGCCCACCTGCAGAAAGCCACCCAGATCGCCACGGACAATACCGCCGCCGCCGATGTCACCTTCGGCAAGATCGGCCAGCAGCACCAGGACAACCTGCGGACCTGGCGCGCGGAGGTGGAGAAGCTCGCCCAGCGGTTGAAGGACCTGGAGACCCAGAGCGGGCTGACCTCGGATCAGATCAAGACCCGCACCCAGATCCAGGCCCAGCTGGACGAGTACCGCAACGCCATCACCCAGAGCGAGCGTTCGCTGGCCGAAATCGCCGGGCTCATGAACCAGCTGAAGAAGGAGCAGGAGGCCTACGGGGCCTCCCTGGCCGAGTGGATGGGCTTCCTGGCCAAGGAGAAGGCGGACCTCGCCCGCAAGGGCGGCAAGGAAGCCTACGTGGCCGAGAAGCTCGAACAGGTGAGAGCCGACGATGCCAAGCCCCTGCCCGAGCGCCTCGCCTACGCCCGGCGGCTCCTCGTGCTGGCCCCAGCCAACCCGGATTGCAACCGCCTGGTCAACAGCCTCCTGGGCAAGGAGGAGGAACCCCCCGCCCCGCCCAGGAAGAAACGTGGCACAAAGGGATAGACTGGATGCCCGGGCTTCGCCTGGGCATCCAGTGGGGGAGTCTGAGGGGATGCAACGCATGCGTTGCATCCCCTCAGTAGTATCAGAAGCCGAAGCCGACGTAGAGCTTGACGAAATCCGCGGCCGGGAAGCCCACGCCGCTGTAGTCATTGGCGTCGGTGCCCGTGAGGGTCTTGTGGTAGACGGCCTCCATGGACCAGCGGTAGCGGCCGTAGGACCGGAAGGTATGGCCGATGCCCACCGTGGCGGCCAGGCGGTTCTTGGTGACCTCGGAAGAGGCGAAATAGGCCGGGTCGTAGTCGCTGGCGCTGAAGCGCTCCATGTCCAGGGAGAGTCCCCCGATCAGGTAGGTGCCCAGGTGGCGCTGGGCGCTGCCGTCCCCCAGGAAGACCTCGGCCTCGCCGCCGACGCTGATCAGGGAGTCCTCGACGTTCCAGTTGGCCTGGCCGGTGGCGCTCCCCGTGCCGTCGAAGGTGACGCCCCCCACGTTGAGCCTCAGGGCGAGGGAGCGGTCCACAGGCCAGCTGACGGTGAACTGCACGCCCAGGCCGCTGTTGTAACCTTCGATCTGGCCGTCCGGATAGCCGGCACTGTTCAGGGCGCCCGTGGGCACGCCCAGCACGATGCCCAGGCCGTAATGGGGCTCCTGCGCGGCCAGGGGAACCGCGGCCAGGGCCAGGGTGATGGCGGTGGGGATCCATTTCTTCATTTCAGCCTCCACAGGATAGAGCCCGGCAGGGCTGTGCAGGTTGAAGCGGTCCGGGACGCCAATAAGGAAGTGCGGCCAGATTCTCGCAAGCTTTTTCGTTCAAGTGTGGCAACTCCGTGACAGAGGCAGCTAACCTAGAAAAAAACGGAGTGAGCCATGGTTTGGAAGAAGGATCTTGAAAAGCTGAAACAAGCACTTGGGCAGGAGGATCCGGCGCCCCGGAAACCGGTCCCAAAACCCGCGCCCAAACCGGCCGAAGCCAGGCCCATCGAGGATGAGGACAACATGTTCCTCAGCGCCATGGGCCATCGTCCCAAGCCCCAGGGCAAGGCCACGCCTCTGCCGGAGCAGGCCACGGCCGCCACCCCGGTACGGGCCACCCCCCCACCGGAACCGGCCGGTTCCGAGTTCGCCGCCGCCATGGGCGACCTCAAGGGCATCGTGGCCCTTCAGCCGACCGAACTGCGCCCCGCGAAGGCCCCGCCGCAGGCGCACCCCAGGCCCTCCCAGCCCGCTCCCCAACAGCCCGGCACCCCTCAGCCCGGCTCCGGCACGGAAGCGCCCAGGGCCGCTCTCCCCGAACCCCCTCCCCCACCCGTCCCGGTTCGCCCAGGCCTGGTGGCCAAGGCCCCGGAGCCGCCCGAGGCCGTCCCGGCCCTGCCCGTGCAGATCAACCTCGCGGCCGGCATGGCCATCGACGTGGATGCCTCCCTGGACCTGAAGGGCCATGGCCGCAATGATGCCGAGGAAAGGCTCAAGGAACGCATCCTGGACGCCCAGGTCCTCAGCTGGCGTTCCCTGCATGTCGTCCTGGGCCCTTCGGAGGAACTCCGGCAGATGGTCCTGGACCTCCTCAAGGGGCCGACCGGCGCGCGCATCGCCCGCTACGCGCAGGCCCCCATCCCCATGGGCGGCAGCCAGGCGTGGATCCTGTATTTCAGGATGCTTCCCCCACCCACCGAAGCCCCCTGAAGCCAGCCAGGTCCCGGTCCGTTAATAATATCAAAGGCAACGCCAGTCCCCTTGTCCTATAATCCGAACCAACCTTCACGGGAGAACCTGATGCAGATGTGGACACGGTTCCAGGCGAGCATGGTCGTCTCCTGCATGACGTTGTGCCTTGCCGGTAGCGCGCAGGAACCCGCTGCCAAGCCGGCTTCCGCAACCGGGCAGGCCATCAAGGTGGCGGCCCACGCGTCCCGCTGGGCCTATCCTACGGAAGTCACACCCCCCGCCGGCCATCAGGTCCATACGGTGGAAAAAGGCGATACCCTCTGGGATCTGGGCACCAAATACCTCGGCAACCCTTTCGCCTGGCCGCAGATCTGGGAACTGAACACCTGGGTGAAGGACCCTCACTGGATCTACCCGGGCGATCCCCTCATCGTCGATACGTCCCGTGCCGCCGTGCCGGCCGGCAAGGAACAGCAGGCCGCGCCGTACGAGGTTTCCATGCTGCGCCCCGACCTGCGCCGCATCGTCAAGCCCGTCCCGGACGAGTACGCCTATTCCTTCCAGGATTTCATCCAGCTGCCCTTCCTCTCTCCCGGCGGGGGCGCCCAGTATTTCAAGAAGAAGGGCGCCTTCCTTCTCCACGGGCACCAGGATCGGACCCGGGGCATCCTCTCCGATGGCGACTTCGTCTACATCAACGGCGGGTCCAAGGAAGGCCTCAAGCCGGGCGACCGGCTGGTCGTCACCAAGGTCGTGAGCAAGGATTTCTACCATCCCAAGGACGTCTCCCACCGCAGGAAGCTGGGTGACGTGCTGCAGCAGGAGGGCATCATCAGGATCACCACCGCCTACGAAGATTCGGCCGTGGCGGTGATCGAGCATGCCCTGGACGGGATCTACGAAGGCTCGTACGCCGTCCCCTACCAGGAACCGGCCACCATGGTCGCCGTCCCGAGGCGGGATGTCGGCAGCCCCGTGCCCCTCCAGGAACCCCTGGCCACGATCATCTTCCTCCGGGAGGACCGGCCCGTGGCCGCCGCGGGCGACCTGGTCATCATCGACCAGGGCACCAGGCAGGGCCTCAAGTTCGGCGATGTCCTGCTCACCGCCCGGCGCCGGCAGATCGACACCGGCATCATGTCCGGCGAAGTGCCGGAGGACCTATCCAAGCCTTCCACCAACTACTACCTGGGCCAGATGGTCGTGGTGGCCACGGAGGAGACTTCCTCCACCTGCCGCATCCTCCGCACCAAGGAGGAGCTGGTGGTGGGGGACATCGTCACCCGCTGAGCCTGCGGAGCTCGACCACCGTCCTCCGCCCTCGGGTGGGCAGGACGTAGGGATGCAGGGTCATCCGGCAGCGGTCCGGCGCGACGTTCCCGGCCCCCTTGAGGGCCAGGAAGGGTCCTCCGGGGATGCCGTGGCGGTCCCACCACCCCATGAGCAGCTCCAGGCTCCCCACGGCCTTGGCGACGCCCACCTGGGCCCCCAGGCGCGGAAGTTCCTCGGCCAGGCCTGCCAGGGGCCTGAGATTGGCCAGTCCCAGCTCCAGCGCGGCCTGCTTGACGAAGGCGATCTTCTTCCTGGACTTGTCCACGGCATGCACGGTCAGGTCGGGCCGGGCCAGGGCCAGGACCACGGCCGGGATCCCCATCCCCGAGCCGAAGTCGGCCACCGCCGCCCCCGGCGGCAGATCCTCCAGGAAGGGCAGAAGCGCTGCGGAATCCAGGATCAGTTCTTCGAAACGTTCTTCCTTTTCAAGGGATGTCAACGCATGGGTCCGGCTCCAACGATCCAGGAGTTCGAGGTAGCGAACAACGGGTTCCTTCATCCAATCGGGCAGTTTGGGTTCCATGGGTCCAAGTTACACTTTCCGGGGGACACTTGACTAGGAGTTTGCGGTTTTCACATAAGTTAACTTCACCTTGAGCTGGAAAATCCCCGCATGTGGAAATAGTATTGTTATGCTCAAATCATTGATTTCTGCCTCAGATATCTAGGAAATCCACACAAAAACCTTGTACCGGTATTGACAACTGAAATGCACACTCAAATACTGTAAGGATCTTGATGACTCTCTTTGAGCGAGGACCATATGGGAACCACACAGAAGCCCTTTAAAATCGATTGGTCCAGCCGCAGCAAACTCAGAGGTCCAGGAGAAAGATCCCTGGGGGACCTGTTGTTAAAACTCAGGGACAGGCTGGCCCCGAAAGCCGAAGGAATTTCCATTTCCTATATCGATGATCGAGCAATGAGGAAGCTGAACCGCGAGCACCGCGAAATCAACCAGACCACCGATATCCTCAGCTTTCCCACAAATCCCGAAAAAGGTGCCTTCCAGCACCTTGGCGATCTGGTCGTCAGCCTTCCCGTGGCCGAAAAGATGGCCAAGAAGTTGGGAGTCAGTCGCCGCAGGGAAGTTGAGACGCTCATAATTCATGGCTTCCTGCACCTGTGCGGCCATGACCACGAGTCTGACAAGGGCGAGATGCTGGCCCTGCAGGCGGAGCTGGAGCGTGAGTTCCTGGAGGAAGACCCCCTGCCCATGGCCGTCAAGCGCGGGCGCAAGCCCGGCAGCAAGGTCAAGAAGCTGAAGGACGGCAGCCGGGTCGTGGTGACCGGCCGCGCCGCCCATGCCCTGGTCCGCAAAGAAGCGGCCAAGAAGGCCAAGCCCGCCCGCAAGGTGGAGAAGGCCCCGAAAAAGGTCGCCGAGAAGCCCAAGCGCTCGCCCGGGCGGCCCAGGAAGGTCGTGGATGCCCCGGCCGCTCCCAAGCGCGTCGTGCGCCGGAAGCGTCCGCCCCTCCGTTCCGGGGTTCTGGGCTGAAAGCGAATCTGGAAGAGGCGCTCCTTTCCTAGTAAGATAGGCGTTCGGCCGTTTTCCGGCCTTCGACTGGAGCCCCTGTGCTGAATCTCCTTATGGGCCTTGGCGTCGCCATCGGCGTGGTCCTGCTCCTGGTACTGCTCAAAGTTACGCTCTGGATCGGCATCCCCCTTGGCCTGGCGGGGGGCATCGCGCTGTTCATCTGGCGTTCCCGCAAGGTCCAGGGCCAGCTGGAGGCCATCTTCAACCGGGCCGGGGAGCTCATGAAGAAGCAGCAGTTCGATCCCGCCATCGAGGTGATGAAGGAGGGCTATGCCCTCGGCCGCTGGCAGTTCCTCGTCAAGAGCTCCATCGACGGCCAGATCGGGGTCGTGCAGTACGTGCGCAAGAAGAACGAGGAGGCCGAGCCCCTGCTCCGCTCCGCCAGCTACCAGCACTACATCGCCAAGGCCATGCTGGGCATCCTCCAGTGGAAGCGGGGCGAGAAGAAGCAGGCCCGGGAGACCTTCCAGCTGGCCCTCAAGGCCGGCAAGAAGGAGAGCCTCCTCTACGCCGTGTACGCCTACGTCCTGAACGAGATGAAGGAGCGGGACAAGGCCATCGAGGTACTCAACAAGGGCCTCGCGATCTGCCAGGGCGACGAACGGCTGGCGACGCAACGCACCAGCCTTCAGAATAACAAGCCCATGAAAATGAAGCTTTACGGTGAACAGTGGTACCAATTCATGCTCGAGCGCCCCGTCATCCGGCAAGAGCCACCTCCCTACGCCCGGGTCTCCAAGCGCGCGCTCAAGGGCTGACCTCATTATTTTTCGGAGTCTTCCATGTCCGGCCACAGCAAATGGTCAACGATCAAGCACAAGAAGGGCGCCGCTGACGCCAAGCGGGGCAAGGTCTTCACCCGGGTCCTGAAGGAGATCACCGTCGCGGCCCGCCTGGGCGGCGGCGATGTGGCGGCCAATCCCCGCCTCCGTCTGGCCGTGGATCTGGCCAAGGCCAACAACATGCCCAAGGACAACTGGGAGCGCGCCATCAAGAAGGGCACCGGCGAGCTCGAGGGCGTCAACTACGAGGAAGTGCTCTACGAGGGCTACGGCCCCGGCGGCGCGGCCATCATCGTGGAAGCCCTCACCGACAACAAGAACCGCACGACCCCCGAGATCCGCAGCTGCTTCACCAAGTTCGGCAACGAACTGGGGGCGGCCAATTCGGTGGCCTACATGTTCACCAAGCAGGGCCAGATCGTGGTGGACGCCGAGGTCTCCGAGGACAAGGTCATGGAGGTGGCCCTGGAGGCCGGCGCCGACGACGTGAAGGACGAGGACGGCGCCTGGGTCATCACCACGGACCCCGCCGGCTACCAGGCCGTGAAGGACGCCGTGGACGCCGCCAAGCTCCCCGTCATCGAGGCCAAGATCATCCGCTCGGCAGCCGTCAGGGCCGAGATGGCCGGAGACAAGCTCAAGAGCTTCCTGAAGCTCATCGACCTCCTGGAAGACAACGACGACGTCCAGAACGTCTGGCACAACGCCGACTACGAGGAAGATGAGGACTAAGGCCGTTCCATCGCCTTCTGGAACCGGAACCTGACCTTGCGCGCCAGGGCCCTGCCCTCGGGCGAGGCCGGGTTGTCCTCCAGCTGGGTGTCGCCGTGGGCTTCCGCGGCCAGCAGGGCGGGATCCATGCCCCGGGCCACCAGATCGCGCACCGTGGCCTGCGCCCGCAGGCCGCTCAGTTCCAGCGCGTCCTGGCCCCTGCCGCGCCCCTTCTCGCCTGGGGCGGCGTGGCCTTCGCAGACCAGGGTGTAGCCGGGGTACTGCGTGGCGAGCTCGCTGACGCGCTTGAGGAGGGGCTCGAAGGACGGGTCGAGCTCGACGCCCCCCTCCGCGAACAGGAGCCCGCTCCGGAAGGTCACCACCTGCATCCGCACGCCGCCGAGGGCCCCCTCGTTGGGCTTGAGATCGCCCAGGAGCTTTTCCAGGTCCGCGGCCCGGTCCGCGGCCAGGCCCGTGCCGCCGGGGAGGACGCCGTCATGCTTGACGCCCAGCTCGTTCTGGACCGCCGCCAGCACCGCCTGCAGCTTGGCCTGGTCCTGGGAGGTGAGGGCGTAGACCACCGCGAAGAAGGCCATCAGCTGGACCATGAGGTCGGCGAAGGAGATCAGCCAGAGGCTGTCGTAGTCCTCCTTGCGGCGGGCCCCCCGGGAGAAGACCTTAGCCACGGGAGGGCCCGGGGCGGCGGGTCTTGTAGCGGGGGGCGAGGGAGGCGTTGAGCTGCTCCTCCAGCTGGCTGGGGTTCATCTCGTCCTTGATGCCCAGGATGCCCTCCAGGATCAGCCGCTTGGTCTGGAGCTCCTCGCGGCTGCGCAGGTCGAGCTTGCCGGAGATGGGCAGGGCCAGGAGGTAGGCGATGACCGCGCCGTACAGGGTGGACAGCAGGCTCAGGGCCATGCCGTGGCCGATGCCGCTGGGATCCTTCAGGCTCACGAAGAGGTGCACCATGCCGATGAGGGTGCCCACCATCCCGAAGCTGGGCGCGGCGGTGGCGATGAAGCGGAAGATCTCCTGGCCCAGGCTGTGCCGCTCCTGGGTGGAGTACATCTCCTGGGTCAGCAGGTCGCTGATGTGGTCGCGGCCCACGCCGTCCACCACCATCTGGATGCCCTGCTTCATGAAGGAGTCCGTGGGCAGATGGTCCTCCAGGCCCAGGAAGCCGTCCCTGCGGGCCCGCTGGGAGAGGGCCACCAGCTCGTTCACCGTCTGCTGGGGGGTGGCGGGATGGGTGAGGAAGGCCCGGGAGGCCACCGCGAAGGCGGAACGCACGTTGCTCAGGGGGAAGCGGATCAGGGTCGAGGCGATGATCCCCCCGATCACCACGATCATGGCCTCCGGGTAGAGGAAGATGCGGGGGTTCGGACCCATGGAGATGGCCAGCGCCAGAAGACCTAGGCCGAGCAGCAAGCCGATCAGGGTTCCACGGTCCATGGGGGGTGCCTCGGTAGGAGTTGTGTCTGAAGATTAACAAGAAACGGGCAGCAAAGCCCTCCCTCAGAGCAGCAGCCCCGGAGGCTGGCCCATGGCCAGGCGCACGAGGGCGATGCTGGGATCCACGGCGCCGTCACGGCGGCGGATGAGGATGGGCTGCGCCACGGCCGGAAGACCGGCGGCCTGGGCGAAGCCCTCCGGGAGGTCGCCCCGGCGGCAGCCGGCGAACAGCGCGATGCCGTAGGGGTCCCCCTCCTTGAAGAGCACGTCCTGGCGCCGCAGCAGGAGCAGGCCGGCCCCCTCGTAAGCCCGGGCGGCCCGCTCCAGCTGGTCCAGGGGAAACACACAGACGAACAACCCACCCGGCGCCAGGATCCGGGCGGCGGCGAGGGCGTAGTCGCCGATATCCCCGCGCACTTCAAGGCGGGCGGGCACCGCCTGGGGATGCGCGGCCTGCACCTTGGAGCCCACCGGCCAGTACGGGGGCGAACCCAGGACCAGGTCGAAGGGGGCCTCCCCTTCGAACAGCGCCGGATCCCTCAGGTCCCCCTCGTGGAGGGTGTAGCGGTCCTGGAGGCCGTTGTAGGCGACGCTCCGGCGGGCCAGGGCGATGGAGATGGCCTGGGCCTCCACGGTGTGGATCCGGGCCCCGGGACAGCGCCAGGCCACGGCGGTGGCCACGCTGCCGATGCCCGAGCCCAGGTCCGCCACCCGGCCGGGCCTGGGGCACCAGGTGGAGCCGAACCAGGCCGTGAGGATGTCGTCGGTGGAAAAGCGGTGGCCGCGCCGGTACTGGAACAGACGGTAGTGGCCGCAGATGTAGTCGAGGGTCTCGTCCTCCCCCGGTTCCAGCCCTCCGGGCGGCCGCGGGCCGGGACGTACCCAGCCCTTGAAGATATCGTCATTCGTCATCCGTACCTTCTCCTGACATCACGGAGGGGGGACCACCCGGTCGCTGCGCTCCCTCTGCGTCCCCCCTCAGACTCCCCCACTCCCCCTCCGGGCCGAGCCCAGACGGTGAGTCCAGGTCATCAAGCCCGTCGAACAGGCCGCCTTCCGGCAAGGGGGGTTCCAGCTGGGCCAGGGCCAGGGCCTCCAGGTTGGCTTCTCCGAAATCGCCGAGCCGGGGCAGGTCGTTAAGGCTCCTGAGGCCGAAGTGCACGAGGAACTTCATGGTGGTGGCGTACATCATGGGCCGGCCCACCACGGTCTTGCGCCCGGCGGGGGTGACGAGTTCCCGCTCCAGGAGGCTCTTCACCTGGTGGGCGCAGCTGGTGACGCCGCGGAGCTCGTTGAGCTCGGGGATCGTCACGGGCTGGCGGTAGGCGATGATGGCCAGGGTCTCGATCTGGGCCGGGGTGAGCTTGCCGCTGCGGGTGATGGTCACCAGGCGCGAAACCATGGCCGAATACTCCGGGGCCGCCGCCAGGCGCCAGCCGCCTCCCACCTCGAGCAGGCGCATGCCCCTGGGGGGCTGGAGCCGCTCGGCCAGCTTTTCCAGGCCCAGGCGCAGGGTGCCCTCGCCCAGGCCGGTGATTTCCCGGAGCCGGTCCATGATCAGCACCTCGCCGCTGGCCACCAGGATCGCCTCCAGGGCCCCCGGCAGGTCCCCCCCGGCCTCCCACAGGGGCTCGGAATCCTGGAAGATCCCCTCGGCGTCCGGGGTCATGGGCAGCAGCCCAGGCGCTGGCCCACCCGGATCACCCCTTCCCGCCGCGAGGGCGTCCAGGAGTCGGCCCGGGGCCCGCCGATGAGCAGCACCACCGTGGACCCGAACTGGAACGTCCCCAGGTCGTCGCCGGGGGCGCAGGGGAGCCCGGACACCGGGAAGGATCCGTCCCTGGGCAGGATCCGGCCTTCCAGCCAGCGACCGTCGATGACCACGCCCCCCACATGGGTGGCGCCCACGGCCACGGCCGCCACCTCCAGCCCGTCGTCGGGGCCCTCGCCCCGGGCCACCCAGGTGGCGCGGCGGTTGCGCTCGTAAAGGCGCGGCACATGGGCCGTGCTGGCGTCGTTCACGGGCCACAGCTCCCCTTCCACGCGGCCCACCGCCGTCACCCGGCCCCGGATGGGCACATGGATGCGGTGGTAGTCCCGGGGGGAGAGGTAGAGGGTGAGGAAATGGCCCCCCTCGAAGCGCCCGGCGTCCGGATCATGCTTGAGCAGCTCCCCGATGCCGTAGGGCAGGCCCTTGGCCTGGATGGCCCGGCCGGCCTCGATGCGCCCGCAGGCGATGATCCGGCCGTCCACGGGGCTGTTGACGAAACCCGGGGCCTCCCCCTCCTGGGGACGCGCGCCCGGCTTCAGGCGCCGGGTGAAGAGGGCCTGCAGGCTGGGATACTCGGCCAGGGGCCGTTCGGCCTCCGCCAGGTCCAGCCCGTAGGCCTTGGCGAAGCGGCCCAGGACCTGTCCCCTCAAGGCTCCGGGCAGGGAGAGGCCCGCGGCCCACCCCGCCGCGGCGGAGCCGAGCTTCTTGGGGTAAAGGCGAAGTAGGTTAAGGGATAACGGCCAGCTGCTCATTGCCAACCACGTTAGCACGGCCAGGGCCGCTCCCCATGCCAGGAGACGCCGGCCGGCGCGGCCACGCCCGCGACCCTGCCGACGACCTGGGCCTCGCCACCCCCTGCCCCGCTCGGTTCTGCTCCGCGACCGGATGCCTCCCCCCTGCGACCGGTTACCCACTTTTCCTCCCCGGAGGCCGGGGATGGCTTCAACCTGGTACCGATCCCGAACCCAGAAACAGACGTTCCCATGCCTGTCCAAGGTAACCGGGACCGAGGTCGCGTTAGATTCGATATTTTTTTAATGATTCGCGTCACAACGCACCCTCCGACCATGTCGGCTTCCAGTTTTTTCAGGCACAATCCCAGATATTGATGGCGTTTACCGGTGCTTTTCGCTAGGCCGGAACCGCCCTCGGGCGGATCCTCCGCTCCCCCTCACGGACAAGGAGAGGCCGATGGCCGGCGTCACTTATGCAACCACCACCGAATCCCTTGCCGCCCAGGTCCGGCAGCATCTGGGCGTCAACCTGAGCCACTGCTACCAGTGCGGCAAATGCGCCGCCGGGTGCCCCGTGGCCGAGGACATGGACATGACCTCCTGCCGGTTGCTCCGCCTGCTCCAGCTGCAGCAGCCCGCCCTGGACCAGCGGGTCCTGGCCAGCGAAGGCATCTGGCTCTGCCTGACCTGCGAGACCTGCTCCACCCGCTGCCCCCAGGAGGTGGAGGTGGCCAAGGTCATGGATTTCGTGCGCAGCGAGGCCATCGCGCGCGACGTCGCCCATCCCAGGTCCAGGGACATCCTGTCCTTCCACAGGGCCTTCCTGGATTCCATCCGGACCACGGGCAGGCTCTACGAGATCGGCCTGGTGGCGGACTACAAGGTGCGGAGCCGGCACGTCCTCAAGGACGTGGCCCTGGCCCCGAAGATGTACCTGCGCGGCAAGCTCCCGCTGCTGCCCCACCTCATAAAGGGGCGGGACGAGGTGAAGCGCATCTTCCAGCGCACGCTGGGAAGGCGGAGGTGACCCCATGAGAATCGGCTACTACCCCGGGTGCTCCCTCCTGGGTTCGAGCAGGGAGTTCGACGAGTCCGTGCGCGCCCTCGCCGGCGCCCTGGGCCTGGAGCTGGTGCAGGTGCCCGACTGGAACTGCTGCGGGGCCTCCAGCGCCCACGTCCTGGACCACAAGCTCTCCCTCGCCCTGCCGGCCCGGATCCTGGCCCAGGCCGAGGCTGCGGGCCTGGAGGAGATCCTGGCCCCCTGCGCGGCCTGCTACAACCGCCTCGCCTCCGCCCGGGACGCCCTGGACAAGGACCCGGTCCTGGCCCGGGAGATGGAGAAGGTCATCGGCCGCCCCGCCACCCACAAGGTGCGGGTCGTGAACATCCTCGAGGTTCTGGACCGCTTCAAGGACACCCTCCCCGGCCTGCTCAAGGTTCCCTTCGCCCACAAGGTGGCCTGCTACTACGGGTGCCTCCTGGTGCGTCCCGCCAAGGTCCTGCACTTCGACCGCGCCGAGGACCCGCAGTCCATGGACCGCCTCGCGGCCGCCGCCGGCGCCGCGCCCCTGGACTGGAACTACAAGACCGAGTGCTGCGGCGCGGCCTTCTCGGTGACCCGCACGGACCTGGTGGCCAGGCTGTCCGGGAAGATCGTGGCGGACGCCGTGAGGGCCGGCGCCGAGGCCATCCTCGTGGCCTGCCCCATGTGCCAGTCGAACCTCGACATGCGCCGCACCGAGAGCAACGCCTACCTGGGCGCCGACCACCAGATCCCCGTCCTGTTCATCACCCAGGCCCTGGGCCTGGCGCTGGGCATCGACGCCAACCGGCTGGGGCTGCAGCGCCACATGGTGCCTGCCACCTTCGCCCCCGCCGCCGTCTGAGGAGCCCACCATGTCACGTATCGGCGTATTCACCTGCCACTGCGGAGAGAACATCGGCGCCACCGTGGACTGCGCCAAGGTCGCCGCGTGCACCCGGAACGTCCCCGGGGTGGTCCACAGCGTGGACTACAAGTACATGTGCTCGGACCCCGGCCAGACCCTGATCAAGGAGGCCATCAAGGAGCACAACCTCACCGGCGTGGTGGTGGCGGCCTGCTCCCCCCGCATGCACGAGCCCACCTTCCGGGCCGCCGTGGCCGAGGCCGGGCTCAACCCCTACCTCTGCGAAATGGCCAACCTGCGCGAGCACTGCTCCTGGGTGCACGGCAAGGCCGACGCCACCACGGACAAGGCCGCCGACCTCATCCGGGTCATGGTGGAGAAGGTCAAGCACAACGAACCGCTCCACCCCATCAAGGTGCCCGTCACCAAGCGCGCCCTGGTGCTGGGCGGGGGCATCGCCGGCATCCAGGCCGCGCTGGACATCGCCAACTGCGGCCACCAGGTGGTGCTGGTGGAGAAGTCGCCCTCCATCGGCGGCCACATGAGCCAGCTCTCGGAGACCTTCCCGACCCTGGACTGCTCCCAGTGCATCCTCACGCCACGCATGGTCGAGGCGGCCCGCCACCCCAACCTCACCCTCATGACCTACGCCGAACTGGAGAAGCTCGAGGGCTTCATCGGCAACTTCAAGGCCACGATCCGGAAGAAGGCCCGCCAGCTGGACGAGAAGCTCTGCACCGGCTGCGGCCTGTGCACCACCAAGTGCCCGCAGAAGAAGATCCCGGACGAGTTCAACGAGGGCCTGGGCCGGCGCGGGGCCATCTACGTGCCCTTCCCCCAGGCGGTGCCCAACAAGCCCGTCATCGACAAGGCCAACTGCACCTTCTACCGGTCCGGCAAGTGCAAGGTCTGCGAGAAGGTGTGCCCCACCGGGGCCATCCGCTTCGACCAGCAGGACGAACTCGTCACCCTGGACATCGGCGCCATCGTGCTGGCGACGGGCTTCAAGGTGATGCGCACGGACAAGTTCCCCGAGTACGGCTACGGGAAGTACCCGGACGTCATCGACGGCCTGCAGTTCGAGCGCCTGGCCTCGGCCTCGGGCCCGACCCTGGGCGCCATGCAGCGCCCCAGCGACGGCAAGGCCCCGGAGACCGTCGTGTTCGTGGCCTGCTCGGGCAGCCGCGACCGGTCCAAGGGGGTGCCGTACTGCTCGAAGATCTGCTGCATGTACACCGCCAAGCACGCCATGCTCTACAAGCACAAGATGCACCACGGCAAGGCCTACGTCTTCTACATGGACATCCGCTCGAGCGGGAAGGACTACGACGAGTTCGTGCGCCGGGCCATCGAGGAGGACGACGTCACCTACATCCGCGGCCGGGTCTCCCGCATCTACGAGGAGGACGGCCGGCTCGTCGTGAAGGGCGCCGATACGCTTATGGGCGGGGAGCCCGTGGAGATCAAGGCGGACCTGGTGGTGCTGGCCACCGCCGTGCAGGCCCAGGACGGCTCCGAGGAGCTGGCCCAGAAGCTGCACGTCAGCTACGACCCCTACCACTTCTTCGCCGAGAGCCACCCCAAGCTCAAGCCCGTGGAGACCAACACCGCCGGCATCTTCCTGGCCGGCGCCTGCCAGGCGCCCCGGGACATCCCCGAGACCGTGGCCCAGGCCAGCGGCGCCGCGGCCAAGGTGGCGGCCCTGTTCAGCCGCGACGAGCTCACCCGGGAGCCCCAGGTGGCCGTGGTGAACCGCCTGCCGGCCCCCATGTTCTCCTACTGCGTGGGCTGCTTCCTGTGCCAGAGCGCCTGTCCCTACCAGGCCATCGAGCAGGAGGAGATCCGGGGCCGCGACGGCTCGCTCCTGAAGACCCTCGCCAAGGTGAACGCCGGCCTCTGCCAGGGCTGCGGCACCTGCGTGGCCACCTGCCGCACCAAGGCCATCGACATCCAGGGCTTCAGCAACGAGCAGATCTTCGCCGAACTCATGACCCTTTGAGGGATGGATCCATGACTGATTCCTTCGAGCCGAAAATCACAGCCTTCGTCTGCAACTGGTGCACCTATGCCGGGGCCGATCTCACCGGCACCAGCCGCATCAAGTATGCGTCCAACGTGCGGGTGCTGCGCCTGCCCTGCACCGGCCGCATCGATTTCATGCTGCTGGCCAAGGCCTTCTCCCGGGGCGCCGACGGCATCATCGTCTCGGGCTGCCACCCCAACGACTGCCACTACACCTCGGGCAACTACCACGCCCGGCGGCGCTGGATGGTCTACCGGGACCTCATGGACTTCATGGGCCTCGACACCCGGAGGATCACCTTCTCCTGGGTGTCGGCCGCCGAAGGCGCGCGCTGGGCGGAACTGGTGAACGAGGTCACCGTGGCCGTGAGGGCCCTGGGCCCCTACACGGACTACCGGGAACTGGCCCTGACGGGCGTGGAGTGAGGGCACCATGGACGTGATCGCGACCTCCCGACAGCTGCTGGAAAGCGGGGCCGTGCAAGCGGTCATCGGCTTCGAGGCCGGCACCCGGGGCATACCCCGCCCCGCCTTCATCCGCAGGGCGGAAGGCGCCGGCGCCCTGGTCTTCGATGCCAATTGCACCCAGAACCTGGGCACCTACCTCACCCGGCCCGAGGTGAGGACGCTGGGCCGGGTGGCCGTCACGGCCACGCCGGACACGCTGCGGGCCATTCTCCAGCTCATGGCCGAGCGACAGCTGAAGGAGGAGGACGTCCTGGCGCTGGCCGTGGACGCTACGGGCGAGGCCCTGGAGCTCCCAACCGCCCAGGCGGTTGAGGAGCACCTGGCCATGGTGGCCCAGGTCCTTCCCGACCGGGACCGCGAGGCCCTGGAGCGCCTGGGGAGGATGACCCGGGAGGAGCGCTGGGCCTTCTGGCAGGGTGAGTTCGCGCGCTGCGTCAAGTGCTACGCGTGCCGCAACAGCTGCCCCATGTGCTACTGCGGCCACTGCACCATGGACTGCAACCGCCCCCAGTGGGTGGCCGAACCCAGCCACGCCCTGGGCAACCTGGAATACCACATGGTGCGGGCCATGCATCTGGCCGGGCGCTGCGTGGCGTGCGGCGCCTGCGGCCGAGCCTGCCCGGTGGGCATCCCGGTCCACCTCCTCACCTTCCACGGGGAGGAGAGCGTCCACCGCCAGTTCGGACAGCGGGCCGGGGCCAGCTCCAGGCTGGACTACGCCCTGTCCACCTTCCGTCCCGACGACAAAGAAACCTTCATCCGGTAGGGTGCCCCATGGCTGACACGCACTTCCTCCCCCAAGCCTCCCTGGACACCCTGTTCGCGGCCCTGACCCGGGACGGCCGGCGCATCCTCGCCCCCGTCGACCGGGACGGCAGGACCGAGCTGAACCCGGTCGAACATGCGGACGAGGTGGCCTCCGGCTGCCTCCAGACGGTCCTCTCCGCCAAGGAGGCCGCCTTCCCCAAGGTGGAGCGCCTCCTGTCCTACACCCTGGCCCCGGGCGCCGTGGCCCTCCAGGACGCCGAGCCCCAGGCCCGCCCGACGGTGCTCTTCGGCCTGCGGCCCTGCGAGGCATCAGGGTTCCGGGCCCTGGACGCCGTGTTCAACTGGGACACCCGGGACAGCTTCTTCAACGCCCGCATGACCGCGCTGGCGGTCATCGGCATGAGCTGCACGCGCAGGGACGAGGCCTGCTTCTGCACCTCCGTGGGCGGCGGGCCCGGCGCCACGGCCGGCAGCGATATCCTCCTGACCCCCGTGGACGGCGGCTTCCTGGCCGAGGTCCTCACGGACAAGGGCCGCGCCATGGCGGCCCTGGCGCCCGAGGCCTTCCGCCCCGATCCCGGCCTGGAGAAGAAGGTGGTGGAGGTGCCCGTGGCCTTCGACCCTGCCGCCCTCACCGTCCGGCTCAAGGACCTCTTCGACAACGGCATCTGGGCGGAGCAGTCCCTGCGCTGCCTGGGCTGCGGAGCCTGCGCCTTCGTATGCCCCACCTGCGTGTGCTTCGATCTCGTGGAGGAGGCCGACGCCAAGGGCGGCAGGCGCCTGCGCACCTGGGATTCCTGCGGCGGCGCCAGGTTCACCCAGCACGCCTCCGGCCACAACCCCCGGTCGACCCAGGCCCAGCGGTGGCGCCAGCGGATCTACCACAAGTTCTCGTACTACCCCGAGCGCTACGGCATGCTCGGCTGCGTGGGCTGCGGCAAGTGCACCCGCGCCTGCCCCGTGGACATGAACCTCCAGGAGCACCTCCTGGCTGCGGCCCAGGCCTGAGGGAGACCCCCATGAGCGAACCCAACCTCTACCTCCCCCACCTCATGCGCATCGCGAAAATCACCGAGGAAGCCCCCGCCGTGCGCACCTTCCGCCTGGAGTTCCTGGACCAGGCCGCCGCCGACGCCTTCGCCTTCCGCACCGGCCAGTTCGGCCTCTACAGCGCCTTCGGCGAGGGCGAGAGCACCTTCTGCATCGCCTCCTCGCCCACCCGCAAAGGCTATATCGAATGCACCTTCCGCGAAGTGGGGCGGGTGACGGCCGCCCTCGCCGACAAGGAGGTGGGCGACGTGGTGGGCTTCCGCGGGCCCTACGGGAACGTCTTCCCCATCGAGGAATGGCAGGGGAAGAACCTGGTCTTCATCGCGGGGGGCATCGCCCTGCCGCCCCTGCGCAGCGTCATCTGGAACTGCCTGGACCTGCGGGACCGGTTCAAGGACATCACCATCGTGTACGGCGCCCGCAGCGTTGCTGACCTGGTCTACAAGGAGGAACTCAAGGCTTGGGCGGACCGCCCTGACGTCAACCTCGTCGTCACCGTGGACCCCGGCGGCGAGACCCCGGACTGGACGGGCAAGGTGGGCTTCGTGCCCCCCGTCCTGGAGCACCTGGCCCCCAGCCCCGCCGACACCATCGCCCTGGTGTGCGGGCCCCCCATCATGATCAAGCTCACCCTCCCGGTGCTGGCCAGGCTGGGCTTCCCCCCCGAGGGGATCTTCACGACCCTGGAGAACCGCATGAAGTGCGGCCTGGGCAAGTGCGGGCGCTGCAACACGGGCAGCAGCTACGTGTGCAAGGACGGGCCGGTGTACACCCTGGAGCAGCTGAACCACCTGCCCGCTGAATATTGAGGCTGGAACGGTCGACCCTTACGGCGTTTCCCATAGGTTACGGATGGGAACGGCGAACAGGCCTTCGCCGAATCTGGCGCAGAGCTCTCCGTCGTAAAGCACCACCCCGGCCTTGAACCTGTCGCCAGCCGCATCCCGCAGTTTGCGCAGGCCACGGAAATCCGCGGTGGTGACCGTCGCGGAGGCTTTCACTTCCAGACCGGCCAGTCCCTGAGCCCCGCGTTCGGCAACGATGTCCACCTCGGTGCCCTCCCGGTCGCGGAAATGAAAAAACTCGGTGGGGGCTTCACTCCAGTCGGATTGGCGGTGCAATTCCTGGTAGACGAACGTTTCCAGCATCTGCCCAAAGGCTGCGCGATCCTGCCAGAGACCGGCGCCATCCAGCTTGAGAAGGGCGCAAGCTACACCCGTGTCGCCCACATGTAGTTTCGGGGTCTTGATCAGCCGGTTCAGCTGATTGCTGTGCCAGGGAGGCAGTTCTTCCATCAGGAAGACCCGCTCAAGCAAGGTCGTGTAATCGCGGATCGTAGGGCGGCTTAACTGGAAAGGGGCCGCGAGGTCGGTTATGTTCAGCAGGTGTGCCGTCTGTCCAGCGGCCACTGCCAGGAGGCGCGGCAGCTGGTCCAGGGAGCTGATGTGTGCAAGGTCGCGAACGTCCCGTTGGACCAGGGTTTCGATATAGCTACGATACCAAGCGGCACGCCGGCGAGGCTCCGGGCGGGCCAAGGCCGCCGGGAAGCCGCCAGCCGCGATGCGCTCAGCCAAAGCCGGCCCCAGCCGCTGGGTTGACCGGGTCTTGAAGCCTGCTTCGAACAGCAGATCGAGGAAATGGGAAGGTCGCTCAGCCAGTTCACATTGGGCCAATGGATGGAGACGAAGTATCTCCATGCGGCCGGCCAGGGAATCCGATAATTTGGGTACGAGCAGGACATTGGCCGAACCGGTGAGGAGGAATCTCCCCGGCCTCCGGTCCCGGTCAACGGACACCTTAAGTGCTGTGAAGAGGGCGGGAACCTTTTGCACTTCGTCCAGAATCACCCGTTCGGACAAGTCGGCCACAAAGCCGGCAGGATCTGCGGTGGCCGTGGCGAGGGCAATCGGATCATCAAACGAGATATACGAACAGCCAAGCGGATCGCCCACCGTGCGCGCCAGGGTGGTCTTGCCGCATTGGCGCGGGCCATGAACCAGGACCACGGGCGAATCTGCCAAGGCTTCGGCCAAACGGGGGGCGGCAAACCGGGGATGCAATCGGGGAGCGTTCATTCCATCCTATAGCTAACCAGCTTTCTCCGCAGATTGAAAGGTAAACCCCACGCTGATTGAAATCTTATGCTCCGCTAATTGAAAGTTAAATGTCCGCTGATCGCAAGGGCCCAGGACTCTCTCACACGTGCCAAGCTCCACGGCATGCCCTGGAACTCGCAACCCTCCCGGGTGAGACCACGCCATTTGGGTCGAACGGGCCCCAAGGCCGAGGGGCCTTGAAGCCTGCCGGCTTGGTGTGACCCATTTTGCAAACCACTATTGAAGAATTCCAGATCTAAGTATCATATTGCGATGCCATTCCCTCGGAATGGCCAGGAGGATGCATGCTGAGGTCGCTACAGCTGTCCCTGCTCTGCGGGGCCATGATACTTCCCGCCTGGGCGGGGGATACCCATCCCATCACGGTGCACGATCTCCTGGCCATGGAGCGCCTGGGCGACCCCAGGGTCGCGCCGGACGGCAAGACGTTCACCTTCTCGGTGGGCACGCCCGACGTGGCGGCGAACAGGACCGCCCACGACCTCTACCTGGGCGCCGTGGACGGCTCCTGGACCCGGCGCCTCACCGCCCCGGGCACCGCCAATAGCCAGGCCCGCTGGGCCAAGGACGGCCGGGCGATCTTCTTCGTCTCGGGCCGCTCCGGTTCGGACCAGGTGTGGCGCCTGCCCCTGGACGGCGGCGAACCCGTGCAGGTCACCCGGCTGCCCCTGGACGTGGACGCCCTGGCCGTGAGCCCCGACGGCAAGTCGATCCTCCTGGGCATGGCCGTCTACCCCGGCACGACCCCCGAGGAGACGCGCAAGGCCAAGGACGCCAAGGCCGCCACCAAGGCCTCGGGCATGGTCTTCGACCACCTCATGGTGCGCCACTGGGACACCTGGTCCGACGGCACCCGCAACCATGTCTTCACCTTCGACCTCGCCACGGGCAGGGCCACGGACCTGATGCCCGCCATGGACGCGGACTGCCCCACCAAGCCCTACGGCGGCAGCGAGGATTTCGCGGTCACCCCCGACGGAAAGCAGCTGGTCTTCTCCGCCAAGGAGGTGGGGGCCGACAAGTCCTCGGAGTCCTGGTCCACGAACTACGACCTCTTCGTGGTGCCGACAGACGGCTCGGCCGCACCCAAACGAATCACCACCAATCCCGCCTGGGACGCCCAGCCGGTCTTCTCCCCCGATGGCAGGACCCTGGCCTACCTGGCCATGAGCAGGCCCGGCTTCGAAGCCGACCGCTACGATCTCGTCCTGAGGGACTGGGCCACGGGCAAGGAGGACAGGTTCGTCCTGCGCGTTGACGACACGCCCCGGGGCGACCGTTCCGTGGGCACCCTCGCCTGGGCGCCCGACGGCAAGACCCTCTACTGCGAGGCCGAGAACCTGGGCCAGCGCGCCCTCTTCTCGGTGGACCCCCGTTCCCACAAGGCCACGGTGCTGGTGGGCGAAGGCACCCTGGACGGGCTCCAGTTCACCCATGACGGCCGCATCCTCTACGGCATGAACTCCCTCAAGGGCCCCACGGAGTTCTACACCGTCGCCCCCACCGGCAAGGACACCCGCCAGATCACCCACTGCAACGACCGCCGGGTGGCCGCCGCCCGCTTCGGCAAGCCCGAGCGCTTCACCTTCAAGGGCGCCAAGGGCGACACGGTCTACGGCTATCTGGTCTATCCCGTGGACTTCGATCCCGCGAAGAAGTATCCCGTGGCCTTCCTCATCCACGGCGGCCCCCAGGGCACCTTCGGCAACGACTTCCACTACCGCTGGAATCCCCAGGTGTATGCCGGCGCCGGCTACGCCGCCGTGCTCATCGACTTCCACGGCTCCACCAGCTACGGGCAGGCCTTCACCGACGACATCCGCGACGACTGGGGCGGCGCCCCCTTCGAGGACCTCATGAAGGGCCTGGACCACGCCCTGGCCACCTGGTCCTTCCTGGACAAGGACCGCATGGCCGCCCTGGGCGCCTCGTACGGCGGCTACATGATCAACTGGATCGCCGGCCACACCGACCGCTTCAAGACCCTCGTCTGCCACGACGGCAACCTCGACGAGCGCATGGCCTATTACGACACCGAGGAGCTGTGGTTCCCCGAGTGGGAGCACATGGGCCTGCCCTGGCAGAACCCCGCCGGCTACGCCAAGGTCAACCCCATCGATTACGTCAAGGACTGGAAGACCCCCATGCTCGTCATCCACGGCATGAAGGACTACCGCATCGCCTACAGCCAGGGCCTCAGCACCTTCACCGCCCTCCAGCGCAAGGGCATCCCCTCCAAGCTCCTCATCTTCCCCGACGAGAACCACTGGGTGCTCAAGCCCGCCAATTCCGTGCAGTGGCACGAGAACGTCATCGGCTGGCTGGACCAGTGGCTCAAGAAGTAACCTAGCCGCTTTCACTTATTTGAAAGGGGGGCTTCGGCCCCCCTTTTTGTGGGAGGAGCTAATGCTTGACACCTTTTCAACAGGTAAATTAAAGTAGATACTGTATTAAGAAAATTTCTTTTTCATAGCCAATCGGGCTCTCCTTTATACCTTGCGTTAGAGCAATAAGCGTTAATTCCTTTAAATTGAGAAAATATGCATGAAAACAGCCTTTTCTGGCGTCCGCTTTGCCTTTGTTCTGGTCGCAGCCTCCACCCTGTCTGCCCAGGACGCATTTCCTGAGGGCGGCAACCGAACGGGTGCCCCAGGCTTTGCCCCGGGGTTCCAGGTCGAACCAGCCACCGGAGCGCTTACCTGGGCCCTGCCTATCGGCGTTGTCCCCGGCGACCTCCCGGTCCCCGTGGTGTTCCGCTACCAGGCCTCCATGGCCGGCGAGCTTATCACTTCCACGATGAACCCTTCCGGCGCCCCTCCGACCGGTCCCGTCCTGCGTTATCGCGGGATCTGGGCCAGCCTCCATTTCGGCTTCATCGCACCGGCCCGGGATCTGGGCCAAGGCCTCTCCGAGGAAGGCACCCAGAGCCTGGAGGATGGAACCGTCCTTCACGACCGGGACTGGCAAGCATGGGTCGCCGATGGCGAAGGTCTGCCCGTGGCCTTCGGCTTCAAGGCCCCGCCCCTGGGCTATGCCAGGGACTCAGCAGGAACGCACGGCCTCTTCACGGCCACCCTGGAGGACCTGGGCACATGGCGGGACCGCGTGGCCGACCTCACCGGCGCCACCCGCTTTCAGGTGCTCATGGACCAAAGCCGGGCGCGGGTCTAAGGCTACCACCCGGCCCTGAAGACCTTCGTCCCCATCCTCTGGGTTGACCGCTTTGGGCACTGGGCCGCCTTCCGCTGGCAGGAGAGCACCGAGGCGGGAACCCGGTCCTTCACCCTCCAGGTGACCAACCCCGAGGGCCAAGGCGTCCAGGTCGCCTGGACCGAGCAACCGCTCTCCTATACCTGCTCAAACTTGTGCAGGCTGTAGGTCGGGGGCCATCACGCCACGGACTGCACCGCTGAGAGCGGCTTCCTCCGCTAGTCCCGTAGAGCCGGGACACCCGGTTTGATTCGCATTGGCGCTGCCTTTCGGCACCTCCCGCCATCCCTGGGGATGGAAACGCCAATCACACCGTCCTTGGACGGGGCCTGAGCAAGGCAATTGGAG
>Ga0316217_10000372_pt1 | contig 65439 bp, 59 predicted proteins | sample 1anoAmetaG_FD_203633 | JGI IMG/M metagenome (GOLD analysis project Ga0316217, IMG submission 203633) | Freshwater microbial communities from Trout Bog Lake, Wisconsin, USA - 1anoA | ecosystem: Environmental > Aquatic > Freshwater > Lake > Hypolimnion/Profundal zone | place: USA: Wisconsin... | reverse complement strand
AGCTGGGCAACCGAACCAGAATAGTGTAACCTGAAACCCAACATGTGTTACCCATGTTCTGAACCATAAGTGTTACCGATGTCCTGACTGCGCCCTCCGGACTATGACTCGGACTCAGGACACGGGACGCAGGACTCAGGACTGAATATCCCACGTCAACCCGAATCCGCCCCAGCCCCTCACTAAAAATCAGACTTTTGATATGAATATCTTTTGTCAAAACCTGACTTTTATGATTACATGTTTGGACAGGTTTAAGCTGATAGAGGTTGCATATAACAATTGTGGAAAAGTTTGAGAACAGCAGGAGGATCTCCATGAAGAAGAAAACAATGGTTATATTCTTAACAGGCAGGCTCCTTGTTTGTTGTTGGAGCAGTAATCTGTTAGGGGCTCCGAATGAGCTTCCATCGCTCCTCGCTCCCGGTATTGTGACCAATTTATATTTTCACTCCCAAGAAATTAAAAAAGAATCGCAATGGGGGCTGCAACAAGACCAGATTTGGCTGCTCGGCGACAAGATCCATCTCTTGCAGGAGAAATTTCCGGCAGTTGATTCAAAAATTAGTCTGAAGGATTTTCCTGAGAGTGTGTGGACGAATGGTGAACGGTTTTGGGAATTTCTAAAAACACCTGAGGGCCTTTTTTCCAGAAGGTGGCGTTCACCAAATTGGGAGGCCGTGAGATCCCATTTGCAGAAGTTGGAAGAAGAGGAGCAAAAACCAACACCTGGTAAATATGTATTCCCCTATTCAGGAATACCGGCTCGGAATGAATGGAGTTGGCTCGATCGGCCGATGGGGGATGGACAATATCCTGAGGTGGCAATCTGCTCGAACCTATTCGCTCAATATTGCTTTATGGTGGATTCAAATGCCGGCATCAAGGTTGTGTCCTCCACACCCGAACGAGTGATAGTGGAAGCGACAACCACTCAAGATTTGAGGCGCCTGATAACGAGAATTGAATTTCAACCAACAACTCGTTTGAAGCTGGCGGAAAAAAGATGGCTGGATGACCAGTTGGTTTACCGGGCGGAATGGCGGTATCAGGAAAGAATCGATACAAACATTTTTGCTATGAAATCCGAGGATACGCCAGACAGATATAAATACAGGCCCCGACTTGTTCATCATCGCACGACAGGATTTGGATTTCATTTAAAGATGAGTAATGGACCATTCCAGATTGCTGAGATTCATTCCAACAGTCCGATGTCCAAACTTCCGATTAAAGTGGGCGATCTGATTGTCGCGGTCAATGGGAAAAGCACAACTGGAGTGACGCTGGAAGAGTTTTGTAAAATGATGCAGGTAGAGGCTGGCATTGGTGTTATCTTTGAGATCAAACAGCCAGAAGGTGGGGCAACTCATCAATATGAAATAGTTCGTGCGGAATATGAGTATTCCCAAATGGAATTGCCAATACCCCCCAATGTAATACGATCATCGCAATTTCCGGTGAGCGGTAATGACCAACTGAAGGATGGGAAATAACCTTCCCGGTTGGGTGGGGCACCGGGAGGCTTGCAATCTTGCGGACACTCGGTAATGTTACGGACGCATCACGGAGATTATCTCATGAAATCATTCTTAACAATCGCGGCGGCTCTGCTGCTGCTTACAGGAGCAAGGACTATGGCGGCGGACACGGATACGGTGGCGGTGATCGAAACGAAGTTCGGCAAGCTGGTCGTGGAGTTTTACGACGCGGATGCGCCGAAGACGGTGGCGAATTTCCAGAAGCTGGCCAAGGAGGGCTTTTATAATGGCACGGCGTTTCATCGGGTGATTCCGGGGTTCATGATTCAGGGCGGTGATCCGTTGAGCAAGCAGGACCCGCAGGGCGCGCGCGTGGGAACGGGCGGGCCGGGCTATACGGTGCCGGCGGAAATCAAACGCGACCATAATCGCGGCACGTTGGCAACCGCGCGGCTCGGTGGCGCCATGAATCCAAAAAAAGATTCCAGTGGCAGCCAGTTCTTTATTAACGTGAAGGATAACGATTTCCTGAACGGTGACTACACTGTCTTCGGCAACGTGATTGCCGGGATGGATGTGGCCGACAAGATTGTCGCTGTTCCGCGCGATGGCCGCGATAATCCAAACGAGCCGGTGGTGATGACGAAGGTCTCCCTCGTCACGCGCGCCGAAGCGTTGAAGAAATAGCCGGTCAGTCAGGTTGCGGGGTGTGGGATGCGAATGCGAGTCGCGCTAATCGTTTGGCTGCTGCTGTGCGCGGCGGTTGGCGCGCGCGAAGTTCCGCTCACCATCCTGCATACTTGTGATCTGCACGGCAACATTCTCCCAACCGAAAACTACGACAGGCAGACGAATCTAGGCGGTTTCGCACGTTGCGCCACTGTGATCCGCCAAGTCCGCGCCACGCAGCCGAACACATTGCTGGTGGATGCCGGCGATACCTTGCAAGGCGCGGCGGTGAGTTACTTGTCGGATGGGCAGGTGATGGTTCGGTTGCTGAATTTGCTCCATTACGACGCGTGGGTTTGGGGTAATCACGAGTTTGACTGGGGCTTGGATAAGCTGACCGCGAACGCCGAATTGTCCAACGTTCCGATCCTAAACGCCAATGTGCAGCGCGACGGTAACGCCGCCGCCCGGCTGCTCGCCTGCGTGAAGCCGTATCGGATCGTGACTGTTGACGGTGTGAAAGTCGGACTCATCGGCCTGAACACACCCGGCATTCCAACCTGGAGCCGACCGCAGTTGATTGCCGGGTTGAAGTTTGCGGACTCAGTCGCAACCTTAAAAACGGTCGTGCCTGAAGTTCGCCGCGCCGGCGCACAAGTCTTGGTGCTGATTGTCCACCAAGGTTACCGGGACAGCGGCGACGATCACGCCAACCAAGTCAGTGCCATTGCCGGCGCGTTCCCGGAGTTGGATGTGATTATTGGCGCGCACACGCATCGGAACTTTTCGGAATTCAAAATCAACGGCGTGCTCTACACCCAAGCGGATTACTACGGGATTCACCTTGGGCGTGTGGATTTGGTGTACGACACGACAGCCGGCAAGGTGATTCACCGGGAATCGCAGACGGTGTTGATGGATGAGCGCGTTCCGCTCGACCCGGCAGTGTTAACGGAGTGCCATGCCGAGCTAGATCACGCTGACCGGACGCTCCGGACCGTTATCGGCGAGGCGACCAGCGAGTTCGATGTCCGCAATGCACCGAAACATGAAACACCGATGCATAATTTAATTTTTGAATCCATTGTCGCCGGCCTCGGCGCGCGCGGTATCAAAGTGGATGCGGTGGTGCATGGTGTTTTGGAGCGACGCGGGGTGTTGAATGCTGGGCCGGTTACAGTTGGCGATGTGTGGCGGGCAGTGCCATACGAAAACAAACTCGGCGTTTGCCAGCTCTCGGCCATTGAGTTGCGAGAAATCCTTGATGAAAATGCTGGTGCGTATAATGGGCCGAATTTTCGAGGTGTGTGGGGATTGCATTGGGAGTTCGATCCGAGATTACCGGCCGGGCAGCGAGTGCGGAAGCTCGCGCACGCCGATGGCGCGGTAATTAACGACAGTGACCGGCTGGCGGTAGCGTTCAATAGTTATGATCTGGCTGGTGGTGGAGTGCGTTGGCCGAAGTTGCGTGAAGTGATTGCGGGAGCTGGGAGCCGACTGATTGAAACCGACATGCAGACCCGTCAAGCGGTGTTGGATTACATCAGTCAGCGAGGTAAGATTTCACCGGTCACGCATGGCTGGTGGAAAGCGGTTAATGGATTCCACTCAGCCGAGGAATAGTACTGGCGGTCGCTGCATCTGACCAATTTGGCAAACCCGCCCCGCCAGACTGCCGGCCAAACTTTGCAGCCGGTCATTCCACGGCGAAATTCCCACCGTCGAAATTCTTCCAGTCCACTCTCGTATTGCGTTCAACGTCTTGGCCGGTTTGACAAACACTGTCCGATTTAAGCACGACGGCGTAAACTCCATCGCCTCGTCGTAGATCACCGTCCATGGGTATGGTGGGTGACTAGTCCAAACTGACACACGTGAATCGTTCGCGCTGCGAAACTCGTAAGCTTCCCGGACACGCGTTGCCAGCGCTGCTTCCTCGATTGCCAGTTTGCCGCGCGGCACACGGTGTTGATAATCTTCCATTGCTCGTGCCAATAACTCGGCAAAACCGCGCGCATCGCCTTCGATAAAAAAAGCGTGTGGCGACATGCAACCTTGCTGGTCATACATCGACGCATCAAATGCCGCCGCTGCCGGTAAGTCGCCGGTAAACAACGCCTCGTGGCCAACGATCGCAAAACTGATTTTGTGGCCGTAACCGTAAAACTTGGTAGTGGCCGGCGTCAGTGCGCGCAAACTGGCAATGGATTCATCATCACCGTAAGCAAAAACGGCGTCGGCACCGGCCAGCGCGGTTCGGGTCTGACTGATCTCTTCGCGTGACCAGTGCAACACGGTCACGCGCGCGGCTAATTCGGCGTTCACTTCCCGGAGCGATTCCACAAACAACCGTGGGAAGACTGGATCGCGCTGCGAACATTTAACTAAATTCTCTGCGTTCAACAGCAAGCCGCGGCAAATGCTGCCGATGCCGGGAGCAGGTACGTTGCCGGACAAAATATGCGTAATGCGGCGCGGCGCATCGGTTGGCACTGGGAACTTTTCAAGCGCCTCCAATTTTAGCGAACTAAAAATAAGCGTGATTGCTTCGTCAACCATCTCCGGTGAGAAACCGGTTAACCCCGGGGCTTCTGCAATGGCACGAGTGCGCCATTGATTTCCCGGCACAAGCCAGTTGCCGGCAGCTTGGGAGATGGCAGTTTGAATGTCGGCAGTATTCATCAATTCCGCAATGACTCAGCGTTCAATGAACAGCCGCGCACTTCGGCGCCGGCGACTCGGCCCAACACTTCAAATGTTCCATCGGCGTAGGCGATGCCGAGGTCTTCAGTTTGAATGCAGACTGCGCTCCAGAGATTTGCCAAATCATAAACCCGGATCAATCCGCGCTCGCCGACCTGTGCCGGTTGGCCGGTAGCTGGGTCAATAATCAGCACCCGCGCCCAGGCCGGCACGTCCTTGCGGTTGCTTTGCCGGCCGATGCGCATCGTCTCGTCATAAAACTGTGTGCTCAATTCAGTCATGCTGTATTCGTTGACGATATGCTGGGTGGGGATACCAAGTTGGTGGGTAAATAGTCGATAAAGTTCCGTCTTGGTGATTGCGCGCGAGCGCCCCTTGAATCCACCGGTTTCCATCGCCCGGCTGCCTTCTGGTAAATCGAAGCGCAGTTTGCCGAGATGATCGAATAAATGCACAAACGCGAACGCTGTGCCAAGCAACATGACCGGTTGGCTAGACCACTGCATCTCGCAGAGCCGTTGTGTCAGCCTGTCCGATAATAGTTTATCTCGCTCAATAAAAAACTCGCAATCGTTGCCGGCAACCACGCCGAGCATGTGCGCGAGTGACGAGTGTGGCGCGTTGGCCGGTGATGGTGTCAATGCCAGCACTGGTAAACTTGCGACATCCGGCAACAGGTGGGCAATAAAGTTTGGACGGCTTGCAGCGTCGTAAAGTTCCAGTGTCTTGAAGTAATGCTTGCCGGCGCGCGTGTGTGTCGTTCCGCTGGTGTGAAACTCGGCCACCGCTTGGCTGACCGGGAAACAAGCGATTTGGAAATCTTTAAACGCACTAGTCGGTACGGCCGGGATCTCTTCCCAGCGCGTGATTGGCGGCCGAGGGTCGCAGAACGCCCGGTAAGTCGGATTGTGCGCGCGTTGGAATTCAAACACCTCCAACGCTAACTCGTCAAAGTTGCCAGGGCCGCCATTGAGGAAGGCAAGGATGCGTTGTTGGAGATCAGTCGCCACGGAATTAGCCAGTAATCCGGTAGACTTGCCAGGCGCAGAATCGCGTTGCCGGTGTGACCGTTAATTGCACCGGTCCGGTCGCTTCGAGGCGTTCAACGATTGCCGGACTTGTTACTTTTGCGACGCGGTCGCAGTATAACCATAGCAATTGAATCTTTCCATCGGTCCAGCAAACACCTTCGCCATCTGGCAGGAGGTGCCGGGATTTCATGTTTGGAAGAGCTTGGTTATAGATTTTATTGAGTCGGCTCCACCAGGCCGGCAGCCGGTCTGGTAAGCCCGGTTGGTTGCTCCATTCGATAAAGGAGCGGTTGGCCATTGCGCGAAATTCGCTCCGCTGCAATTCCGAGGCGGTGCGGCCACGCGCGGTGACCATCAGACACATGTCAATCGCCATATCCTCATTGCCAATCCACCAACCGAAATCATTCTGACCGGCGACGGCACCGTCTTGTTCCATTCGTGCACCCTGCAAATCTTTTACGCCGATATGCGTGACGCCGAACGGTGAGATGCCTTCAAACGTGAGGGTTTTAATTCCAACTTTTTGCACATCGTGAAAAAAACGGCTGAGCGGCTGGAAATTCGTCCGCATCTGCGTGCCGTAGTTCATTGCGGAAAGTCCGAGGTTGGGCCAGGAATCAACAAAAAGGAAATCCAAACCGCCGGCATTCTTCCATTGGCGCAGGTCGTCGAGCGCCCAGCGGTAGATGCCGGTGTTCCAGTCAGCGGTGACCAGTGATTGAAAACCGTAACCGCCGCCGGCAGGCTGGCTGTTGACGTCCACCATCCGGTATTCAGGATGTTCTTTGTAAATTGGCGCACGCGGTGACAGATGCGGTGCAAACCACGCGCCTACCTGAATGTCCAACGCCTGCGCTTTGTTGTACATGTGCCGCCAAGCTTTCATTCCGCCCCAGAACTCAGACGGCAGAAACCGGTGTGTGGCACACACACTGGCACAATGTAAGTCGCCGCCGATGCCATTTTCTAATTTGCGGCGCATGCCAAACATTGTCACATCGCTCTCCGACATCGGTGCGGTAAAAAACCGGCGGACACCTTGTTCTGCAAGGCGTGGCAACAGGCGCTCGGCAATGGCATACGGCACCTCACGGCTATCCACTTCTTTGCCGGCAATAGTTACCAATAGACGATCACCTTTGATTCGTAGCTTCTTCTTGTTGTAGGTGACATAAATTTCCGGTGCCACGATCGATGGTTGCACGCCAGCGCGGGTGCGAATAAGGCCGTTAACGTGCGAGTGCGCCGTCTGCCATAAGTTCCGTGCCGCATGCTCTACCAATGCGCCCGGCGAAAATAACACCAACTTCGGTGTCGTTCGCACCCGGCGTGATAATTCAAACCGGTACTCGTCAATCACATGCAGTAACTTGCTGCCTGGTGGCGACTCGACCAAGCTGGAGATGCTTTCCAAGCGCGGCCAGAATTGCAATAACGCGCCCGACTTTGCGTACTGGAAATCAAACGTCTGCAATAGCCCGCCTCGTGGTGCCAGTTGAAATGACGAACCTTGTGGCGAGCCATAGCAATGCAACTTCTTTAGGCAATGTGTGGTGAACAGGGTGTTCTTCGCGCCATGATAGACCGGCATGTTCGTGTGGCCTTGGTGCAAAACTGTGTTGCCGACAATACTGCCACCGATTTCCCAAGTCGCATCTGTCCACAGCCGATGAATCTTTCGTTCACGACTGCGAAACTCAACCGAATACTGAAACCCAGACCATTGCCGGTCGCCCAAACGCAACCGTGCCGGGGACAGATGGATAATTAAGCTATCGGCTACCGGTTGTGTCCCGTGGCCGAGTTCCACCATCTGTTGATTATACTCATCGCGATATTCGGTCCGTCCCCAGTTGTTTCCTTCCGCACGCAACTCCACTGCCACACCAGTCGCTGACCGGCGAATCCGCTGCAACTTGAACCGGGAATACTGAATACCTTCCGGCGTGTCCGCACGGACAACTACCGGTTGTTGTGGGCTGCGCAGCCGAACTCCGTCCACGCGCACATCACCCAGGCCCAAGAATTCCTTTTGTCTGCCGAAAAGTAGATCAATCGTGACGTTTTTGGCTAATTGTAAGCGTGTTTTCATAAATGAAAGCAGGTCAGTAGGTAAACGGTAATAGTTTTCGAGTTCGTTGCCGGTAGGCGGCGTACTCCGGGAATCGCCTTGTCAGCAATGTCTCTTCATAGTTGAGCTTCATCAGTAGATTTACCAGCAGAATCATCCAGATCGCACCACGCTCAACTGTCAACTTATCCAAAACCAGTGCTAACATCGTCAGCAATACGCCGGTATACATCGGATGGCGGATCCAGCGGTACGGCCCGTGGGTCATTAGTTTGGCATTTGGGCGCACATCCGGAAATGGATTCACCCGATGCGGCTTCATTGTGAATACTGCCCATGTCACCAAGACGAGTCCGGCCAACTCCAACCAAATCCATGGCGGGGCCGCCAACAAGCGCCCGGTTATCAATAATGCGCCGATAAGAATCAGTTGCGCGCCTAACAATCTGCCGTTTTTCAGCGACATAATTTTGCAATATTTCCGATGGCAAAATCCAGTTGCCGGCGTGTGATCGTCAGCGGCGGCGTCAAACCGATCACGTCATCTTCCGGCAAGGCGAGGATGCCGCGCTGCAATAATTGCTCGCAGAGTTTGGCCGGGTTCGTGACCGGCAAGCCGAGCATCAAACCTTTGCCGCGCACCGGCAATTGTGTTTGGATGTATTCACCAAGTTGTCGGGCACGGTCAGCTAGATTCAGCCGTTTCATCTCGCCAATGGCTGCCAGTGCAGCCGCGCAGCCGAGCGGATTTCCGAGAAAGGTGCTGGTGTGAATTGCTTCGCCGTCGGAGGCTGGCCAGCTATCCATCACTGACGCACGCCCAACGCACGCCGCCAGCGGAAATCCGCCGGCCATGCCTTTACCGATGCAAATGAGATCCGGCCTGACGTCCCAATGTTCACTGGAAAACCACCGGCCGGTGCGACAGAAGCCGGTATAGATTTCATCGCAGATCAGCACGAGGCCATGCCGGTCACAATACCGGCGCAAGCCCGGCAAGAAATCGTCCGGTGGCACAATGATACCGGCGCGTCCTTGAATCGGCTCGACAAGAACTGCGCCGCAATTCTTCGGTGGCTGGCCGGGTACTTCGCCGTACTGGCAGCGTGTGACGAACCGACCGAGTTGCTTGGCAAACGGTTGACGGAAATGTTTACGAGCCGTGGCCGCGAGAGCGCCATAGGCGAGACCATGATAGGCGCCGGTAAAGGCGATCACGCCGGGGCGGCCGGTGTGGATGGCGGCGGTCTTGAGTGCGGCTTCGACGGCTTCGGCGCCGGTGTTGGCGAAGATGACGCGGGCATTGCGCCGGTAAGTCAACGCCACCAACTCGCGAGCGAGTTGGAGTTTGAGTTTGTTCGGATGCACGTCACCCATGGCGTGGATCAACTTGCCAGCTTGTTGCCGGAGCGCGGCGACGACGCGCGCGTTGCCGTGGCCGACGCTGGCCACGCCAAAGGCGGCGGTCAGGTCAAGGTAGCGGTTGCCGTCCACGTCCCAAACATTGGCGCCGGTCGCGCGTTCCCAGAAGACGGGCCAATGTTCGGAAATGAAGGTGATGTTGCGTGACTCATACCGGCGTAGTTGCCGAGCCAAGGCGCGCGAGCGCGGGCCGGGTATCGCCGTGCGGAGCAGGGGCAGGCGGGACATCACACGCCTCGCGCGGTTGAGCCCCAGATGTGTTTGTGCCACTGGGTTTGGAGGCGCACCGGTAAATGGTCGGCCAAAATCCATTCCGCCAACGTCTTGAGCGGGAGTTGTTTCACAACTGGTGAAAAGAGCACGACGCAGCGCCGGTCGAGTTCATGTTCGGCCAGCAGGCGTTTGGCCCAGTCATAATCTGCCCGGTCGGCAATGACGAATTTAACTTCGTCCAGCTTGGTCAGATGACTGAGGTTGGCGTGCCGATTCTTGTCCTCCTCGCCACTGCTGGGGCATTTTAAGTCCATGATCTTGATGACGCGCGGATCAACGGGCGCGACATCGAGCGCCCCGCTGGTTTCGAGCAACACCGTTTTGCCGAGGTCGCACAGGCGCGTCAGCAACGGCAGCACATTGGGCTGGAGTAAGGGTTCACCGCCGGTCACTTCCACCAGCGTTCCGCCGAGCCGGCTGACGGTGGCGATGATGTCGTCGAGGGACATGGCCTGGCCGTCAGCAAAGGCGTAAGCGGTGTCGCACCATGTGCAGCGGAGATTGCAGCCGGTGAGGCGCACAAAGACACACGGCAGCCCGGCGAACGACGATTCGCCTTGGATGCTATAAAAGATTTCGTTGATGACCAGCGTCTCAGTCACGCCGGCAGGCTAACAAATGCGCCCGCAGTTTGCAAACTGCCGGTCAGCCAGTGGCCACGGCTAGTTTTTCGACGGCAACTCGAAGCGCAGTAGATGCCAAGCGGTGTCGTCGGTTACCGTCGCGCCGAGATAGGCAATCGCCGCCGTGAAGAGATGGTCAATATCGGATCCGCCCAGCAGCTTTAACGGCACTCGCAAAATCATCTGCGACTCTGCGCCGGTCAGGGTCACGCCCGAATCCTCAACAGATTCATGATTGACTACCACCCGCACTTGCCGGTCCGGCAAGATTGTGATTTGCACTTTAGGCAAGTCGGCAAATTCGGTGCCTTGTATATAACCAAACAAGTACCACCGCACACCGCCGTGCTGGTTGCTCTGGCATTTAAATTCCACTTGGGCAATGAGTGCGTCGTCCTGCTGGAGAAAGTCAATCGCTTCCAAGTCAATCGCCGGCGGGGCAATCGGCAACACGGCGACTCCGTTGGTTTCGTAGCCGGACTGTGCGGGCAACACCGCGGGTGCCTGCAAGTGAATGGCTTTGGTCCAGTCCAATTCTGCCTGCGCCGGCAACAGTGGGATTGTGGGAGTTCGACCCATTGCAAACAGCTCATTGGCGCGGGCAAACGCCGTGAGGAACGCTTGCTGATTGACCACCTGCGTCGCGTTCGTCATCGTCGCCTGATATTTTCGTTCCACCTGTTCCCGTGTGAGCGGCAACACCAGCCAGTCATTGTCGCGCTGCAACGCGGGCGGCGGCTCCAGGATCACCGTGGGATGGTATTGCAACGGTACCGGCCAGTTGGCGAAGTGGACGATATAGAAGTCCAGCGTTGGTTGCAGTCCCTCGCTCTCCAGTTGCAGTAATGCCAATTGCACGAAGTTCGCCGCGGCGCGATGATCGGAGTTGGCATCGCACGGATGCGTCGTAAATACCCAGGTTGGCTTGAACTCGCGCAGCACTTTGCAAAGATCCTCGATGACGTATTCGGCCCGGTATGGATGCTGGTAGCTGTAATTCTTCTGGTACGGTACGTTTGTGGAGTCGGTCGCATTGTCATACAAGACCTCATCCTCCTCCCAATAATCCTGCCACAAGCGCATCGTCCACCAATCCGGATAACCCAGAAACGTCAAGTCGTCAGCCGTCAAGCCGAGCAGTTGCATCGCGGCTAGCGCCTCGTTGTGCCGCTGTTCGCCCAAGCCCAGCATGTTGGGGATGGGCGTAATGTGATGGTGCCGGCTATAAAGACGGAAGTTCGCTTGGTTGTGATCACCATTGGTCAGGTAAATCACCTTCACCTGCGCGCCGGCCGCGACGGCTTGTTGAATCAAACCGCTAGTCGCCAAAACTTCATCGTCGGGGTGGGGGGCAATAATGGCAATGCGGTCATTGGCTTGTGGCGGCGCCAATAAACTCAACGCGTGTGCCGGGCCGGCCCAATCACTGACGCATAAAGCCGCCATCAGCCCGAACGCAAAACGAAAGCACCGGCGCTGATTCATGTTTCCCATTGCATTGTGTGCAATGCTAACAAAGGAATCGCCGGTTTGCAAATCGCCGGGCAGAGATGCTACGCTGCCGCGCAATCGGATGAAACGAATCTATTGGTGGCTGTTTGTTTTTGCCGTTGCGCTGGGGGTTGGCCTGCGCATCGCCGCTTTTTTCTGGAATGACCGCCTGTCGGGCGATGTGAATCTCTTTGCCTTGACTGCTCGCGAATACGTTCGCCAACAACGGCTGGATTATCCCATGAAGTACGAGTTCACGGAGCATGTCCCATATCTCGCCTTGCACACCCCAGCCAGCCAACATCCACCGCTGTGGCCATTCTTAGGCGGCACGGTGGCGCGCTGGCTCGGGACCGATGACACATTCTTCGCACTGAAACTTCTCTGTGCCGTAACCGGCATCTTTCTACTTCTCGCCATCGTCATGCTGGTCAATCGCCTGCAATGGCTGATGGAAGAACGGCTAATCGCGCTAGCGCTGATTCTGTTGTCACCGATGCTGACTGACTTTTCCGCCAACGGCAGCCCTTATATAGTCTTGGCATTATTGCTTGTCGTGGCCAGCCTGTTACTCCTGTCAGCGCAGCGGCAATCGCCAATCCGTTACGCACTGTCCGGTCTCGTCTGCAGCGTCGCCGTGCAAATCCATGGCCTGATGCTCTTCCTGCCGGTGTTGTTCCTCTGCTTCTGGATGAAAGACCTGCGGCGTGGCCAAGTCAACTGGCGCGGCGTGCTGATCTTCGCGGTGACCGGGGTGCTGACTGTCCTGCCGTGGCTTTGCTGGAACCAAGCTCACTTTGGCCGGCTTTTCTATTCCAGTTCCACCAATCATCTCTTCGGCCAGCTTGGCCTGCTCAAGTTTGTTGCCGATGACAACGGTCTGTACTACCATGTCGTCGCGCAACCGTTGACTGTTCTGGCCCCGGTCTATCTGCGATTGTTCTGCAAAAGCCTGTGGGAATTCAGTCTCTACTTCTTCTACGAAGTCGGCCCATTCTGGCTAATCCCGTTCTGGATCGGCTGCCGCAATCATTGGCGGGAAAACCGGCAGCAATCAGCCATCCTCTGGTTACCGGTGGCCGGCACGCTGGCGGTCGTCTTGCTGTGGGCCAATGCTAAGTTCCGCTTCATTGTCCCATTGCTCCCGGTCGCCTACCTGCTCGCCGCCAAAGGTTGCGCCCAACTCCAACGCGGCCAACCCCGCGCCCGCCAACTCGGCTACATCTGCCTTATCGGCCTCTTCGGCTGGAGCGCTTGCGCCCACATCTGGCAACCCACCACTCGGTATGCCGCTTTCGATAACCCGCACAAAGAACTTTACGCCCAGATGCAACCTCTCGCCAAACAACTAGCCAACCAGCCACCCGGCGTCGTCCTCGGCTACGCCCGTGCTCTCGATGGGGGAGTCGAAACGGTTTATTGGCATCAACACCCCTATGTCCAAGCCACCGGTATTCCGCCCCAATATCTGACCCGTCTCACCGCCGACTTTCAAGTCCGCTACCTCTGGACTGACAACGCGCTGAAAGAAACCCTCACCGCCGCTTTCCCTCAAGCCAAGCTCATCCTCTCCAATCGTTCCTTTGCTGTATTTGAAATCCAACAGTAAGTCTGCGGTCGGTGCTTGTGTCATGGGGTACGAAAATGACTAGCATTGGCATTAACGATAGAGTAGATGGAAAATCCATGAATCGTACGTTTCAAGTCGGCGTAGCTGAAACCACCATTAATCCGCAAATGGGTATGCAGATTGATGGCAACATCGGTGCTTACCGGCCGGCCCAGTTCATCATCAACGACCTGCATGCCCGGGCCATTGTCTTCCAGCAAGCCGACAAACGATTCCTGCTGCTTTCCTTGGAACTGCTGGCCGTGACCCAGGAGTGGACTGACGCCATACGGGGTTTTGCCGCGAAGGAATGCGGGTTTGAGCGTGACGCCGTTGCAGTTCATGTGGTGCAGAATCATTCTTCTCCGTCCTTGGGTCACATCATGCTGACCGACCATCTTGCCGCCACGAAGAAGTATCCGTGGATTCGTGGTTCCGATCCGGCCTACGGCCCGCTCGCGATGGCGAAGATAAAACCCCTGATCCGTGCAGCCGTGGCGAACCTGCAATCCGTGCGACTGGTATTCGGCAGTGCTTATGAGTCACGGGTCGCGTTCAACCGCCGTATCGTCATGCGCGATGGCACAGCCCAGATGGGATTAGGGGAACGGCCCCATGAAGGACTGTACCGGGAAGGGCCGAGCGATCCCGAGGTTGGCGTGGCGCTCTTCACGAACCCAGCCCTGCAAACGGTCGCCGCCCTGTTGCATCACACCTGTCATCCGGTTCACTGGAACCCGCATACTTCAATCCACAGTGATTGGCCGGGTGCTTGGGCTGAGGAAGTGCGGCGCACAATGTTTCCCGGAACAATTCCGGTGGTGGTGAACGGCTGCTGCGGCAACGTCCATCATGCCGATGCCTTTCATCCCCAGCGCGAAGATACTCCTCAGAGCATGGCGCGCCTGCTAACCGAGGCCACGCAAACGGCGCTGAGCAATCCTTCCTTCAGTGATGACACCCCTCTGCTGGCGTACAAGACGATCCGGTTTGACCTTCTGTTCCGGCAGTTCCCGAGCAAGGTCTTCACGGATGCCCGGAAACTGATCAAGGCAAATCCCGAACCGATGTGGACTGACGAGTCAAAGACATGCTTTAAGCGGGACTGGGCGTTTGCCGCGTCGCTGATTGATCTGGAAAACCGACTGGCAACGGAGAAGGCGTTCGAATACGAGATTCAAGCGGTGCGCCTCGGGGACTTGGCGATTCTGGTGCTCCCCGGCGAGCCTTTTGTCGAAGCGCAACTGGAGATTAAGCAACGCAGCCCTGCCGTGCGGACCTTTGTGGCGCATATGTCTAATTTCTATGTCGGCTACATTCCCACGCCGCCGGCCATCCTCCGCGGTGGTTACGAGACCCGGCCGTCCAGTGCCTCGAAATTGGCACCCGAAGCGCTTCAGACGATTACGGACAAATCCGTGGCGTTGCTTAAAGAATTGTACACAGATCGAGAATAGTGAATCAGTATTAAAACAAAGGAAAAGATTATGGCAGCTAATAAAAAATTACGAATTGGTTTTGTTGGTGTGGGCGGGATGGGGCAATGCGCCCACTTGCGGAATTACTCGGCGATTGACGACTGCGAAGTCGTCGCAATTTCGGAGCCGCGCCCGCAACTCGCCCAGCGCGTTGCGGCCAAGTATGGCGTGGCGAAAGTTTATACCACCGGCGCGGAGATGCTCGCCAAGGAAAAACTCGACGGGATTGTGGCGTCCCAACCGTTTTTCCATCACGCCGCGCTCATTCCACCGCTCTATCAAGCGAAATTACCGGTGTTCACCGAGAAACCGCTGGCCGAATCCGTTGCGGCGGCTAAAACAATTCTGGCGGCATTGAAGGCAAGTGGGACATGGCACATGGTTGGCTACCACAAGCGGAGCGACCCCGCCACGATGTACGCGAAGGCGGAAGTCGACCGGCTGAAGCAGACAGGCGAGCTCGGCAAGCTCAAGTATGTGCGGGTCGTGATGCCGGCGGGCGATTGGATTGCCGGCGGATTCAGCGACATGATCAAGAGCAATGAGCCGGTGCTGACGGCGTCCGGCGTGGTGGCTGAGTCTTGGGACTCGCCACGGTTTCGGAACTCGGAGCATTTTCAGTTCGTCAATTACTACATCCACCAAGTCAATATGCTCCGGCATCTGCTTGGTGAATCCTACCGGGTGACGCTGGCGGACAAAGCCGGCGTATTGCTCGTCGCCGAAAGCGCGAGCGGCGTGACCGGCATCATCGAGCTATCGCCGTACTCGACAAAGCTCGGCTGGCACGAGTCGGCGCTGGTGGCGTTCGAAAAAGGCTACGTGAAAGTGGAGTTGCCGGCACCGATGGTGATGAACCAACCGGGCCGCGTCGAAATCTATACCGAGAAAGGGACGTTCTCGCCGCAATTGCCGCCGATCCATGCGATGCGGCAGCAGGCGATCAACTTCTGCCGCGCGATTCGCGGTGAGATCAAACCGTTGTGCGATGCCGTGGAGGCGTTGGAAGACCTGAAGGTGGCCGACGAGTACATGAAGCTTTGGAAAGGAATCTGACCCATGCCAGTGAAATGGAAAAAGACTTGGATCTCCGACGAGACATTTGAGTCCGTCAGCGTGTTTGACGTGAACAACGATGGCGTGCTCGATCTTGTTTCGGGCGGGTTCTGGTATCAAGGCCCGGACTTCCGGCGGAAACACACCATCGGCACGGTGAAGATGTACGATGAATACTTCGATGACTTCTCGACCATTGCCCTCGACATCAATGGCGATGGCTATCTGGATTTCATTACCGGCGGCTGGTGGGGCAAGACGCTCCGCTGGCGTGAGAATCCCAAGGGCGACCCGAAGCAGCAATGGACTGAACACATCATCGCCGATGTCGGCAACATCGAGACCACGCGGGCATGGGACATTGACGGGGACGGCCAGATCGAGATCGTGCCGAATACACCGCCGCGCCGCGAGGTGAAGGTTTTCAAATTGGTTGCGCCCGGCAAGTTCGACTGCCACACTATTTACACATTCCCCGAAAACCAGATCCAAGGCCACGGCCTCGGCTGCGGCGACATTGCCGGCAACGGCCGCCAAGACATCATCCTCGCGCGCGGCTGGCTCGAAGCCCCGGCTAATCCGTGGCGCGACCAGTGGGCTTGGCACGCGGATTTCATGGACGCACCGTGGGCCACCGGCACATCGTGGGGTTTCCCCGGCAGCGTGCCGATGTTGGTCGCGGACGTGAACGGCGATGGCCGGAATGAAATCATTACCGGCAACGCCCACGGCTACGGCCTCTGGTGGAGCGAACGGCGCGGCACCGGCTGGGCGCATCATCCCATTGATCCGTACAACGCCCAGTATCACGACTTGCAATGGGCGGACATTGATGGCGACGGCCAATGCGAGCTGGTCACCGGCAAACGTCATCGGGCGCATTGCGGCAATGACGCCGGCGAATGGGACGATGTCGGAATGTATTATTTCAAGTGGACCGGTGAAGGCTTTGCCAAGCAGGTGATTGACTACGGTCCGATCGGCACCGGCAAAGGCTGCGGCATTGCTTTTGCCATGGCGGATTTGCGGGGGAACGGCCGCTTGGATTTAGTCGCGCCCGGCAAAGATGGATTATACGTATTCTTCAACGAAGGCAGCGCGTAGCTCGTTCGATAGCGTCTCCAAACAGTGCGTGAATTTATGAACAGCGGCTTTCAGGAGTTTACTGACAAGTGGCAGGCGAACGCGCAACTTGCTTGGGATACCATCGCCATGAAACCTGTCCGTGGCATTCCGACGGGGATCGTCCATCTGATGCAATGGTCGCAGTTGGAGGAATTGTCCGGGAATCCACCGGGCAGTTACCAGAAGGAACCTGTCCGGGTGTACCGAGAGTACATGCTCAATGTCGGGATTGGCTTCATTGACCAATGGATTCCCGACAATCCGTTGACGATGAAAGATCAAGGCTACACCGCCGACAGGGAGCGCGGCGCGACGGGCGGGGCGGAGGAAATTGTCTGCGACGGCATCCGGATTGATTCGCCGGAAGCCGTCGTTGCGCACATGGAACAGTACCGGATTCCCGGCTGGCAACGCGGCAAACAGGCGCTGGAAAAGGACGGCGAGGCATTTGTCCGCAAGGCCATCGCACAGGAAGTCGCCGTGCAACGGCTGTTCGGAATGAACATGCTGAAGGGGCCATACGATGGGTTTTATTCCTTTCCCGGATTCCTTTACGGCCACTACGGCTACACCAACTACTTCATGGCCTATGCGCTCTACCCGGAAGTCATCGAACGCGGCTTCAAGATCGCTGCTGACTATTGGGAAGTGTATAACCGCCTCGGCGCCCGCGCCATCATTGAAGGCGGTTTGCCACGCCTCATCCGTTTGGACCACGACATGGCCGACTCCCGTGGGATGCTGGTGGATATCCGGTCCCTCGACAAGCTGTGGTTCCCGCATTTCGTGCATTCAATCCAGCCGTTCCTCAATGCCGGCATCCGGCTGATTTGGCATTGCGATGGCAACCTGATGGACATGGTGCCGCGCCTGCTCGAAGTCGGGATCAGAGGCTTTCAAGGGTTCCAATACGAAGACGGCATGGACTATGTTGGCATCTGCAAGATGAAGGATCGGGACGGCCACCCGCTGTTTATCCTTGGCGGCGCATCGGTCACGCGCACCTTGCCCCACGGCACGCCGGCCGACGTCAAACGCGAGTTGCGCTGGCTGGTGGAGAACGGGCCGCCGGTCGGACTCATGCTGGCGGGCAGCAGTTCCATCGCGCCTGGTGTGCCAACGGAAAACTTGCGGACGTTAATCGAAGGACTCCAGTATTACCGGGAACACGGCCGCGCCGGTTTGTAAAACCCAGCAATCAGCAGCGGCAGACTGTCGAGCGCGCCAGCCTTAGTCTTCCAAATACTGTTCCCAAGCGACTCGTTGCATTTTCGCGGCCTCTTCCTGTTTGATCACAATCCCGCCTTGGATATCTTTGAACTCACTGGTGAGGCCGGCCGGATTGCGCCCGATAATACACGCGTACAGTAGGCAGGCATAAATGTAAGTGCCTTTGGAGCCGGGATGCCCCTTATCCGCATGGTAAAGATCCAAGATCTGCGCCTCCGTCGGATTTGGCCCCAGATATTTCATCCACGCATACCCGGCGGCCGCAACGGGGATTCCCTTTTTCTTCCCAAAGACAACCTGCATGGCATTTAAGCTTTCAAATGAATCAGGATATTTAAACGCCGGGGCGTAGTACTGCGTCGCGCTGGCCGCCGCAAACAAGATCGTTTTCGACCCGTGTTTCCTGATCAATTCGTCAAACAATTCCGCGTATTGAATAAACTCCGGTTCAGTGGCGCAGCAATTCTCTTGAAGCACGACATAATCCCAGTGCCCGGTCGCAATGAGTGAGTGCGGCGGTTCCGATCCCGCGCTGGCTTCCCAGTGTCGTTTCAACGTTGCGCCCATGATGAGGGCCTGGCCGATTTCAATCCGCGGGCTATCGGCGGGGGCCGAGTCCGAGACAATCTGGAACATGCGGGGCAGTTCGTAACAGGCGAACTGACTGTTGCCGATAAATAATACTTTCAAGCCGCCATATCCCATCTGGCTTCGGGGGTTTTTCATTGACCAGCAGTTTATCCGCGCGGCGGTTGGCCACAAGTTTAATTCTCCCGCCGCAAGCTAAAGTGACAGTCAGCGCCGCTTGGTCGGTTTGAAAGCTTCGGCGTCTTTCGAGCCCAAAGGAAGCTCCACGAAGCCCGTGTTTTTTCTCTGCGGCATTTCGAGAGCTTCCGCAATCGTGTAGGTGACGAGATCTTGTAGCGAGTTTCCACTTATCCGGCCACTTTTCGTCAGGAACCAGAGAATATAGTTCATAAACAACTTGCCATCCGTGATGCGGAAGCAAGTCCACTTTTCCCGGGGATCCTCCCGGTTGAGTTGAATAGTGCGCCAATTATATATAGTGCGCGACTTCCGCGCGGAGATACTCAAGGCTCAGTTCGAACACAATCTTCTCGTCGCTGACGATGGTTTTGAAAGTCGGTCGTTTTGGCATGCGCTCCTTGTATCACATTGCTGGAGATTCTGCAGAATGAACCCTAATCCCGATTGATCAACTATGTGCATTGAGTGGGGGCGCGGAGTGGCCCGATTAATGATGCTTTTTGCCAGATATACTTGGCCAACTTCTTACGCCGCCGGAGGGGTCGGAGCTTTGAACTATTCGCCCTCCGGACCGGGATTTCCGTGCCCACCTTCTGTCGCCTCGAAGCCGGTACTAGCAATTGTTCCATGGATACGCTCGCCATCATGGTCAGCCACGAGTCTGGAACCCTCTCCAGCAACCCGATTTGCCTCCAATTCGCCCCGTTATGGCCTTCCTTAGCTTCATTTTTGCTCAAATCGGCCCTTTTTGCCGTCAAATCAAGGCCATTCCATCACAGAATAAGGTTATTGTGTCGCGCAATTAGTTAATTCCATCACGGAATAAGGTTATTGCGTCACGCAATTAGTTAATCACGCAATAAGTTAATCCCGTCATCGAATTAGTTTATTGTGTGATACAATAAGTTAATTGTGTCAGGGAATTAGTTAATTCCGTCGCGCAATAAGTTAATTGTGTGACCAATAAAGTTAATTCCGTCGTCCAAAAACTTACTCCTTTGGTCGGTTCAGAGGCATTCAACACCAATAAACCGCGTGCGCGACAATCGGAGCCGTCCGACCATGACCATGCCACCCTGGTGACGGGCAAAAATGTTGACTCTTGCCGCGGTGTCACTTATTCAGCAAGCCATGAAGAAGGTCACTTTACTTTGCATTGGCGCCGGCGGACGTGGCACGGGGTATTGCACATTTGCCTTGGAACAGCCCGACCGGGTGCAAGTCGTGGGCGTCGCCGAGCCGCGCGAATTGTTCCGCCAGCAGCTCGTGGCGGCGCACCAGATCGCGCCCCAGTTTGTTTTCAATGATTGGCGCGCGGCGGCGCAGCAGCCGAAGTTGGCGGACGCGGTGATCATCGCCACGCAGGATGCCATGCATGCCGAGCCGGCCATTGCCTTTGCCAAGTTGGGCTATCACGTGCTGCTGGAAAAACCCATGGCGCCGACCGCCAAGGATTGCCGGCGGATCATTGTCGCAGTGAAACGGGCCCGGGTGCTATTCGCCGTTTGCCATGTCATGCGGTACACAACCTACACGCGCAAGCTTAAGGCCTTGGTCGAGTCCGGCGTGATCGGCGAGGTGGTCAACATTCAGCATCTCGAACCGGTTGGCTACTGGCATCAGGCGCACTCGTTCGTGCGCGGCAACTGGCGCAATACCGCCGAAGCTTCGTGCATGCTGTTGGCGAAGTCTTGCCATGACCTCGACTGGCTGCGGTACATCATGGCCACACCGTGCCAGGCGGTTGCATCGTTTGGCGGGCTGAAACACTTTCGGAAAGAAGAGAAGCCCAAAGCCGCCGGCACGGCGTTGCGGTGTCTTGATTGCGCGTACGAAGCGCAGTGCCCGTATTCGGCCAAGAAAATCTACCTCGGCCGGTTTGCGCGCGGCGACAAGCAGTGGCCGGTCAATGTCGTGGCGCCGATTGTGACCGCGGAAAACCTCGCCGCCGCGCTGCGGGAGGGCCCGTACGGCCGGTGCGTTTACGAATGCGACAATGATGTGGTTGACCACCAAGTCGTCAACCTCCAGTTTGCCGGCAATCGCACGGCCAGCTTCACGATGACCGCGTTTAATGCCGCCGACCACCGCCAAACGCGCGTCTTCGGCACCCGCGGGATGTTGGAAGGCAATGGCGTCACCATTCGGCACACCGATTTTTTAACGGACAAGGTGACGACGATCGATACGAACACCAATGCCGACGGGTCACTGCTCAGCGGCCACGGTGGCGGCGATTTCGGGTTGATGGATAGTTTCGTGCGGGCAGTGGCCACGAATGATCCGACACAGATTCTGTCCGGTCCGGACGAGACGTTGGAATCGCATTTGATGGTGTTTGCCGCGGAACACGCGCGGCTCAAGAATCGCGTCGTTAAGTTATCACCACAAAGATAATTCGGAATTCAACTGGACAAATCCGCCGGCCAGCCTCGTCGAAGCATTGACCGGTTGGCCGCCCTAGCCAGCAACAACGGCGCGAATCCGATCCCGTAAACGATAGGAGCGAGTGTTTGGTGTCAGTTGGAATCTGAAGATAGGGCGCCGCAGAGGATGCTCACGATGCCGAGACCGATCGTTCCGTACCAGCCAAGGCCGGCGCGTTCTCCCAGACACAAGACCGAGACCAGCGTGGCGGTCACGATGCCGGTGATTCCGTTGAGCGTGAAGACCACGCCAGCCGGTGCGCTGGCGCACATTGCCAGGAGCGCCATTCCAATGATGGACCCAAACGCCGCCATTGCGCCAAACCCAACCATGGCGCTGACCGCCAGATTTGGGTTGTGGTGCCAGAGCAGATCCGCCAGCGCCGCCAGAAAACAGGTCGTGTACATGATCGGCAGGAAGAGATTGTTATCGCGGGAAGTCTGAACGGGTTGGGCGGGGCCGGCGGTCATGCCCAAGGTTTTAATCGCAATGCTGTTCAAGCTGTTCAACATGAGCGCCGCCACGAGCACCGCGCCGTATCCCAGCGTGCTTGCCAGTGAGGCGAGCGTGGCGCCACCATGGGAATTGGTCAGCGCGCTGACCACCACGCAGCCAACCCCGGCGGCCAGCGCCCCAAGCTTCAAGATCGTCAGCCGTTCCTTGTAACGGATGGCGGAATAGAAGCTGACCGGGATAAACCCCATTGACGTCGCGCACCAGACCGGTGACAACGGCCCAAGCTGCAGGGCCAGACCAATGCCGCGCATCGTCAGATATTGACTGAGTCCGGCGGCAATGCCCCACCACCAAACCCGCAGCGGGATCGGGGCGGGCTGACGGCGTTGAAACTGTTTGCCGGCAAAGACCAAGCTTCCCACGCCAGTGCTGACCAGCATGATTTCGATGGGCTGGACGCCGGCCTTCTGCCCAAGGCCAAACGCCACGCCAATCACGGCTAGGCTCATGCCTGACAAGATTGATAGCACGATGGGACGCGAGCATCGCATGCGCTCAGGCCGGTTTGATTTCTTTCCAAGTGTTGGGTTGGAGCGAGCCGAATTCGCAGGCATCACGGCGCTTGTCGCTGACGTTGGCAACGATGCGTGTGCCGTCCGCAAAAACGGTTGTTTGCACCGCCGCATCGTCGGTGACGAAATCGAACGAAAGCAATTCCAGTTTGCCGATCCGACGGTGGAGCTTGGCAACGGGCAAGGCAACTTGCAGGGCTTTCTGCACTTCACGGTCGGCAAGTTGAATGCAAAAAGAGAAAGTTCGCCGCGACTCAACATCGACCCAACCATACTGGCGGCCGAACGGCATCACCTGTGGCGGACAACCGTAGAGCGCGTCTTGCGCCGCCATCTTGTGACCGCCACCGGAGCCGACGATGCCGAACCGTCCGCCCGGCCGGCCATGAACTCCTGGCAACAGGTTGTAGGTGCCGGTCTCCCACCAGTTGTGAATCGTGCTGTCGTGGAACACCAGCATCGTCAACGGCACCGGGATGAAATCCACATCGCGCCCGCAGGCGGGCCAGAGCTTGGTCGAGCCGATGTCATACGAACGGGTGTAGCGGTCGATGAAGCCTTCGCTCGAAACGATTCGGTTCCCGTTCACCTTCGGGCCGAGCATATCGACATTGACGCCAACCTCGTCGTGCCTGGTTAAAACGCGACCGGGGTGTGACGCGTGATTTTTGGCGTGGCAGGCCTCCCGCCCGAGCATACAAGCGACGACATCGTAGTGAATCCAATCCATCGCGGCCATGTCGGTCGCAAACCGTTGCTTGGAAATCTCCAGTTGTTCGCCTTGGCAGACCAAGTACCATTGCTGCTCCTCGATCTTCCAGCCTTTTGGGGTCGAACCATCGGGATTCTGCCGGTAAATCCGTCGCACTTGTTCCGCGCCTTCATCCAGCGCATCGACATACCAACCCCAAGGCGAGACCAGCGCGCCGGGAACGGCGTGGATCTTCGCGATGGTTTCATCGGACAACCAAATAGGCTTGTCGCCGCCCATCAGGAAGTTCAGTGAGGAATGCGCGATGCGGACGGGATAATACAACACCGACTCGAATCCCATTTCCTGCAGCTTCTTCGCGCCTGCCGCATAATCCACCTCAGGCGCGTGGTTGTAGCCTGTGAACGCGAGCAACGACCCGAAGAGCTTCTCGACCGCCGGCCGCTGCGCGATCTTCTCCGCCCACGACACAAACTCCCCGCGCTCCTGCACCCGCCGTCGGTACCGCTTGGCGACGGCATTGATGTTGGCGTCTACGGGATACAGCCGCACTTCGCGCAAGTACCAGCCGCTGACCGGGCAGCGCAATTCCGTAAAGTAAAACGATGGCCCGTGCGTGGTTTCGCCATAACCGCACTCCCAGTCCGTCGCGTTCTCCTGCGTTACCAGCAAACCGCCGCGAGCGCCGAGCAACGCGTTCATCGCCATTGAGAATAGCTCGTGGCCACCCGGCGGGGCTACCTCCCACCACTGCTCGCCGGTCGGCTGGTACAACACCCCTTGAAAAATTGACAGGAGCATCGCCGCAGGACCGTCCGCCGACACCACTGCGCCCGGCAAGCTCACGCTCTGGATGGTGTCCGGCGCGGCTTCCAGTTCCACTCGCACGTGATCGCCGGCCAAAGTCCACCGCTGCACCAGTGCGCCCGACGATAACTGATGCGTGACGCGATAACCATCCGGCAACTTCTCCACCGTCCCATCCGGCAACACCTTCTTGTCGGCGAAACGGTTGGCCGCATCCACCCGCCAATCACAACCACGCCGCTTGTCGCTGATCAGTATCTCGCGAGCATTGGCGGAAATCCGCAGTTCTAAATTCTCGTTGGCAGGCATGCGCGTGTTTTCTTTGAATCAATCTGCATTATCAAGGGGCAATTCGATCGGCAACTTGCTGGCGCACCGCTTCCCATTCACAATCAAACGCCGTAGACCATTGATCGGCGGGACATGGAGCACGATCTTGCTGGGTGTCGCGCCCTTACGAAACGCGGGCTTGAACGTCACATGCAAAGTCTGGCCGTCCGCCGACACTTTTGTCTGCAATGTTACCGGGCCAAACTCGGTCGGTATCTTCTCAAAGGCGGCGGTTGCACCCGGCTTCAACCACGCCAACGGCATCAGGCGCAACAGATGCAATTCGTTTTCCACCAGTTCGTCATCAATCACGGCCAAGCGGGCGAGATAGATGGCCAGCGGCGCGGTGAATGCGTTACCGGTAATGCCGCCGCGGGTTTCGCAGGACACGCGCGTTTTGCGGGAGATGCTGCCGGCGAAGATGCTGTACAGACCTTCGAGGAACTTCTGCCGGTCGCCTTGCTGCCATGTATGAAACAGGTTCCACGAGTAGCACGGCTCGCAGCTCGACATCTCGCGATCCAAGACCGGCACCTGCCAGCAGTTGGCATCCCGGCGGTAGAACTTCCATTGCGGACCTTCCCGGAACCAACGCCGCACATCGTCCAGCAACGGGTCGCGCGCCGGCATCAGCCCGGCAAACACAAGGAACAGCGGGCCGGTATCGAGATAGAATGCGTTCCGAGTTTCTTGTCGCTTATCGCCGGCCAATGCGGTCGGAACCAACACGCGTTTCCGTCCGCGCGTATCCGTCCAGCGCGGCATCTTTCGGCATTTGTCGCGTAATGCGCGCAGAAACGCCGCGCGAGTTTCGTTCGCCTCCGCCGCGAATTCCGCCGCGCGCGGATGGCCCAACCGGCGCAAGACCTTCACCGCCTCGACCAGCCCTTTGTAGTTCCAGCCGATGCTCCAGAGCGCTTGAATCTCGGTTTTGCAGTCCGTGGCCACTGCCGCCGGTAAGACGCCGGGGTAACCGCCGTGACCGGTCTTGGTGCGCGCAGCTTTCAGCCAGTCGCAGGACTTGACGATGCAGTCCGTGAAACGTTTGGTGAATTCCTGATTGCCGGAGAGCAACGCGTGTCGGCAAATCGTCCAGAGTACCGCGCCGTTGTCCGACAGCCAGTCGATGGATTTGTAAAGCGCGGGTGTCGAGAAGTAGCCGGGGTGCAGTTCATACGTCGGGCCGGGCGGAATGACGGTGCCTTGTTCCTCCCGTAAGATTTCGAGGTAACGTTCGACCATCGTGTGGTGGCCCAGCGTGTCCAGCATCATGATGAAATCCATTGCGACCGGCGTGGTCCAAAGGTCGGCGTACGTCCACGAGCCGTTGATTTTGCAGTATTTGCCGGTGGCGGGATTCTTTTCCGTCAGCACGTTGCTGATCCGGACGCTCTGCCGGATGATTTCGTTCACGTCCGCTTCCGGCACGGCGAACCGCGTCGGCACGGTGGTGATGCGCTTCCAGTATTGCCGGGTTTGACGCAATGCTCCGTCGTGACCGAGCTTCAATTCCGCATCCAACGTGCGGCGGTCGCACGGCAACATCGGCACAAGGAGATCCACGAATGCACCGCGGCGCGCTGGCAACTGGACGTGCAATCTTGTCTCCCGCTGATCCTTGTTCGGCCGGAATAACTGGATTCCCGAACAGAACTTGCCCGGGGCAATAGCCAGGCGAACCTTGCCATTTGGTTCCACGATTCGACAACCTTTGCCGGGTTTGGATGGTTGCGAGTCGCACCGCAGCGGTCGCGGGTATGCCGCTAATTCCGGGTGGCGACGGATGTTGTCCCGCATGCTCATGGTTGTCGTCAGGTGCGGAGTTTCAAGTATCAGACTAAAGCCGTGAACCGGCTCCAAGGGCAGAGCGGCGCACAATTCGTGAATGTTCAGGCGCATCCATGCAAACAACGGTTCGATCCCGGTCTGCACATCGGTACCGCCGGGAATATGCGCAAAGACTTCCGAGCGCAGCAGCAGGCCATCCTTCGACCACTCGGTCCAGAGGATCGGTGCGGCATCCTCGTGCCAACCCTGATTGACCATGCCATCGTCATGGTTCAACCAACCACTGCCCCAATCCTGCCAAAAATCGGGCTTCGCGACAAAATTCGGCGTGAGCGAAAGCTGCAACCCTTGCCCGGCATATTGCTCAGTGCGGCGATTCATGTCCGGCTTGGCCAGCAGCGTCCCGTTCCACAGCACGTTGAACCGGAGTATGTGGTCTTTCCAGCCAACCGGCGTCCAGATGTTCGGCAAATCGCTCCACCATTGACAGGCTGTCTGAAAGTCCGGTTCTGGCAGATTCGGTTGTTTCGTCGTCACGGTATTCTTCCTTTGTTCGGTATTTCCAATGCAGGCGATGCAGTCACATCAACCAAATGTTGTATCAATTCCGACAATGCCAGCAAGCCTTTAATGGAAGGGAAGGGATCTGCCAGCCGGTTCCGCGTTGACTTTCTGGACGTTGTCCGCAATATCTCGCCCACTATGAAACGATTTTCCAAGGCTAGTGACATCAAGGTGGGCGTCGTCGGTTACGGCGGTGCGTTTAACATGGGCAGGTTGCATCTTAGCGAGATGAAACGCGCTGGGATGACACCGGTCGCCGTGGCGGAACTCGATCCGACCCGACTCGAAGCCGCCACAAAAGACTTTCCGGGCATTGGGACATACCGGTCGTTGACGGAGATGTTGAAGAAGTCGGACGTGAACTTGGTGACGATGATCACGCCGCACAACACGCACGCGCCGCTTGGTTTAGAAGCCTTGCGCGCCGGGCGACATGTGGTCTGCGAGAAGCCGATGGCGATCCACACCAGCGAATGCGATGCGATGATTGCCGCTGCGAAGAAATCCGGCGTGATTGTTTCCACTTACCACAACCGGCATTGGGACGGTTGCGCCATGCAAGCCATCAAGGATGTCGTGGAGAGCCACTGCATCGGTGACATAGTTCGCATTGAAGCCCACATGGGCGGTCGCGGGAAACCCGGCGACTGGTGGCGGACCAGTAAATCGATTTCCGGTGGCATTCTTTACGATTGGGGCGTGCATCTGCTCGAATACAGCCTGCAATTGGTCAAGTCTGACATCGTAGAAGTAGCCGGCTTCGCCAAGCGCGGTTATTGGGCCCCGCAGACGAAATGGAAAGCCGACACCATCGAGGACGAAGGCTATGCCGTTGTCCGCTTCAAGAACGGCGTCGTCCTGACGCTCCTGATCACGACGTTGGACTCCAATCCCAGACGCGGCAGGGTGGAACTGTTCGGCACGCAAGGCAATTACATCATCGACGGCGGTGAGAACACGCACATTCTTCGCGATGGTAGTAAACTCACCACTACAACGAGCAAGATGCCCGACGAAGGTTGGCGGTTCTATCAGAACATCGCCGACCATCTCACCAAGAACTCGAAACTGGTCATTACCGGCGAGTGGGCGCGGCGACCGATTCACATTCTCGATCTTGCGTGCCAGAGCGCGGCCAAAGGCAAAACACTCCCCGCCAAATATCGTTAACAAATGAAATTCACCTACAACTGGCTTAAGCAATATGTGGACTTTAACTGGTCGCCGGCGGAGTTGGCGGAGAAGCTGACCTTTGCCGGTATTGAGGTCGAGTCCATGGTTAGTCTCGGCGGCAAGATCCCGGAGCAAGTTGTCATCGCGCAGATTCTCGCCAGCGAGAAACATCCGAACGCCGACAAGCTCTCGGTCTGCCGCGTCAGCGACGGCACGGCTGAGCGCCAGATTGTGTGCGGGGCGAAGAATTACAAGGTCGGCGACAAGGTGCCGCTGGCGTTGCCGGGGGCAACGATGCCAGCCGGGTTCGCAATCAAGGTCTCCAAGCTTCGCGGCATCGAGTCGCAAGGCATGATGTGTTCGACGGAAGAACTCGGCTTGCCGAAGGGCGAGGATGGCTTGCTCATCCTGCCGGCCGATGCACTGCTGGGAAAGAAGTTTGCGGATTACGTTGGCCCCGGTGACACGGTCTATGACATCGAAGTCACACCGAACCGTCCCGATTGGCTGAGCGTGATCGGTCTGGCGCGCGAGATTGCGGCGTTGACCGGTAACCCGCTGCGTTTGCCGGAGATTGTACTGACCGAGACCGGCGCTGAACTCGCGGCTGTGCGCGTGGATGCGCCGGATCTTTGTCCGCGGTACACGGCACGGTTGATTCGCGGCGTGAAGGTCGGGCCCAGCCCGGCCTGGTTGAAGCAGATTTTGGAAAAGGTCGGCTTGCGATCGATCAACAACGTCGTGGACATCACCAACTATGTCCTGCTCGAAAGCGGGCATCCGCTCCATGCGTTTGATTTCAACCTGCTGGCGGGCAAGCAAATCATTGTGCGGCGCGCCACGGCTGGCGAGCAGTTCACGGCGCTGAACGACAGCCGGCATGAGTTAACCGATGAGATGCTGGTGATTGCCGATACGGAGCGCGCGGTGGCAATGGCTGGGATCATGGGCGGCAAGAACAGTGAGATCAATGCGGCGACCACGGACGTGTTGCTGGAAAGTGCGTGGTTCTTGCCGGCGAATGTGCGGAAAACTTCTAAGCGGCTGGGCTTGGCGAGTGATGCCAGCTACCGGTTTGAACGCGGTGCGGACATTGACGGCGTGGTCTGGGCGAGCAACCGGGCGGCAGCCTTGCTCCAACAACTTGCCGGCGGGCAGGTGTGCCGTGGTTTGACTGATGCGCTGGCGCAGCCAATCGCGAAGCGGCGCGTCACGTGCCGGTATGCGCAGGTGAACCGGTTGCTCGGCATCGAGGTGCCGCCGGCAACCGTGAAGAAGATTTTTGGCGGACTCGGTCTGGATGTCGTCAATGACGCGAGCGATGCGGTAGCGGTCGCGGTGCCGACGTTCCGGGTGGACTTGGAGCGCGAGGCGGACTTGGTTGAGGAAGTGTGCCGCATTTACGGCGTCGATAAGATTCCCGCGAAGATGTTGCCGGCGGCGCCGGCAATCTCGGCGTTCGATGCGCAGTGGGATGCGCGCCGGAAGGTGCGCGCGACGTTGACGGCGCTCGGGTTCGACGAAGCCGTGAACCAGACGATGGTGGGCGAGGGGGCGGTGAAGTTGCAGAACCCGCTTAACGCGGAGATGACGGCGCTCCGGCAATCGCTCATGCCGGGTTTGTTGACGAATCTGCGGACGAACGTTTCCCGACATCAGTACGACGTGAAGCTGTTTGAGATCGGCCGCGTATTTGCGGCAGATGGAAAGGAAACGCTGCACTTGGCGCTGGTAGTCACCGGCCGGCGAACCACCGGTGATTGGGAGCGGACGGAGAAGGTGGACTATTTGGATTTGAAAGGCGCCCTGATGGAATTGGGTGTCACGGCGGAGATCTGCGAGATCACCGCCGCGCAGGCGAAGAAGAGCGATTTGCGCGACGCAGTTTATTTCGCGGAGTTGGAATTCGCGGCGCTGCCGGTGGCGGCCGAGAAGCAATACCGGGAATTGCCGAAGTTCCCGGCGGTGGTGCGGGACATGGCGTTGGTGCTCGACGAAACCGTGCCGCACGCGACGGTCGTGGCGGAAATTGAAAAGAACAGCAATAAGTTCTTGGAGAAGGTGGAGTTGTTTGATATTTTTCGCGGTAGCTCGATAGCGACCGGTAAGAAATCAGTGGCGTACTCGTTGACGTTTCGCGCAGTGGATCGGACGTTGACCGACACGGAAGTGAATGAGGCGCATGAGCGGATCAAGCGGCAGTTGCAGCAGGCGTTGGGCTGCGAGATTCGCGCGAGCTGACCGACGGCAGGGTAAGATCGAAAATTAACGAGTTACAACTCGAAAGCAGCTTGAAGTAGTGCGGTAAGTGCAGTATGGAGCAGTAGAAGACGCGGCGCAGGCCGTGAATGTTCTTTGTCAGATTTGAAATCGCGAAATACCCTGCCATGTTCGTGACGGATGAAAATTCCTCGGGCCGATACATGCTAGAAATAGCGGAGCTTCGGTTCGGTTGCGGAAGACATGCCTTCAATGGAAGTCGGAAACAATCGGCCAAGCACCCCCTTTAACGAGGGGTTCGACGGAATACATCCCAACGGCATTACGGCGGGGTATTTCTTTTCCCTTGGTCAGCCCGCAACCGGCAACATCGGGCAACGTGCTATGACGACCGGCAACCTATTTGATAATCAGGAACCGTCCGCCACTCCCAGAGCGGCTACGGGGAAGTCGGCACAAACCGCCCCGCTGGCCACGCGGATGCGGCCGCACACGCTCGCCGAATTCGTTGGCCAACGCCACATCCTTGCGGAAGGCAAACTCCTCTGGCGCGCCATCAAAGCGGACCGGATCAGTTCAATCATTCTCTACGGTCCACCCGGCACCGGCAAGACCTCCCTCGCTGAAGTCATTGCCAACGCCACGCAAAGCAAGTTCGAACGACTCAGCGGCGTCGAGTCCAATGTCGCCGATATTCGCCGCGTCATCGCCAGCGCCGGTAACCGCTTGGAGAATACCGGCCAGAAGACAATCCTCTTCATTGACGAGATTCACCGGTTCAACAAAGCGCAGCAGGACGTGCTTTTGCCAGATGTCGAGAACGGCACCGTGCGATTGATCGGCGCGACAACTCATAACCCGTTTTTCTACGTCAACTCACCACTCGTTTCGCGCTCGCAGATTTTCGAATTACAGCCGCTCACGCCAGCCGACATCACGACACTGCTTCGGCGCGGGCTGGAAATATTGCACGCGAAGGCCGACGAGGATGCGTTGGTCTTTCTGGCCACCGCTTGTGACGGCGATGCGCGCAAGGCGCTGAACTCGTTGGAAATCGGCGCGCTCACCACAGCGACCGGCAACATCACGCGCGCCATTGCCGAGGAATCCATCCAGAAGAAAGCCGTCGTGTACGGCGCCGGCGAAGACGAGCACTACGATACGATTTCCGCATTCATCAAATCCATGCGCGGCAGCGATCCGGACGCGGCATTGTATTGGCTGGCCAAGATGGTGGTGGCCGGCGAAGACCCGCGGTTCATCGCGCGCCGCATCACGATTCTGGCGGCGGAAGACATTGGGCTGGCGGACCCGCAGGCGCTGGTGTTGTCAGTGGCGGCGCATCAGGCCGTTGAATTTATTGGTTGGCCGGAAGGCGAGTTATTGTTGGCGGAGGCGACGGTTTATTGCGCGACCGCGCCGAAGTCCAACGCCAGTGCGAAAGGCATTTGGGCGGCGAAGGCGGACGTCGAGTCGGGGCGGACGCTCGAAGTGCCGGCGCATCTCAAGGACGCGCACTACAAAGGCAGTGAACGCCTCGGCCACGGCAAGGATTACAAGTACGCCCACGATTTTGAGGGACACGTTGTCGAGCAGGACTACTTACCGGTGGGCAAGAAGTATTACGAACCCGGTGACCAAGGTTTTGAAGTCCGTGTGAAAGAGAGAATGGAAAAATGGAAACAATTACTCGCCAAACAACGCGGCTCATAATCGCACTGCTACTGTTGGCTAGTGTGGCCGGCTGTGAGACATTTCGCATTCCGTGTCCGTGCCAGTCCCAAGCATCGGTGCGTTGATGAAGCGCGAACCCCGCAAACGGATGTTGGCGCACCTGACCAGCTTGGATGTCGGCACGGTCCACCAGCATAGCATAGCAGTCATGAAACGGCTGGCGACGTTGCCGGCGTTTGCGAATGCAAAATCGCTGGTGGTGTACGTTTCCTTCGGCAACGAGATTCAGACCCACGATCTCATCCGGCAACTCTTGATCGAAGGCCGGCATGTCAGCGTGCCGGCCTTCCAAGCCGGCAAGTATTTGGCGGCGGAGATCCAGGACTTCGATCAGGATCTGGTTGCCGGCAAGCTGAAGATTCTCGAACCGAAACTCCTGCGGCATGTGCCGGTTGCGCGACCGGACGTGTGGCTTGTGCCGGGATTGGCGTTCGACCGTAACGGCAATCGGCTGGGGCGCGGCAAAGGGTACTTCGACGCTTTGCTCGAACACGCGCGCGGCACCAAGATCGCGTTGACTCACGATTTCCAATTGTTGGCCGAAGTCCCGACGGAACCGCACGACGTCCGCATGGACTTCATTGTGACTGAAACCCAAATTGTTCAATGCCCAAGGAATCATGAACCATATTCTCATTAACTTGCTCGCATTGCTGGTGGGTGCGGGTGCCGCCTGGCTCCTCCTGCGTTGGAAGATGCGCGGCAACGCCACGCACGCCGGCAACATCGTCGCCACGGCCCGCCAGGAAGCCGACGCGATTATCCGCGACGCCACTGTCCGAGCCCAAGACCAGTTGCTGAAAGCCCGGGAAGACTTCGACGCCGAAGCGCGGACGCGCCGGCAAGAGATGGGCGAGTCCGAAAAACGGCTATTGCAACGCGAGAACAACCTCGACCGGAAAGTCGAGTGGCTGGACCGGAAAACCGACGAGGTCACGAAGAAAGAAACCGCCATCGCCGCGCGCGAGCAGGAACTGCACAAGTTGCAGGGCGAGCTTGATGAGTTGAAACGCCTCTCGCAGCTTGAACTTCAGCGACAAGCCGGGCTGACCGGCGAGCAGGCGAAAGCCCTATTGCTCCAGCGCGTCGCGGATGAAGCCCGCGAAGATGCCGGGCAGTTGACCCACCGGATTCTCGATGATGCAAAGTTAAATGCCGACCGGGAAGCACGCCGCGTGATCAGCATTGCGGTCGAGCGCTGCGCCTCCAACCACATCCAGACGGCGACGAGCTGCACCGTCACGCTGCAAAATGAGGAGATGAAAGGGCGCATCATCGGCCGGGAAGGTCGTAACATCCGCGCGTTTGAAACCGCGACTGGCGTCAATGTGGTGATTGATGACACGCCGCAAGTTGTCGCGCTCAGCGGGTTTGATCCTGTGCGCCGGGAAATTGCCCGACAAACCCTTGAGCGGCTGATTGCTGATGGTCGTATCAATCCGGCGCGCATCGAGGAAGAAGCCGGCAAGGTGCGGGAAGAGCTTGAAGCATCAATCGTCAAATCCGGTGAGGAAGCGGTTTTTCAGCTCAACATCCCGAAGGTCAACCCGGAGCTGATCAAGTTGCTGGGACGTCTGAAATTTCGCCACAGCTTCGCGCAAAACGTCCTCGACCATTCCATCGAAGTCGCCAAACTCGAAGGCCTGATGGCTGCCGAGATGGGCTTGAGCCAGCCGCTCGCCAAACGTGTCGGCTTGTTCCATGACATTGGCAAAGCCGCGGATCACGAAGCCGAAGGCGCCCACGCCGCCATCGGCGCCGCACTCCTGCGCAAGTATGGCGAACCCGAAGAAGTCTATCAGGCCGTCGCCTCGCACCATCACGAAGCCGAGCCGGTCACCGTCTACGGCATTCTCGCCAGCGCGGCGGATGCCATCAGTGCCTCACGGCCGGGCGCGCGCAGCGAAAGCATGGAGTTGTATCTGCAACGCCTCGAAAAACTCGAGGCGGTCGCCAACAGTTTTGCCGGCGTCGAGAAGAGTTACGCCTTGCAGGCTGGTCGCGAGGTTCGTGTGTTTGTCGAATCCGGCAAGATCAACGACACCGAGGCGATGATCCTGGCGCGCAACATCAGCCACAAAGTCGAACAGGAATTGCAATACCCCGGCCAAATCAAAGTGACCGTCATCCGCGAAACCCGTTGCGTTGAGTATGCGAAATAGGGTGAAATCAACAGGCGGAGCCATGTAACCGACCGGCGGAACGACAAAGCCGTTTAGCGGATTGAAGCAACCGACTGGCGGTCTGACCAAATCTACCGGCGAACCGGCCAGATTGATAGGCGGATCAGTAAAATCGGCCAGCGGACTGACCAAATCGACTGGCGGACTGGTGAAATCGACCAGCGGAGTGCGGCTAACGACCAGACTAACAGTTACTTCTGCGATTTTGGCGGTTTTTGCCTTGCATTGCCAAAAAGCCGCGCCAAAATCGGCATCGATGGACGACAGCGCAAAACGACACTTCGACCAATTTGTGCGAACTCGGGACTTCGCGATCGATAACGCGGGTGATGCGGTAGCAACGAACGCCGCCCTCCATACCGACAAGCTCGCCAAGATCATCACCAACCTCACCAAAGCCAAAGCCAGCCAGACCGGCGGCAGCGCCGCCACCCGGCAGGTCTTGCTGGCGGCATTGCAACTCGACATTCACGACATCAACCGCACTGCCCACGCCATCGGCCAGGAAACGCTCGGCTTCGACCAGCTTTTCCCGACTCCCAAACAACGCAATCCCGCCATGCTCCTCACCACTGCCGATACCTATATCGGCAATCTGGTCGCCACCACGACTGATGATGCCGCGACACTCGCCGCCAAGCTCGACCGGCAGGCAAAGTTTATCGCGAACGGATTCGCGGCGGATTTCGCGACCGCGCTCGTCGCGCTTCGCGCCCAGATTGACGCGGCCAAAACGTCCGAGAACAACGCCGACGCTGTCGGCGAAGAAAACACCGCGGCGATTGGCCGGCTCGTGAATGAGGGCATCAAAGAATGCACATTCCTCGACGCAATCTTTCACAATGTTTACCGGGGCAACCCCGGCAAACTTGGCGCTTGGGTCTGCGCCAACCACCTCGAACGCGCTCCCAAGAAGAAAAAAGCCGCGACACCGGCGCAATCCTGAGCACTTGGCCGGCGTTGATTTGTTGGCCGGGGTCTGGCATTAATCTTGTGTGAACATTCTTTTCATCGGTGACATCGTTGGTAAACCCGGTCGGCAAGCGGTTGCGGCCTTGTTGCCAAAACTCAAACGCGAACACCATCTCGATTGTGTTGTGGCGAATGGCGAAAACATTGCGCACGGTGCCGGTGTGACGACCGCAACGGTCAAAGAACTTTTGGCGGCCGGCGTGGATATCATCACCACCGGCGATCATGTTTGGGATCAAAAAGGTTTTGAGCAGGAAATTGACAGCCTGCCACAGGTTGTGCGTCCATTGAATGTCGCGCCGTCGGCACCGGGACGCGGCTCGGTTGTAATCAATATCGGCGAAAAGGCGCGGGTGGGCGTGTTGAATTTACTCGGTCGTGTTTACATGCCCGACAACGACTGCCCGTTTCGGGCCGCCAAGAGTGAAGTGGCCAAGCTGCGCCGGCAAACCAACGTCATCATCGTGGACATCCATGCCGAGGCGACCAGCGAAAAGGTTGCGATGGGCCGGTATCTCGATGGACAGGTCAGTCTCGTTGTTGGCACACATACCCACGTCCAAACGGCTGACGAACAGATTCTGCCGAAAGGCACAGCGTATCTCAGTGATGCCGGGATGTGCGGGCCGCACGACTCGGTGCTGGGCCGGGATGTCAACGCGGTGATTCAACGCTTTGTCTCCGGGATGCCGCAGCGGCTCGAAGTTGCCACTGACAAGATTGAATTGTGCGGCGTGGTTGTGGAAGTGGACGACGGGAGCGGGGTAGCGCAGAAGATTGAACGTGTGCGGATGCCATATACGCCATGAGGTTGCGCGCGAAGTGGGTGTTGCCGGTCAGTGCGCCGCCGCTTGAAAATGGTGTCGTCGAGATTGCCGGTGACACGATCACGGCGGTTGGACAACTGGCCGGGGCGGATCGCGATTTGGGTGACGTGGTGCTTTTGCCGGGGTTGATCAATGCGCATTGCCATCTGGATTACACGCACATGCCGGTCCCATATCGGGGCAGCTTTACAGATTGGATTCGCGACATCGTCGCGTTGAAAGCGCAGCAGACGCCGGCCGATTATCTGGCCGGGATTCAAGCGGGAATGCAACTCGCCCTGCAAGCCGGTACGACAACCGTGGTGAACATCGAATGTTTTCCGGAATTGATTGCGCAGTTGCCGGCGTTGCCCTTGCGCGTGCATTGGTGTCCGGAGTTGATCGACTTGGTCCAGCGCCAAGAGTTGCCGGCGGAACCGAATGGTTTGTCGCCCCATGCGCCGTACACCGCGAGCGAAGAATTGTACCGGCGGTGCACGCAGTCCGGCCGGTTCATCACCACGCACGTTGCGGAGAGCATTGAGGAAGATGAAATGTTCCGGCAGGGCCGGGGCCGGTTGTATGACGCGTTCCGCGAACGGGGTCGCGACATGTCCGACTGCGGGCACGTCGGCCCGGTGGAACTCTTGCATCGGTACGGGGTCTTGGGAAGAAATTGCTTGGCGGTGCATGCAAATTGCCTGACGGCGGACGATGTGCGGTTGCTGGCCGAAACCGGGACGAGTGTGGTGCATTGTCCGAAAACGCACCGGTATTTCCAGCGGCCACCGGCGCCCGTGCCGGCGTTGCTGGCCGCCGGCGTGAATGTCTGCCTCGGCACGGACAGTCTGGCCAGCAACGACACGCTGGATATGTTTGCCGAAATGCGCGAGTTGGCGCGGGTGTTTCCGGCCTTGTTGCCGGCGCAACTCGTGGCCATGGCGACGACTAATGCCGCAATCGCCTTGAATCAATTCGCCCGGCTGGGCAAGATTGCGACGGGCGCGATGGCGGACTTGATTGCCGTGCCGGTGAATGGCCATGCCGATCCCGCCGCAGCGGTTGTGGCCGCTGAGAAAGCAGTTGCATTCATGATGATAAATGGAAAGGTGGTACGCGAATGAAACTAATCTTGTTGATGATAATGCTGGCCGCCGTCACACTGACACATGCGGCGACGAACGCTGTGCCGTCGAGCGCCGAACAAGAACAGCTGTTCATGGAAGCCGTCATGCTCAGCAGCAAAGGCTTGTATGCCGAGGCGGAAGTGCGCTTGAAGCGGCTGGCTGAAGTGCAGCCGAATGAGCCAACAGTTATTGAAATGTTGCGCTTGGTGCAACTCAAGCTGCACGACCCGTCAGAGAGCTTAACAAAGAAATTAGCAGTGACTATTTTCCCGGCGGTGCAGTTTCGCGCGGCCAGTCCACAGGATGTCATCGACTATCTCCGTCACGAGAGCGGCAAGTTCGCCACCGATAAAACGGAAGTCAACTTTGTCTGGCAGGTGCCTGACAGCGTTCAGTTGCCGCCGATTACACTCAGCCTGAAAAACATTCCGCTCAGCGACGTGTTGCGTTACGTAACCCAACTCACCGGGTTGCGCTATCGGGTTGAACCCTACGCGGTCGTCATTTACAAACCAGATCCGAATGTCAAACCTGAATGACCAACTCGGCGCGGAACTGGGCAAGTTGCGCGCAGCCGGCTTGTATCGGCAACTGCGCGACATTACCAGCGCGCAAGGCCCGCGGGTAGGCATTGCCGGTCGCGAGTTGCTGAACTTTTCCAGTAACGATTATCTCGGCCTCGCCAACGACCCGCTCCTAAAACACGCGGCAACGGAGGCCATCGCCCGGTGGGGTGTCGGCGCTGGCGCGTCCCGGTTGGTGTGCGGCAATCTGGAGCCCTACCGGCTGCTGGAGGCGCAGCTCGCACGTTTCAAAAACAAAGAGGCCGCCATCGTCTTTGGCTCAGGTTACGCGGCGAACGTCGGCACGATCACTGCACTGGCTGGGGAAGGGGATGTGGTGATTCTCGACAAGCTCGATCACGCCAGCATCATTGACGGCGCCCGGCAGAGCGGCGCGGCGATTCGCGTGTACCCGCACTTGAACCTCCGCAAACTTGAAGAGATTCTCCGGCAATCCCAATCGTACCGGCGGCGGCTGATCATTACCGAAACTGTTTTTTCAATGGACGGCGATCTGGCGCCGCTGGCGGAGATTGTTGCGTTGAAGGAGAAGTACGCCGCGTGGCTGATGCTCGACGAAGCGCACGCGACCGGTGTGTTCGGCACGAACCGGCGCGGATTGGCTGAGCAACTGGGTGTTGAAGACCAAATCGAAATCATGCTCGGCACGCTGAGCAAAGCGCTGGGCTGCGCCGGCGGATTTGTCGTCGGCTCGCAAACGCTGATTGATTTGCTCCGCAACCGGGCGCGCAGTCTGATTTACTCGACCGCCTTACCGCCGGCTGTTTGCGCAGCGGCGGCGGCAGCGGTGGAGTTTGTGACGAGTGCAGCCGGCGCACAACGTCGGGACCGGCTCTGGGAGAATGTTCGTGCCCTCGGCGCACAGAGCCCCATTCATCCGGTAATTATCGGCGACGAACGGGCCGCGGTCGAATTATCCGGCAAGTTGTTTGACGCCGGCGTCTTTGTGCCGGCGATCCGCTATCCAACAGTTCCGAAAGGCAAAGCCCGCTTGCGCGTCACCGTTTCGGCGGCGCACACGCTGGCCGACGTGCAACAGTTTCAAAACATTTATGCAACCCTCGCTCGCTGACGCCGACCACCGGTATCTTTGGCATCCGTTCACGCAGATGAAACAATGGCTGGCCGAGGAGCCGGTCATCATCGCGGCCGGGGAGGGCGCCGTGCTGCGCGACGTGGCCGGTAAAGAGTACATTGACGCGAACTCGTCGATCTGGGCAAATCTCCACGGGCACCGGCATCCACAGATCACACAGGCCATCAAGGATCAACTCGACCGGATCGCACATTCATCCTTTCTCGGGTTGTCGAATGTGCCGGCTATCGAACTGGCCGAGCGCTTGAGCAAGCTGACCGGCCTGCCGCGGGTGTTTTATTCCGACGACGGTTCGACGGCGATGGAAGTCGCTCTCAAAATGGCGTTGCAATATTGGCAACATCGCAGCCAGCCACAACGAAAGAAATTTGTCGCGTTCACTGATGCCTACCACGGCGACACCATTGGTGCGGTCAGCATCGGCGGCATCCATTTGTTTCACGAAACATTCAAGCCGCTGACATTCGAGGTGCTGCGCGCCGGGAATATTGCGGACTTAAAGAAACTATTGTCGGCTGAAGTTGCCGGCGTCTGCATCGAGCCGTTGATCCAAGGTGCGGCGGGGATGCGACTCTGGCCGACGGGAATGTTGCGCGAAGTCCGGCGGCTGTGCAGTGACACGTTGTTGATTGCCGACGAGGTCATGACTGGTTTCGGGCGGACCGGCAAGATGTTTGCGTGCGAACACGAAGGCGTGACGCCGGATCTGATGGCGGTCGCGAAGGGGCTGACTGGCGGTTATTTGCCGTTGGCGGCCACACTGGCAACCGAGGAAGTCTTCAACGCATTTCTGGGCGAGTACGCGGAGTTCAAGACGTTCTTTCACGGCCACACTTACACCGGCAACCAACTCGGCTGTGCCGCGGCCTTGGCGAATCTGAAAGTCTTTGAAGACGAGCGCGTGTTGGAAAGGTTGCAAGGCCAGATCGGCGCGTTGAAATCCCGATTGGAAACGTGCCGCCGTTTGCCTGGCGTGGTGGACGTCCGGCAATGTGGTTTCATTGGTGCGATCGAAGTTGGTCCTTACCGGCTCGAAGAGCAGATGGGCATCCGGATTTGCCGGGCATTGCGCGAGCGCGGCGTGTTGACGCGCCCCATCGGCAACGTCATTGTCGTCATGCCGCCGTACTGCATTACCGAAGCGCAACTCGACCGGATTTTCAACACCTTGGCGCAATCCCTCGCAGTTGTTATTTGAGCAGACTGCGCAGCACACGCAGATTTTCGACGTCTTCGGCCAAGTCGGGGCCTTTTGGAGTTTCCAGGACCATCGGCAAATCGTGCCAGCGCTCATCGCGGAGAACGTTGCGGAAAGCCGGCAACCCGAGGTGCCCTTTGCCGATGTGCTCATGCCGGTCGACGCGCGAGCCGAGCGGTTTCTTCGAGTCGTTAAGGTGAAACGCGACAATTTGATCGCAACCAAATGTTTGTTCCATTTCGCAGACAGTTGCCCGGTAACCTTTGGAAGTGCGGATATCATAGCCAGCCGCGAAAATGTGACAGGTGTCCACGCAGACAGCCAGACGGGACGGATGCTTGGAAGATTGGAGGATTGCGGCCAATTGTTCGAACCGGTGACCGAGACACGAACCTTGCCCGGCAGTTGTCTCCAAGGCGATTTTGACCGGGCTGCGTTTCGTCGCGGCGAAAGCTTCGTCGAGACTTTGCGTGGCTGCTTGCAGATCACCTTGCGCACCGGGATGCAAAACAATGAACGGCACGCCGAGGAGTGTGGCGCGTTCGATTTCGTCAATGATCGCGACAATGGACCGGCGGCGAAATCCGGGATTCATGGAGGCGGGGTTGATTAGATACGAGCTGTGTGCAAACGCCGGTAAGCGCTGTTGTCGGAAGCGGATGATTTCATCGGACGCGAGCGGCTTGCCAATCCATTGCATGTTGTTTTTGAGGAAGATCTGGACGACCTCGCAACCGATGGTTGTGCCGCGCTCAAGTGCGCGATCCACTCCGCCGGTAATTGACATATGCGCGCCAAACTTGGGCATAGGGTTGATTATGCGCAATTATCTGATAATTTCCAATTATGAAAAAGCTACTTTTCGGAATTCTGATTGTGTTGGTCACGCTGGTGGTCATCGGCGTTCTGTGTCGAAACGTAATTGCCCGCACGGCTGTGGAAATCGCCGCTAAGGAGATGACGGGATTCCCGATGGCGATCGGTTCGGTGGACATCGGTCTGTTTAGTGGCACGCTGGAAGTGCGGGACTTGGAACTGATGAATCCGCCGGAGTTTCACGATGGCACATTTATAAAATTGCCGTTGGTACGGGTGGATTACGAAACGATGTCTTTTTTACGTCGCACCCCACACATCAAGGAGTTGACGGTGAATGTTGCCGAGGTTGACCTAGTGACAAACGAAAAGGGTGAAGTAAACGCGACAGTGCTGCAGAGCCGCGCCGAATCCATTGGTGGCGGTAAGCCGGCCGGCCCATCCAACAGTGGCACGCCCAATAATGTTGCGGTGAGCGACGAGAAGAAAATGCCGTACCATGTTGACTTGGTGAATGTGCATATCGGGACGGTCATCAAGCGGAGTTTTAATCGCGACGGCAAACCAAGTGAGATTAAAATTACCCTCAACGGGAACGCCACTTACAAAGATGTGAACGAATCCAGCAGCATCACAAAGCTCATTATGGATACGGTGTTTGGCCAGCTTAACGCAGTTGCCGGTGAAATGCTCAAAAATGTTGGCGGAATCGGCAAGGACGCCGCACAGACCATCCAAAAGACGGGCAAAGGACTTTTCGATAACATTAAGAAAGCAATTCCGCAGCACTAGGTTGTCAGAAACCTTTGACCTGCCGGAGAGCCTCGTAGAGGACGATGGCGACGCAGTTGGATAGATTTAGACTGCGCGCCTTGGGATTAAATTGCGGAATTGCTATGGTTGTGTCCTGATATAGGTCAAGCAATGAGCCCGGCAAGCCGGTGGTCTCGCGTCCGAAAACGAGGTAATCATCGGCTTGATAGCGCACACTGGTATAGAGACGGTCGGTTTTATTCTCGACGAGGAAGACTTGGGAAGTGGTTGGGATTTGGGCGCGCAGTTCGTCCCATGAACTCCACGATTTCCAGATGACATGCTCCCAATAATCCATTCCGGCGCGTTTAAGTTGCCGGTCATCGAGACGGAAGCCGAGCGGGCCGACCAGATGCAGCGTCGCACCGGTTGCCGCGCACAAGCGCGCGACATTGCCAGTGTTTGGCGGGATTTCAGGTTCGACAAGAACAATGTTCATCGGTTATTCGTAGTGTTGGTTGCATTCCTTATGCCATCAAACCGGCAAAGGTTACAAGGCGGAGATTTTGAGAGTTGACTTCTGCGGCTAGGTTGGCTAAGTTGCGCCCCCTTCGAGTTAGGTAGATATTTTTTATGAAGACATTCATGGCTAAGAAAGAAGAGCAAACGCCGCGTTGGTTCGTCATTGACGCCAACGGCAAGGTGGTTGGTCGCGTCGCCGTTCAGGCCGCGAACATCCTCCGTGGCAAACACAATCCAAAGTTCACCTCGCACGTGGACACTGGCGATTTCGTCATCGTCATTAACGCCGCCAAGTGCGTGTTTACCGGCAAGAAAGAAACCGATAAGCAGTACATGACCTATTCGCAGTATCCCGGCAATGAGAAGCGGTTCTCCCCGAAGCAACTGCGTGGTCATCATTCCGAGGACATTATCCGCCGCGCGGTGACCGGCATGATTCCCCATACCCGGCTTGGACGCGCGACGGTCACGAAGTTGAAAGTGTACGCCGGCGCCACCCATCCGCACATCGCCCAACAACCGGCGCCGTTGGCAGTCTAATTTCTGGAAGCAATCATCATGGCAAAGACTACTCCCACTCCCGCAATTCTCGGCACCGGCCGTCGCAAGACCAGCATCGCCCGTGTTAAACTTGTTCCCGGCACCGGCGTCATTATGGTCAACGACAAGAAGATCAAAGACTATCTGACCGTGCCGAACCAGTTGGATCACGCGCTCGAACCATTGCACGCCACCGATACAGTGAAGAAATACGACATCAGTATTATCGCTGAAGGCGGCGGGATGAATGGCCAAGCCGGCGCGATCCGCCTCGGTATTGCCCGCGCCTTGCTCGTGGCGATGGCGGAAACCAAACCCGTGCTTCGTGCCAAGGGCATGCTGACTCGCGACTCGCGCATGCGCGAACGCAAGAAGTACGGTCAACCCGGCGCCCGCAAGCGCTTCCAGTTCTCGAAGCGTTAATCAACAAATCACCTTGCAAGCGCGAGCCTCGGGTTGCACAATCCGAGGCTCGTTGCTTTTTACATCATGAACAAGAAAACCAAAGTTGCCATCATCGGTGCGAGCGGCTATTCCGGCCAGGAACTGGTTCGGCTGTTGCTCCGGCATCCGCAAATCGAAATCGTCCAGTTCACCTCCCGGCAATATGCCGGCAAACCGGTGAGCGAAATCTTCCCGCGCTTCCGTGGGCAGGTGAGTGCCACATTCATCGCGCCCGATGCCGGCAAGATTGCCGCCGATGTCGCTTTCCTGGCATTGCCGCACGGCGTCGCGGCGGAATTTGTCGTGCCGTTGCTGAAGAATGGCGTGAAGGTGCTCGATCTCTCTGCTGACTTCCGGTTGAAGTCCGCGACGACGTACAAGGAATTCTACGACCACGAACATCCCGCGCCGGCATTGCTGGCGCAAGCGGTGTATGGTTTACCGGAGATTCACCGGGATAAAATCCGGAAAGCGCAACTTGTCGCGTGCCCTGGTTGTTATCCAACGAGCATCATCCTTGGCGGCACGCCGGCTTTGAAGAAGGGCCTGCTCAAACCGGATTCCATCATCGTCAGCAGCATGAGCGGTGTCAGCGGGGCTGGGCGGAAAGCGGTGGAAGATTATTTGTTCTGCGAGTGCAACGAGAGCGCGCGCGCCTACAGCGTCCCAAAACACCGGCACCTGTCCGAGATTGAACAAGAACTCGGGGCGACCATCACGTTCGTGCCGCATCTGATTCCGCTGAACCGGGGCATCGAATCCACAATCATTGCCAGCCTTGCGACCAAGCCGGACAATGTGATCGCCACATACCGGGAGTTTTACAAGGGCGAACCATTTGTACGGGTGACCGATGCCATGCCGGACATCAAGAACGTTGCGACAACAAATTGCTGTGACATCTCTGTGCGCGTTGATAGCCGGACAAACCGGCTCATCATCAGCAGTGCGATCGATAACCTGACCAAAGGCGCGGCCGGTCAAGCCGTGCAGTGCCTGAACCTCGTTTGCGGTTACGACGAAACGACCGGTCTGCTGTAAGCGGATTATTGTTTTGGCTTCAGGCCTTCGGTCACGGTCTGATGCGCGATGCGTTGGAGCACTGCAATATCGGCGGCGGCCAGTCCCTTTGGCACAAAGGTATTGCCGACAATGCTGTGGCCGAAGAGAAACTCGTACCAGACCGCTGCAGCGAGATACTCACCGGCAGTATTGGCGCGGTGGCCATCCAGTTCGAGGTCTGACTTACCGTCTTTATCAGTTTTCCAGTGGTAGCCGGCATTTAACGAATGCGTTTGGTCTGGCAAGGCGGGAGGCTTCGCATTCTTGTTGTCAAACTTTACATCCGTCACGAAGGCGCCCCATGCCGCATCAGTGCGCGCGTTCTGGAAGGCATCGCCGACGGGAATGATCCGGCAGCCCAACTCGCTGGCAATTGTCTCGTAAGCTTTGCGCAGCCCCCAGTACATGTCCAATTGCGTGAAGTTTTTCTTGAAGAGCGGGTCATCCTCACGATACGCCCATGTCTCGTGAATGACTATCTCGGCTGTCGGCGCTTGCGCCTTGATGTAATCGTGCAACTGTTTCGCAAACGGCCGGTATGTTTCGAGCTTAAAGCTATTCATACTGTACTGCTGGAGTGTGACGAAGTCCCATTTCTCCGCCGTCAACAACGCCCACGCGCGGGCTTGTTGGTTCGTTACGCCCTGCTGGAACGCCGCCGCGTTCCGCCAGTGCGTTTCCAGCGGACAACCGCCGATGGCAATCTGCTTGAGTGTCAAGGTATCGCCGCCCGCCTTGACAATGTCCGGCAGGTAATGCGTGGCATTGCCCGAGAAACTGTTGCCGATGGCCAACAACTTCACCGACTTTGGCGCGGTCTCTCCCGCGATTGCGCTGGTCTGTAGGATGAATAAGGTCAGGACGAGTGCGAAGCTGCGCGTGATTAGGTTGTTGTAAGTCATGGCGCAATCGTACCAACGCTTCCCGGCAGTCAAGCAGCGACTGGGTATGCGCAAATTGCTTGCATGACGGAGAAAGGCTTTGCATGATGCCCGCGAAACGAAAGCGCAATCATGAAGATACCCAAATTTACCAAGACCACCGGCTCCGTCACCGCCGCGCGCGGCTTCCGCGCCGCCGGGCTCGCCGCCGGCATCAAGAAATCCGGCAAGAAAGACATGGCCCTGATTGTATCCGACGTCCCGGCCACCGTGGCCGGTGTGTTCACGCGCAATCAAGTCAAAGCCGCGCCGGTCCAGCTGGACATGCTCCATGTGAAATCCGGCAAAGCCCGCGCCATCGTCGCCAATTCCGGCAACGCCAATGCCTGCACCGGCAACTACGGTTACATCCACGCGCAGGCCATGAGCGAGGCGGTGGCGCGCCGGTTGGACGCGCCGAAGGAACAAGTCTTGGTCTGCTCCACTGGGCGAATTGGTGTGCCGCTGCCGATTGTTAAGATTGAAGCGGGAATCAAAAAATTACTCCAGCAGGTTAGCCGGGAGGGTGCACACGCCGCCGCCCTCAGTATTATGACTAGCGACACGTTCACCAAAGAATGTGCCGTGAGGGTTGGGAAGTTCCACGTCGGCGGCATCGCCAAGGGCGCCGGCATGATTCATCCAAACATGGCGACCATGCTCAGTTTCATCACCACGGACGCCGCCGTGCCCCGCACCGCCTTGCAACGCGCCCTCCGGCATGCCGTGAACCAGAGCTTCAACAAGATCAGCATTGACGGCGACATGAGCACCAACGACACCGTGCTCTGCCTCGCGAACGGCCTCGCTGGCAAAGTCTCTATGACCGATTTCCAAGCGGCCCTGAACCATGTCTGCCTCGAACTCGCGAAGATGATTGTCAAAGACGGCGAAGGCGTGACCAAGTTTGTGACCGTGGAAATTCACGGCGCAAAGAATGACCGGGACGCCGAGTTTGCGGCGCGCGCGGTGAGCAATTCTGCCTTGGTGAAAACCAGTTGGTGTGGCGGCGACCCGAACTGGGGCCGGTTGATGGACGCCATCGGCTACAGCCGGTGCAAGGTTGTGGAAGAGCAGGTAGACATCGCCTACGACGGACTGGTCGCCGTGAAAGCTGGCCAACCCACGCGGGTTCCCTTGGCCAAGCTGAAGAAGATCGTCAAGACCTCAACGTTCACGATTCGCATTGATCTGCACCTTGGCCACGGTCATTGCACCATGCACACCTGCGACCTGACCGAGAACTACGTCACCTTCAACAAAGGCGAGTAACCGACCGCGTAAACCGGCTGGGATGGAATATCCGCCGGGAGGAATGGCGATTTTCTCGTCCGGGATACCGGATTTCCCAGTTGGGGCGACCGATAACCCAATTGGGGAAGCCTTTATCCCAATTGGGGCGACGTCCAACCCAGTTGGGGCGACGGTTCACCCAGTTGGGGAAACCGGTTTCCCAGCTGGGAAACGCCAATCCCAACTGGGTGAGAGGGTAATCCAGTTGGGTGCAAGGCCATTCCAACTGGGAAAAAGCAAAATCCGCGCTCGAAAACGCGAATTCTACCTTTTAGGCCACAAAAAGAGCGATTGACTTCGGGGTGGGGTCTGGGTATTTTTGCCCATACGGATTCTAGTTGATCCGCGCTTTTTGTTTCTCTTGTTTGGATTGTCTTCCACGTTTGAGGTTACCTCTAGTTGGATTTGGGGTTGCGTCGCCAAACCCGTGCTGCCAGTCAATTCAGGAAAAAGATCAACTGTGAACAATTTATTAATGCGCAATCGGTTTACCGCCAACGTTTGTTTGACCGGCTTGGTCTGGTTGGCGACCGCGGTGACAGCGCCGGCGGCGTTGCTTGAGGAATCGGCCACCACCACGCTTTCGTACACTGATTTCACCAAGGATTTGCTCATCCCGTTATTCAATCCCTCGCTTGGGCAATTGCAAAGTGCGAAATTGAGCATCACTGGGCAAATTGTCGGCGGTGCGGAATATGAGAATCCCAATGCCCATCCGGCGCAAGGCGGCACGTTGGAATACACGTTGACCCAGAGCCTGAACGTCACGCTGGGCGCCCAGAATTATCTGTCGCTGTCCCCAGTCACTACGGCCACGCTCAACATTCCCGCGCCGGCAGCGTTTGATGGGATCCTCGACTATGCCGGCACATCGGGCGCGAAGTTCCAAGGCATCAACACCAATCAGGTTAAATACTTTACCTACAATACGCCGACCAGCTTGGCCGCGTTTGTCGGGACCGATAAGGATGACTTCCGCGTCACTACCGATTCTTATGTGTCCATGGGCTGGAGCGGCCTCAACGGGGTTTGGGTGGGCACTTATTCCTTGGCGGATGTCACGGTGGACATGCAGTACACTTACCAAGCGGCGGTGGCGGCGGTGCCAGAGCCCGGGGTGGGGATGTTGTTGGGCTTGGGCTTGGTCGGGATCGCGGTGATGCGGTATCGCGCCCATAAGCGCGGTGAACAACTTTCAACGGTCGCTTGATTTGCGCGCATTGATGGTCCAATGAAACAATCGCTCGGTGCGGTAATCTTTGCGTATCCCACGCCAATCTTTCTCATTGGGACCTACGATAATGACGGCCACCCGAACATTGCGCCGGTGTCGTGGGGCGGCATCTGTTGCGCCAAGCCGCCGTGTGTGACGGTTTCCCTGCGCAAGGCCACCCAGACGTTTGCGAATCTTATCGCGCGGAAGGTTTTTACGATCAGCATTCCATCCGAGAGCCAGCTTAAGCAAGTGGATGCCTGCGGGATGACATCGGGGCGCAGTATTAATAAATTCGTGCACGCGCGGTTCACCCAGGCGCGGAGCCAAGTGGTGTATGCGCCGTATATCAAGGAATGCCTCGTGATTGTTGAGTGCAAGGTGCGGCACACTTTTGAGCTGGGGCTGCACACGCAGTTCATCGGGGAAGTGTTGGATGTCAAAGCCGACAAAAGCGTGATTCTGGCGGATGGTTTGGTGGATCTGCTGCGAATCCGGCCATTGATCTTCGGGCCGGATACTTACGAGTATTACGGGGTGGGGAAAATGCTCGGCAAAGCATTTGCCACTGGTAAAAAGACCCGCCATCATCATGCCGACTTCCCTTGAAAACTGCCCAGCAGGCTGCTGGGGGGTGCGGTCTTGAACATCCTTGCTTACCGGCATGCCTACGCGATGATGCACTTCACGGCGAGGAATCCACGCACTCATAAGCCGGAGGAGCTTTCAGCTGGCCAAAAAGTTTAAGTGTTGCTCTGTGGGATCAATATCACGCGTACAGAAACTACCGCCTTGCCAACTGCGCTGGGACCGGCAACCAAGAGCCTCCGGTTGGAATGTGTCAACGGGATGGAGTTGGGGGCTTGGTATTGTGCGGGTCCAAGTCAAAGCCCGCTGGTGATTCTCTTTCACGGGTATGGTTGCGAGAAGTCCAGCCTGATCCCGGAGGGCAAGGCATTTCTGGCGATGGGATATTCGGTGTTGCTGGTTGATTTCCGTGGTTCCGGGGATTCTTCCGCAGCCTATACCACCATCGGATTTGCTGAGGCCGAAGATGTGGCGGCGGCGGTGTATTATGCGCGGACGCAGTGGCCGCAGCGTAAGTTGATTCTCTATGGCGGGTCGATGGGCGCGGCGGCGATTCTGCGGGCGGTGGCCAGTTGTGATGTCCATCCGGATGCGATCATTGTGGAATCTGTTTTTGACAAGATGCTGAACACAGTGCGCCATCGGTTTGCGGCCATGCGGGTGCCGGCGTTTCCGAGCGCGGAACTGCTGGTGTTCTGGGGCGGCTACCAAGCGAGGTTCAATGGGTTTGCCCACAATCCGAGCCGCTATGCTGCCAGCATCAAGTGTCCGATTCTCTTTCTGCATGGCGCCAATGATCCCCTGGCGAAAGTTGAGGAAGCTCGTCGCGTCTATGACGCGGTTCCCGGTTTGAAATACTTCCGCGAGTTTCCCGGCGTCGGACACGAAGCTGCGGTGGTGAAATTTCCAAATGAATGGAAGAGGTCAGTCGGCCAATTTCTTGAAAAAGCAACCGGGCCTGCCCGCCGCGCCGAAACACACGGTCCGGCAGGCAATGTGCTTGCAAGGCGCAGTCTTGGTGAGCTAATTGCACAGAACCATAAAGAAGTAGGTGAATGATATGCATAGAACTACACATTCGATTCATTAACACATCTGGGGCCGTGGTTTCTGGCATTGGCTATAATTGCTGGCCTGTTCTAGTTTTTTGTTCTGGCAACTGCTCTCTCGCGTAATGATTTTGACCCCGTGACGAAGTTTATGTGGGTTTTTGTCATTGTGGCCGCTTCGATTATTGGCGCGATTCTCTACCTAATTATTGCCCAGCGCGCCGCAAGTGTGCGACGCGCAACGGGAGATGACACAATCGAGGCAACTGAGTGCGCGGCTTGTCGGGCAACGATCCCGGTCGGCACAATCAAGTGTTCGAAGTGCGGATGGTCTTATGTCGATGCAAAGCCACAGTGGTGATGTGAGCGCCTCGGCGCGTCGCTAAAAACAATCAAAGGCGTGAAATCTGTTCAAGCAAAGTGCTTGCAAGGAGCGGCAGGTCTTTGCATCATGCGCCGAATCATTATGCAAGAGTTGATCAACAAAGCCGGTGTGTTGCTCGAAGCGCTGCCCTACATGCAGCGGTTTCGGAGTTCGACGTTTGTGGTAAAGTACGGTGGGAGCTTCATGGATTCGCCGGATGCGAAGGTGCGGACGGGCGTGGCGGCGGATATGGTTTTCCTCGAAGCGGTCGGCATCAACCCGGTGGTGGTTCACGGCGGCGGCAAGGCAATTACCAAGGCGATGGAGAAGGCCGGCATTCAGGCCAACTTTATCAAGGGGATGCGGGTGACCGACGATGCGACGATGAAGGTGGTTGAGGATGTATTGTTCAATGTCACTAATCGCGACATCGTAGAAATGATTCAGAAGCTGGGCGGCAAGGCGCGGAGTTTTCATGGCCGGGATGTGTTCAAGTGCCGGAAGCTTGTGCAGGATGGGGTGGATCTCGGTTATGTCGGGGAAGTGGTGGATGTCGAGATCGAGGCGTTAAAGAAATGCCTGCGGTCTGAGGTGACCCCGGTCATCAGTCCGATTGGCTTGGGAATAGACGACGGACACGCTTACAACATTAACGCCGACGTGGCGGCAGCGAAGCTCGCGGTGGCGATTGGCGCGCGGCGATTGGTGTTCATGAGTGACGTGCCGGGTTTGATGCGGGATCCAAAAGACCCGGCAACATTGATTTCGCACTTGGAAACGAAGGATGTACCGGCGCTCAAGGCGACCGGTGTGGTGGACAAAGGAATGATCCCCAAAGTGGACAGCGCTGTCGAAGCGGTAAATGACGGCGTGCGCCGGGTTCACTTCGTGGATGGGCGGATTCCGCATGCTGTGCTGCTTGAAATCTTCACCGATAAAGGCATTGGCACGGAAATTATGAAAGCCTGACAAGGACTCGCCGGTGGTGTGCCGGTAACGACGTAAAATCCTTGCAACGGCTGCCCGGTGGCCTCAAAATGAATATTTATGACTCGCAGCCAAGAAATTGTTGCATTATTTGACCAATATGTGATGCCGACGTACGGCCGGTACCCGCTGGCATTTGTTCGCGGGCAAGGCTCGCGTGTTTGGGACGCGGACGGCAAAGAGTATCTCGACTTTGGCGGCGGCATCGCCGTCAATGTGCTTGGCCATGCGGCGTTGACCGATGTCTTGACTAAAGCATCGGCGCAACTCGTTCATGTCTCGAACCTTTACTACACGGAACCACAAGGTCGGCTGGCAAAGAAATTAGTCGAGCTCGTCGGCACACCCGGCAAGGTATTCTTCTGTAACTCCGGCGGCGAGGCTAACGAGGCGTTATTCAAACTGGCGCGGAAGTTTGGCAATGGCCGGTATGAAATCATTACATTCCTGAACAGCTTTCACGGCCGGACGCTTGCCGGCATCTCGGCAACCGGTCAGGACAAGGTGAAGGTCGGCTTTGCGCCATTAGTCGAAGGCTTTCGGCATGTGCCATTCAACGATCTCGAAGCTGTCCGCCAAGCCATTGGGCCTAAGACAGCGGCGATTCTTTTGGAGCCAATTCAAGGTGAAAGCGGCATCCGGCCGGCCACGCCGGAATTTTTGCGTGGCCTGCGTCAGCTTTGCACCGACCGACAACTCTTGTTGATGTACGACGAAGTCCAATGCGGCATTGGTCGCACGGGCGAGTTCTGTGGCTTCAAGACTATCGCGCCCGACGCAGTGCCAGATGCGATTTCGTGGGCGAAAGGCTTGGCCGGCGGATTCCCGATGGGCGCAATTTGGGCCCGTCAGCCGTATCAAGACATCCTCGGACCCGGCACGCACGCGACGACATTTGGCGGCACACCGCTGGCGTGTTCGGTGTCATTGGCGGTGATGGAACGGCTTGAAAAGGATGGCTTGCTGGCGAATGCGCGAACGCAGGGCGATTATTTCATGAGCGAATTGCGGAAGTTGCCGGGCGTCAAGGAAGTCCGCGGCATCGGGTTGATGGTTGGCATGGAACTGACTGTCGAAGCAAAGCCGTTCATCTTAAAGATGGCGGAACACGGATTGATCGGCGTGATTGCCGGGACGCATGTGGTGCGCTTCTTGCCGGCATTGACCGTCACGCGGGCGGAAGTGGACGAGGCCGTCAAGAAATTGCGAGAAACATTGGCAGCAATATGAAACATCTTTTAACATTGGAGCAACTTAGCCCGGCCACGATCATCAATATCTTCGAACTGGCGAAGGAATTAAAGGCCCACCGCGGTAAGTTTCAGGAGTCACCGTTGAAAGGCCAGACATGGGCGCTGATTTTCAATAAAGCTAGCACGCGGACCCGGGTCAGCTTTGAAGTTGGGATTCGGGAGCTTGGCGGCACGTCGCTTTATCTTTCGTCCGCCGACATCCAGATGGGACGGGGTGAGACGGTTGCGGATACTGCGCGGGTTTTGTCGCGATATATCCACGGAGTTGTCATTCGAACGTTTGCGCAAAATGATGTGGCTGAGTTTGCCTCCGCCGGCACGATTCCAGTCGTTAACGGTTTGACCGATGATGAGCATCCGTGCCAGGTGCTGGCCGACTTATTCACGATCAATGAAAAACTCGGAGGCTTGAAAGGCCGCAAGGTGGTCTTTACCGGCGATGGTGCGTGCAATGTCTGCAATTCGTGGCTGTTTGGCGCAGCCAAGACTGGTGTGGAATTATGGATTGCGGCGCCGAAACAATTCCAACCCGGCAAAGATTGGCTCAACCGCGCTGCCGGCAACATCCATGTTACCGAAGATTTTGGTGCAGCCGTCCGGGATGCTGACGTGGTGTATACCGATGTTTGGGTTTCGATGGGCAAGGAAACCGAATCGGCTGCCCGTCTCAAAGCGCTGACGCCATACCAAATCAATGACAAAATCCTAAAAGTCGCCAAACCCGGCGCGTTGGTGATGCATTGCTTGCCTGCATATCGCGGGAAAGAGATCACCGACGAAGTATTTGCGGCACACCAGCAGACAATTTTTGATCAGGCCGAAAACCGATTGCATATCCAAAAGGCAATCCTCATTCTGCTCGCTCGCTCCCGCATGTGAATCCCGAACGCCGCCAACGCAGCATTCGTGCCGTCGCGCTGGGGCTGGTTACCAACGGCGTGCTGGCGTGTGTCAAGTTGACGGCCGGCATACTCGGCAACTCCTACGCATTAATTGCTGATGCCATTGAATCGTTTGCGGATATTTTTAGTTCGATTATCGTCTGGCGTGGCGTAGTGGTTGCCGCTCGACCGGCGGATGCGGATCACCCTTATGGCCACGGGCGTGCAGAGACAATTGCGGCAGCTGCAGTTTCATTGATGCTCGTCGGTGCAGCGGGGTTAATCCTAGTGCAGGCGAGCCTGGAAGTCTTCACGCCGCACCATGCGCCAAAGCCGTTCACACTTTACGTTTTGCTTGGCATCGTGTTTATCAAGGAAACGCTGTACCGGTTTGTGCGACGGGTCGGCACTGAAATCGAAAGTTCCGTCATGAACGCCGATGCATGGCATCATCGTAGCGACGCATTGACGTCGGCTGCTGCCGCGATTGGCATCGGTGTTTCTCTCATCGGTGGGGAAGCGTACCGGGCGGCGGACGATATCGCGGCCATTTTCGCATCATTTATCATCGGCTGGAACGGGTATCGGTTGTTGCGGCCGGCCGTGGCCGAGTTGATGGACAAGGTGCCGGATGTAAGCCTGCTTAACCAAGCGCGCGCAGCAGCCTTGACCGTGGCCGGCGTCAAAGATGTTGAAAAATGTCTGGCACGCAAAATGGGCTACGGCTACTTGCTCGACATGCACGTCGAAGTTGATGGCCAGTTGAGTGTGCTTGCCGCACATGACTTGGCGCACCGAGTCAAAACTGCCGTTCGCGTCAACCTGCCACGCGTCAACGATGTGACCATTCATATCGAGCCGCACCGGGAGACTGCGCCATGAATAATGCCTTGGCGGAATCATACCGGTTGTGTGAGCAAATCGCTCGGCGGACCGGGAAGAATTTTGCATTTTCATTCATCAGCTTGCCGGCGGACAAGCGTCGGGCGATGTGTGCGATTTATGCCTTTATGCGACGGAGCGACGACATCGCCGATAGTAGCGCCAACCCGGCGTTGGCATCCGCCGGCTTAAAACAATGGCGCGCAATTATTGATGCGGCGCTGACGACCGGTAAGTGCGATGATCCGATCTTGCCGGCATTGTTGGACACCGTGCAACGGTATAGGATCGAGCCCCGGTATTTCCATGAATTGCTTGACGGCACAGAAATGGATCAAGCAGTGACCCGGTATGCGACGTTCGATCAGCTCTATCGATATTGCTACCATGTGGCGTCAGTGGTTGGGTTGGTGGTGTTGCCGGTGTTTGGTGGAAACAATGCGGCAACAAAGGTTGCCGGTGAAGCGTGTGGAATTGCATTTCAGCTCACAAACATTTTGCGCGACGTGAAGGAAGATGCGCAACTTGGTCGGATTTACCTGCCGGCGGAAGACCGACAACGCTTTGGCGTCAGCGATGCAGACATCTTGAATTCCAACTTCACACCGGGCTTTGTCGAGTTAATGAAATATGAAATTGCGCGGGCGCGGGAATTTTATGCGAAAGCGCAGCCATTGTTGGGACTGATTGACGCCGACAGTCGGAGTACATTAGCGGTGATGATTGGAATTTATGGCGGCATTCTCGACAAGATTGAGCGGAACGGCTATGCGGTGTTCGATGGAAGGATTAGTTTGTCGACGAGCGGAAAACTTTGGATTGTGGCAAAGAACTGGATGAAATACCGGAAATGAATTTCGCATTAATTCTGGCGGCGGGATTTCTATTCCTGAAAACTGGCGAGAAATTCGCCACGCAAGAAAGTGCCGGGCCAACGGTGGCGTTGCTGACGACGTTTATCGGACAGCAAACTGGGACAACATTCGAACCACGCGTATTGAATGATCCCGCTCAGGCGGAAAAATACTGCACAACTGGTAAGCCCACAGCCGGGATTGTGACACCGGGATTTTATCTCACCTATGGGAAAGTGCTCGGCATGGAACCGCTTCTGGAAATCAAGCGCCAACAAGTCACGGTGGAACGATACGTACTCGTTACCAAAGGCTCAGCATTGGATGCGCTGGCCGATAAGACAATTGCGACGCCCTTGGCGATGGAGCCGCAGTTCGTAGCGGGTGTAATTTTGCAAGGCAAGCTTGGCGCAAATGTGCGGTTACAGCCAACCACGGATGTCGAGAGTGCAGTGATGGATTTGGTCGAGGGCGCAAAAAATGCGCCGGCGGCCGTGTTGATGGAGGAGGGGACATGGCAGGTCATTCACGCCGACGCGGAATTAGGACCACAGGTAAAAGCGGTATTTACTTCGGATGCGTTACCGGGGAATTTGGTGGTAACGTTTGGTGACAATGGCACGGTTGGCAAGTTGAAAGACGCACTGAAAGCGACACCGGCTGAGATTCTCAGCAGTATCCGCATCGAAACATTTTCCGAAGTGAACATGGCGCGGCTGAAAAAAGCAGAGGAACGATTTTGTGGTAAATAAAGCATTTGGCGCCATCCTCACGATTTTGATTCTCTCCGGCTGCGCCTCTGTTCAGGATATCCCGGCTGGAAACCGACAGTTTTCAGACGAAACGAACGCTCAGAAGTTATATGCCGACGGTCGGGCATTGTTTGCCGAGCAACCACGAACGATGGCACGCGTTAGGCAGGCCGCCCAGATGCTTACCGACGCTTCACTGGTGTTGCGTGACGCAGGGCGCAATGGCGACCGATTGGAGTTATTCATTACCCCGGCGGTGGCCGCCGCCGAAGCTGCGGAGGCATGGGTGTTCGTGGCTGACAACGAAACGAACGGCACAGCGCGGATTGCCGCTGCCAAGGCTGGAATCACAGTCGCCCGGCAGGCACGCGAGTTGCAACCTGACTCAGTCGCGGGTCATTACTGGTATGCGCTTGCAGTCGGCCTGCTTGCTGATGCTGACCGGTCCTATGGATTGAAAGCCGTTGGCGAAATGGAGCCGGCCTTGCGCCGGGCGATCGAGTTAGACGAACAGTATGATTACGCCGGGCCGGTGCGCGTGTTGGGGATTTTATTATTACGAGCACCAGCTCCGCCGGTCAGTATTGGAAGTTCACGTAAGGGATTGCGTTTATTGCAGCGCGCCGCTGAATTGTTTCCGGATTACCCGGAAAATTTACTTTATCTAGCCGAGGCGTTCCGGGATAATAACCGGAACGTAGAAGCTCGCGAGCTTCTTAATAAGATAATTAATGCGCCACCGTGGCCCAACCGGCAATTTGAGAGCGTCGGTTGGAAGACGGCTGCACAGGTTTTATTGCGATGCGTGCCGGCGACATAAAACATAAAAAACAAGCAATTGCCAAACGGACAATGCTGGCGATTTGCATTGGGTTGCCGGTTCTGGCGCTTGTCGGCTTCTTGATTAGCGGACCAATCCGCCGCCATAACAAAGCACAAGCTGATGTGAACGCGTTGATGCAGGCGCTTAGTGCTTATGCCAGCGAACAAGGCGAACTGCCACACGGCTCATATGCGACGATTTGCCGGCTATTACGCGGTGAAAGTGTTGAGGGTCAGAATCCAAAACACCTTGATTACATTGATGTAGAAGGTCAAGACGTCAACGCCAAGGGAGAGTTTCTAGATCCGTGGGGAAATCCGTATCGAATCATTATTGAGAAAGGGTTGCATGTATACTCGTGCGGCCCAAATGGCATTGACGACCGCGGCCAAGGTGACGACGTCGGCCCAAAGTAGTGCCATGACGAGCCAGTAGGCCGTGCTGGATTGCATCACCCAACCGGGCAAATCTCACCGGCCACGCGCGGCTGCTGGCAGGCCATCCACAATCCCAGCCGCTGAGAGTTGCTTCCACGTCGGTCGCAAATCCACAACGCGGCCGGTATCCATCGCCTGGTCAATCGCCAGCGCCACCGTCAGGGAACGCACACCTTCCGCCATGCCGGCTTTTGGCGCGGCTTTGCCGAGCAACGTTTTCGCCATGCCGGCCGCCATCACTTCGTCACCACCGGCATGGCCTTCGCCGAGGTCCAGATGCCAGCGTTCGGTTTTTGGTTTCCAGCCGATGCGGCACAACTCAATCTCGCTGGTATACAAATCGGCGCGCAACGAGCCTTCGGTGCCGACGATGTAGAAGCGTCGTTCGGGGATGCCGGCATTGCAGTTCGTGTGGAACGTGGCGCGGATGCCGCTGGCGAATTCGAGAATCGCGACCTGGTTGTCCACGATGTCCTTCTTGGCTGTGAACGGATTGACCGGACGACACGTGTGCGGCCACGAACAGTAAGCCTTGGCGCCATCAGGGGATGAGCCAATGCGTCGTATGTGCCGCACGTTGGCGGGCGTAAAGAAGTCTCGGCCGCCAAAGCTGGCCACGCGTATTGGCACGTCTTCCATAAACCACATAGCCAGGTCCAGATCGTGGCAGCATTTTTCCAGCAGGTGCGTTCCGGCTAGTTTACGCCAGCGCCGCCAGTCGCTGTGGATATAACCGCCGTGGTTGAAGGCGAGCGTTTCATTGAACTCAAACGAGATGATCTTACCAATCTTGCCGGCGCGGAGCAGATCGTGAATGCGCTCGTATAACGCGCAATACCGGAGCACCAGCCCGAACGCAAACGTCTTGCCGCTGGCTTGCCAAGCCTGATGCATCGCGCGCGCGTCGGCCAAGCTCAAGGCTAGCGGCTTCTCGCAAAACACATTCTTCCCGGCCCGGAACGCTGCGATGGTCGGGGCGGCGTGATGGCAATTCCATGCGCCGATGAAAACCCAATCCACATCCGTCCGCGCCGCTAATTCCGCCATCGATGCGCAGACCGATATATCTTGGCCAAATTGTTTTCGGGCAGCGGCGATTGCGCGCGGTTCGGGGTCAAACAAGGCAGTGATGCGCGCGGTTGGACATTCGTGTATGATCTTGTCCGCTACGCCGGTCAGACGGCCACCGCAGCCGATTAATCCCAATCCAATAATTTTTTGCTGTTTCATTTCTAATTTCCTTATTAAACACCTGTCAAGACTGTGACTCCGTCCACAATACCACAGATGTGAACGGCAAATTTCTTTGCATACTGGGGATAGCTGCGCGGGTAGGCAGTCTGGACGGCGTTGCGCAGCTCCACCACGGCATCAGCGCGGACGAGGGCCCCGGCCGCGCCTTTGTCGCCGCCGCCGAGCATTCGTTCACCGAGTGTGCCAGATACGCTGCGGGCGATGTCGCACATCGTTTCGAGTTCTGGGCCGGAGATCTGGTAATCATCGCGCAAGCCAATTCCATCCTGCCGGAAGATCGCGCCGACTTGTTCAATGTTACCGGCCTTCCAAGCTTCCAGCATTTTGTAAAATCTTTGTTGCGCGTGGTAAATGTAGGTTAACCGCGGTGCGAGTGACGGGAAGCGGCCGGCAATCTGCCGGTATAGTTGCTCGTCGCGGACGTCAGCGAGACCGGTCAAGCCGGCCAGTTTGGCGAGTTCGTCGCACTCGGCGCGGCGGACTTTGTACGTGGACTTTTCCAAGCCGGGGCGGACGGTGCCGGTATCCAGGCTGACGATTCGGAAATCTATCGCGCCTTTGCCGAGTGGGACGTAGCTGATGGCGCGCGTCTTGGGATTGTAATGCGTGCCCATACCGGCCTTGGCGAAGTAAATCATGATCTGGTCGAGCTTGCCGCACGGCGAGCCGATGTAATCGTTCTCGACGGCCTGCGCGAGATCAATGATCTGCATGTCGTCTTTGACCGGGAGCCCGTTGACTTCGAGGAAGGTGAGGATTAGGTTCAACGTCAACGATGCCGACCGGGACATGCCGCCGCCGGGAATGTTGCCGTGCAGCACGGCATCGAATCCGCGCGCGACCGGTAGGCCGGTCCGCCGGAGGACAAAATCCACACCGTAGGCGAACCGCGCCCAAGTGTGGGCGTTACCGGCAGAGCAGGGCGGGGGAATCTGGCCGGGCTGGAAGTCGATCACGCCGTCGCCGGGGAAATTGTCGCTGAACAGGCGGATGCGGCCGATGTCGTTGGGCCGGTAAGCCAGCCAGATAAACCGGTCGGTGCCGACACCGAAAAGCTCGGTGCCGTTGTAGTCGCCGTGTTCGACGCCGAAACAGAACCGCGATGATGTGCGGCGGATTTTTCCGCCGGCTACGTTCAGGCCGCGCTGTTTGGCGAGCGCGGCGAGTTTCTGACGAATGCTGTCGTCTTGCATGCAGACGAAAATATGCGAAAGTCGTTCGACAAGCCAAACTAAAATGTCAGCCACCACCTCCATCACCGCTTATCACATCATGACCAAACCGGTCGGGGCGGCCTGCAACCTCGATTGCCGCTACTGTTATTACCTCGAAAAGGAAAAGCTGTACCCGACCGGGACCGGTTTGCGGATGGCGCCGGCATTGCTGGAGGAATATATCCGGCAATACATCACGTCGCAGGACGTGCCGGAGATCAGCTTCGCGTGGCAGGGCGGGGAACCGACGTTATTGGGCGTGGACTACTTCCGTCAAGTCGTCGAGCTCCAAAAGAAGCACGCTAACGGCGAGCGGATCAGTAACGCGCTCCAGACCAACGGCGTCCTACTCGACGACGACTGGTGCGAGTTCTTCACCACGAATAATTTCCTCATTGGCCTGAGCATTGATGGCCCGCGCGAGTTGCACGACCGCTACCGGGTGGACAAAGCCGGTAAGTCATCGTTTGACCGGGTGATGCGCGGACTAGAGTTCCTCAAAAAGCACAACACCGAGTTCAACACGCTCACAGTCGTGAACCGGGCGAACTCGCAAAAGCCGCTGGAGGTGTACCAGTTCCTCAAGGAGACCGGCTCGAAGTTTCTGCAATTTATCCCGCTGGTGGAACGCAAGCCGGATGCCGGAGCCAAGGAACACGATCTCGACTATTCCGAACCGCCGCTGGCCGGCAAGTGGTCACCGAGTGAACCGGTGACTGCCGCGAGCGTCGAGTCCCGGCAATACGGAGAGTTCCTCGTTAAAATCTTCGACGAATGGGTCCGGCAGGATGTCGGTAAAGTGTTTGTGCAGACATTCGATGCTGCGCTCGGCAGTTGGATGGGAGCGGGGGCGAGCCTGTGCGTGTTTGCCGAGACCTGCGGCACGGCGCTGGTGCTGGAACACAACGGCGACCTGTACGCCTGCGACCATTATGTGTACCCGCGCTATAAGCTCGGAAATCTCCTGAACCAATCGCTCGGGGAAATGGTGAACGTCACGGCGCAACGCAAATTCGGCGCGGAAAAACAGACCATGCTTCCGAAGTATTGCCGGGCATGTGAAGTGAAGTTTGCCTGCAACGGCGAATGTCCGAAGCATCGGTTCCTGCGGACGATTGATGGCGAGCCGGGTCTGAACTATCTCTGTGCCGCCTACAAACGCTTCTTCAACCATGTTGATTCCCCGATGCGCGCAATGGCTGATCTGTTACGACGCGGTCAACCAGTGGCGGCAATCATGGGAATGATGGGGAATCGCGGCCGGTAACAAAAGTTTGAGAGCCGAGGCTCAACTCTCAAACTTCATGTCCCCACGATTACTTCGGGTTCCGGTCACCGCCCACTTGGGCGTTGCTGTTAAGAGGGTCGCTCGGCTCTCTAATGCAATATACGACTGATTGTCGGAAGCACAACTGCGAGTTGGCGGGCGGCGTTCGATCGCTTCTTCTTAGCAGAATAAATCGGTTAGGATTTTCCCTTAAACCAAAATCAGGGCACGAGGTTGTTGACTGTGCTCAATAAAGTCGGTTGTTAAATTAGACAAGAAGGCGGCGGGTTGTTGGCGGAATGGCTTCCGTTTGAACCCCCGGCACGACATGAAACTAGTCACGAACGACAAGGTTTTCATGGCGGATGTAAGTGATTCCGCATGGCGGCAGATTGCGATTGCTAAACTTGACCACAGACGGAAATTGTATATTTGTTTCGGTTGTTTTTGGGGAGTTTTGTTGCTTGTCATCCGGTTGGTGAACCCGTTTTTCTGCGAGATCATTGACCACCATATGCGATCAGACTACGAACACAATCTTCTCAAGTTTTATTTATTCTGTATTCCGCGTTTTCGATATCGAGTCCCAAGCCGATTTGCGGATGGTGCGAATAATCGAGGTCATGCAGGTTGGTTCATAAAATCAGGAATCATATCTGGGTGTAAACATACCACCCGTCGAGTACCGGGGTGAATATTCTGGCGGGTTTTGGCAAACGGTTTTGTGTTGGTGGGCCCGCTAGGATTTGAACCTAGGACCAAAGGATTATGAGTCCTCCGCTCTAACCGCTGAGCTACGGGCCCGGTAATGCCAGCAGAAGATTAGTCACGGGTCCCGCTGCTTGAAAAGCTAAATTATGTCTGCTGGACTTGGAGGAAGCCTTCGATTTGGCGCTGCCGAGTGGGATGGCGCATCTTGCGCAGGGCTTTGGCTTCAATTTGGCGGATGCGTTCGCGCGTGACGCGGAATTGGCGGCCCACTTCTTCGAGCGTCCGGCAATAGCCGTCGCCCAATCCAAACCGCAATTGCAAAACCCGCCGTTCCCGGTCCGTCAAGGTTTCGAGGACATCACCGAGCTTTTCTTTCAAGAGCGAGTAGGACGCCATTTCGGATGGGTTTTCAGCGCCCTTATCTTCAATCAAGTCACCAAAGTTTGTGTCTTCACTGTCGCCGATGGGCGATTGCAAGGAAATCGGTTGTTGCGCCATTTTCAGGACGGCGCGAACACGATCAACCGGCATCTGCATTTCCTCGGCGACTTCTTCAGGAATGGGTTCCCGGCCAAACTCCTGGACAAGTTGCTTCTGGATCCGCATGAGCTTGTTGATCGTTTCGATCATGTGCACTGGAATGCGGATGGTGCGTGCCTGGTCGGCGATGGACCGGGTAATTGCCTGACGAATCCACCATGTCGCGTATGTCGAAAACTTATAGCCGCGCCGGTATTCAAATTTCTCGACGGCTTTCATCAAGCCCATGTTGCCTTCCTGAATGAGGTCCAGGAATGAGAGACCACGGTTGGTGTACTTCTTGGCAATGGAAATAACTAGGCGCAGGTTGGCCTCGACCATTTCGCCTTTGGCCTGCACGCCCTTTTTCATCCACGCCTTTAACTCATCGTGCGTCTTGAAGAAATCAGCCGTCGGTTGGCGCACGGTTAATTCGTAACCCCGGACCTTGCGTTCAAGCTCGCGACCTTCAGCGTTCGCGCCGGTCGTCTTGTGGAGCCGTTCCATCCGCGCCAATTCATACCCCGCCATGTCGAATTCCTCGCGGATTTCGTTGGCACGTTCGACAAACTCTTCCAGCACTTTTTGTTTGAAGAAAAACTTGTCGAACATCTTTTGCAGAGCGACATCGGCTTTCTTGAAGTCGCGCTGCGCGCGCGCCAGTTCCGCCTTGCGCAAGCTGGGCTTGGCCGACCGTGCGTATCGGAGATCCACCATTCCATCCATCTTCTTGACCTTGGCGCAGAGTTTCGGCAAGGCGCGCATGTACTGTTCCCGGCTGTCAATCTTCTTGTCAATAATGACGCGGTCGAACCGTTCTTTGCCGTTGATCAACCGTTGCGCCAAGGCCAAATGTTCCTTGGCGGCAAACCCGAAGCTGTTGATGATGGACTTGACTTGCAGTTCCGCCGTCTCAATGCGTTTGGAAATTTCGACTTCTTGTTCGCGGGTCAGGAGCGGCACTTGCCCCATTTGTTTCAGGTACATCCGCACCGGGTCGTCGAGAATATCCAGCCGGGAATCCACCTTGGCCGGCTCCTTTTCCTCCTCGACGGCGGCGGCGGTCTCGCGCTTGAACCGGTCCACTTCGGACGCATCAATGATCTCGATGTCCATCCCGCGGAGCGTGATCATGATCTCGTCCAACTCCTCGGCGCTGACGATGTTATCCGGCAAGACTTCGTTCAAATCGCCATACGTCAGGTAGCCTTGCTCCTTGGCGAGTTTGATCAATTCCTTGATCTTAAATGTCTTTTCCGCAGCACCCAACATTGGTTTGGCTGGCGCGGTACGCTTGGCTTTGACAGTCGTTTTGGACATTTTGGACATAGAGATAGTTTGTGCTACTGCAGTGTTATGGTGTTTCCACGAAAGTTATACACTATGCCGCAACTTTAGCTCTAAGTCAAGTATTTGGCGCTGTAATTGTGCGCGCTCCGCTGCCGGTAAGTCCGTTTGCCCCAATTGCTTTCGCAACCCGTGCAGTTGCCCTTTGACGTAAACCCGCTCCAACTTCACCAAACAATCCCCGGTCATCGCCTCTAATGCCGTCCCCGGCATTGGTTTTACCGCCAATTCCGACACCAATCGGCCTTCCGCTTCGTCGGCTGGCGCATTCATCAACGTGTGCGGCCCGTCCCACTTGCCAGCCGCGTGCAGCTTCAACACCCGTCCGATCACCGCGCCGGCGACACTCGTCGTCAGCCAAGCCGGGTCCAGTTTTTCCAATGCCAAATCCACCAGCCGCATATCCGTCAGCATCAATTGGAGCAACAGCGTCTCCTCCGGCATGTTCGGCGTCACCTCAACGATCTCGTCTTCCATTTCCGTTGCGGGACGATGCGCGGCGGCGCTCTGCCGGTTCTGTTGCAATTTCCGCAACTCCTGACGGATCGCCTCCTCTGGCACATCCAGCCGTTGCGCGGTCTGCTGCGCATAGGTCGCCAACAAGACCGGGCTTGGAATCCGCGCCAACCACTCCGCCATCTGCCGGACGATCTGCAGCTTGCCGCGCTCCGTTGCGGGATTGTGCTGCTTGGACAACCGCTTGAGCAGGTACGCAAAAAAGCTTTCGCCGCCGGTAATCAATGCCCGCAACTTCTCGCCGCCCTCGGCTTTGATGAAACTGTCAGGATCATGACCCGCCGGGATTACCGCCGCCCGCATCGCCATGCCGGCTTCCCACAACGGCTCCGCACTGCGCACGATGGCATTCTGCCCCGCCTCATCCGCATCGTACATCAAGACCACTTCCTCGGCGTACCGTTTCAGAATCCGCGCGTGCTGCTCCGTCAACGCCGTCCCTTGCGGTGCGACCACATTCGTGATGCCGGCCTCGTGGCACGCAATCGTATCAATCTGCCCCTCGCACAGCACCGCGTACTTGTCCTCAATGATTGACCGCTTCGCCTTGTCCAGCGCGAACAGGACCCGGCCCTTCTGAAAGATTGGAGTCTCGGGCGAGTTCACGTACTTGGGCTGATCCTTCGCATCCGTCAGAATCCGCCCGCTAAACCCGACCACCCGGCCTGACTCGTCACAAATCGAAAACATTAACCGTCCGCGGAACCGGTCATACAATCCGCCGCCATCGCGCGCCAACGCCAGCCCGGCCGTTTCCAGCAACGCCGACTTGTACTTCTTCCCATGCGCCCACTGGATCAGCCCGTCCCACGCGTCCACCGCATACCCGATCCGCCACTTCCGCGCCACCTCCAGTGAAATCTGCCGCTTCTCCAAATACCGCTTGGCCACATCCGCCGACCGCAAATTCTCCTGAAAAAACGCCGCCGCCTCATCGTGCAGCTTGAACAACATCTCCTTCTCGCCCCGGTCCGCCATGCCGGCTGAAGTCTCTTCCTCAACTTTGATCCCCGCGCGCTCCGCCAACCGCCGCACCGACGCGAGGAAATCCAGACTCTCGTACATCATCACGAACTTGAACACATCCCCGCCGACGCCGCAGCCGAAGCAATGCCAGATCTGCTTGCTCGGCGTCACGTTAAAACTCGGCGTCTTCTCCTTATGGAATGGACAGAGCGCCCGGAAGTTCGCGCCAGCTTTTTTGAGAGGGAAGTACGCCCCGATCACGTCCACCACGTCGTTCGCGTGGCGGACCTGCTCGATGACTTGATCAGAAATGCGTCCCGACACAGTTTTGTCTAAATCGCTCGTTGAATTTGATTCGTGGCCGGCAAGCTATAAAACCACAGCATCACCGTCGCACCGCACTGCGACTCCTCGCACGCCAGCCGGTTCCACTCCGAATTGTGCGACCGCGCCACGCCCAGCGTCAAGAGAATCATCAACGCCACCATCCGCGCCAGCCCCAGCAACACCCCGGCCAACCGCGACACCAACCCCGGCGCCCCGGCGATCTTGCACACCAATTTCCGAATCAGCCACGCCACCACCAACAATCCCGACACCAATCCGGCCACCATCGGCAGTTGCATCGCCGTCGTAAATTTCAAGACCACCAACACAATCAACCCCCAGCTCACCGACCGGAGCAATTCGCTCAACACTCCGCCGCGCAACCCGCCCAGAATCCCAGCGAGAATCGCGACCACCCAAATCCAATCAACCCAATTCATGGCGGCACGCTAACAAATGCCGCCCCAGTTTGCAAACCGCCGGTCCGACTTTGTGTTTCGGGTCAAGAACCACCGCGACTAGCAGCCGGCCGACCTGCTTAAGCACATCAATCACGTGAACGAGCACATCATCGACGTGCTTAAGGACATCAATCACGTGAACGAGCACATCATCGAAGTGCTTAAGGACATCATCGACGTGAACAAGCACATCAATCGACCTGCTTAAGGACATGTTTGATGTGCTTGAGCCGTTTTTTTTGCCTGAAGGACATCATGCGACCTGCTTAAGCACATCCTTCCACCTGCTTGAGCACATCATTTACGTGCTTAAGCACATGTTTTTGGCCAAAGGACATCGAAGCACCTGCTTTAGCAGGTCATTCCACCTGCTGGTGCAGGTCAAGCTACCTGCTTAAGTACATCAACGATGTGCTTTAGGACATCATTGACCTGCTCGTTGACATCAAAAAAGTGAACAAGCACATCATTGATGTGCTTGTTCACGTTAAGTTACTGCAATTAGGCTAGTTAGTTTTTGCAGTGGTGGTCGTCTTCGACTTGCGCGGGCCTTGGGCAAACTCCGGGGTGAGGTCATCGTAAATGGCCTTCGCGCCGTTGACGCCCCGCTTGGCCGCTTGGCCAACGTTGTCATAGAACGCC